>Ga0326727_10000997_pt1 | contig 110230 bp, 96 predicted proteins | sample MB2enrmetagenome_FD_207643 | JGI IMG/M metagenome (GOLD analysis project Ga0326727, IMG submission 207643) | Lab enriched peat soil microbial communities from McLean, Ithaca, NY, United States - MB29MY | ecosystem: Environmental > Terrestrial > Soil > Wetlands > Peat | place: USA: New York...
GGGCCACGGGCGGCCTCCAGCGGGTTATACGAACTGCCCGACGTACGAAAATGCGCCGATTCCTGGACCGCACTGACAAATACCAGTAACGGGCTCTTGTAATTCGGCGTTTTTCAGAGGTTCCTTAGCTGATCTTGGAGTCTGACTTTCGCAAATCCGTTTTCTCTTCGGGCCCATGACAAGCCTTCATAAATTGAATACCGAATTCTATGTCTCTCGAATATGGACACTATACTCCGAAGGAAGCATAGGTTCCCAAGTCCAGATGTCGAACTTGTTTCGCCTCGCCGTGCTACATTGAAATTCCACGGAGGCACGATGGCGGAGTCCGGACCGGCAGGGAGCGAGATAAAAGCCACGCCCGTGGCGCTGCGGCTGCCTACGAGGTTGGGCAGCGAGAAGGCAGCTATGAGCGCGGCCGCCGCCCTGGCCACGGAGATGGGATTTCCCGGGGAGCGGATCGAGGACCTGAAGACGGCCGTTGCCGAGGCCTGCATCAACGCCATCGAGCACGGCAACCGCGGCAATGAGAAACTATTCGTTGAGGTGGTTTTGCAGGCCACAGGCGATGTCCTTGAAGTCAAAGTCATCGATGAGGGGGCGGGCGTTCGCAAGTTGCCCTCCAAGCCGGAGATGGGCCGCAAGATGCGCGGCGAAGAAGAGCCGCGGGGCATGGGCATCTTCCTGATACAGGCGCTGGTGGACGAAGCCGAGTGGGTGGCCGCCGCGGAGGCAAAGAAGAGTTATATCCGTCTGCTGATCCGGCTCGACAAAGCCACCTGAAGGTTATTTATTTAGATAAGCGGAGGACTCTCAACGTGCTGAGCAGAACCAAGACCAGGATCGAAAAACTGACATCGCTGGCCGGACACCCGGTGAAGGTTCTTTGCTTCGAGGGCGAGATCGACGGCAACTCGAAGGAGTCGATTCTGGGCGCTTACCAGTCTCTGCCCAAGCAGACCACTCTGTTGATTCTGCTGGACTTTACCGGCGTCGATTCCATCAACTCGAGCGGTGTCGCGTTGATCATTCAACTGCTGATCGAGTCCTCGAACTCAGGCCAGAAGGTGGCTCTCTACGGGCTTTCGCCGCACTATGCCAAGGTCTTTTCCATCGTGGGCATTACCAAGTTCACCGATATTTATTCCACCCAGGCCGAGGCTCTGGCCTCGCTGTAAACCCAGGTGGCGGGCGGCCAAAAATCATCATTCGGCCGCGGGTCAGGCTGCCAGGTCATCGGGCAGCTCGACCAGATGGAACTGTTCGACGATCTCTTCCAGCGAGTGAGCGGTATGCAGCAGGCTATCGGTGGCCGCCACCACTTGTTTGGCGCCTGCGGCGTTTTCCTGCGAAGTGGCGGAGACCTTGCTCATCGTCGAACTGGCGGTTTCGGCGGCTTCGGCATCCTGGCGGGCGGCCTGGGCAATCTGCTCTACCCGGCGGTCGACCTCGATGGCCAGCTCCGCGATCTGTTCGAAGGTACTGCTCAGGCTAGAGACGGTGGCGGCCCCTTCGGCAGCCCCTTCGCAGGCCAAACGGATGCCGGCGGCGGTTTGCGCGGTCTCGTTTTTTACGCCCGCCACCAGTGAAGCAACTTGCTGTGTCGCCTGGGCCGTCCGCTCGGCCAGCCGCCGCACCTCACCGGCGACCACGGCAAATCCGCGGCCATGTTCGCCGGCCCGTGCCGCCTCGATCGAGGCATTCAGCGCCAGCAAATTGGTGCCAGCGGCGATCTCTTCAATCACGCCGACGATCGAACCGATCTCCTCGGCGCGCTGGTTGAGCGCGGCCACCCGCTCGGCGCTCATTTGCGTCTCCTGCGAGAGCTTTTGCATCAGCGTTACGGCGGAGGTCACCAACTCGGTGCCGCTGCGGGCCGCATCGGCGGCCGCTTTGGTCTGCCGCGCCGCGTCCTCGGTGTGGCTGGAGATGTTGGCAATATCGCGCGAGAGCTTGCCGACGGAGGCTGCCGCGTCCTCGACACATTTGTGTTCCTCGGCCATGCGTGTGCCTGTGGAATGTGTGATGCCGCGTATCTCTTTCGATTTTCCAGATGCTGCCGCCGAGCCGTCGCGAACTTTAAACAAGGTTTGCCGCAGTCGCAAGACATAGCGGTTGAAGCTCGACGCCAGTTCGCCGATTTCGTCGTTCTGGCTGGAGTCGAGCAGGGTATTGAGGTTGGCCGAATCCATGTGCCCGGCCAGTCCGCTGACCGGCCCGACGACGAGCCGGCGCACCAGTCTTAACTGCGTCAACAAAATCACTGTAACCATGGCGAACGTGCCGATGGCCGGAAGACATATGATCTTCAACTCCAGCGCTAGAACATCGGTGACCGGATAGGCGGTGACGATGGTATAGCCCCAGGCGGGAAAGATGATCCGGTTCAGCCTCCAGCCATCTGGATGTTGAAGCACATGCTCCAGACCGGCGTCGCTTACCTGCGCGCTATGAGTGATGATCTGGCCATTGGGTTTCAGCAGCGCCACAAAACCGTGATCCAGAAGGCTGGCGTCGCGGATGTCCTTGCTCAGCGAGCCGATCGAGTCGAGGCGATAGCCGGTATACCAGGCGCCGATCAGCTTGCTCTTGGCGTCGGTCATCGGCGTGTATTCGGTGATATACGGAACGCCCAGGATATCGACAACGCCCTCGAAGGAGTTGCCGTCGCGCAGCGCGGCATAAGCCTTGCCGGCCGGGTCCAGCGCCGTGCCCACGGCGCGCGAGCCGTCGGGCTTGAGCACGTTGGTGCTGATGCGGGTAAAGTTCTCGCCATCCCAGGCGAATAGCGTCGCCGTCGCCCCGTCCAGCTCTTTGATATGGTCGACTACCGCGAAACTCTTCAGTTGCGATTCTGTTCCGAGAGAAAGATTGGGCACCGGTTTACCGCCGAGATTTTCCAGACCCTGGATGGAGGGCGCTCCCTTGGCGCGGCCGGTCTCAAGCAAAGTGCGCATGGAGCTCTCCACCTGTGCGCGCGCCATCTGGTCGATGGTGGACAGGTGGCCAAGAATCTCGTTGGATTGCCGCTGGGCATCCTGCGCAACGCTGCGGAAGATCCAGGCGTTGGCCAGCCATCCGGAGGTAACCACGCAGACGGCGGCTGTGACAATAATTCCTGCAAGTGTGGAGAGGACAAAACGCGTGCCGAGTGACGACCGCTTCATGGAGGAAGGCCTTTCCTGGGCAGTGTGGCGCGAAGGGTCGAGCGATCACCTGAGGAAAACGCGCGCACCTGAGCTATTCATCGGCAGACAAAGGCTGCCCGTGAGCGCGGAAGACACACTTTCCTTGCGCTGCCTAAATAGCCAAGCCTTTCATTTTCTGGCATTTTTACTGCGGATTCTTGTCGCTCTTTGAGAACAACGGAATATGGAAGGGCTCGGCGGCCGTCGAGGGCTTCTTCGCCTTGGGGCCGTTGCTGTCCTGACGCAGCACCGTGCGTTGCGAGTTAATGCACAGCCATCCGTTCCGTACCCGTTGAAAAACATGCGTAAAGACGCCTTTTTCGTCCACCGGGGTGTTGCCGGTCTTGTGGTGCAAGCTGTAGGTGCCGTTGACCACGGCCACATCGCCCAGCATACGAACTGTGATCACCTTCTGCGACAACGACAGCGTCTTGTCTTCGCCGCTGATCACCTGCACAACCTGCTGATTGCGCGTGGTCACGTCGCCCTGGGCGCTGACATCGACGAACAGGGGCGAAAGCACCAGCTCCAACCCGTACTGATCGTGCTTGTTGACAGCGTCCGACCAGTTGTTCTCAATCTTCTGGAACTGATCCATTTCGGGACTGGCCGTGGTGGTTACACCTTGCACGGGCGCGGCTGCAGGGGTAGACGCGGGGCTTTGGGCCATAGCGAAACGGCCCAGACAGGCAACAGCAACGGCGCAGAAAAACAATCGATTCATATTTCGTGTCGACTCCAACCCGGAACCGAGGGGTTCAGCAAGAATCATAGCGCTTTGGACCCGCCCAGGCGGTAGTAGGTAAGCCGGATTTCGGCGCCGGGCCGGCATTTTTATAGCTCATTAAGAAAGTCCCTGCAAACGCTCCGGCTGGCGCAGCGTCACCATGGACTCTTCGATGGCGATCCAGCCTTCTTTGCGGAACTGGCCCAGCGTGCGGGTCACGGTCTCGCGGGTCGTGCAGGTCATCGAGGCCATCTCTTCGTGCGTGAGCAGCAGTGGGAAGCGGAACTCGCCGCTGTCGGTCTGTTCGCCGATCTGGTGGGCCAGCTCGATCAACAGCCGCGCCAGCCGGGCGGCCACAGTCTCGGCCAGCGCGATCCGGCAGGCGTCTTGCAGCGCAAACCGGTACTCCTGGCAGATACATTGCACCGCGCGTAGTTGGGCTTCCTTGTGGCTGCGCAGAAAATTCAGAAAGCGGTCGCGCTCAACCGGGCGCAACTGCGCCGCCGTCAACGACTCGGCAGAGACCTCGTAGACCCCGTGCGAGAGGACGGCATAAAGGCCGAGCACCGAACCCGGCCCGGCCACGCGGACGATCATATGCCGGTCCTCGGAGCGGCCTGCCGTCAATTTCAAATAGCCATTGCAGATCAGATACAGGCAGCGCGACTCTTCGCCCTGGGTGAACAGAGTGGCCTGCGCGGGCAGCGAGATGGTGCTGGTGGCCAGCTCCAGATCGGCCAGAACGGCGCTGCCCAGCGAGCAAAACCAGCCCGGCCGACGATTGGCGCAAGCGGCACATCCGAGCGGCGACTGCCGGCCCGTCTGCACGATCCGTGGTTGCTCATCGACCGAAATCTGTGTCTCCGCCATCGCCTTATCCCGGCTCATTTCGATGCGGCTTGATGTCCCGGCCGCCCACCGTGCACGATCATCCGCTGGCACGCAGCTATCGCCAAGGCAGAATTGCCTCGAAACACTAAAAATAGAGACAATTACGCTTTTCTAATTTTCGGCCACGCCTGAACCTTTGGATGTGATGGGCCTCACGTTGCAAGCGGTTACAACCAACGGCGAAGCGGCTGCGGGCGGCTTCCGGGCCCGATCTTCCCCGCTCCCAATGCGGGCCACGGGGATGACTGGCAGGGAATTGTTATGATTGCCTTGTGATGATTATCACAGATTGCGGCATCGCTAACCCGTAATCTCACCACCTAGTGGTGACTCTGCGCACTCCAAGGTGCAAGTATGCCGGTAGGTTCGTGCGGGTGCTCACGCAAGCAGTTGTCCAGGTCGCGCTAGGGAGCGCGAGGGTTCATACCAAGTTGTGCCAGCAAGCTCTTTGAAGGCGGTATTCACATGAATACACTTGGGCCGGTAGCGCAATTGCCAGTCGGTGCAGCCTCGGGAAGAACTTCGGGACTGCGAGTCTTTCTGCTTGTTCTGCTGGGCGCGGCTTTGGCGGGCGTTACGGTCCTGGCCGCTCCGGCCAAAGCGGCCGCGGGCTCCGAGGAGCCGTCCAAAGGGGCTGCCCATGCCGAGTACGTGGGTGCGGAGACCTGCGCCAGTTGCCACGAAGAGGTCTCTAAGGGCTTTGCCTCCAATCCGCATAGCAAAATCTCGCTGATGCATGGCAACACCAACGGCGCCTGCGAGAGCTGTCACGGGCCGGGCAGCGAACATGTGGCCGGTGGCGGCGATGTGAGCAAGATCTTCGTTCCCTCCAAGGCGACGGCCAAAGAGGTGGATGAAAAGTGCCTGAGCTGCCACGCCGCGGCGCATCCCAACTTTGCGCGTTCACCCCATGCCAAGGCCGATGTCGGCTGCACCAGTTGCCACAGCGTTCATGCCAGTAAGGAAGAAAAGCTGCTCAAGGCCGCCCAGCCGGGGCTGTGCTTCCAGTGCCACGGCGAGACCCGGCCGCAGTTCTCCATGCCCTTCCACCACAAGGTGAACGAGGGCGCCGTGACGTGCAACGATTGCCATGACGTGCACGGCTCGTTCGCAAACAGCAACCTCAAGTCGACGGCCGACCAGAACGCGGTCTGCACCAAGTGCCATATGGACAAGCGCGGTCCGTTCATCTTCGAGCACGCTGCGGTGAAGGGCGAGGGATGCCTCTCCTGCCATACGCCGCACGGCTCCCAAAACGCGCGCCTTCTCAATGTGCCGTCCGTCAATGTCCTCTGCGCTCAGTGCCACAGCATGGTTGCAACCAATACGGTCCATAACAACGTTGTGTTGAGCCAGTCGAGCGATGTTACGCCATGCATCGACTGCCACACGATGGTGCACGGTTCGAATCTCGATCCATTCCTCAAGCGCTAGTGGCAAGCGGCGGCCACCCGGGCCACCGGCGCGGGAGGGCCGTAGGCGCATTTGAGTTGCACGGGTTCCGACACGACAAGAGACGTTACGAAGTGAGGCTTCTATGAACACAGGCTGCTTGAAAAAGCACTTCCTTGCACGATCCACCGGGGCCAGCCTTCTGGCCGCGGGCTTGGCCCTCGCTTTCCCGATGGCTGCGAGGTTCGGCCAGGCCCAGGAGCCGGCGGCGAAGAATCCCCCGCAGATGAGTACCCCCGATGGCTACTCGGGTCACTACACTGTCGACTTCGGTGGCCGCTATGCCACGACAAATGGTTCCGGCGCCATGTACAACACCATGGTCAACCTCGGGTCCGGCCCCCGCGCGCAGGGCGAGACCTTCGAATTGCACCGGCTGGCCTCCAACAAAAAAGGTTGGGTCGATAATGCCCGCGGCACCAGCACGGGTTTTGGCGGCGATCCCTATAACTTTGCCCGGTTCTCGCTGAACAAAGCAAAGATCTACGAGTTCAACGGCATCTTTCGCCGCAACCGGCAGTACTTCGACTACGACCTGCTCGGCAACCCGAATCTGCCCAACGGCATCACGGTTCCCATCGGCTCCTCGTCGGCGCCCACCGGCTATCTGAGCTGGCCCCAGCCCCAGCACTCCTCGGTCATGACAAACTCGGTTCGTCGCATGCTGGATACCGATGTGACATTCTTCCCGCTGGAGAAGGTCACCCTTCGGGTCGCGTATTCCTCCAATGTCATGCAGGGAACTTCGCTGTTGCCAGCCCGCTCGGCCGGAATCCTCAAGTACAGCGCCCTGCTTCAGCAGATCCAGCGCCACTCCACAGATGAGTACACCGTCGCGTTGGACTGGAAGCCTCTCGATGCCACCAAGCTGACCTTTGAGCAGCGCTGGTTCCATGCCAAAGAAAACAGCTATTTCACCCTCGATCCCAACGGGTTCTTTGTACAGGAAGCCGACGGTACCAAAGCCTATCTTGGCAACTGGGATATGGTGAGCAACGGATCGACCAGCACGACCACCGCGTTTGCTCCGTACAGCGCGGCTGCTTGCAACACGACCAGCATGGCCTCGTCTACCACCTTCCTTTATCCGGCGCAAGGTGGCCTTCCGATCGTCGATCCCGCGTGCGCTGTCGTCACCAGCTACATGCGCTCGAACCCCCTCCGCACCCCGATGCCGACTGAGACGTTGCGCTTCCAGTCGGCCAGCATCAAGAACCTGAGCCTCAACGGGCAAATTAGCTATAGCTGGGCAAAGCTGAACATGCCCAACTACTACGAAAATGCCTGGGGCCTGAACGGGACCGCCCGCCAGGAGTCTTTTACGGCCTCCGGCTCTGCCAAGCGCGAGGTCGTCAATGCCAACCTTGGCTTGGCCTACGAGTTGACCAAGACGGTGGAACTGGAGGATCAGGTCACTTTGATGACCAACGCCCAGCCCGCCAGCCTGAACGTCGCTCCGTATGCCAAGCTGGCTACGCCCTCGACCGCGGGCAGTGCGACCATTAACTATGCGGGCACCCTCACTGCGACGACGACTTCGGGCTCCAGCCTGGTTGCCGGCATGAGCTCCGGCTATGCGTATGGATACTTCGGCAACGAGCAGATGATCAACGACGCGACCGTGAGGTGGGCGGCTACGCCCCGGCTGAATCTGGCCCTGACCTACCGTTATGGCGACCGTCAGATTGGCGTCATGAGCACTCCCATGGGGGTTTCCACCCGCCAGTCTTTCGACATATCTACCAACGGCGGCATCTTCAACGCGGCCTATCGCGCAACCTCCAACTGGCAGATCAACGGTACGGCCGAAGTTACGTATAGCGATGGTGCCTTTACCGCCATGTCGCCGCGCCAGCAGGATCACTATCGCATCCACACCAAGTTCCGCCCTGCCAAATGGGCGACCTTCACGGCTGCCTACGCGGATATGGAGCGCCACAATAACACCAACAACACCGGAGCCGCCTCTCTCTATGGCCAACTCAAGCATGTCGATTACAGCCGCACCGTGAGCGTGACGGGCATGATCACCCCCAACGATCGCCTGGCCTTCGACTTCGACTACGCCTACAACGATGTCTACACGGCCACCAACATCTGCTATGCTGCGCAAGATAGCGGCATGTTGGCCGGAACCACCAGCCCCTACTTCGCGGCGGCGGCCTCCGTGGACTCCACCGGCGCTCCTCTCACCTGCCAGACCAGTTCCACCAGCACTACACCGTCCCAGTGGTGGGCCCGCTCCTTCACGGATGCGCCCACGCAATACGGCTCGGCGGGTATCGTCTTCACCCCGCGCGACAAGCTGAAGTGGGGGGCTGGCTATCACGCCAACGGAGTCCGCGGCAGCCAGTTCTTTACGGATGCCCGTGCCGTCAATGGCTCGCTCCACTCTACCTACCAGACCCCGTATGCGAATGTGAACTGGACGCTCCACCCTGGCCTAGTTTGGAAGGCGGAGTACAACTATTTCGCCTACAGCGAAGATAGCGACCCGTCAGGTTCGCAGTATTGCACCCTGAATTCGGTTGCCACCGCCGCGGCTTCCAACATCGTTTCCTGCGCTTCGATGCCGGTTTCGACGGGCATGAACTCCTCGCCCGCCGGCTTGACCGCACCGCGCGCCTTCCACTCCACGAACCTCACGCTCGGAATTCACTACGAGTTCTAAGCGCGAGCCTTTTGACCGCAACAGCAAGAAAGGGGCGAGCCAGACTGTTTTTTTGAGGCTTACCCCAGCTTTTCAAGGATTCTGCCGGATACCGTGCGGCAACAGAGCGCGGATCCGGCTTTGAAGTGTATGAATAACGGCCTGGAACGCCGCGCGCGCAAGGGTTTCGCAAGTGCGGAGCGGCCGGGAAGATCAATGGGGAGTTGTGCGATGAGCCAAATGTTGCGCTCGCATCTTGCGCTGGCCACTTTGATGGTCTGGGCCGGCGTAGTGGTCTTTGCCCAGTCCTCCGGGGAGGCCGTCTACAAGGCCAAATGCCAAAGCTGTCACGGCGCGCAGGGCACGCCGAGCCCGGCCATCGCCAAGGCCATGGGCGTCAAGTCGGCCAGCGATCCAGCGGTCAAAGGCCAGAGCGAGGCGCAGATGATCGCCGTCACCAGCAATGGCAAGGGCAAGATGCCGGCTTACAAAGGCAAGCTTACCGATGCCGAGATCAAGGCATCGGTGGACTATTTTCGCGGTTTAGCAAAGTAAGCAGGTGGACCGGTGCGCGGTTCCCCGCCGTGTCTGGCAAGCTGAACCATGCAGTATTCAACCCAAGGAGAATGCAATGATCAAAAGCCGTCGTTTCTGTTTCGCGCTGGCCGCCACACTGTTGCTGGCCGGCTCGATGAGCTTCGCCGAGGATGGCGCGGCTCTATACAAATCCAAATGCGCCATGTGCCACGGCGCCACCGGCACGCCCAGCCCGGCCATGACCAAGTCGATGGGCATCAAGCCCGCCTCCGATCCGGCCATGAAAGCGCTGACTGTAGCGCAGGTAACGGCTGCGATCAAGAGCGGCAAGGGTAAGATGAAACCCGTTGCCGGACTCACCGACGAGCAGGTGAAGGACGTTGCCGCCTTCTTCAAGACCCTGAAGTAGATCGTTCAACCCGAGCACCGATTGGCCCGCCGCGATTGCCGGCGGGCCAGGCGCCGATCGAGGGGGAGGAGACGTGTCGCTGATCATGAAATTCCGCGAAAACTGGCTGCGCCCGGCACTGTTTTTCGGTAACAATCCCATCAGTCTGGCCGGTGGCGCCCTCACGACCGCCTCCGGCGTCACCATGATCGGCTACTGGCTCTTTGAGCTTTTCGGCCACGCCAACGAAAATCCCTACCTCGGCATCATCTTTTTTCTCCTGCTGCCGGCGGCCTTTGTCCTGGGACTGCTGCTGATCCCCGCCGGCATGTGGGTGCGGCGCAAAAAACTCAGAAAAACCGGAGCGATTCCGGCGGAGTTTCCCAAGGTCGATCTCAACGATCCCATCTTCCGCCATGGCATCGACATCGTGCTGGTGGCCACGATCGTCAACTTCCTCGTTGTGGCCACGGCCAGCTATCGCGGCGCTTCCTATATGGATTCACCGCAGTTCTGCGGCGCTTCCTGCCACGTGATGGCGCCCGAGTATACGGCCTACAAGATCTCGGCGCACTCGCATGTGGCCTGTGCCGAGTGCCACATCGGCGCTGGCGCCCAGGCCTACTTCAGCGCCAAGGTGAATGGCACCAAACAGCTGATTGAAGTCACCCTGCACCCTCTGGCCGGTCTGGCTCCCAAGATCGTTCCCGACTATCCCACCCCAATTCCCTCGCCGGTGACCAGCCTGCGCCCGGCGCGGGTGATCTGCGAGGGCTGCCACACGCCCACGCGCTTTAATGGCGACAAGCTTCTGGTCAAATCCAGCTTTGCCGACGACGAGCCGAACACCGAAACGCAGACGGTGCTGATTCTGCATCTGGGCGGCGAGGATTCGTTCTCTCATCGCACCGGCATTCACGGCGTGCATCTGGGCCACATCGAATACATCGCCACCGACTCCACGCGAACCGCGATTCCCTGGGTCGAAAAGACCAATGCCGACGGCTCGAAGAGTACCTTCATCGCCTCGGCGCTCAATGGCGCGCAGCCCAAGGGCGAGCGGCGGACAATGGACTGCATCGATTGCCACAACCGCGCCGCGCATACCTTCGTTACCGCCGAAGAGGCCATCAACCGCGCCATGGCCGACGGCGCCATCAATCCCGCGCTGCCCTTCGTGCACAAGGAGGGCCTGGAGCTGCTCAAGACCACCTACGCCAGCCAGGAAGAGGCCAGCGTCAAGATTCCCGCCGAACTCGAAGCCTTCTACCGCAACCAGCATCCCGAAGTTCTGGCGCAAAAGGCCGATCAGGTGAAGGCGGCCGGCCTGGAGTTAGCCACGCTGTATAACCAGAACGTCTTCCCGTTCATGAAGGCGACCTGGGGAACGCATCCCAACAACATCGGCCACCAGCAGTATCCGGGCTGCTTTCGCTGCCACGATGGCGATCACACGGCCAAAGACGGCGCTGCTATCACGCAGGATTGCGCGGCCTGCCACAATCTGCTGGCCGTCGACGAATCCAAGCCCAAGGTGCTCTCCGACCTCGGCATTCAATAGTACCCACCGGCTTGAGTCTGGCCCTATCTTTGCCGCGGCCTTGTTATTTCGGCTCGATGGGGTAACTCTCGAGCAACAGGAAAAACGCTCTTACGGCTCTCGTTGGCCTTGAAACCGCGAACGAGGGCCGTGCCTTGTCTGTCGCTTGCAAGATTCCTTGATCCAACTTGCGAATCTCGATATACAATCGGTGCCGAGCGCGAACCAAACCAGGCGCCGTACCCAAAAACCGAAGTAGCCATTGCTGTGATTCCCCAGGAAGATGAGGGTCCGGCCCTTGCATCGGCCATGAAGCGCATCCGGGATCTGCGAAGCGAGGATGAGCATGCAGCGAAGAGGCTTCGGCTTGCCGTTGGCGGCGTTTTTCCTGATTGTCCCTTGCCATTTCTGCGCCGCGCAAAGCGCGGAATCCGCGGCCGTCGCGCCGTCGCGCGTGGCGGGCGATTGGCACGCGAGCGCGCCGGTAGTTGTGCCGGCGAGTCAGCCGCCAGCCAACAGTTTCGCCATCGACCGAGGCTGGGCCCCCGCGAACCTGAGCTTGGGCAGAATGTTGCTGTTGCTGGCTCCCTCGGCCGCGCAGCAGCAGGCGCTGGCCAGGGAGTTGGCCAGCCTGCAAGATGGTTCCTCGCGCAACTTCCATCGCTGGCTCACGCCGGCGGAGTTCGCGCAAAGCTACGCCGTGAGTTCCTCCGACGCATCCGCTGTCTCTTCCTGGCTGGCGAGCGAGGGATTCACGGTAGCGCCACTACCCGCCGGCCGCGGCTGGGTCGAGTTCTCGGGAACCGTGGCGCAGGTTGAACAGACCTTTGGCGCCGGTGTCCGGCTGGTCACGGTCTCTGGCACAACGCGCGCCGTGCTCGCGGGCAACATCTCGGTCCCCGCGGCGCTGGCACCGGTCATTGCAGGACTGGTATCGCTCGATGGCTCGCTTTCGGCTCCCGCGCTCACCACGCCTGAGCCGCTGGCAATTTCTGTCTCCGATCTGGCGGCCCTCACCACGCCGGCCCATGCCCCGGCGCTTACGCCACAGCTTGTTGCCGGGCTCATCGATCTCCCGCCGCTTGCTTCCCAAGGGCTCAACGGAGCCGGACAAACCATTGCCATCGCCTCGCGCAGTAACGTGAACGCTGCCGATCTTGCTGCTTTCCGCTCGGTCTTCGGGATCGTCGCCTCTCCGCTTGCCGTCACGCTGAACGGTGCCGACCCGGGGTTGACCGATGGCCAGGCAGAGGCGACGCTTGCCGTAAGTTGGGCTGGCGCGGCTGCTCCCGGCGCGCGGATTCTCCTTGTTCCGGCGGCCTCCACGCTGGCCACCGATGGCGTCGATCTTTCATTGGCGGCGCTGGTCGATCAGAATCTTTCCCAGATCGTCACTGTCGGTTACTCGGCCTGCGAGTCCGGGTTCAGCGCCGCGCACCAGCAGTTTTATGCCGCGCTTTACCGGCAGGCCGCGGCCGAAGGCATCACTGTAGTTGCCGCGGCGGGCGACGGCGGCGCGGCAGCCTGTACGCCAGCCGGCGGAACTGCTCCCGTTGCCACCGGCTACGGCGTGAATGCCCTCGGCTCCACGCTCTGGAACACTGTCGCGGGTGTGGTGGGCTATGACGCAAGCGGCGCTTCGGCAGGTGCTACGGCGTTGGCAGCCTGGTCGCCTGTTCGTGCGGTCGATCCGGCCTATGCCAGCGGCGGCGGCAATAGCAAACTCTATGCAAAGCCGGCATGGCAGCCAGTTTCGGCGCAGACCCGCGCCCTGCCCGATCTGGCCTTGCCCACGGCGATGGACTCCAGCGCCAATACCGGCCTGGCCTTCTGCCTGAACAACTCCTCAACGGCGGCCGGATGTACGCTGCTCCGCTCGGGCGGCAGCGGTGCGGCGGCGGCAATCTTTTCCGCAATTGCGGCGGCGATCGATCAAAAATATGGCGCGCTCGGCAACATCGCGCCCAATCTCTACATCACCAACCAGTCGGTCTCCGGAGTCTTTAACGACGTAACGCAAGGCAGCGCCCAGTTGCCATGCAGCCTGGGCAGCGCTGGCTGCGATGCTACTGGCCAGATCGGCTATGTGGCACGTTCCGGCTACGACCAGACGACCGGCCTTGGCGTGCCTGACGCGGCGCAACTGGCCAATCGTCTCGTTGTCTCGTACGCGACGGCTGTTACACCCTCGGTGACGCTTACCGCCTCGCCTTCGGCCAACGCCTACAACCCCACGGCCGATGTTACCTTCACGGTGCGGGTCGTCGACACGACCAGTGCCGGCATTCCCACCGGTCAGGTTGCTATCTCCAACAGCACCCGCAACGACGACGCGCTTACCGCCGACGCAACGCTAACCTCTAGCGGCAGCACGGCGACGGGCAGTTACGCAACCTTTACGGAAAGCCTCAAGTCGTTGATCACCTACGACGGCAACGCAACCTACACGGGAACCTATGGCCTGGGAGCCTTCTTCAACAGCTACACTTCGGATTACAGCTCGGTGGTCTCGGGCACATTGCTCACGGTCACCGTCGAGCCTAGCCCGATGACGTTGACGATCACGCCCTCAACAACTTCTCCCTCCATCGGCTCCACGATTACGATTACGGTGACAGCCACGGCCTCGCTGGTGGGCAGCGTGGGGCCTACCGGCAACGTGACGCTCTTTGTCAACGGCACGGCCTACGGCGCATCCACGCTGGCTTCGACAACCTCGAGCGGCGTGTATACCGCGGCGTTTTCCGTTACCGTGCCCTCGGCCACAACCACGATCTACGCCATCTACGATGGTGACAGCAATTACGTAACGGCAACTTCGGCGACTACAACCATCACCGCCACCAAGGCTCTGGTAACGGTGACACTGGCGGCCAATTCCACGACGGTGAATTCCGGCACGGCGGTGATTTTGACCGCAACCGTAACCCCTAAATCCGCTTCGAGCACCACCAACCCCACCGGCACGGTAGCCTTCTGGGAGGGCTCGACCGAGCTGGGCACGGCAACCTTGAGCGCAGCTTCTGGCACCACCACCTCCACGGCCACGCTGACGACGACCAAACTGGCCGGCGGCACCGACAGTCTGACCGCGGTCTATGGCGGCGACACCACCTACGATTCGGCCACTTCCAATACGCTCACCCTCACCGTCGAGGGCTTTACGCTGACAGCCGACGCCAGCAACCCCGCCACCAATCTCAACATCGTGAAAGGCAGCTCTGGCGCGGAGATCTTCGACATCACCAGCCTGGGCGGATACGCGTCTACGGTGCAGGTCATCTGTACCGTCGCCACCCAGGACGATATGAGCTGCGGCGCCAGCCCGCAACAAGTCACACCTACCGGCACGGTCACCTTCACCGTTACAACTTACACCACGGGCGGGCCGGCCTACGCGCGCAACAACAGGCAGCGCCTTTGGCCGCCAGCCGCAGGCGGGTTGGCATTGGCAGGGCTGATCGCCTTCCTGATTCCTTGCCGGGGCCGCGCGCGCTATTTCCTAGGCAAGCGATTCCTGCCAGTTTTGTTGTTGCTGGCCGGCCTCGCAGGCAGCGGCCTGGGCTGCAACAGTTCCACTGCCCTCGCCAACGCAGGAACTCCGCTCGGCGTAGCCACCCTCAAAGTCACGGCCATGGACTACGTGAATAACGTTGTGCCCAGTCAAAGCCTGTACTTCACGGTGAATGTGACGGCGAAATAGGCGGGAGAATTATGGTGAAGCCATGATCTTCACCTTTCTTGCCATGATTTTGTCCTGACCAATTCCCCGTTCACCTTCGGGCCGCCCCCGCCGTGATACGCTGGCATTTCGTATAGAGCAGTATTTAAATCGATCGTCCAGGAGCAGGGTTTTTCATGCATTCCAGCCATCCCATCCATTTCAATCTTGTGGCCGCGGCACACGCCGCCATGATCGAACATGGCTTTCAACCGGATTTTCCCGAAGGAACCGAGACCGAGCTGGCGGCGATTCAGAGCCAGCCCCAAGCCGCCGCCGAGGGCGTCGCCGACCTGCGCAGCCTGCTCTGGTCCTCGATCGACAATGACACCTCCAAGGATCTGGACCAGATCGAGTGGGCCGAGCAGTTGGCCGACGGCCGTATCCGCGTGCTGGTGGGCGTGGCCGACGTGGATGCGCGCGTGCATCATGGCACGGTGATCGATACTCACGCCCAGTACGAGACCACCTCGGTCTATACCGGCGTCAGGGTCTTCCCCATGCTTCCGGCCGAGCTTTCCGAGGGGATCACCTCGCTCAACGAGAACGAAGATCGCGCGGCCATGGTCATCGAATACGCGGTCGATGCCGCCGGAACCGTTTCCGATGGCAAGGCTTACCGGGCGCTGGTGCGCAACCGCGCGCAACTCGCCTATCCGAGCATCGGCGCATGGCTTGAAGGCAAGGCCGATCCGCCCGCCAAAGTTGCCGCCAACGCCGAGCTCGCCAAGCAGATCAAGCTACAGGACGAAGCGGCCCGGCGCATGGTCGGCGGAAGGTTCCAGCACGGCGCTCTCGACCTGGAAACCATCGAGACCCACCCGGTGCAGTTGGCCGGCCAGCTCGTCGATTTGGCGCGGCTGGATAAAAACCGCGCCACCTCGCTGATTGAAGAGTTCATGGTCGCGGCCAACGGCGTCATCGCGCGCACCTTCGAGGAGGCGGGCGTGGCATCGATCCGCCGCATCGTGCGTGTTCCCAAGCGCTGGGACCGCATCGTTGCCCTGGCCGGCGAAAAGGGCACCACGCTGCCCGCCGATCCCGATTCCAAGGCCCTCAACGACTTTCTTCTGGCGCAAAAGCAGAAGGATCCCGACCACTTTCCCGATCTCTCGCTGGCGGTGGTCAAGCTGATGGGCCCCGGCGAATATGTGCTGGTCAAGCCCAACCAGGTCTCGCCTGGCCACTTTGGCCTCGCCGTGCAGGATTACACCCACTCCACGGCGCCCAACCGCCGCTTTCCCGACGTGGTGACGCAGCGGCTGCTCAAGGCTCACTTGGCCGGCGCGCCCACGCCTTACTCCGAGGGCCAACTCAACGAGATCGCCACGCGCTGCACGCTGATGGAAGACGGCGCCCGCAAGGTGGAGCGCGAGATGCAAAAGCGGATCGCCGCCGTCGTGCTGCATCCGCACATCGGCCAAAGCTATTCCGCCATCGTCACCGGCGTAAACAACTACGGAACCTTCGTTCGTACCCTCGATCCTCACGTGGAAGGCATGCTGGTTCGTGGTGGCAAGGGCCTCGACGTGGGCGACCGGGTAACGGTCAAGCTGATCTCCACCGACCCGGAGCGCGGATTTATCGACTTTTCCGTATAAGAATATTTATTTCAACGGTTTAAAAGATGGACCGGCAGGAAGGACGCAGAGGGGGTTCTGAAAAGGGAATCCCCATGCGTCCCCCGCGCCCGATTCTGCGTCTAATAATAGGAAATTACTCATCGTTCACAATCTTCCGGCCCATGGGGCGTATCTTGTTGCAGTGACACTGCCAACCGCGATGGCTCCCAGAGTTTTGCTCGGAACGCAAGTTCGCGCCGGCGAGGCCGGCAATCCACCACAGGGGAAGGTATGATTTCAGGTTTTCGTCGAGTACTGGTGTTGTCTTTTTTCGGCTTCGGAGTTTTCGCCTTGCCATGCAGCCTCTCCGCGCAGCAGACCTTCGCCGTAGCCGCTGTGAGTCTTGAAGCCAATGCGATTCCCGATGCACCGGTGCCGCAGGTCGAGCTGGCCATGGTTGCCGAACCGCAAGCCGCACAGCCTGCTGCCAGCTCCTCCAGCTCACAAGCTCCAGCGCCGCAACCCAGCACTCAGCAGAATGAGCAACAAAAGACCGAGCAACAAAAGGCCGCCGAAGAGGTCAAGGAAGAAGAGCATCAGCGGGTCGAGGGGATTATTCCGACCTTCAATGTCACCTATCATCACGATGCCGCCCCGCTCTCTCCGCGTCAGAAGATCGATCTATCGCTTCACTCCGTCTTCGATCCTTTTGCCTTCGGCTCGGCATTTCTAGAGGCCGGTTATCACGAGGCCAAAAATGATCTGAGCGGTTTTTCCTGGGGACCGAAGGGCTACTTTGAGCGTTCTGGAGCGGCCTATCTGGATACCTTCGACGGGAATTTCCTTGGCAACGGCGTTCTTCCCATCGTCTTTCGTCAGGATCCACGCTTTTTCCGCCTGGGTCATGGTTCCGTGGCACACCGTGTCCTCTACGCCATATCGACCTGTGTGATTGCCAAAAGCGACCGCACGCGCCGCTGGGAGCCTAACTACAGCAACGTCTTGGGCAACGTGTCGGCCGGCGCGCTGTCAAACCTGTATTATCCCGGCAGCAACTCAGGTTTCAGTTTGACGATCAGCAACGCCATGGTCCAGATCGTCGAGGGCGGCGGTGGATCGGAATTCAACGAGTTCTGGCCCGACATCTCGCGCAAGTTGCTGCACAAAGACCCCACGCGCGGCCTCGACGCGCAGACCTCGGGCCAGATTGCAGTCGGCAACCCGCCCACCGCAAAATAACGGCGGCTATTTTGCCTTGAGAGCGCGGTTAGGCGGAAAGACCCGTCGCGGCGGATAGTACATCGTCCTGGCGGGGACTGAGACCGTCTCCCGCTCCGGATAGCGCAGCGCCGTCAGGTGGCCGCCGTAGACGCAGCCGGTATCGACGTTTACGGTATTGTTCTGCCAGAGCGGTTCGACAACCAGCGTGTGGCCGTAAACCACCAGCGCCTTGCCGCGATAATCGGCAAGGCGCATCGGAAGCAGTTGCACACAAGCCCATCTGGCTGTGCGGCGATTCCGGCAAGAGGAAAATCTCAAGTCTATGTCAGCTACGAGGCAGGTTTCGAGACAGAGGTGGTTCATAGTGTGAAGCCCAAGCTATCGTTGCGCGGCCGAACCCGTCGAACGAAAATGAAATACCATAATGAACTTCTTCACGAGGTCTCCCCTATGCTTTTAAAGTCTCATTACAGGAATTTGCAGGGCCGGCGCATTTGCTCGTTGGGAATGTTTGCTGCTGTTCTGATGGCCGGTCTCGGCTCCGGCTCCGGTCTGGTAGCTCAGCAGGCCGGCGCCGGCAACCCCGATGTTGCTGCTCCCGCGGCGGCAACGATTGCATCCGCGCAGAACCCGGCGCCGCAGAATCAGCCGTCCCAGAGTACGCAGGATGAAGCGAGCGGCCAGCAAACGAAGCGCATTCTTGGCATCATTCCCAATTTCCGCTCCGTCAGTGCCGGCGAAAAGCTGCCGCCTGAGACGGTCAAAGAAAAGTTCACGGATGCTACCGAGGATTCGTTCGATTACTCCGCTGTCTTTATTCCGGGAGCCATCGCCGCCTGGAACATGAGCCAGCGTGCCACTCCTCAGTTTCATCAGGGTGCAGCCGGTTACGCTCGCTACTATTGGCATTCGGCCGTCGACCAGGCCAGCGAAAATTACATGGTGGAGTTCATCTTTCCCACCCTCACTCACGAAGACTCGCGCTATTACACCCTCGGCCACGGAGGATTCTTCAAGCGTACTGGCTATGCGCTCAGCCGCGCCGTCGTCACCCGCTCCAATTCGGGGAATGCGGTCTTCAACATCAGTGAGGTTTTTGGCGCCGGAGCCGCCTCGGGCATCTCGAATCTCTACTACCCTGCTGCCTCACGGTCTGTCGGCGCCACAGGGTCGCAGTGGGCGCTGGACGTGGGGATCGATGCGGGCACCTTCTGGTTCAAGGAGTTCTGGCCCGACATCAACCACCACGTATTCCATAGCCAGTATGGCCAACGATAAGCTCCTGGTTTGACGTTACAGGCAGCGACGGCCCGTAGACCATCTCGCGCGCTTTCCCGGCCATGGATTCCGCTTACTTGTGCTCCGGCTGGAGCTTCTTGTTCGGTGGGAACGGCCGTCGCGGCGGATAGTACATCGCCAGGGCGGGGACCGAGACCGTCTCCCGCTCCGGATAGCGCAGCGCCGTCAGGTGGCCGCCGTAGACGCAGCCCGTGTCGACGTTGACGGTGTTGTGCTGCCAGAGCGGCTCGACGACCGGTGTGTGGCCATACACTACCAGCGCCTTGCCGCGATAATCGGCTGCCCAGTTTTTGCGTACCGGCAGCCCTAAGGCGTCGGATTCTCCGGTCAGTTCGCCATGCAGGGCAAAGGCGCGTGCGGCGGCCGAGTCGTGGCCCTGCATGGCTTCCTTCAACCCCGCGTGAGCCAGCGCCAGCCGGCCGTTGTCGAGCAACAAATGCGTGGGCAGAGTGCGCAAAAAGCCGACCGCGTCTTCGCAAAATCCCGCCGACTCCTTGGCCAACTGGTTGAGAGTGCGTGTCATGCCGCGCGTGATCTTGGCTCTGCGCCCGCGCAGCAGACGCACCAGCTCCAGGTCGCGATTGCCGGCCACGCTGATCGCTGTGCCCGCGCGTGTCATGTTCATCACCAGTCGCAGCACAGCCGGCGCGGCCGGGCCGCGGTCGACAAAATCGCCCAGAAAGGCCAGTTTGCGCCCGCGCGGCGGCTTTACCACAAACTCCTTGCGCTGCCGATTCACCGCGTAGCCCAAGGCCGCCAGCAACTCCAGCAGCTCCTCCAGGCAGCCGTGCACGTCGCCTACAATGTCGAAGGGCCCATGATCTTCGGGCAGCGCCACCACAACCCGTTTGCGGACCGGCTTCCGCTTGGGTTTGCCTCCTCCGGCGGTCTTGCGCGATTTCACTTTGCCCTTTGCCATCGTTCTCCAGTTTAGGGCAAAGACGTAACAGAACTGCGGTATCATGCCTGCAACGTAAAATTTAGCTTCATTTTTGCCTACTAGATTGGTTTCCCGCGCCGCGGGACGAAAGGGACTTTATGGACTCCTCGCCTATGCTTGCTTTTTCTCTTGTAATTGTAGCCATCTTCGCCATCTTCGTGCTGGTCACGGTGCTCAAAACCATGTATACGGTGCGCACCTACTCGGCCGGTGTGGTGGAACGTTTCGGCAAGTTCAACCGCATCGCGCGGCCGGGCTTGCAGTTTCTTTTGCCATATTGTGAGACCGTCCGCCTCGTCGACTTGCAGGTCCGCCAGGCCGTGGTCAACGTAGAAACCAAGACCAAAGACAACGTCTTCGTCACCATCCCGGTTTCGGTGCAGTATCAGGTCGTCGAGTCCAAGGTCTTCGACGCCTATTACAAGCTGAGCGACCCGCAGCGGCAGATCGAAAGCTACGTCTTCAACTCGATTCTGGGCCACGTGCCCACGCTCACCCTCGACGAGGCCTTCGAGCAGCAGCAGCAGATCTCGGCCGCCGTCAAGAAAGACCTCGACGAAGTGATGGACACCTTCGGCTACAACATTCTGCGTGCCCTGGTCACCGACATCGTCCCCGACGCCAAGGTGAAGGCCGCCATGAACGACATCAATGCCGCGCAGCGCGAGCAGATCGCCGCCCAGGCCCGCGGCGAGGCCGATAAGATTCTCAAGGTGAAGCAAGCCGAGGCCGAAGCTGAGTCCAAAGCCCTGCAGGGCGACGGCACGGCCCGCCAGCGTCAGGCCATCATCAAGGGCCTGCAGCAGTCGGTCGAGGAGTTCAAGGGCGCCGTCGAAGGCTCGACGGCCAAGGATGTGATCGCGATGGTTTTGATGACGCAGTATTTCGACACCCTGCGCGAAGTTGGCGTCGCGGGCAAGTCGAACACGATTCTTTTGCCCAGCTCCCCCGGCTCGGCCAACGACATGATGACGCAGATCATCGCCGGCTTCCAGGCGGGTAAGCAGTAAGACAGGGACCAAGGGAACGAGAAGCCATTCGCGCGATGGTTGCGGTCCTGTATCAATCAACATGTGTTCCCGCCCCCGCCACTGCGGCGGAACTTGTCCCGGAGGGACGAGCGAGAATAGCCCAGGGTGGAGTCCGCACGTAGGGCGGATGAAACCCTGGGACCACGCTAAAAGCAGGACGTATGCTTCGCCACCTACGCGCTGTTCCCTAGCTCCTAGCCGCTAGTCCCTGTTCTTCAAACTCTTCGTTGACCCAGCTCTCGAAGGCGGCGAACTGCTCGTCGCGGCCCAGGAAGTCGCGGACCATCTGGCGGCCCGGTTTCGATCCGCCTTGCGCGAGCACGGTCTTGCGGTAGCGCATGCCGGCCTCGCCGCCGAGCAGATCTTCCGGATCGAACTGCGCAAAGAAATCCAGCGCTATGACCTTGTCAAACATATAGGTGTAGTAGTTCGACGAGTAGCCCATCAGGTGGCCAAAGCTGGCATACATCCGGTTGCCTTCGAACCAGGTCCAGGGCTGGAACTGAAGGTAAAGATCGCGGGCCGCGGTGTCGGGATCGAGTCCGGCGGCTTCACGGTCGTGCAGGTCGAGCGAGAGCGTGGTGTAGTAGAGCTGCGAGCGGACCCAGTCGGCGCGCCCAAACGCGCCGGCGCGTTTTAGATTTTGGATAAGTGTGGTGGAAAGAACCTCGCCCGTCTGGTAATGCCGCGCGAAGGATTGCAGCAGCTTTTCGTCGCGGAAAAACTCTTCGAGCATCTGCGAGGGAACCTCGACGAAATCGCCTTCCGTGGCAAAGCCGGAAAGGCCGGCCCACTCCGTCTGGCCGCCGAGCAAGGCGTGCATCAGGTGGCCGAACTCGTGGAAGAAGGTGACTACGTCGGAGTATTGCAGCAGGCCGGGATCGTCCGCGCTGCTGGCGGGGAAGTTGCAAACGAGCGCCGCCTCGGGCAATGCGCCGCCGCGCATACCGCTGACGATGGGCGCCGCGGAGAACCACTTGTCTTTGCCCTCGCGCGGATGCATGTCGAGATAAAAGCGGCCCACCGGTTCGCCACGATCGATGACCTCGAAGACCGAAACTTGTGGATGCCAGGCCGGGGCCTGCGATGGCCGGAACTCGACCTTGAAGAGTTGCCCGGCGGTTTGGAGCACGCCAGCCTCAACCCGTTCGTAGGGGAAGTATGGCCGCACCGACTGCGAATCGAAATCGTAGCGCGCGCGGCGGAATTGCTCGTACCAGTAGGCGCGGCTGGTCATGTCGATCTCTTGGAGTTCGGGCTGGCGCTGGCGCGCGAATTCCAGAACCAGATCGTGCTCGCGCGCGGCACCGGCGCGGCTGGCTGCGTCGAGCTGGGCCAGAAACGCGCGCGCGTTGGCCGCTGAGCCCATCATCTGATCGGCGGTCGCCAGATCGGCCCAGCTGCGGAAGCCGAGCACGCTGGCAATCTCTTGCCGCGTGGCCAGCAGGTCAAGCAGGATCTGCCGGTTCTGCGGATAGGCGCGTGTGTTGTAGGCGGCAAACATCCGCTCACGCAGCGCGGCATTGGTGGCAAAGGTCATCACCGGCTGCATATCGGGCGGATCGGTGGTCAGCACGACGCACTCCTGGCCGCTCGCATTTTTCTGCGCCGGGTGGCGGGCAACGTAGTCGCTGGGCAAGCCGTCCAACTCCTCGATCGTGGCCTCGATGGTCTTGCCGCCTTCTTGAATGTTGCGGCTGAACTCGAGCGAAAGCCGCGTGGCCCGCTCGTGCAACGCCTGCAAGCGTTCGCGGGTCGGCTGATCCTTGTCTACGCCCGAGAGCCGGTAGCCGAGCAGCGTCCGCTCGACGTAATGTTGGGTTGCCGGGCTGGCGCCGTCCAGGTCCATCGCCACCAGCGCGTTGTAGACCTTGCGATTCAAGCTCAACATGCTGCCGGCCATGGCCACGCGCTGCGCTTCCATCTGCGCCTGGTCGCGAACCGCCTTGTCCGTGGCTACGGAGTTCAGAATCCCCGCCTGCGCCCCGGCCAGATTCAACTGCAGGATCGCCTCATCGTAAAGCGCCAACGAATTCTGCGGCGTACGCGGCCCCTCAACGGCGATCAACTTGGCCAGCGCTGCCTCGTGCGCTGCCAGACGCGTGCTTACCCAATCGGTGAGCGCCTCGGCCGAAGCCGCTCCACCTGCCTCCCAAACATGCAGCGCGGAACCTGTTGAGGCAGGGGTGGAATTCGAACTCATCGTGGAAACCTCCAAACCTCTAGACTAGCAAGGCCTGGCGGGCGGAGGTAAATCTTGCCATGTTTTTGCTTGAGGATAGAAAAACGCTTAGGATCTCCGCTGATGCTGAGCAACGATTTCAATCTGCTTGACGCGTGGAATAGCCGTCGAGCCGCTTCTTGAAGAGGAAATAAACGCTGGGGCCGAAGCAGAACGGCATGAATGCGGCGCCCCACTTCCGCATAGCACATCTTTTCCGCATATCGCTTGGCAGATTGCCAATAAACGTGTGGGCCATTGTTGCGCGGGCTACGCAAACGTCAGCACTATTTAACAGTATGAATGGTGAGAATTGCAGTTCTGCTAAAGGTTGCAAACCATGGTCTCTCGCGCTTGCGGAATTCGCGAAGAATGCGGCTTTTTAGGTTTATGAGTGCCGCGACCCATTCATCCTGGTCTTCAGCGCTATTGTGAGCAGTTGCAATAATGGCCACTTCAGATTTTCGTATTTCTTCTCTGTGAAGATTTCGCATTTCATGATCGCGGGTTACAAGAAGCCAGCCATTTCTGTGGCAGAAGCGTATGATCTCAGGATCAAGAACGTTTCGAATCGGCCGTCCTTCTTCGTCATGAAACCACTCTGGAAATCGTTGTACAGTAAATCCTGCTGTTCGGAGACGTATAGCCACTGATTCGGCTGAGAAGCCCTCATCGAGAAACAGAACGCATTCTTCATGCCGCTTTTTGACGTAAACCAAAGTGAATGATCGCCTTGTCCACAATATCTGCATCAAGAGAAAAGTCGTTAGCGATTTCGCTAGTGCTCCTCCCTTTCCGCTTGAGGCCCACGATGGTTTTCACTGGAATTCTTGTCCCGTAAACTACAAGCCGTCCCGACATAATGTTCGGATTGATTGATACTGGGCGGCTTCGATGATCATCCGCTGCAAAACGCCATGGAAAGATAAACTCGCCAACTTCAATTCTTTCTGCAAATATGTTCGCCACTTCCTCAACGAATTGTTGCCCAGGTTTTTGACCGAGCGAGGTAACCGTACGCGGCCTTTCGCCGCGAGCTGGCTGGTCATAGACCAGATCGCTCAGGCATTTTTGTATTGCATCGGCGCGTTGCAGCGGGTGCTGCGACCGAAACATACTCCTGGCATTACGCATGGAACGACGAAGAAATTGCAGAGAATAATGGTACTTTTCCCGCAATAGGAACAATCTGTAGGCTTCTTCCAAATCCCGATAGGAAAGCAAATGTACCAATCCAACATTTCCGCTGGCTTTTAATATCGGCTCATTTCCCTCGTACCACGAGTAGAGCGTTCTCGGATTGATAGCAAGAAAAGCTGCTGCCTCTGGGATTGTATAAGTAGGCAGAACGCGTACATCTTGTCCCTTAGCGCGTATTGGCTTTTCCTTGATCATTCGGAATCACTTTAATACAACAGTTGCAGCTTAAGTAAAAATTCTACATGATTCGACGGGGTAGAGACTGTATTAGAACCATGGAAAGCACTAACTCCATGAATCTAATAGATTGCTCCCTATTCATTTTCCAGCCGTTCCTCTGGCGAGCGCCGGCATCGCCAGAAATTCATCGGGCTTGAGCGCGCGCGGCGTCATGCGCGCCATCAACATTGCACCTTTAAAGTAATCGCGCTTGTCGATGCGCGTGCCGATTGATGTGTGGCCCGCGCCTTGCGGCGTGAAATGCAATTCGCCTTCGGCCTGCAACTCGCCGTTCACGTAGCTGTGCAGCATCTTGCCGTCGTAGACTGCGGCGATGCGGTACCACTGGCCCAGAGGATAAAGCTTGTTGCAATTCATCAGCGCCAGCAGCGAGCCGTTGGAGTTGGCGTAGCTGTCCAGGCACCACTGGCCATTGACGATGCGCAGCTCGAAGAGCATGCGGCTGCGGGTGTCGAGTCCCGTCGCCGCATCGAGCTCGGAGAGATGGAAGAAGCGCTGCGCCTGCGCGCCGCCGGCGTCGGGGCGGAAGATAACTTCCCAGGTGTACTCGCTGGCACCGGCCAGCGGATGATTGTCGACAAAGAGTGCGTCGTCCATACCGTTGAACTCGACGGCTTTGCCGTAGGGCGAAGCGATGAGCCGCGGGTGGCCGAGAACGTGCGTCGCGTGTCCGCCGATCGCATCGAGATTGTCGAAGCGCCAGGTGACTTGCCGCGGCGTTTGCGCGATGCTCCATGCAGGCCACAGAAACAGGCAGGCAGACAAAACGGCAAAGATATTGCGCGTTGATTTCATTGCTGCGTTCCCTCATCTCAAGATCCGGATCACTGACAACTATCTCACTTCGTCCCCACGCCCACCGGGAACTGCGCGAAGGCGCGGGTGACCGGCTTGCCGAGCAAGAACTTGTCGGCGAAGGCCAGCATGGCCTCCCAATCGTCATCGGCCATACCGTGCGGCCGGCCGGCCCAGTTCACGCCCAGCCGGTTAGAAACATGCAACAGATCGTAGACCGGCTGGGCGGCAACGAACGATTGATAAACCGCGTTGGGAACGACGTTCTGGTCGTGGTCGCCTTCGAGACTGATCAGTGGCCGCGGCGCCACCAGCGCCAGAAGCCAATGTTCGTCGAAGGGCAGCTTGTCGGGCTGGCCCCAAAATTCATGCAGGTGCGGCGAGAACCAGTTGGGATATTTGCGAACGATTTCGGTGAGCCCTTCCTTGCCGCCGCGATCGGGCACCGAGCCGCTATAACGAAAGGCCGGCGTGCCGCCGCCGGAGCTGGCTACCGGAGCCACCATCGCGATGCGATCGTCGAAGGCGCCGGCAATCAGCGCGGATTTGCCGGTGCGCGAAACGCCGGTCACGATCAGCTTGTCTTTGTCGATCTCCGGATCGGCGATGAGAAAGTCAACGATGCGCGAGACGCCCCAGGCCCAGGCGCGCAACAGCCCCCAGTCGTAATCCGGATAGGCGGGAAAGAAGCGCGTGGTGCGGTAGGCCCAACTGCCATCGGCCAGCCGTAGCGTAGTGTCTTCGCCGCAGTCGTTGTTGTCGAAGGTGACAAAGGCATAGCCATGCTGGAGCGCGGGATTGCTCTGCGCGATCTCGTCTGCGGTTCGCGCCGGGCGTGTTTTGGGCGCATCGGTTGCCTGCGGTTCGCCGGGCCCGACAACCAGAAGCACGTCTTCATTCTTGCCCTGGTTGGGGCCTTGCGGCAGCTTGGGCAGCGGGGTGGCTCCGGGTGGCGCGCCAAAGGGACCAATCACCGCCGGAAAGGGTCCGCCGGTAGCTGGCGTAAAGATGCCGATGTTCAGGCTCAGACTCTCGTTGGGACCAAAGGTGAGATGCACCAGCCGGTACTTCACCTTGCCACCGGCCAGCATCTGCGTGCTGACGACCGTGCCCTTCACGTTGCCCGGCGGAGGCGGCGCCTGACCCACCGCGTAGTATTCCAGCACGCGCTTGATCTCGTCGCGGCGCGCGCTCCATTGTTCGGCTGTTGCCACTTTCTGCCCATTGTCGAAGGTCAACGCATCGGGCATCCCGGGGCGCGGCGGTAACTCGTCCACGCCCGGCATGGCGGCCAACGATGTCTTGATTGCCGGCACCGGAATCTCTTTCGGGTCGGGCCGGCTGGGAATGTTTTTGTTCGTACTCTGGGCGCTCAGCGCGCAAGAGAACAACCCTGCGGCAAGCAGCACGGAACCCAAGCGAATGTTGGTCATGGCGAAGTTCCTTTGGTTGATCTTGCTTTTGAACCGCATCTTGCACCGTCCGTTCGTTGCGGCCCTACGGGGCGCAAGATTGTTATGGCCGATCTTCCCAGGACAGCTCTTTCGCTTACGCTCAACAGCGTCCTGGGCTATTGCCGATTGCCCCTCCGGGGCAAAAGAGCCAACTTTTTTGCACGACATAATGTGAAGAGAAGCTGTTAGGGTTGTTGATCCGGTTCACAGACCCCTGATCCCTGAGCCCTATTCTTATTTCAGAACGTACGGCGTTGCCGGCCCGGCCACCGCATCGGGCAGCTTGGGCAACTTCGATTCGTCGAGTTTCTCCGCGCCCTCCAAACCTGTTCCCGTCACGTTGGCGATGCTGAGCATGGCGCCGTCGATCCCCGTCACCTTCACGTCGCGAATCTCCACGTTCTTGATGTTCGCCAGCTTCATGCCGCTTTGGGCCGTGCCGGTGATGTTGGCGAGCGAGAGGCCGTCGAGCGGCTTGCGCGGATGAATCTCAACCGCCTGCACCAGCACCGGCACATCGTGAACGCGAATATTGGTGAAGCGGAAGTTGCGGAACGTGGGAATGCCCCGGTCGCCAGGAACGGGAAACTCGTCTTGCTTGCCGCTGCCCGTGCTATTGATGCGCAAAAAGCCCTGCTGCGCGCCGGACACTTCAAAGTCGTTGACCGCGATGTTCTCAATAAAAGCGCCACGGCCCTCGCGGCTTTTGATGTAGATGGCGTGCGAGCGCGCGCCCAGGCATTTGCAGTGCTCGATGACCACATTGCGCACGCCGGCCGAAACCTCGCTACCGATGCCGATGCAGGCGAAATGACGATCGATGAAGGTGCAGTTGGCGATGCGCACGTTTTCGCAGGGCCGGTTGATGGTGTTGGCCTCCATGCCGCGGCCCGACTTGAGCGAGATGCAATCGTCGTCGGTCTCAAAGCTGCATCCGTCGATGGTCACCTCTTTGCACGAGTCGGCATCGATGCCGTCGGCGCCGCTGACGATAGTCACGTTTTTGAAGACGATGTTTTCGCAGTAAACCGGATGGATCGCCCACATGCCGGTTTGTGTCGCCGAACAGTTCTCCACGCGGACGTTGCGGCAGTTCACAAATTCGATGAGCGCCGGTAAGCGCAACCCCGACGGGCGCTCGACCCGCCCGCGGATCGCCGGGCTGGCCTGAATCTTTCCCGGCCCCTCGATGGCGATGTTTTCCGCGTCCATGGCCGAAATGAAGGCGCTATAGCCCTTGATCCAGCGGCCCTCCCAGCGCACCTGCGCAACGGGGTAGTCGGCCATCTCGTCGGCCCCGTGCAGGGTCGCGCCCTCTTCCAGGCGCAGCGTCACGTTGCTATGCAATTGCAGCGCGCCGGTCAGGTACTCGCCGGCCGGCACCGCGACTACGCCACCGCCCAGCACCGAACAGCGGTCGATGGCCAGTTGCAGAGCCAGCGTGTCCTTGGTCTTGCCGTCGCCGGTGGCGCCCAGATCCCTGGGATTGACGGCAACCTTGGGACCGGCCGGCTTATCTTCTGGATTCGCCGTCGCCGCGTGTTTCTCTGCCTGCGCCCATCCGCTTGTGCCCAGTGCCGCCGCCGCCAGCGCCGTTGTCTTTAAAAAATCTCTGCGTTCTACCTGCAACCGGCTCATTTTTTACTCCTCTTCAACTGTTGATTGCGCCCGCGACCTAGCTTCTTCGCACTGCCCAGCATACGCTTTCCGGGTCTGAACAGACACAGCCCTACGGCAGCTGACGCTGAGTGGAGTGCAGCTCAGGCGCAGTCGGATCTGTGTTGATCGGAGGTACATTCGTAGGACGAATGTACTGGCCGGAAAGCCGCGCCGTCCATTCCATGTCTCAGACCCAGTCTGGAAAAAATCTCGCCGGCGATTCCCAGGGGGTGTGCCGGATGGCACATAATTGGAATCGGCCGTCAATTCTTTGTTGCATTAGCGGGCAAAGCCATCTAACATCCCTCAATTGAAGGGAATGCCAATTACTGTCACCAGCACGACGGCTCCCGCGCCAGCTCCGCCGGCCGCACCGCCCCGATTACGGGTGGGCAAGCTCTGTATTGCCGTGCAAGGCGCCACGCCGCCGGAGTTGATTTCCGGGGCAGAATCTGCGATTAAAGATTCTACTTTCATTGAGTTGCGCCTCGACTACCTGGCCAAGCCCGCCGCCGTACTACCCGCCTTGCAAGCCTTTCTTTCCCAGCACCGCGAGGTGACGGCCATCGCCACCTGCCGCCGCAAACTGGCGGGCGGCAACTTTACCGGCTCGCTGAACTCCGAGATCGAGGTGCTTGAGAAGGCCGCCGAGGCAGGTTGCCATCTGGTCGATCTGGCGCTGGAGTCAGCCGAACAGACCACCAAACCGCAGATGGCCAAGTTCCGCGCCGCGCTGCAGGCCGCCAACGCCAGCCTGCTCCTCAGCACCCACGATTTTTCTCGCACCCGCCGCGCCGATGGGCTCAACCAACTGGCCCAAAGCATGGAGGCCTACAGCCCCGACTACATCAAGATCGTGACCACGGCCCGCTGCCTGGCCGACAATCTTGCTGTATTGCAGATGATCGAAGACCAGTCGCTGAAGGCACATGTGATCGGCCTTGCCATGGGCGAAGAAGGCATCGTCAGCCGCATCTTGAGTCCGAGGGCAGGCGCAGCGTTTACCTTTGCCTCGGCCAGCGAGGGTGTCGAGACCGCACCCGGCCAGCTCACGGCCCGTGCGCTGCACGATCTGTACCGGATCGATCAGATCGATCAGGCGACGCGCATCTTTGGCGTGGCCGGCGACCCCATCGGCCACTCGCTTTCGCCGCTGATGCAGATGACCGCCTTCCGCCGCGTCAACGTCAACGCGATTCTGTTGCCGCTCAGGGTTCGTACCCTTGAAGACCTGCTGACGGTTGTACGCGAACTGCCGCTGGATGGCGTGGCCGTGACCATGCCGCTCAAGCAGGAGGTGTTGCCGCACCTGGCCAACATGGACCCGCTGACGGCGCGCATTGGCGCCTGCAACACTCTGCGCACCGGAGCCGACGGCAAAATCTACGGCTACAACACCGACGTGGCCGGCATTGTCCGCCCGCTGGAAAAGCGCATCAGAATACAGGGCGCGCGCATTCTCGTTCTCGGCGCCGGCGGCGCCGCGCGTGCCGCGACCTTCGGCCTGGTCGAGCAGGGCGCGGAGGTTTATGTCGCCAACCGCACCCACGAAAAAGCCGCCTCGCTGGCCCGCAAGGCCAAGGCCCATGTCATCGGCATGCCGGCGCTGGCCAAGCAACATTTTGACGTGATTGTGAACACCACGCCCTGCGGCATGACCGGCATCAAGCAGCCGTTGCCGCTGGCCGAAAATGAGCTGAACGCGAAGATTGTCTTCGATCTGGTCTATTCGCCGCTGGAAACGCCGCTGCTCAAGCTGGCCCAGTCGCGCGGCCTCACCACCATCAGTGGCCTGGAGATGTTTGCCCAGCAGGGCGCGCGCCAGTTCGAAATCTGGACGGGCAAGCCCGCCCCCGAGAGCGAGATGCAGCACGTTGTCGAGCTCGAACTCCGCCGCCGCGCGCAAGAACCCGCCAAAGGTTAGCCGCCCCGCTTACCCTTCCTTCGCCGTCACCGTTACGGTTCCATCGCCCACGGCCGCGGCGGGCACGCTGGCCCACAGCAGTTCCGGCGTCATCTGCGGGCGGTACGGCACCGAGAGCAGCACGCGGCTGCCACTGCGAATCTCATAGCTCGCGATGGGCCGCGCCGCCGCGATTGCCGTATTCCAGCGCACCGCGACCCGATCGCTGCCGGCGATCTTTTCCACCTTCACCACCGCCGGCTGTACCAGCCCCGATTGCGGCAGTTGGAAGTAATTGGTCGTCGCGCCGTAGCGCGCGGCCATCTCCTGCTCGATGCGCCGCCGCTCGGCTGGCGAGGCCGGGTCTTGCGTGGCCGCTGCCAGATTCGCCACCAGTTGATCGTTCTCCGGTTTCTCGCGGTCGATGTGCCCGATGCCGGTGACGGCGCAGCTCACGCCGGGAATCGAGAGCGAGTAGCGCACCAGATCTTCGTGCCGCGCCTTGTCGGCCTTGCCCACTGTATAAATCACGTCGGCGGTGGAGTGCGAGAAGTGCGGCTCTTTGCCGTAGAAGCTGCCGTCGGCAAAGACCTTCATGGCGATTACGCCCATGCCGCGCCCGGCAGCCAGTTGCAGCACGTTGTACTCGTGCGAGGTGTAAAGCTTGTCGTTGGCATTCAGAGCCACCAGCAGCGTGTCCAGATTGTTGCCGGTGTCGCGGCGCAGCATTTCCATCAGCACCGGCGAGCTCAAGTGGCCGGTGACGCCGATGTGCCGGATGTATTGTTTGTTCTCCGGATTCAGCCCCGTGTAGTTGGTGCCGTCGCGGTAATCGAGCAGCGCCGCGAAGGCGCCGATCCGCTCCGGCATCTTGCCGCCGCGCTCGGCCATGCCCGCGTAGAGCACGTCAATATCTTCGAGCGTGCCCAGAGCGTGCATCTGCATGGCGTTAAGATAAGCGCCCTCGGGGATGTAGCCCTTGCTGTCGCCAAACATTTGCGTCAGCGCGCGCTTGATGTCGGTGACCGCGGTGGCGCCGGCATTTTGCGGCGAACTCGACGGGCCCAGCGCGTACCGCTCGCGGGTTTTGCTCGCGATGTAAAGGCTCTTGCGCAGCGCCGGGTTGTAGCCTGAGGCGCCCGGCGTCAAGTGCAGCCGGCGGAAGGCCTCGCCGTAGTTCGTCTGGCTCGGCCCGTAAACGTTTGCCGAATCCAGATAGTTCACGCCCAGTTGCACGGCGCGCACAATAATGTCGGGTGCGTCGATGCCGGGCGCGGTCCACTGCAAAGAGGCCTGACCGCCCAACGCCAGCGGCGTTACCCAGTGGCCCGTCCTGCCCAGCAGACGCTTGGGCAGCCGCGCCGTGGCCGCTTGGGCCCATGCGCCGTGGTTCATCGCCAAATATCCCGCCGCTGGCAGCGTGCCCAGGGCCTTCAGAATGTTCCGTCGGGAAACCATCTCCGCGTGCCTCCTAGGTTTGTGTGGGCTTTCTTGGGGAACTCCGGTCCGCCGCGCTTTTGAGCGTTCGCCAGAGTGAAGACAGTGTACAACGATTTCCGCTCCGGCAGCATGAACGTCGAAGTTCCCCACGTGGTGTGGCCTTTGGCCTACACTGTTCGCTATGCGGCCATTCGGTTGGATGCTCATGTTCGTATTTGCGGCCTGCGGTGCGGCGCGCGCGCAGTGGGAGATTTTGAACTCCGGCTCGACGGCCGATCTGCGCGGTATCGACAATGTGGGCGCGGGCGTGGCCTGGGCTTCGGGGAGTGGCGGCACGGTTCTGCGCACAATTGACAACGGCGCGCTGTGGCAGCGCTGTGCCACGCCACCCGATGCGGAAAAACTTGACTTTCGCGGTATCCAGGCCTTCGATGCCGATACGGCCATCGTCATGTCGAGCGGCAAAGGCGATTTGTCGCGACTCTACAAAACCACCGATGGTTGTAAAACGTGGAAGCTGGTCTTCATCAATCCGGATAAGGACGGGTTCTGGGATGATTTAGTTTTCTATGACTCCGTACACGCCATGATTCTCGGTGACCCAGTCGATAGCAGATTTTCTGTATGGCTTACCCGCGATGGAATCTGTTGGAAGAAAGACACAAGTGCTGAATTAACAATTTCTGAGGATCTATCTGCCTTTGCCGCGAGTAATACCTCACTATTGTGGGCATCGCCAACAATTAATGCATTCGGGACAGGGGGAACAAGTGCGAAGCTTTACTGGCAGTATATGCAAACGACGGGAGACGGGCTTACAAAGCCATACCGCCATATTTGGCAATGGAGATCCACCCAGCTTCCACTTAATTCGGGATCAACTGCGGGAGCATTTTCAATCGGCTATCGGGAAAACGATAGCAATGTCTATAGGTTTCTTTTCGACAGGATGGTTGTTGTTGGTGGCGACTACAAGAAGCCAGATGATTCACACGGCACCGCTGCTTATACCGTAGACGCTGGCGAACACTGGGACGCTTCCCAAACCCCGCCCCACGGCTTCCGCTCCGCCGTAGCCTACGACGCCGAGGCAAAAACCTGGATCACCATCGGGCCGAACGGAACAGACATTTCGACCGACGATGGCCGCAACTGGCACGCTCTCCGGCCGAACTCCGCGCGCGGTGAAGCCCCGGACGCTGACCGCGATTGGAACGCACTCTCGCTGCCGTTTATTGTTGGTCCCAAGGGACGCATCGGTAGGATCCATCCGCAGGCGCTCCAGTCGGTTGTGCGCTGACGGCTTTCCGGTTGACGTTCGTGCGGCCCTTCGCGACGCGATTGGCCTTCTTGTTCCCTTGGTCCCTGCCTTCAGAACAGTTCGGGAATGCTGCTGAATGCGATGCGCGTGGGCGCGGCTTTGTAGGCGGCCAGCATGGCCGCCGGGGCCAGCGCGCTCATGCCATACTTTTCGTTAATCTCGTCCATAGTCGCCACCAGGCGGGTGCGGCGCCGCTCTTCTTCAAGGCCGTCGAAGAGCGCCAGCGAGTGCAGATGGCCGGGAACCAGCTCGCTCAACTGCACGCCGATGAAATAGGGGTGGTCGTACTGCGTGCCCGAGGGCCGCTCTTCCCAAAGCCGGCTGAGCGCGGCGATCAGCGTGGGGTTGTCCTGGCACTCGGTCAGCTTGAGTTCGCCACGCCAGCCGCGCGTGGGTATGCCGTAACGGCTGACCGGCGTGTTTTGCGACCGCGGCACGGCGAATCCGATGGCTAGGCCGATGCGGCTGGCCCACAGATCGGCCGCGCGCAGGCGCATGGCCGCTTTGTGTAGCAGCTTGTGCGCCACGGCCCAGGCCTTTTCCAGGGTGCGCATCTCCGGCGCCAGCACGTGCTGGTGGCTGATGGATTTCTGGTGCTCGGTTTCGTTGACGAGAAAGTCTTCGCCCTGCAGCCAGTGCCACATGCGCTGGCCCCAGACCGATCCCCAGATCTGGCCGGCCTGCTCGCTATCGAGCGAGAGCAGATCGTCCATGGTGCGGATGCCGCGTTCGTTCAGGTGTTTTTCTGTGTGTGCGCCGACGCCGGGAATGTCGCGCAGAGTGAGCTGACGCAGCGCGTAGGGCAGAATGTCGAGCGGCAGCGCCACCAGCCCGTCGGGCTTTTCCATGTCGCTTGCCATCTTGGCCAGCAGACGGTTGGTGGCGAGTCCGACCGAGCTACGCAGCATGGGGCCTACCTGTTCGAGGATGGTTCGTTTCACCTTCATGCCCAGGTTTAAGGCCGCACGCAAGTGCCGCTCGCGGCCGATCAGCCGGCAGGCCATCTCGTCGATCGAACAGACGGCAGTGACCGGCACGCAGCTTTCCACAGCTGCGACGATGCGGTGGTGATACTCGGTGTAGAGCTCGTGGCGGGCCTCGACCAGCACAATTCCCGGGCACATTTTTTTGGCGTCGCCGACTATCGTACCGGTTTTTACGCCATGGGCCTTGGCCTCGTAACTGGCGGCGATGCAGCAGGTCGAGTCAGCCATCATCGGCACTACGCCTACCGGCTTGCCACGCAACTCGGGGCGGGTCTGCTGCTCGACCGAGGCAAAGTAAGAGTTCAGATCGACAAACAGCCAGTTAAGCGACGTTTTTTCAATCTCATCGGCTAGCGCCATGCGAGCGGGTTCTGACCGGGGCCCGGAAGCATCCGGCTCAAATCCGGCAAACTTTTCAGCCGGGTCTGGGGGAGGGCTAGGGAGAACCGGATTGGCGTCGGCCCCGATCATGGAATCATTTTCGCCTTTTATTCCCTTTCGCGCAAGTAAATTATTTCTCACATTACGGGGAGATTATTGCAGGATGACCAAAACATTTGGACCTTTTTAGCGTCTATATCTACGCAGGGCTGTATCTCTTTGGGCTGGCCGGTGGTGAGTGACCATTGGCCCTTAGGATGGAAACATGCAAGTTCTGGCGCACTGGCTCACGGTGAATGGAGACGTGCTGGCCGTGCTGATCACGGTTGGCGTGGCGGTGCTGTTGGTCTGTTGTCTGGAGTGTACGCACTGCCCCAGCCGCGACAAAGACGATCTCTTCGACCACCATGAGCTGTAGAGCGGTTGCTTCGGTCTAACGTGTTGCCGGCTCCGGTTTTAAAACTCCTTCAAATTCCGCCAATATCCGGCTATAGAGATGTGTGCGCACATTGGGCCCGGCGATGGAGTGCGTTTTGCGCGGATAAATCTGCAGATCGTAGGGGATTCCGGCCTCGATGAGCTTTTGCACAAACTGCACGGTATTTCCCATGTGCACATTGTCGTCGCCGGTGCCGTGAACGAGCAGCAGACGGCCCTTCAGTTTGGCTGCCGAGTTCACGACCGAGAAATCGCGATAGCCTGGGGCGTCTTCGGCGGGCAGGCCGAGGTAACGCTCGGTGTAAATCGAGTCGTAATTGCGCCAGTCGGTGACAGGAGCCACGGCGACGCCGGCGCGGAAGCGCTCCGAGTGGGTCATGGCGTAGAGGGTGAAGGTGCCACCCCAGCTCCAGCCCCACCAGCCCAGCCGCTGGCCGTCGAGCTGCGGATATTTTCCGAGAACGTAATCGATGGCGGTGAGCTGATCCTCAAGCTGCACGGGACCGAAGTTGCGGTAGGCCGCCTGCGCAAAGGCTTGCCCGCGGCCGCCCATGCCGCGATTGTCGGCGTGGAGCACGGCAAAACCGTGCTGGGCGAGCAGTTCGTCAAAGAGCAATCCCTTCTTCCATTCATTGGAGACGGATAGCTCGTGCGGTCCGCCGTAGGGGTTCACGATCAGCGGCACCGAGGCCGGGCTCTGCGCGCCCGAGGGCATTAGCAGCGTGGCATAGAGCGTGGTTCCGTCGTGGGCCTTGATTTCAATCTGTTCCGGCGCGCGCAGGTGATAGCTGGCTAGAGCCTGCGTCTGCCAAAAGATGCGGCAACTATTGCCCACGCGGCAGATCTGCCCGGCGGGCGGCGCGATGCGCGAGGAAAACTTGTCGGTGAAGGCGCTGCCGTCGGGCGCGAAGCTGGCTTCGTGAAAACCCGGCGTTGTGCTCAGTTGCTGGCGGTGGCTGGTGAAATCGACCCGCCAGATCTGCTGCTCCAGCAGGTTGCCCTCGCTCGATGCATAGTCCACAACTTTGTGTTCCGTATCGACGCGATACACATCGCCAACCTCGAAATCGCCCTGCGTCAGTTGCTTTTCCAGCTTGGCCCCGGCGGCCAATGGCTTTTCCTGGCCGTAGCTGTAAAGGTAGATGTGATTGTGCCCGTCGCGCCAGCTCGTGAATACGATAACGCCGCCGCCAACCGTGATGTCGTAACTTTCGTCAAGAAACTTCCCGTCGCGTTCTTCGAGCATCTGCCGCGTCTCGCCGCTTTCCGCGTTGGCAAAAAAGATAGCGCGGCTCTTGTGGTCGCGGCTCAGCGTTTCGATCCAGAGGGTCTTGCGGTCCACCCATCCAAAACGGGGAACATAGTCGTCGCCGGCGCGGAGAGGAATCTTCATCCACGTGGTGTGCCCGCCCTTGGCGCTGACGACGCCCACGCGCACGGTGGGGTTTGCATCGCCCGGCTGCGGATAACGCTGCCAGTTCACCTGCGCATGGTTGGGAATCCAATCCGTCAACGGATACTCGGGCACCTGCGTCTCGTTCATCTGCAAATAGGCAAGATTCTTCGAGTCCGGCGACCAGAAGTAGTTGCTGCGTACGTCAAGCTCTTCTTCATAGACCCAATCGACAAGGCCATTCAACACGAGCTGTCCGTCGCGCGGCTCGGGCGCGGGGGCGAGTGCTTCGGCAGGGGTGCCTGCCTCGCGCAGACGAATCACCGACAATCCGCCATCGCGAAGAAACGAGAGCATCGCGCCATCGGGAGAAAACTTGGGATCGTCGCCTGAGGCCGCGCCCGTGTAGCCGATCTTCACGCCGGTTCCATTGTGCAGATCGTAGAGCCACAGCCGCCCGTCAGAGTCGAAGAGCAAGTGCGTTGCATCCGGCGACCACAGGTAACTGGCCAAGTGGTAGCGGGCACGATGGTCGCGATCCTGCTCGCTACCGCTGGCCTCGTCGAGCGGCGCCATTTTAGCCGCGCTCACCAGCACATGCGCCTTGCCGGTGGCCGTATCAATCTCCATCAACTGCCCGCCGTCCAGATAGCTGAGGTGCTTGGAATCGGGCGACCAGGCCAGTCCCTCGGGCGGTTGGTCCTCCAGTGATCCGTGGGCGTAGATCGCCTCGACGGTAAGCGGCTTCTCCTGCGCGGCGGCGCGCGGCGCGGAAAATGAAAAAGCAACGGCAACAAAAAGTAAAAGCGCAGCGGCTCGTGACAAAGGTGCCTCCTCGGCGATTTATAAAAGTGCGCGGCTACAGGTTGCTGAAAGATGCTGCTGAAGTTGTACGAAGTGTCAGGGCGCGACATCTGGCGTACCGTGAGCGCAATTAAATTCTCATGTCCTTCAAGCCCTGAGGAATGTTCTTCAGATGCAGCTCCAGATCTTGTTCCGTGCAGGGGATTCGTGCGCAATTTTTCCCCAAGAGTTTAAATTACCTGATCCGTCGTGGTTGCGCCGCTTCGGCCAACGGTGTATGTTGCGCTGTATGCACTGGATTTCTCCCGAAGAACGCCGCGCCCTTGGCCAGGCGCGCCGCAAGCAGGTTGGCCGCAACGATCACGATGCTCTTCGCCCCGAGGCCCGGCCGGCTTCGGCGCTGGCGCTGCTTGAGCGCTCCATGCGTGGCCGCGTGCCGGCGCTGATCGCGCTCAAGCATCAACTGATGGCCGAGTCGCCCTTCGCCTACTTTCGCGGCGCGGCGCCGGTGATGGCCGCCGATCTGGCGCAGTTGCCCTCGACCGGCATCCTTTGCCAGCTCTGCGGCGACGCACATGTGCGCAATCTGGGCGCCTACGCCGCGCCCGACGGGCGGCTGGTCTTCGACATCAACGACTTTGACGAAACCATTCGCGGCCCCTTCGAGTGGGATTTGAAGCGCATGGCCGCCTCGCTGGTGCTGGCCGGCCGCGCCTCGGGGCACAAAGATGGCTCTGCCCGCCGCGCCGCGCAGGCTGCGGTGGAGCGCTACGCCGAACAGATGCGCGAGTTCGCCCACATGCCGCAACTCGAGGTCAACCGCTTCCAGGTACATCGCATCGAGTTGGCCAAGCCCGTGCACGACGCGCTGCGCAAAGCCGAACGCGCCACGCCGCAACACACCCTCGAACAGCTCACCGTGCCGGTTTCGCCGCATCCCGGCGCGCGCCACCGCTTCCGCGAATCCAAGCCCATGCTCACGCGCGTTACTGGCGCGCAGGCCGCGGCCGTGCTTGCCGCCCTCGGACCCTACCGGCAGATGCTCGAGCCGCAGCGCCAGCACTTGCTCAACTTCTACCGGCCTGTCGATGTCGCCTTCAAAGTGGTCGGCACCGGCTCGGTGGGCTTGCGCGACTATTGTGTCTACTTTGAAGGCAACGGCCCCAACGATCCGCTGTTTTTGCAGATCAAAGAAGAGGCGCCGTCAGCCTACGCAGCCTATTTGCCCGACGCGCATCCGCCGGCGCAGCAGGGCCAGCGCGTCGCCGAGGGCCAGCGCGCCATGCAGATGCAATCGGACCCGTTTCTCGGTTGGACGCATATCGGCAACCGCCAATATCTCGTCCGCCAGCTCAACGACCACAAGGGCTCCATCGATCTGGAAGACCTGGCCGGCGCCAGTCTGCGCGCCTACGCCGAGGTCTGCGGCGAGTTGCTGGCCCGCGGCCACGGCCGTTCCGGAGATCCGCAGGCTATCGCCGGCTATATCGGCAATGGCAGCAGTTTTGCCGAGGCCATCGCCGCCTTTGGCGAGGCCTATGCCGATCAGACAGAAGAAGATTGGAACGAGCTGAAGCTCTCGGGCAAGGCAAAGACTAACTCTTAACCTTGCAGTTTTTGTCTGCAGTATTAATTTCACGAGGACGTAGCGTTATAGATATTTTTTGAGTCCGATAGGAATTGATTTAGAGTGTTTTGCGGCCTCGACGATTTTGGCGAGGATGTCCAACTTGAGAGGTGACTTAATTTGAACTTTAGTTCCGATAAGCGAATTGAGGCTAATTGCCATCTTTGCGCTGATCTCACGTGCATCACGAAACGTAACAAATGAATCTTGGTTAATCCACTCGTGGTCACCCTTTATTAGGACACATTCACGGCCTGCTCTAATGTGGTTCGTCGTGATATTTACTACAACAAACGACCCACCATTCTTGGCTGGATCAGAAATGACAAAGAACAAATGTGGAACGTCGAAGTTGGGAGGAACCGCCATTGTGAAGGCGTCGCCGAGTTTCATGCCGCCCTCAAAGACTACTTAACATCTTTTCGATCTGATTGAATTCCTGAGTCGATTCCTCAATCATTCTGATCTCTTCTTCTGTCCGTCCGGCGTTGCGCAAAATCAAAGATGGATCGATCCGGCGGCTGCTTCCCTTCGGGTCTTCCCATTCGGGACAGGTCTTGTGCAGCCACTCGGCAACTTCCCATGGAGCAGAGCTGTCAATCTCATTTCGTGCAGCCTCCAATGCTTCGAGTTCATCTTCGGACAGCAAATCTAAATTGGGGTTCTTCCGCAATTGGATTTTGTTGTTTACAGTTTCTCCAAAATTGGCGTTCCATTCTGCCAAGTGATCAGCAGACCCAATTCCTTTGAACAGGTTGTAAATGGTACTAAGTACCGGACCTTTGGGCATTGACACCATTTTGTCGCCCGTGATGGTCTTACCCCACGACTCAAGGGCCTTCTTGTCAGCGAGGTACAGCATTTTGATGGAAAGAAACATGTCAAGTTTGCCATCCTCGCACTTTGCGAGAAAAGCGACTGCGGCGATTGTCTTTTCAATGTCAAATACAAATGTCATACGTTCGCCTTTAGTTCGCCTTTCATGGCCAGATTTTATCACCTTTGATGACGTTTTTACATAACTATTTGGTGGCGCATGGAATACAAGTACACAATCGGGCGGACCATGTGTTAACGGGCTCATTTGGTAATAGATGCCTGATTTTGGAGAGAAGATCGGGAAAATGCAACTTCCAACCTAGTAACGATCAGATACAGCCAACTATCTCCGGTACACATCGTAGCCGCGCAGATGCTCGACGAGTTTGTAGTCGCCCAGCAAGGTGGCGAGCAACGCCGCGCGGTCCGGCGTGGGGTCTTCTTTGGTCTGTACGTCGCGCTTGACGATCAGCCAGCGAATCTTGCGCGAGCGCGCGAGCGAGGCGATCTCGGCCGATGTGTAAGGGTCGATCGTGGGATCGAAGAATGGAACCGGAAAATGTGGCACGCGGCCGGTGGCGAAGTAAAACGGCTCCTCGCCGGGGAGGATCAGGATGCCGTCGTCAAAGGGAATGTTGGCCTGGGCGTAGCGCAGCAACTCGTCGATCTCTGGCACGTAAGGCCCCGGCGTGGCCAGGCCGGCGAGCGCGGGAAAGGCCGAGTGTTCCGCTGGGCCGTCGGGCTGGTTGGCGTAGCTCAGCCGCTCTTCGCTCACGGCATAAAAGCCGCCGCAAACCAGCAGCGTAACGGAGATGATCGCGGTGAGTGCGGGCACGAACCAGCGTGAGACCGGCGCGCTCGCGCTGAAGCCCTCAAGACAAGCAATCAACTCCGCCACAAGAAGCACGAGCAGTGCCCAGATGCCGTAAGTCGAGCCCCAAAGCTGTTGCGACATGAAGGTGCCGTGGATGGCGGCCAGTAGCAGCAGCGGGAAAAAAGCGCGCAGACGAAGCTCGCGCCGCGGGCCGATGAGATTCACGAGCGCCAGAGCGGCGGCAAGTATGAGCAAAAACGGCCAGAGCGCCAGCAGGCTGTCGCTGCGCTCATCGGCATCGTCGTAGATGGCGAGCGAAACCAGCGTGTAGACGAACGGCGCGGCCAGCAGCACAAAAGCCGCAATACGCGCCCAGAGAAATTTTCCGCCGAAGCGCAACAGCACCAGCGCAGCCGCCACGCACGGCAGCGTGTACAAGAGCGTCGGATCGCGGTAGACGCCGAGCATCAGATCAAGCCCTGGCAGACGGCGCTGGCCGGCATATTGCACGGTCCAATGGAAAAAGTTGTTGAGCCCCGCTGTAGCTTGCAGCTCGAGCAAAGCGATGGCGAGCGCGGCAACGGCTCCGGCGAGAAAGCCAAGCAATGCAGAAGTCGCGGGAGCGGCCTCAGAAACTTGCTTCTGTGGCAACATGCGCAGCGCCAGCAGCAGTGCGACCGCGCCCATGGCCGCCAGCAAAAACGGCACGCCCATATTTTGCTTGAAGAAGATGGGCACGCAGGCCAGGGTGCCCGCGGCGAATCCGCGCCAAGAGAGGTTCAGGCGTCCCCCTCTCGCGGCGCTTTCGTTGTTGCCGCCGGTGTCGAGCCAGCCCAAGCTCCACAGCGCCACCAGCAGCCAGAAGCCGCAATCGCAGTCGTACTCGGGGTTGGGCACGATGCTGTAGACGCCTAAAAAGACCAGCGGCGCGGTGAGCAGCAGCGCCAGAATCCAGGCCGCGAGAACACGTCCGCGCAACAGATTCAATGCCATGCGCCAGGTGAGCACCGTGCCCAGCCCGCCCACCGTCGCGACATACAAAACGTGGTGAAAGATCACGCGTCCGGTGAGCCGGATAATCGCGGCCTGCAAGACAAAAGTGAGCGGCGCGTGGGCCAGCGGAAAATCGCGGTAGGGAACCTGGCCGAGAGCGATGCGCCCGGCTGTGTTGAGAATGTAGCTGAGGTCGAAGAGAACGGCGACGTGAGCGTTCTGCCAGAGCACGAAGGCCGCCGTGGCGGCAAACAGTGCTGCCGCGGCGAACGTGTCGCGCGGCGTCCAGCGAGATTCAAGTGGTCTGGCTGCTTTCTTTACCATCCTCGACGATAGTAATAGGTGCAGCGGGGCATGGAGAAGATCGCCAGCAACAGCGCGGCAAACCAGCCCACGACCGTCCAGCCAAAGAAAAGGTCGAGAAACAGAATAGCCGTGGCGTTGTGTGTCTGCCGCAATCCGGCGACAATCGCGGGCAAAAAGTAAAGACCGAGGCCAAAGAACATGGAGTGCATACAGGCTCCTGCGTGTTTCATCTCGAAGTACGCACTCCGGCTGGCCGGGGTTCCCGCTCCTCTACAATGAATCGGTATGCCGACAGCAGTTCGCTCTCACGCCAAGATCAATCTCGGGCTCTATCTCGGTGCTCCGCGCGCCGATGGTTTTCACGCGCTGACTACGGTCTATCAAACGCTGGAAATCCATGACATTGTTACGGTTACGGCCACGCCTGCGCGCGAAACCATGCTGCGGCTCAGCTCCAACGACGCGCGTGTGCCCACCGACGGGCGCAATACGGCCTGGAAGATGGTGGCCCTGGCCCTGGAGCATCTGCAAGTCAAGGCCAGCGTTGACATGCATATCGACAAGCGGCTGCCCGTGCAGGGCGGGCTTGGTGCCGGGTCGGCGAATGCGGTAGCCGCGTTGATTGGCCTGGAAAAAGAGTTGCAAAAGCAGGGACTAGGGATTAGGGAACAGGGAACAGGGGAACCAGAAGGCGATTGGGTGGAGAAACGGCTGGAAATTGCCGCCAAGGTAGGCTCCGATGTGCCGCTGTTTCTGGTGGGTGGCGCGGTTCTGGGTCTGGATCGTGGGCAAAAGGTCTCGCCTTTGCCCGACATCGAGCCGCTCTGGTGCACGCTGGCGATTCCCGATGCCGGTGTCTCCACTCCGCAGGCATTTCGGGATTGGGACGCGGTATGTTCGACGGAGGGTTTGACCCAGGAGTCGAGTGACGATAAACTAGAAAGGTCGAGCCGCGCCTACTTGGCAGCCTTCTCGGGTCTCCCCGTAGAGGCAGGTAGAGTTGGCTCCTCCGGTGTCTTTTCCGTGGGAGAAGACCTGGCCGGACCCCAAGAGTCCGCGCTTGTCCGCACCGGGATCACGAGCTGGATCGAGAATGACTTCGAACGCGTTGTCTTTCCCCAGCATCCTTCCCTTGCAGAGATCAAGCGTCTTCTTTGGGCCGCCAGCACGCCGGAGGCAGCTATCTATGCCGCGCTATCGGGTTCCGGTTCGGCGCTCTTCGGGTTATATCTGACCCGCGGAGCGGCAGAAGCGGCCAAGGACCGGGTCGAAAGCCAGGTCCAGGGAGTCAAGGCGCGGGTCACGCGCACCATTCCCCGGTCTGCTTACTGGGATCGAATGCTGGAACAGATACGTTGACAGCCATTTGCCGGGTAAGCAAAACTCTGTAGCCGGCTGTCGATCCAGATGTTGGGCGATCGTTCAATGGTAGGACAATGCCCTTTGGAGGCATTTATCCTGGTTCGAATCCAGGTCGCCCAGCCAAATTTCTGCTCTCAGCTATTAGCTTTCAGCTATCAGCTCTATCCTGCGGGAAGCCGCTGCACTGGCCGCGGCAAAAACGGAGCTGAAAGCTGAAAGCCGATAGCTGACGGCTTCAACACCAGACGCAGCCATAGCCAACCAGCATGGAGGTGCTCTCAAGATGGAAGCAGGGACGTTAACGGTGCCAGTCGAAGAGAAGAAGCCAGGCGAAGTCAGCGCGGAAAAGGAAGCGCCCAAGGTAGCCCCGGTGGTGGAGGCTGCCAAGCCGAAGGACGGCAAACCGGCCGTGGCTCCGGAGCGCAAAAAATCCGGTAAGCTGAGCGACGACAAGCGTTTCAAGCTGTTCAGCGGCTCGGCGAATCCCAAGCTGGCCGAGGCCATCGGCAAGCATGTTGGCGTGGCCGTGGGCGACGTCAAACTGCAACGCTTCGCCGACGGCGAGGTCTACTTCCAACTGCTGGAGAACGTTCGCGGCGCCGATGTTTTTGTTGTGCAGCCAACCTGCTACCCGGTGGATCAGCACCTGGTGGAGCTTTTGATCATGATCGACGCGCTCAAGCGCGCCTCGGCGGCCCGTATCACGGTGGTGGTTCCCTATTACGGCTATGCCCGCCAGGACCGCAAAGACCGTCCGCGCGTGGCTATCAGCGCCAAGTTGATCGCCGATCTTTTGACGACGGCCGGCGCCAACCGCGCGCTGTTCGTCGATCTGCACGCCGCCCAGATTCAGGGCTTCTTCAATATTCCCGTCGATCATCTTTTTGCCAGCCCGGTGCTGGTCAGCTACTTCCGCGAGATGAACCTGCCCAACCTGACCGTGGTTTCTCCCGATGCCGGCGGCGTGGAGCGGGCGCGCTTCTTCGCGCAGAAGGTGGGCGCTCCGCTGGCCATTGTTGACAAGCGCCGCACCGACATGAACGTGGCAGAGGTGATGCACGTGGTCGGCGACGTGAAGGGCAAGACTTGCCTGATCATCGACGACATCATCGATACGGCCGGCACGCTGGTGAAGACCGTCGACGCGCTTTATAACAATGGCGCCGAGGCCGTATACGCCTGCGCCAGCCATGCCGTGCTCTCCGGGCCGGCCATCGAACGAATTGCCAACTCGCGCCTGGTGCAGGTGGTCGTCACCGATACGATTCCACTGCGCGAGCCGGCGCTGAAGCTGACCCAGCCGGGAAGCGATCCGGCGCAACCGCCCAAGATCAAGGTGCTCACCATTGCCGGCCTGCTGGGCGCGGCCATCGAGAGCATCCACATGGAAACCAGCGTGAGTACGCTGTTTAGCTAAGCAGGGGTCAGGGATCAGGTTTCAGGGATCCGTGACCCGTTTAACAAAAGATGCCAGTTGTCGGCAGATCTTCGGCAGGATCGATAGGCAGTTTTTCTGATCCCTGACCTCTGATTCCTGACCCCTGGCCCTTACAAAGGGAGCGGTTTTCCCGTGCCCGATCTTGAGAAACGAGACGAATCAAATGCCTGAAGTAGTAGCCGCCAAGCCCCGCGAGGGCAAATTCAACAAGAACGCCGCGCGCCGCGTGCGTGTCGCCGGTAAGATTCCCGCCGTGATTTATGGCAACGGACAGGATCCGGTCGCCATTGAAGTTGATCCCAAGGCGATCACCCGCATTCTGTACTCCGAGACCGGCCACAACACCATCTTCGATGTCGAGATCGCCGGCCAGCCCACCGCCAAGGCCATGATTGTCGATTGGCAGCGCGAGCCGATCAAGGATCAGCTCATCCACATCGACCTGAAGCGGATCGCCCTGGACAAGTTGCTGCGCCTGCATGTCAGCGTCAAGCTGCTGGGCACGCCGGTGGGTGTCAAGACCGACGGCGGCATCCTCGATCAGGTGTTGCGCGAGATCGAGATCGAGTGCTTGCCGGCCGATATTCCCAGCCACATCGACGTCGACGTGACCGGGTTGGGCCTGAATCAGGGCCTGCGCGTGAGCGAACTGCCGCACTCCGACAAGGTCAAGATCCTGACGCCGGAAGATGCGACCGTGGCGCACGTGGTCACCATCCGCGAAGAGGCGGCTCCGGCGGCGGCCGAGGGTGCAGCGGCGGCTGAAGGCGCGGCCGCGGCCGAACCGGAAGTGGCCAAGAAGGGAAAGACCGAAGCGGAAGCTCCGGCTAAGAAGTAACCTTGGCCGGTACGCTCGAATTCGGCGGCAACAGCGCGGCGGCTCCGGCGGCCGCGCCTGCCGCCCACCGGAACAGCCCCTTCCTGATCGTGGGGCTGGGCAATCCCGGCTTCGAGTATCAATGGACCCCGCACAATGCGGGCTTCATGGCCATCGACCGCCTCGCCCAACAGGAGGGTGTAGTGGTGCAAAACCGGCGCTGCCGGGCCACGACCGCGACCTGCCGTATTGCCGGCCGCCAGGTGGTTCTAGCCAAGCCGGAGACGTTTATGAACTTGAGCGGGGCTTCGGTCGCCGCTCTGGTCAAGGAGTTCGAAGCCGACCCGGCGCAGGATCTGCTGGTCATCTACGACGAGCTGGATCTGGCGTTGGGCAGCTTCAAGATCAGGGAGCGCGGTTCTGCCGCCGGGCACAACGGAGCCCGCAGCATCATCGCCACCCTGGGCACGAACGAGTGGTTGCGCTTGCGCATCGGCGTGGGATTGAATCTGCCTCCGGAGGCGGCTGTCGCCGGCGGCAAAAAACGGCTCGGGAAGGATTATCTGCTCGCGCCGCTGCGTAAGGCGGATCTGACGGTGCTCGACGAGGTGATGGACCGTGTGGCCAAGGCCACGCGATGCATCCTCGAAGCCGGACCGGCAGCCGCGATGAATGAGTTTAACCGAAAGGACAGGGACTAAGGAGCAGCGAACAGGGATCAACTCTACGAATCAAGGCGATCTACGATCCATTGTTCACGGTTCACGGTCTTCTGAGAGGAAACAGAATGTCGCGTTTGTATGAAGTAATGTTCATTGTCCGCCCCGACGTGGAGGACGAGGAAGTTGACAAGCTGATCGCCGGCTTTAGCACGACGGTGACCAACGGCGGTGGCGTGGTGAAGTCGGCAGAGAAGATGGGCCGGCGCAAGCTGGCGTATCTGGTACGCAAGTTTGCCGACGGCAATTACGTGCTGCTCACCGTCGAGGCTCCCGGCGCGGTGATCACCGAGCTGTCGCGCCGTCTGCGCGTCACCGAGCAGGTGATCAAGTTCATCAGTGTGCGCATCGACGAGGAAGAGAAGCGGTTGGCCAAGGTGAAGGCTCTGCGCGGCGTGCGCCGCAAGGTCAGCGCCGAAGTTCCTGTTCCGGTTGCGGTAGCAGCCCCGGTCCCAGTTGCGGCTCCAGTTGCCGAGCCTGCCGCCGAGGCCCAGGCCAGCGCGTAAAGACAGGATCTGGGGACGGCTCGTTTCTGCGATGAAGGCGGTTTTTAGTCCCTAGTCCCTGGTTATTACCAAGATTCTCCGGCATGGCCGGAACAACGACAGTAAAGAGGAAACACGATGTCCGACGAAATCCAAGCAAAGGCGCCCGCCGCAGCGGACGCACCCTCTCAGCCAGGCCCCAGCACGGGTTCGGGTCCGCGCGGAGCCGGCCGCCCCGGCGGCTCGGCTGGTGGCCGCGGCAAGTTCTTCCGCCGCAAGAAGGTGTGCAAGTTCTGCACCGAAAAGATCGATGCCATCCCTTACCGCGACGTAAGGTTGTTGCAGCAGTTTGTGGCCGAGCGCGGCAAGATTGTGCCCCGCCGTCTGACCGGCGTTTGCACCACGCACCAGCGCCGTTTGACCCGCGCCATCAAGCAGGCGCGCAATATCGCCCTGCTGCCCTTCGCCACCAAGCACTAGTCCGGCGCCTGCGTTCCGCGTACTCCGGCGCAGGCCGGGCTTGGCACTAGAGCATGACGGTACGTCATGCCGTGGCGGGCGCACCAGGCCGTGGGGCAGATGCCCGGCGGCGATCTGGACGCTGGCCGCGTACGAAGAGAATTTTGGAGAGTTTGTCATGGAAGTGATTCTGAAGGAAGATGTAGCCGATCTGGGCTTTCGCGGCGAGGTCGTGAAGGTTGCCGACGGCTACGCCCGCAACTATCTGCTGCCACGCAAGCTGGCCATGCAGGCGACTGCGGCCAACAAGGCCGTCATTGAGCAGATGAAGGCCGCCGCCGCCCGCCGCTCGGCGACGGAAAAGGCCCAGGCCGAGGAACTGGCTGCCAAGCTCGAGCCCATCGAACTGAGCTTTACCCGCAAGGCCGGCGACGGAGGCCACCTCTTCGGCTCGGTCACCTCGGTCGACATTGCCGCCGAGTTGGCTGCCAAGGGCTTCGAGATCGATCGCCGCAAGATTCAGTTGGGCGATCCGATCAAGAGCATCGGCGAGGTCAAGGTGGCGATCCGCCTGCACCGCGAAGTAACGGCGCACGTTGCCGTCAAGGTTCTGGCCGAGATCACCGAAGAAGAAAAACAGGCCGCCGCGATTGCTGCCGCTGCCGCCGCCGCGGCTCCTGCCGCTGAGCCGGCTGCCGCCGAAGCCGTCGCGGAGTAACCGAGCTGTAGACTTCTCTCCATTCCGGGGCGCATTTGCTAGCGGCTCCGGAATGCGAGAAAGTTTCGCACCCACTCCGGGTCCGTGCGGGCAATCCGCTCGGCGACCGCCTCGCCAAATGAGGCGCCGGTCCGGGAGCAGTCCTGCGCGATTTGGTCGATTTCATCTTTTACTGTCTGCGCCGCGCGCTGTCCAAACAGCATCACGTCGGCATATTCCCGCCGCAGCCGCGTTTCGCTGACGGCATCGCCTTCCTTGTATCCGACCTTTTGCAGAATCTGTCGGCTCTGCCGCATCACCCGCCGATTTTCTTGTCTCTTGATGAGTTTGGCCGAAGACGATGCCACCTCGCGGCGGTAATCGTCCAGATGTTGCGAGAGATCGAGAATGCGCCGCCCGCCGATTTTAAAGGTCAAACTCTGTAGTACGGTGGTCGTGCCCGCAATGGCCGCCAGAACCACCAGAGGCTCGGGCAAATCCTTGATCGCGGCATTCCCCACGCTGTGCAGCGTGAACAGCGCAATCTCGGCACCGATGCAGTAGGTGATCCAGTAAACCCAAAAGATGAAATTGCTGAAAAGCGCCGTCAGCGAAGGCACTTCTACGTATAAGTCGAGGATCAGATACATCAAAACCAGAAGGGGCAAAACCCAATACGATCCGCTCGAGGGCAAACGTTCACCTCCGGCCTGCTTTTTTAAAAGAGCTTTGAGATCGTCTCGCCGAGGGCGTAGCCCAGCGAGGTCGAGGAATAAAAACCATCCAACCCGGAGCCGTCGCCTTCAAGAATGCTCAGCCCGCGCAGTTTATTCAGCGATGCAATGGTCAGGCCCGTGTCTTGGCCCAGCTCTTTGGCGATCATCCATCCGGTGGCCGCCGAGCGCTTCAGCACAAACTTCAACACCTGCGCTGCTGCATCGTCGTTGAGCAACTCCGCCTGCGCCTTCGCCATTTGTATCTGATCGGGCATCGCCCATCACCCCGCCTCGATTATATCCTCATCGAGAGCCACCGATGCTGAACCCTTGCCCTCACGGTTCAGGCAGTGTGAACCTGCGGTATGGCAGTGAAGTTGTTGCCGGCATTCTTCTACGCCGGAAACAGCATCCCCGTCTTGGGACGGATCGTCGTCAACCGGCCGCGGCGCCTAGGTGGTGGAACGGGCGAGGCCAATTGGCCGGCAATCTCGCGCAGCTCCACCCGGGCGTGGTCAATCGCCGCGGCGGCCATGTCCAGCTTTTCGTTTCCGCTGAGCGCCAGCGGAAGATCGGTTTGCACTGTCCGCCGCGGCCCCGGCCGCTTCTGTTCCTGATCGAGCACCGTCCGCGCACCGGCGATGGTGTAGCCCTCGTTATGCACCAGCCGCTTGATCTCCAGCGCCAGCTCGACATCGCGCCGGCGATAGAGCCGTTGGCCGGTACCGCTTTTATTGGGCTTTAACTGCGGAAACTGTGTCTCCCAAAAGCGCAGCACATAGGTTTCCACGCCGCACAACCGCGCCACATCGCCAATTTTGAAGTAGAGACGGTCGGGGATCGCGGGCAAAGAATCGTCGTGCTTGCGGTTCGCTAAAGTCGCCATACAAATAGGAGCAAGCCTCCACTTGAGGAAAACCCGGCTCTATTTGCAGTATAGGTCACAGATTGCACATTTAGTGAAGCAAATTCTGTGGATCGGCGGCGGAATTGCGCGCGCTGCCTCCTAACCTACTCTCCGCAGCGAACGTTTAAGCCGTGATGGGCTGCCGTGGTAACGAACCGCGCGGCGCCGCGCAGATATTGCACCGGCCAACTCGCCGTTTGACCAAGCGCCTCGGCGGCGTGAACCGGCCAATAGGGATCGCGCATGACCGCGCGGGCAAAGAGCACCAGATCGGCCTCGTCCTTGGCGACAATGGCCTCGGCCTGTGCCGGTTCGGTGATCAGCCCCACGGCAGCAGTGGCAATACTGGCTTCGCGGCGGATTCGTTCGGCAAATCCAACCTGATAGCCGGGAGCCACGGGGATTTGCGCATTGGGAATCAGGCCGCCCGACGAAACATCGATCAGATCGACACCGCTGTCGCGCAGCAGCCGCGCCAACTGCACCGATTCGTCCACGTTCCAGCCGCCCTCGGCCCAGTCGGTAGCCGAGATGCGCACAAACAGCGGCAAATTTTCAGGCCACGCGCCGCGCACCGCATCGGCAACCTCGATCAGCAGCCGTGCGCGGTTGGCCAAGCTGCCACCGTAGTTGTCGCTGCGATGATTGCTGAGCGGCGACAGAAACTGGTGTAGCAGATAGCCGTGGGCCGCGTGAATCTCGACAAAATCGAATCCCGCCTCGAGCGCCCGGCGTGCCGCCTGGCGAAAGCCTTCTATGACCGCATCGATACCGGCCTGATCGAGAGCCGCAGGCACGGCAAACTCGGGCGAAAACGCAAGAGCGCTTGGCGCCACCGGCTGCCAGCCGCCCTCGGCGGGCAGAACCAGTTTTTCTCCGCTAGCCACCGGCAACATGCTCGCCTTGCGTCCGGCGTGCGCCAGTTGGATGCCTGCTCGCGAGCCTTGCGTGTGCAGAAAATCCACGATGCGTTTCAGCCCCGGTATGTGCTCGTCCTTCCAGATTCCCAGATCTGCCGGCGAGATGCGGCCTTCAGACAATACTCCGGCTGCCTCAAAGATGACCAAGCCCGCGCCACCCTGAGCGCGGCTGCCCAAATTCACCAGATGCCAGTCGGTTGCAAAGCCGTCCTGGCTGGAGTATTGGCACATGGGCGAGATGCCGATGCGGTTGGGAAATTCAATCGAACGGATACGGAAAGGAGAAAAGAGAGAAGCACCCATGCTGATTGGATGCTGGCCAGCCACATACGTTGCAACGCACGGCGGGCGCTTGTCCTCAACGTGCGTATCGATCCGGCCCAAAAGATTTGCATCGTGCTACCCCACCCTGGCGACAAAAACAAAGGCGTCGCAAGGGTGGGGCACCCAAGCCGTATTGCCCTTCATAAGGGCCGGATCCGTACCATGCAGCGAAGACTACTTTTTGAGTACCGCCGAGGCCCGTTCGTCTTCGACAATGGCGCTTTCAAACTTACGAAAATCGGCGGCGCGCCCGGCCGGCAACTCCACCATGCGCACGACATACTCGCGCTCGTAGTGCAGCAGGTTGCCCTTGGCCGTCGTGGCCGAGTGATAGCTGGCAAAGTCCGTATCGACACTGACCGGGTCGGGCAGCTCGTCGACCGAGTAACCGGCCGGCAACTCGATGTCGTAGCTGTCGCGCCAGCGGCCCGTGGCCTCCAGTTCAATGGGCACCTTGCGCGGCTTGTCGTCAAAGTGCTGCGCCACCGAACCCAACACGCGCGGACGCACCAGCAGCAGCGGCCCGGCCGTGTGCGCATACTGGCGCGCGGTCACCTTGTAATGGAACTCGAGCGGCTTGTCGAGCGCGTCGGGCTCGACAAAGTTGAAGGAATCCAGCACCACGCCGGGCAGTGAAAACGCCACCATCTTTTCAAAAGCATCGTGCCGTTCTTTGGTGTCGCTGTACTTGAGGATCAGACGGAAATCCGCGCCCTCGGGCCCGGTGTGCAACGAGTCGATCGAGCCAGCGAGCGTGCCGTCGGCGGTCAGCGTGAACTTGCCCGCCGCCGAGGTTCCGTTCGCCGCTGGGTCGAGAACCGGCAGCGCGATGACCTGGCTCGAAGCGCCCGCCGCCAGCAACCCATAACCGCCCTGCAGTTCCGAAGGCAGATTGCCGACAGGCGTCCGCTCGTCGGTGGGGTCGAAGATCAAGTAGCGCTTGCCGTCCTTCGCCGCGACCACTGCCCGCAACCGCGCGTCTTTTACATCGGCGGGAATCTCGATGGCCGTGATCATATGATCGCCGTAATAGGATGGCGCATCGGGATCGACAACACCGCGGTGGCTGTCGACGGGCATGTAATAGGCACGGATGCCGGCCGCCTGCAACATCGAAATCAGCAACGTAGTTTTGTCTTTGCAATCACCGTAACGGTTGCGATAAATGTCTGCCGCGAAGTGCGCCTGGTAGCCGCCGATGCCCCGCTCGACAACAAAGTAGCGGATGTTTTTCTGGATGTAGGCGGTGATGTTGGTGAGCTTCAAAAAGAAGTCGCTGGTGCCGGCGGTTAACTCTTGCGTCTTGGCCGCGATCTCCGGCGTCGGATCGGGCCGGTGCGCTTCGAGATCGGAGGTCCACTGCCCCAGCGCGCGCCACTGATTCTCTTTTCCCTCCACGGCCAGATCGCCCCATCGGAGAGACATGCGCGCAACCAGCGCCTCCCAATCCGGATGCGATTTCACATCGCGCAAATCGAGACGGGGCATGTCGTGGATCTCCCACCGCCAATGGTTGGGCGCGACCTCAACCGGCTTCACCGGCGCAAAGCGGTGCCAGGAGTCGGCAAAATGCATGCCCGCGGGCAGATCGAGTTCCAAAGCTTCAAAGGCAAAGGGAACGCTCTCCTGAATATTCCAAACAATCTCGCGATTCCATGGCTGTAGTAGTTCTTCGGACTCGCAGACGATGGTTGCGCCCACATCGGCGGCCGGCGGATGCACGACACGGGTTTTTTCCGTGAGCAACAGGATGGGAATGTCTTTGACTATGCCGCTCTCTTCGGCGCCTTCATCCACAAAGTCGGTGTCTTTAGCCTGGAAGGTTTTGCCATCGGCGCCGATGGTCCACTCGCGGAAGTAGTTGATCTTTTCATCCACGTCGAATGTGACGGCGCAGCCGAGATTGCGCGCCTGCGGCTTGAGGATGCGCTTCACCCAGCGCTCGCGTTCCACGGCGCGGCCAGAACCGTCAATTGTCTCGACGTATTCGTCAAAAAGTACCACCGAGGCGGCATCGCCCACATCGGCGGGCGTGGGCGTTTTGGCGGCGTCCAATCCCCATTGCGGCACGGGACTGTCTTTGCCAAAGAGTCCGGCGCGCGCCGGCGCGGCAGCCAGCAAAATTGCCGCAACAAGTAGAGCAAATCGGGGACGAAAGCAATGGTGCATGTCAATTTCCTTGAGTTGTTCTGGCGAGCAGCGCCGCGCCGTAGAGAGTGCAAATCAATTTTTCCGTATTGTGTATCACCATGGGGCGAATCGATTCCCTGGTCGAATCTTCTGCTATTCCTTCAATTGCTCTTTGTTTGCGGCGTGGTGGGCGAAGCAGCAGCGGCTGTGGCCGTCGCCGCGGTCAATACCAGTTGCCCCTGCTCGGCAGCGGCAACCTTTTGGTAAAAGCCGCGCAGATCCTGATACTCCTCCGGCTTGGCCTCGGTAAAGGCGCGCGCCAGCGAATTCGCGATCGTGATCTGGCCCGGCGAGCTTTTACTCTTGATAATCAGCATGGCATGCCCGGCCCAACTGATATTGGCGTCGGCCGGAGCGCCTTCCACGGCCAGCCCTTCGGGCAACTGATAGGTAATGGAGTCGGTCACACGGCTGGCGTAGTGCATATCCACCGGTACGATTCGCTTTTCCTCATCGACAAATGGCTCGCGGCCGCGCGTGGCAAAGAAAAAGCCCGGCAGCAACAGTCGCTTTGCCGTCGCCGTGCCCAGTGTGCCGCTGACTTTGACGATGGCAAGCAGATTCGCCTCCGGCTTGTCCAAGCCCAGAAAGTGATCGACATGCGCCTCGATGCCATCGGGCACGATCCCCTCCAGCTCGCTATGGTCAAACTGCTTTTTCAACTCGGTTTCGTCGTTGCGCAGCGCCTCCTGCCGCCAGCGCAGCGCCTCCTGGCCGCTCATCACAATAGTGACCTGTCCGCTGACTGCTCCACGGGCATCCAGCGTCAGATTGCCGTTCCTGGTGACGGCGTTGTCCTTGTACTGTTGCGCGGGAGTGGAAGCGATGGCAACTTCCTTGGCATTCTGGCCCAGTCCGCGGGCGTTCGAGTGCCGCCAGTTCAACGTGCCGAAGGGGCACATCTTCTCACCCGGATCGGTAAGGGTATCGTTGCCGCCGGCCGTCACCGCCACCAGCGTTGTGTCGAGCTGGCTCAGGGTCATATAGGAGGGGTCGAAGACGCCTTTGTCGCGATCGACAATCTTGATCGCGCGGGCCGAGAGCCCGGCGGCGCGCAACATGGCCAGATACAGCAGGGCAATGTCCTCGCTCGATCCGCTCTTCTGCGCCCAGGTATCTTCGGCGTGCTTGGCCTCCTTGAGGTTCAATGCCTTCATCTCCGACTGGTTCTTTTTGCGCGAGTAGTCGGTGTTATCCAGCGCCTGCACGGCCGCGTAGATCTTCTTCGCCTTGTCCAGTTCGCTGTCGTTGGCGGCTACAATTCCGGCAACCGCCTCCTTGAGTGGCTTCGACGGCTCGGCGAACTTATCTACATCCTTGGACCAGAATTTGGCCTCGCTGGTCCAGAAATTCATGGCATCGTGGGCAAAGCTGTAATAGAAGTCGAGTTTGTAAAGAATACTCCGGATGGGCGGCATATACTCTTCATCGGGAATCGGCGGCACATCTGTGACATCCACGCTGTAAGAGCCGCCGATGCTGGTCTTCACGCTCACGCCCGTCGGCAAATAACTCCACCAGAGCAGGCTGCTGACCAAGCGCCCGCGCTGGTCCATCAGGTACATATTGGTATCGGTGCCGGGCGTTCCGGTGGGCATAAACGCCTTGAAGGGCGTGAACTGGTAATGCGCCTTGTGCACGAAGTAGGGCCGCTGAATCTCCCAGGTGGGCGATGTGAACTCATTGTCGTCGTAGCGGATATCGTAGCTGTATTCCAGAATGCTTCCCACTTCCACGTTGGGCAGCGTGAAGACCTTGCGCCCGAACTGTTTGTCTTTGCTCTTTTCGCTCAACAGATCTTCGGGCTTGCCGGAGAGCGGAATCACCGTGCCATCGGCATGGATGGTGCGCCCCTTGATGTCGGTGATCTTCCAGCCGCCCTTCAGGTAAGGAAGACTGACCGTGGCCAGCTCCTTGCCTTTTTCAGTGAGCACTTTGATCCGCGCGGAATAGCTCTGGTAGTGCAGCGGATCGTTGGCGATCTCCTGAATATCCAGATACACGGCCGCGGCGCCGGGCGCCTTGGGGTCGGCAGTCATCTTCAATTCTTCGCTGGTGGGCGGCTGGAACTGCGCGTGAGCCAGCGCGGGCAGGGTGGCGGCCAGGATGAGGATAGTGTCGCGCCAAAGGCAAGCGTTTCGCATATTAAATTTTCCCCGGAGTAGAAGTGAAACCATTCTAATCCCGAACGGTTCCACCTCTGTCTCAACCAGGAAAAAAGCGAACGCTGTTTAACGTTCAGTTGCTTTTTGTTGAGGATGCCAGATTTACCACAATTCGCGCCTGATCGGCCGCGGCTACTTTCTGGTAAAAGCCATGCAACTCCGGATACTCGTTCTGCCGGGCAAGGGAAAAGGCGCGGGCCAGCGAGCGGGCAGCCGTGACCTGGCTGGGCTCGCTCTTGTAGCGTGCATAGAAGACTGCGTGATCCTTCCACAATTCCTTGGCGTCGGCCGGAACGGCTGCGACGGTAGCTCCTTGGGGCAGGTGATAGACCATCTCGTCGGTCACCACTGCGTCGTAGTGCAGGTCGACCGGCGCACGCCGCATTTCCTCGCGCGCGAAGGGCTCGCTCCCATGCGTCTCAAAAAAGACTCCTGGCAGCGTCAGTTGCTGGGCCGTCGCCGTGCCCAGGTTTCCCTTTACGATGACCGATGCCACCAGATACGCATTGGAGTCGTCGAGGCCGATGAAGTGATCGAGCCGTGCCGTGACTCCGTCGGGAACCATCACCGCCAGTTCCTTGTTGAACTGCGCGCGCAGCTCGGCGGCGTCGCTCACGATAGCCAGTTGCCGCCAGCGCAGCGCCTCCTGGCCGGTCATGGTCAGGCGCAAGGCACCGCTCACGGTGCCATGCATATCAACGTTCAGGTCGCCGCTGCGCAACGTACTGTTATCGGAGTACGGCGGCGCCGGAGTTGCGCCGGCTCCATAGCCCTCGGCGCTCTCGCGAATCCCGCCAGCTTCGGCGTGTTTCCAGCTCAACATGCCAAACGGACACATCTTCTCGCCGGGGTCGAGAAAGGTTTCTGTGTCGCCCGTCTTCAAAATCACTAACAGGCTGTCGAGCTGGCCGATGTCGGTGTAACGCGCGATGAAAAGCCCCTGTTCGCGGCTGGAGACCTCGATGGCGTAGGCCGTCAGCCCGGCCGCGCGCAGCATCGAAAGATAAAGCAGCGCCAACTCGTTGGCAGAACCGCCATGCTGCGCCCAAATCTCCGTGGCGTGCCGGCAATCTTGCAACTGCTTGTGCTCCGGTCCGCTCTTGCGGCGCGAAAAATCGCTGTTGGACAGCTTCTGCACGGCGGCATAGAGCTTTTTCGCCTTGTCCAGATCGCTGTCGCCGGCAACGACGATTCGCCCCACCGCGTCCTTGATGGCGGGCGACGGCGTGGCAAGTTCATTAACGCGCCCGGCCCACTGCGCCGACTGATGATTCCAGTAATCCTCAACGCTGGCGGCATCGACGCGAAAAAAATGCGCCTGATAGGCCAGGTAGCGCAGCGGCGGCATCCAAGGCTCGCTGGGGATAGCTGGAATATCGCTCACATCCAGAACGTAATGGCCCTGTGCGTCGCGCTGCATGCTGGCTCCAGCGGGCAGTGTATACGCGGGAACAATGCCGCGAACCGCGCCATCGCCTGCCGTAACCAGTTCGCTGGGCGGAGCCCAAACAAAGTGTTCCTGATGCGCAAAGTAGGGCCGCTGCAGCTCCCAGCTCATGTTGTCGTTGGGGTCGAAGCCGCCCAGCCCTTGAATCTGATAGCTGTACTCAAGGATGCTGCCCACTTGCACGCTGGGCAATGTAAAGACCTTGTGATCGACAGGCTGGCCCGTGATCTGATCGCTGGGCTGGTCCTCTGGCGGATTGGTCAACGGAATCTCGGTGCCATCGGGATGAATGGTGCGGCCCTTGATCGCCGAAACCCGTTCTAGATCCCTGAAATAGGGAATCGCGACGGTGGCCAGATCCTTGCCTTGTGGCGTGAGCACCTTGATACGAAGGTGAAAAGTGGCCAGCCCCTTCTCCACTCCATGGTTTTCGTCAATATTTAAATAAACCGCCGCCGCCCCGGGCGCCTTGGGGTCGGCGGTCATCTTCAACTCTTCATCGGTGGGTTGCAGGAACTGCGCATAAATAAGTGTAGGCGTCGCGGCAGCCAGAAGCAGTGCCGCGCTTCGCCCTAAAAAACACTTCAACATCATCTTCGACCTCGATGGGGGAGTACTCGCCTTATTATCTCCGAATCGAGCTTCTCAGGACGAATTGCCAGACATTACAACAGGTTCAATTTCCCTTTTCCGAAGCAGAAACCGCCAGCACGAGTTGCACCTGGTCGGCCGCGGCGACTTTCTGGTAAAAGCCACGTAGATCTGTGTACTCCGCCGCCTTGGCAAATGTAAATGCACGCGTCAGCGACCGTGTTGCCGTCACCTGGCCGGGTTCGCTTTTGAACCGGCCGCTAAAGACCGCGTGATCCTTCCACACTTCCTTGGCATCGGCTGGCGCCGTCGCCACCGTAAGCGCTGCCTGCCGCCAGCGCAATGCCTCCTGGCCGGTAAAGGTAAAGCGCAACGAGCCGCTCACGGCGCCATGCGCGTTCACATCCAAATCTCCCGCGCGCAAAGTCTTGTTTTCAGAGTAGGGCGGAGCCGGAGTTTTGCTCAGCCTCTGCCAGGAGGCAAAAAAGTGATGAGGCTGCTTCAGTTTTGCCGTTCCCCGGCCGGCCCCAGCATGGAGCAGACCAGAGCCAGCGGCAGTCCCATCACGTTGAAGTAGCAGCCGGCGATGCGCGGAATCCAGCGTGCCGCCTGGCCCTGAATGCCGTAGGCGCCGGCCTTGTCCATCGGCTCGCCCGTGGCAATATAGGCGGCGATCTCCGCTTCGCTCATGGCCATAAACTCGACTTCGGTAATCTCCGCGGCAGCTTGGATGCCCCCGGCCGTGACCACCGCCACGCCGGTCATCACGCGATGCCTGCGCCCCGAGAGCATGCGCAACATGCGCGCCGCGTCGGCCGCGTCTGCGGGCTTGCCTAAAATCGCGCCGTCGAGGGTGACCGTGGTGTCGGAGCCGAGCACCGTCAAGGACTGGCCATCCATTCCTGTCGTTGCCGGCGCGGCGGTCAACTCGCGATAGACCGCCGCGGCTTTTTCTCGCGCCAGCCGCGTGACATAGGCCGCGGGCTCTTCGCCAGGCAGCGGATCTTCGGGAATATGCGCGGGATGCACCGTAAAACAGTAGCCCACTTGCGCAAGCAGTTCACGGCGGCGCGGCGAGGCGGAAGCAAGAACCAGCATAATGAAATTATGGCAGGCTGCGACCCGCCCGGTCCCGTTCGTTACACTAAGAGCAGGGCGCACACAACAAAATAAACGCCCGGACGCGACTCTCATGCATTTCGATTTTCATTTTTCCGCGATCCAAATCCTCTGGACGTTGACCTTGGCAGCGCTTCTGGTGCTGCTGGTGGTCCTGTTCGGCCGCGATCGCGCCCGCCGCTTCCCCTGCTTTACAGCGGCAGTGGCAACCATGGCCTTCCGCCTGATCGTCAACCACATGCTGTTAAGCCGCCTGCCCATGGTGGTTGCCAGCGCGACGTATCTGGTGCTGGTCGATCTGGCGCAGATCCTCTCTCTTCTCGTAGTGCTGGAACTGGCGCGGCGGGCCTTCGCCGGCGCCAAGCGCCGTTCCTGGATCGTTGTTACCACGATTCTTCTGGCCGTGGCGGCCACGGTGCCGGTTTTGTGGGGCCCTTGGCCCGCTTGGAAAACCCTCTCCGCCGCCTCGATTGGGTCTGCTCTGCGCCTGATGCAACTCTTCGCGCAAAAAACCGAATTATTCGCGAGCACACTCGCCGTTCTTGTGGGCCTGCTGATTGTCGTCGCTGGCCGCCGCTTCGCAGCCGGCTGGCGCAGCCACGCTCAGCAAATCGCCATCGGCTTTTCCACCGCCTCGCTCGCCGACTTGGCAGTTCTCGCCATCAGGCAGTTGATCGCGATGCACACGACGATCCACGATCAGGCTGACTACGCTCGCGTGATCGGCCTGCTGGAGAAGCTCACCAACGCCAACAATGCGCTCTATGTCGCGGTGCTTGTCTGGTGGATCGTCTGGTTGTGGATTGATGAACCGGGGGCGAGGTCGGAATCTGTTCCCGCGGAAGCCAGCGAAACGACCGTGTTGGAAACGCCTGCCGCATCGCCCGATTCCGCAACTACTCCGGCGGAAACAACGGGAAACTGACCGCTGGCCAGTCTACTTTTTCTAAATACCCACGATAAAAGCACTGCCATCCTGAGCGTGTTTGCCACGTAATTCCAGTGCCCGGCGGACGATTTGTGTCTGCTGGGTTGGTTATTGGTAAACGAAGTCGAAGGATCTGCGGCTGTTCTTCAACGAACTTTGGACTCACCACATCTAGACGTACTGAATGAGCACGCGCTTCATATGTTTGGTTTCGAGAAGTTGGGCGATGCGCTGCACGATGTTGCGGCGCAGATCGAGTGAGACGGGAATGTTGGGGTCCTGGTGGGCTTCGTTGATCTTGGTGCCTACGGCAAAGCGGACCACATCGCTATCGAGCAGCAGATTGGCCAGCTTGACGGCGGCGTTGGACTTCATGTCTTCGGGCGCGTAGTCCTCTTCGAGCAGGCGCAGCACCTCGCCCAAAGTCAGCGTGCCTTCTGTGACCAGATCGAAACCCTTCATCCGCGCCCACGGCGGAACCTTGCTGTCCATCGGCTGGCGCATATCCACATGAATCTCGCGCTGCAGAAGCCGGGAGATGATGTTGGCTGTCGTGCCCCCGCAGATCGCCTTGCGCCCAGGTGTCTGTTCGGCCATGCGGGCCAGATCCTGGTCGTGGGCGCGATTGACGGGAGCGCCGGTCATCACCAGCAGTTGGCGCGGGCTGCGAAAGTAGACCACGCCGCAGGTGATGTCGTCTTTGGCGGTGAGCCCGTCCACCTCTTCGGCGCGGGCAACTAGTGCGCGCGAAAGAGCGCGGGCCGAGATCTGCGGATTTTTTTCGATCTGCTCGCGCGCATACTTCTCTACATTTCCCAGTCCCCAGCCAAGTGGCGTGCGGTACTCACCCATGCCGGCCTGGGTAATGCCATCGGAGAAAAAAACAATGCGGTCCTCGCGCTCGACCTCGAAAGTGGAGTAGCTGATGACGCGGTCTTGCCAGCGCTCGGGGCGCAGTTCGGTCTTGGCGAGCACAACCTCGCCGGTGGGCCGGATGAGCAAAAAGGGCGGATTGCCGTGCTCGATGATGCGCGTCTCGCCGGTGGATGCAATATCGACCACAGTGAAGGTGGAGTAGCTGATCTTGCGCACGCTGCAGATGGGCAGCGTATCCATGATGATTTCGGCCGAGCGGCGAATGTCGATGGCGCTGGCGGTGTATTTAAGGGCCATGGTTGCGGTCATGGTTGCCAACACGCTGGCCTTCACGCCCGAGCCCAGCCCGTCGGAGAGCACGGAGACGATGCGGTTTTCGGGCTTTACTTTTTCGGACAGAAAAACATCGCCGGAGATCAATTGGCCGCACTTGGCGCGCTGGCAGGAATCGACCTCGATGAAACTCTCGCCGCCGGTCACTTGCCGCCTCCGGAATCGTCAACATCCTCGGGGCTGAAGGAGCGCACGATGGAGTTGAGAATAATCTCAGAGTCGGCGGCGTTTTCGCCGAGCAAGTAGGCGATCTGCTGCACGGTCTTGAGATTTTTCTGGATCACCTCGCGGGCGCGGGCGATAATCTGCTCCTTTTGAAAGATGGGTTGCGTAATGTCCTGGAAGATGCCGCAGAGCACCGCGCGCGGTTCAATGGAAAAGATACTGGCGTTGAGAATATTGCGCTGGTAACGGATGTCGTGGCCGACGATGTCTTCGCCGGAGTCGAGCACGCGGCGGAAGAGATGCGAGAAAGGAATCACCGCGTCGAGAGCGCTGCCTTCGAGATCCTTGATCTGATCGACGTTGTCGGAAAACAGGCGGACAAAATTCGCGTTGCACTCGATGATCTTCAGATCCTCATCGACGATGACGACCGCCGAGGGCATCTTGGCCAGCAGTGCATTGGCTTTTTTCTGCGCCAACCGGCGGGTATAAGTGGCGCACATCATGCGCTCGGCGTTGTGCGCGATCAGGGCGCGGGCAAAGTCGCGGCAGGACTCGTAGCCGCAGCCGCCGCAGTTCAACTCGTCGTCGGCCGAATACTTGCCTACCAACCGCAGCGCGTCGCGAATCTGCGATTCGGTGTACTCCTCGCTGGGTACATGCACCACCGGATAATGTTGTGCAATGCCCAGTTCGACGGGCCGCGGCAGTTCATCGGCCGGCTTGGCATACTGCACCACCTGATAGCGGCGGCGGGCCACCGAAGTGTTGCGCGCGGATTTCGGCCCATTGATGCACGAGCCGGCACAGGCCGTCAGCTCCAGCAGAATATCGCGGTCGGGCCGCCACTCGCCGATCCCCTTGAGGGCCTGCTCGACGTTGGCGATGCCGGAAAAGCTCATGATCTGCGAAGACGCGATCTCGCCGTTGGCACTGACGCCCGAGAACATGCCGCCTTCAATGGGATAGAGCGCGCCCTCCTGCGCCATGGCTGGCTCGAAGCGGTCTTCTTCGGCTTCGGCGATCTTGGTCAGATCGATATGTTCTTCATCCAGCCAGCGGTCCAGATCCTCGAAGGTAAGCGCCACTTCGAGCAATTCTGGATGAAGCTCGGCCTCTTTCTTTTTGGCGATGCACGGGCCGATGAAAACGATGGCGCCCTCGTTGCCGTAGTGTGCGCGCAACATGCGGCAATGCGTGAGCAGCGGCGAAAGCACGGCGGTGATATTGGGCTGGTATTCAGGGTGGTATTTGGCGATGAAATCGACAACCACCGGACAGGCCGAGGAGACCCAGACTTTTTTTTCGCCCACGCGCATCATGGCGTGCACGCTGGCCGAAACCTGTTGCGCGCCCAGCGCCGTCTCGGAGACGGCGAAGAAGCCCAACCGCTTGAGCGCGTGAATCAGTTGGCCGGGCCGGATTCCGGCATGTTGCGCAATAAACGAAGGCGCTAGCGAAACAATCACCTTGCGGCCGCTGTTGAGCAATGCCTTGGCGGTGGGCAGATCGTCGCGCACGCGTTTGGCGTTGTGCGGGCAGGCCAAAATGCAGTTGCCGCACTGCACACACAGCTCGGGAACAACGCGGGCATAGCCATCTTGCACGCGAATAGCTTTGACCGGGCACTCGCGGATGCACTTGTGACAATCCTGGCACTCGCGCTGTTGCGTATAGATGGCGTTAGGCTGTTCCATGACCGCCTCGCAGCGATTGGCTCATGCGATCGAGCAACTCGCGCAGCAGCGGCGCCGTCACTTCATGATGACGCTCGCCGCCGATTGAAACATTTGGTCCCTGCTTGCACTCGTCTTGGCAAAGATGGCCGCAAAGACAGACGCGCGCGTCCAGGCCGCGATTCTCAATGTAATCCTTAATCGCGGCCAGATGCGCGGAGTTGCCGCGCGCAAAGCAGGAGCTTCCCAGGCATACCGCAATTTCGACGGGTTCGTCGTCGGCTGGCATCGTGTACCTCGTTATGCCTGTAACTGGACGAGCGGCAGAGCCGATGACTCTTTCGCGGCCACTTCCTCCTCGACCACGCCTCTTGTTCCCGGACCCGAGCCGGGAAAACGGCCTAGCGAGTGGATTTGCCCACGCAGGCACTGGTTGCAATCGCGGGCACTTTCGTCAATACAGACCTTGGCGGGATAGATCTCGTAGAGACGGCGGTATTTTACAGGGGTCAGGTTGGGCATGACGACATTGGCACCTACCGAAAGCCCCTGCCTGCGCCCGTTGGTCTTGTTGATCGTCGCCAGCGCGGTGGTGGCGGGAATGTTCGCCGTGGGGCAGACGAGCCGCGCCAGAGCCACCATCTTGTAGACCATCTCCTCGGTATTCGGCGCCTGTTCGGCCGCATCGACCGGCGGGCGCAGTTGGCCGGAGCCAAGCGGCGTCCGCGGGTGAGCAATGTAGGGACCGATGCCGATCATATCCAGATCGAGCGAACGAAAGGCCGCCACGTCGCCGGCCAGACTTTCATATGATTGGCCGGGAATGCCCACCATTACGCCGCCGCCAGCCTCGTAACCGAGCCGCTGCAACTGCTGCAAAAGCACCATGCGATGGGTGGAGCACATCCGCCGTTGCGGGTGAATCGCGCGGTAGAGTTTTTCGTCCGAGGTTTCAAAGCGCAGCAGATAGCGGTCTGCGCCAGCCTCGCGCCACAAAGCCAGTTCGCCGGCCGTGCGCTCGCCCAGGCTGAGCGTGACGGCCAATGGCGTTTCGCGCTTGATCCAGCGCACGATTTCCGCGATCCATTCGGCGGTGAGTTCGTCGTCCTCGCCGGCCTGCATCACCACCGTGCCATAGCCGAGCGAAACGGCCTCGCGGGCGCAACCGAGAATTTCTTCGCGGCTCATGCGGTAGCGGGTGAGCGATTGGTTCGCCTGGCGCAGACCGCAATACATGCACTGGCGCACGCAGTGGCTGGAGATTTCGATCAGGCCGCGCAGATGAATGGCGTCGCCGACATGCTCTTTGCGCACGCGGTCTGCCCAGGCGTACAACTCTTTGAGGCGCGCGGGATCGCTCTCCCGCAGCCAATCGAGAATCTCGCGCCTGGACAGAACCGCCATTAGTTCACCATAGCAATGCGCGCCGCTTCGTTGTTCTGCGCTGCATGTAGTTGAACACGTTCAGCGCGCGCTTGGTGATACGCCGCTAGCGCCTCGGGGAAGGGCGCCAAAGCGCGCTCCAGAATACCCATCAGGTACGCGATGGCCAATCCGTAGTTGGTGATGGGCAGTTGCTGGCGGTCGCACTCGGCAATGCGGTTGAGCATCTCGCGGCGAGTCCACATGCAAGCGCCGCAGTGAATGGCGAGCTTGTACTGCGCAAGATCGGCGGGAAACTCGCGGCCCTTGACCCAGGTAAATTCCAGCTTGCCGCCGGCATACTGTTCGAGCCAGTGGGGAATCTTGATGCGGCCGATGTCGTCTTCAATGGGGTGATGCGTACACGACTCGGCGATAAGTACCTTGTCACCGGGGCGCAGCGAGTCAATGGTGATGGCGGCGCGGGTCTGCGCGACCAGATCGCCCTTGAGCCGAGAAAAAAGAATCGAGAAAGCGGTGAGCGGAACCGGCGCGGGCACCGTGCGCGCCACTTTGTCGAAGACCTGCGCGTCGGTGACGACGAGCTTAGGCGGCGTCTTCATGTTGTCGAGTACGCGCGCCAGCCCCGCGTCCTGCACGGCAATGCAGGAGGCGTTGTTGTCGAGCAGATCGCGGATTGACTGCACCTGAAGCTGCTTGATGCGGCCTACGGGCGCTTCCTTGTCGATGGGCATCACCAACACGGCGGTCTCATCGGGACCGACCAGATCGCGCAGTACTACGGGCGCTTCGTCCGCGCCAGCCGGTGCGAGTCCGGCCAGACGGGAACGGAATTCTTCCGTGCCACGGCCTTCGCTGGCGACCACTTCGACCGAAGGAATCTTTTCCTGCTCCAGCCGCGCCAGTTGCCCGGCAGTGGGCCGTGCCAGATCGGTTTTGTTCAGCGCCACCAGCACGGGAATCTCACGCGCGCGCAGCTCGGCGAGAAGATTTTCTTCGAACTCGCCCCATGTGCCGGCCTCGGCGACGAGCACGCCCAGATCGGTGCGCGCAATCACCTGACGGGTTTTGGCGATGCGCTCGGCGCCCAGCGCGCCCACGTCGTCAACGCCTGCCGTATCCACAAAAAGCACCGGGCCAATGGGCAGCAGTTCCATCGGCTTTTCGACCGGATCGGTAGTGGTACCGGCCACGGCGGAAACGATGGAGACTTGCTGCCGCGTGATGGCGTTCAACAGGCTGGATTTGCCCACGTTGCGGCGGCCGAAGAGGCCAATGTGTAACCGGAATCCTTTTTGAGTCGCGCGGACCATCTGATTTCTCCTTCTGTTGCGTTTACACGAATACGTCGCGTTCGCCGCGGCGCACCTGATTGAGCATGGGCAACGTAGTTGCCGTCTGTTGGCGGTCCATCTGATCGAGCTCGATGGAGATCAGTTTTTCGCCGGCGGTCTTGGCTTGCGGGCCGGCGTAGTCGCAAAGATATTCAAGAAAAGTGGACATGGCGTTGGGCAGGCAGTGGTACTTGATCTCGCCCGGCTTGGCCAGATCCATAAAGTCCTGCCCAGTGCGGCCGGTGCGGTAGCAGGCGGTGCAGAACGAGGGCATAAAACCGAGAGAAACAATATCCTGCACTACCTCTTCGATCGAACGATGATCGCCGAGTTGGAACTGGCTGCCGTTGGGATCGCCCTCGCCATCCTTGTATCCGCCGGGATCGGTGCGGCTGCCAGCCGAAATCTGCGAGATGCCCAACTCGAAGGTCGCGCGTCGCACGGCGGCGGTTTCACGCGTGGACATGATCATGCCCGTATACGGCACGGCCAGACGCATGATGGCGACCAGCTTCATAAAATCGGCGTCGCTGACGGCATGCGGCGGGCGGGCGGCAATCTCCGAGCCCACGGCCGGCTCGATGCGCGGAAAGCTCATGGTGTGCGGGCCCACGCCGAAGCGCTCTTCGAGATGATGAATGTGCTGCATCGAGGCCAGCATCTCGAAGCGCCAATCGTAGAGGCCGTAGAGCACGCCGATGCCCACGTCGTCGATGCCCGCCTCCATGGCGCGGTCGAAGGCCGTGGTGCGCCAATCGTAATCGCGCTTGGGCCCCTTCAAGTGCACCGCCGCGTAGGTAGGCCGGTGATAGGTCTCCTGGAAGAGCTGAAAAGTGCCGATGCCGGCCTCTTTCAGCAGCTTGAATTTTTCCACGTTTTGCGGCGCCAGATTCACATTGATGCGGCGAATTTCGCCGGGGCCTGCCTTGGTGTTGTAGATCGTCGCGATGGAATCGAGGATGTATTGAAAGCCTTGCGGCACCGCCTCGCCGGCCACCATCAGCACGCGCTTGTGGCCCTGGCGAATCAGAATCCGCGTCTCTTCGGCGATTTCTTCTTGCGTGAGCGTGCGCCGCTTGAGCTCGGTATTGGTGGCGCGGAAGGCGCAGTAGGTGCACTCGTTCGAGCAGCGGTTGGAAATATAGAGCGGCGCGAAGAGCACCAGCCGCTTGCCGTAGATCCCCTCCTTGATCTCTTTGGCCGTGGAGTAGATTTCGGCAAGCTGATCGGGATTTTCGACAAACGACAGGGTAGCGACTTCATCGAAGCTGAGGCCGTGCATCTCGCGCGCCTTGGCCAGCAGTTCGCGCACGCGCAGGGCGTCGGGCTGCCGGACGTGGGCGAGAGTCTCTTCAATCTTTCGCTGATCGATGAAGTCCGCACTTTGTTGTGTCGCCACCTTTGCCTCCTTGGGGATTGTTACTTGCTCGCAGCGGATCCCTGGTTCGCGTTGGGAGCCTCTTCCGGCTCGTCTTCGATTTTTCCTTGCAAGGCCTGAACGGCCTTTTCCGGCGTGCAGTGCGAGACCAGAACGCCGTCGATCTTGGCGTTGGGGCCGTGCTCGCATTTTTCAAAACAGAATCCCGCACGCACATCGAGCCGGTGTTCGATGCCGGTCTCCTCGGCGTGGCGCAGCACGGTGTTCAGTACCTCTTGCGAGCCTTTCAAATAGCAGTTGGTGCCCAGGCAAACACTCACCTTGATCTTGTCGTCGGCCTGCGACTCCATCAGCGGCAGCGATTCGCCATCGATGCGCCGCCGGCTCTGGAAGTGCGTGTGGAACAGGTGATGCGCCTTTTCGCCGCCCACCTCGCCGAGGTTTTTCGCGTAGCACTCGGTGATGATGACGTTATCTTGCGACTTGTGCAGTTGCAGCGATTTGTCGGCGTTGTAGAGGCCGCGGGTGCGCTGCGCGCGCACGGTACGCGAATTCGCAATCGGCTGTCCAGCGCCGTTGATGCAGCCGCCGGGGCAGGCCATGATCTCGATCAAATCGTATTTGCTTTTGCCGGCGCGTACCTGCCCGGCGACGACGCGCGCATTGCGCAAACCGTGAACAATGGCCAGCTTCAATTCGGTTCCGGCGATGGAGACCGTGGCCTCGCGCAGGCCGGAGTCGCCACGCACTTCTTCGAATTCGAGCTTGGCCAGCGGCTCGCCTGTCGCCTTCTCCGCGGCGTAGCGCAACACCGCTTCCATCACGCCGCCGGAGTTGCCAAAGATGACGCCCGCGCCGGTATAGAAGCCGAAGGGCATGTCGAAGGACTCCGGCTCCAGCGCATCGAAGCGGATGCCCGCGGCCTGAATCATTTGCGCCAGCTCCTGCGTGGTGAGCACGAAATCCACGTCGGGATCGCCGTCAACGCCCAGCTCCGGCCGCCGCGCTTCAAACTTCTTCGCCGTGCAGGGCATGATGGAAACAATCTTCAGGTCTTTGCGTCCGATCTTCATCTGGCCGGGCAGCAACTCTTTGACCAGCGCGCCAAACATTCCCTGGGGCGAGCGGCAGGTGGAAAGATTCGGCAGCAACTCGGGGAAGTATTGCTCGGCATACTTCACCCAGCCGGGGCAGCAGGAAGTAAACATGGGCAGCGTGCCGGCGCTCTTCTTGCGCTCCAGAAACTCGTTGCCCTCCTCGATGACGGTCAAATCGGCGGCAAAGGCTGTGTCGTAGACCTGATGGAATCCGATCTGCTTGAGCGCGGCGGCGATGCGGCCGATGGTGTTTTCGCCGGGTTCCAGGCCAAAGCACTCACCCAGGCCCACGCGCACGGCCGGCGCAATCTGCACCACGACGGTCTTTGTCTTGTCGGCGAGCAGGCTCCAGACCTGATCGACCTCGGACTTGGGCGTAAGCGCGCCGGTGGGGCAAACGCTGGCGCACTGGCCACAGTTGACGCACTCGACTTCGCCGAGATTTTTGCCGAAGGCCGGCTCCACGCAGGCCTCGTGGCCGCGATGCGCGAAATCAATGGCGCCGATGCCTTGCACCTCCCAGCAGGTACGCACGCAATCGCCGCAGAGCACGCATTTGTTGGGATCGCGCACCAGCGAGGGTGAGCTTTCGTCGAGCGGCCGTGGCTGATGCACCGACTTGAAACGCACCCGCTGAATGCCCAGCCGCCGCGCCAGATTCTGCAACTGGCAGTTGGCGCTGCGCGCGCAAGTGGGGCATTGCTGATCGTGATTGGCCAGCAGCAGTTCGACGGCGATCTTGCGAATCTCGCGAATCTCCGCCGTGTTGGTCTTCACCTTCAATCCCGCCTCGGCCGGCGTGGAACAGGCGCCCTGAATGCCTCGGCCCTCGATATCGACCAGACAAAGCCGGCAGGCGCCGTAGATGCTCAGCTCGGAGTGATAGCAAAACGTGGGTAGATCGATGTTGGCCTTGCGCACCAGCTCCAGCAGGTTGCGCTCGCCCTCAATGGCGACGGTCTTTCCATCAATCGTCAATACGGGCCGCGTATCCTTGGTCATCGCTTACACTCCCTCCACGGCGTGAAAGTTGCAGGCTTTGGCGCAGGCGCCGCACTTGATGCAAAGTTCCTGATCGATATGATGCGGTTGCTTCTTCTCGCCGCTGATGGCGTTCACCGGACAATGTTTGATGCATAGTCCGCAGCCCTTGCACCTCGCGGCATCGATCTCCGGCTTGAGCAGCGCCTTGCAGCGGCCGGTGCGGCAACGCTTCTCGAAGATGTGTTCTTCGTACTCGTGGCGGAAGTGGCGCAGCGTGGAGAGCACCGGGTTGGGCGCGGTTTTGCCCAGGCCGCAGAGCGAGCCGGCCTGCACCGCATGCCCCAGCTTCTCCAGCAAATCGAGCGTACCCGCGTCGGCGCGGCCCTCGATCACGTCGTCGAGCAGCGAAAGCAGTTGGCGGGTGCCCTCGCGGCAGAGCACGCACTTGCCGCAGGATTCGCGCTGCGTGAACTCCATGAAGAAGCGCGCGATGCCCACCATGCAGGTTTGGCTGTTCATCACCACCAGGCCGCCCGAGCCGACCATGGCGCCGGCGGCGCGCAGCGAATCGTAGGCCAGCGGCAGGTCAAGATGCTCCTGGGTCAGGCAGCCGCCCGAAGGACCGCCAATCTGCACGGCTTTGAAGCCAGCCTTCGACATCTTGCCGTTGTCGTCCATCACGCCGCCGCCGATGTTCAACACCACCTCGCGCAGCGGAGTGCCGAAGGGAACCTCGACCAACCCGGTATTGGCCACATGGCCGGTGAGCGCAAAGGTCTTGGTGCCCGGCGAATCTTGGGTGCCAGAACTGCGGAAAGCCTCCGCGCCTTCGTTCAAAATCCGCGAGGCGTGGGCCAGGGTTTCCACGTTGTTGATGATTGTCGGCTTGCCCCACAATCCGCTCTGCGCCGGGAACGGCGGCTTGGGCCGCGGCATGCCGCGCTGGCCTTCGATGGAGGCGATCATGGCCGTCTCTTCACCGCAGACAAAGGCTCCCGCGCCTTCCATCACCTCGCAGCGCATCGACATTCCAGTGCCGAAAACGTTATCGCCCAGAATTCCTTCGCGTTCGGCATCGGCCACGGCGCGGCGCATGCGTTCCACCGCCAGCGGATACTCGGCGCGAACGTAGACGAGTGCTTCATCGGCGCCGATGGCGCGGGCCGCGATCATCAGTCCCTCGATGACGCTGTGCGGATTGCCTTCCATCACCGAGCGGTTCATGAACGCGCCGGGGTCGCCTTCGTCGCCGTTGCAGATGACGTACTTCTTCGCCGAATTCTGCACGCGGGCCGCCTCCCACTTGCGTCCCGTGGGAAAACCGCCGCCGCCACGGCCACGCAGCCCGGAGTCGAGTATCTTTTTGCAGATCTCCTCCGGCGTCATCTCCACAAAGGCCTTGCGCGCGGCGCGATAGCCGCCGTGCAAGATGAACTCGCGAATATCTTCCGGATCGAGAAAGCCGCATTCGCGCAGCACCATCCGGTGCTGGCGCGCGTAGAAGGGATTGTCATCAAAACCGCGGCAATGTTTGCGCGTGGCCGGATCCTGATAGAGCAGCCGGTCCACGGCCTGTCCGCCGATCAGCGTCTCGCCCACGATGTCGGGCACGTCTTCGGGGCGGATCTTGGTGTAGAGAATGCCGTCGGGCATGATCGAGACCAGCGGCCCCATCTGGCAAAAGCCCTGGCAGCCGCTCTTCGACAGGCGAATATCGTGCTCGGCGGCCTCGGGCCGCAGTTCCAGAACCACATGCAGTCCGGCCGCATCGACCTCTTTGCGGAAGCGGTCGAAGACCTTCATGGCGCCGTTGGCCATGCAGCCCGTGCCGGCACAAATTACCACGCGGCGCATCAGGGCCGGGGTGGTTCCCGGTGCGAATCCTGGAATCTGCAGGATCGGATCGGCGGTACTCATCGGGCAGCTCCTTCGCACACTGGCAATTCGGCGGACTCCTGGGCCAAAATCTCATCCACCAGAGCCACGGCTTTCTCCGGAGTCATGGCGCCGTACACCTGTTCGTCGATCACCACCACCGGAGCCAATCCGCAGGCGCCCAGGCAGGCTACGGTCTCCACGGTGAACATCATGTCGTCCGTGGTCTTGCGCTTCTCACTGGTGCCCAGCTTGGCGTGCAGCGCCTCCAGCACCGGGATCGATTGCTTTACGTGGCAGGCAGTACCGTCGCAGATGCGGATCACATGCTTGCCCTTGGGCTCCAGCGCAAAGTGGGCATAAAACGTGGCCACGCCAAAGACCCGCGCCGGAGGTACTTCAAGCGAGGTGGCTACATACGTAAGCACCTCTTCGGGCAGGTACTGGTACTCGTGTTGGATCGATTGCAGAATCGGAATCAGGGCCGAAGACCGGTGCGCGAAACGGTCGAGAATGCCGCACACTTTTTCGAATTTTTCCGTCCCATCAACCACGGTGAGTGTGGACGCCATCGGTACAATCTCCCTCTTGCTGAATTGAAACGCGGAATCGCTGCGCCAGCTTCCAGGAGAGCGAAGCCAGCGAGGAATACAAATCTTCTGAATGCACGATGATGTGCTCGGGCACCTGGAGCCGGACCGGCGCGAAGTTCCAGATGGCCTGGATGCCGCCGCGCACCATCTCGCCGGCTACCGCCTGTGCGGCTTCGGCCGGCGTAGTGATGATTCCCAGATGGATGCTCATTCTTTGTGCTAGATCGGCCAATTTATCCAGCGGCAATACCGCTTTGTCGTAAATCTTTTGTCCGATCTTGGCCGGGTCGGCGTCAAAGGCCGCGACAATCTGCAAACCAAAGCGGGTGAACCGCTGGTGGCCGAGCAGCGCCGTGCCCAGATTGCCCGCGCCCACCAAAAACGCCTCGTTGACGTTGTTCCAGCCCAGAAAACCCTCGATGGCTTTGATCAGTTCGGGGACCGAGTAGCCGGTCCTGGGACGGCCGATGATGCCGGTGTACTGCAAGTCCTTGCGTACCTGCACGGGAACCAGGTTCAGCGCTGCTCCAATCCGGCTGCACGAAACCTGATCGACTCCCTGGGCATGCAATTCGCACAGGTAGTGGTGGTACTGGGGCAGACGATTGAGGCTGGGCTGCGGAATCGGTTCCGGCCCGCCAGCCCTGCCTGGCGCCAGCATATTCGATAAATTTATATCGATAACCACAGATCGAATGTAGGACGAATCCGGTTTTCCACTCAGTGATCGCAGTCACGAAACCGGATTTCGTCTCAAAAAGAGGGATATGTGCCGCAAACCCAAACAATTGCGGTCAGCATTGTCTCGAAACGAGGCAATCGATAGAAAATTACTTATTAAAAACAAGTTGAGTCGTTTTTGGCCGGCGGAAAAACGGCGGAAAACCACGCAAAAACAGCTGTGGCCGACCCGAAGGCCAGCCACAATTTTTTCTGAAAAAATCCGCGAAGCAGTTAGAAACGGTCCCAGTGCAGAACGTCGGAGAGGGGGCGTTTTTCGATCTGCGGCGCTTCGGCGGGGTAGCCGAAAGAGACGATGGCGATCAGTTGCCGGTCTTCGGGCGCGCCGAAGGCTTTGACCACGGCCGGGCCGTAAGGCTGCTTGGTGCCGGCTACCCAGCAGGAGCCTAGCCCGTGCGCGGCGGCGGCGATGAGCAGATTTTCCGTGGCGGCCGAGCAATCTTCGACGGCGTAGTTGGTGGCTTTGGCTAGCACCAGAATGGCGAAGGCGGCATTGGCAATAAATTCGCCGTGGCCGAGCATCGGCGGAATGCGGCCGAGATCCTCGCGCGCGGTCAGCACCACAAAATCCCAAGGTTGATCGTTCATGGCAGTCGGCGCCAGCCGCGCGCAGTCGACGATCTCCGCGATGATCTCGCGCGAGACGGGCTTGGGTTCATAGGTACGAATACTGCGGCGGTTCTTGATCGCTTCGATGGCGGTCATTGCTTCCTCCCTGTTCAAATTTCCGATGCTAACAGCGCGGACCATGGGCTGCCAGCGGCAGCGGTCACATGGGCTACAAATAGCGAACGGCCCTCCGCAGAAGGCCGTTCGCGAAACATTGCAGTAGAAGAACTTCTCAGGCGATGATGCCTTTTTTAAGAATGAGGTTGCTGTAAATGCGTGTTTCGCCGGTCATCAGCACGGCAAAGGCACTTTTTGCACGATCGTAGAATGCAAACTTTTCGATGCGGACCGGCGCCGGCGCCGCCGGCTCAAAGCGGTGAATCATCCGCATGTAGTCGGCCTCGACGGCTGGATCGATCGTGTCGCCCGCCACCACATCCATCATGATCAGCGGTTGCGCATAGGTGTCGAAGGGAAACAGCGGAACAATGGCTTCCAGCAGCGAGGTGATGGAGTGCCCGTCGGCGCGCAGCAGCCGTTTGGCATGAGTCGCGCCGGGAAAATTCGAGTCGCCCAGAACCAGTTCGTCGCCGTGGCCCATCTCGGCCAGAACCTTGAGCAACTCCGGGCTGAGAATGGGAGAGATCCCTTTAAGCATGGTGCAATTCCTTTCGTCTTTCTGTGGTTACTTGTGTTGCGTGATTGGTAAAAAATATGCCTTTGACTCCGCTACAAAACGCGGCGGAAGCGCAGCGCCTGATAGGGTCTTCCGGCGAGTTTCAGCTTGGTTTTGCCGCTGAAGATGCCCGGCAGAGGCGTGATCTTCATCTCCCAGGGGTCGATCAGCTCGGCGCTGAACCGGCCCTCCGGCAAGGGAAACTCGTAAAAAATCGGTTGATGAACGTCGAAGTAGTAAAGGATTTGGGCAGTGTCTTTGGTCTCGCGCAGCGGAACCGAAGCGTTGAGATAATAGGCCGGCGATTGTGCCTCGAAGCCGGCGCGCGTGGAACCGGAGGCAACGGCGGAATCCTCGACCAGCTTGCGCAAAAAACCGATGCGCTGGGGGCTCGCCCCGCGCAGTGTGCCGCCGTGGGCCCACCAGAGCGTGGGCGTCGCATTCTCGTCGAATGCCCCATCGGCATCGAGCAGCGTTTCGCCGTGGGTGACGTAGCAACCGGCCATCACGCCCAGCCAGAACTTTCTCGTCATCTCTTCGGCAGAGATATTGCCCCACCGGCGATTAAGATTGCCCTCGTACATCACTTCGTCGAAGCAGATTGGTTTCCGCCAGTCCTGGAGCCACCCGGCGGCGCTTTCGAACTCGGAATTTTGCAGGCTGGCGTGCGTTACCCAGGGCCGGCCGTAGTCGTACATGGTGTTGCAATAATGCACCGAGCGCAGATGCGCCGAGGGATCGTTCTCTTCGACGATATGGAAGAAGCGGTCGAAATCCTGCGTGGTTTTGGCGCGCATCAGATCGTATTCGTTGGCCAGCGACCACCAGATATTTCTATAGGCCGAAATCCGCGCCAGCACGTAACGCAGATAGCGGTCGTCGGCCTCGGCTGGCATGGTGGCGTAGCCCCAGCGGTCGTAGGGGTGAAAGAGGATCAGATCGGCCTCGATGCCCAATGCGCAGAGACCGGCAATGCGTTGCTCCAGATGCTCAAAAAATGCCGGATTGGGCCGCGAGAAATCGCTTTTGCCCGCCGCGTCGCGCGCAAAAGGATACAGCGCCGGCTCGTTGTGGTTGTACTCGTAGCTTTTAGGAAAGACGCACATGCGGATCTTGTTGAAGGGCGCCGCGCGCAGCGTCTCCAACGTTTGCTTCTGCAGCTCTTCCGGCTGATGAACCCAGGCGTAGCAGGTGGTGCCAAAAGGAAAGAACGGCGTGCCGTCGGCGTAGGCAAAGTGATGGCCGCGCGCGCACACGGGTCCATGGACGCCGGCCAGCGGCGCGATGCAGGCGAAGGCGCCGGTTTTGCCAGAGAGCGCCGGCGAATTGCTGGCGGTGGCATAGCTCCACATGCCCTCGGCATCGGGCATGAAGCGGATCTTGTAGCGGCCTTCGCCATCATAGAATCCGGGAACGTAGACCGAACGATTGCCCAGCGTAAAGGCCGCCGAAAATTGAACTTCGGCGAAGGGATTGCCACTGGCCGGACCAGGGAGCGCGAACTCGAAAACTTCCCACTGCGGCACGGCCGCCCGCGCGGTTTCTGGCGCTTCAGCCATCAAATGTTGCGCGGAAGTGGAAGCCAAAGCGGCCAGCGATCCAGCCGTGCCAAGTTTTAGCATCTTGCGGCGATCAATCTGCGCCATCTGCAGATCCTCCTTTTCCCCAGTCAACTATAGTAGTCAACGATAACTTTATCTGTATAGCTTACCCAGCAAGAAATACCGCAAAGTGGATTTTGGGGCAAGCTTACCTGCTTTTCACGCCGCCACTCACTCGCCTGTAACGGGTGGGCCTGAGTTGAAATGCCGCCGAGTCGTTTTTGCTATTTCGTCGTATTCTAGAAAGGTCAGGTATCCCCAATGAAAACCTTCACTCTGGAAGAAGCACAAGCATTACTGCCGGTCTTGGAATCGCTGTTGAAGCGGGCCGTAGAAGGACGGCAGGAGGCACAGAAGGTCGAGTCGGAGCTGAACGGGTTGGCACGGCGGATCTACTTCACGGGCGGAATGCGGGTGAACTCAGCCGATGTTGCCCACCAGCGCGCCGAGTTGGAGGCACACCTGAAACAGGTGCGCGAAACCCTGGCCGAAATCGATTCCATTGGCGTGCAGGTCAAGGATTTGGATACCGGACTGCTGGATTTTCCCTGCCGGTTGGACGATGAAGTGGTGTTGCTGTGCTGGCGGATGGGCGAGCCGGCGATTGAACATTGGCACACGGTTGAATCCGGCATTCAGGGCCGCCAGCCGGTCGACGAACGGTTTCGCCGCCGCGCGGGCTCCGGCGGCCGGCCGAATTGATCGCTCCTCTCTCGTTCTGAGCGAATTGGCCCTTGAGCGCGTCTAATTGGTTGGCGGTACCCGTGGCGCGCGTCTGGCCAATCCCCTTTGCTGAATATCGTTGCGGATGGCTTCTGGACAAATGGGCTGCCGATAAGGCGAAACAGGGAGTGACGATGAAAAGAGCGCTTCTGGCAGGAATATGTTTCCTTCCCGTCGTGTTGATGACTGGCTGCTCGGGGTTCTGGGATTATGCCGGCTCGTCCACCACCACCACCACCACGACGAAGTCTAGCGGCTATTTTTATGTGCTGAACTCTACCACGGCCACGCTCGCCGGATACTACATCTCCTCGGGATCGCTGACCAAGATCTCTGGCAGCCCCTATTCGTTGACTGGCACGCCCTACGCCATCGCCATGGCGCCCAGCGGAAATTTCCTCTATGTAAGCACCTCCAGCGGCATCTATCTTTACACCATCGCATCGAACGGCGTTCTGACCAGCCAGGGCTTGGTCTTTTCCGACACCAATGCGACGGCTCTGGCCATCAGTGGCTCCTGGCTGATTGAAGCCGACCTCGTCTCCACCACCGAATTGCAGTTGATTGCCTACGCCATCGACTCCTCGACGGGCGCCAGTCAAAGCGCGACCGAGTACCGGACTTACACCTTCACCTATTCCAGCTCCACGGTACCTACCGTGAAACAGATGGTGATCTCGCCCAATGACGATTATCTGTTTGTGGCCCTGGGCACCGGCGGAACCATTGCGGTTCCCTTCACCACGGGCAACACAGATCCGATGGGCGCAACGGCAAAGCTCATTCCGGCTTCCAGCAACAGTGGTTCCGCGCTGTCGGTGGCCGTCGATCCTAGCGAGCGGTTGTTCTACATCGGCGAGACTTTAGCCGCTTCCTCGGCCAGCACCGGTGGGGTGCGCGTCTTCGAATACAGCTCGTTGAGTGGCACGCTCACGCAGGCCTCCGGCTCACCGATCGCTTCGGGCAGTGCATCACCCAACGCGATCCTTCCCGAAGCCACGGGCAATTACGTTTACGTGGCCAACAGCAATGGCAGCACCTCCGACGGTGTCCTCAAGGAATTTGCCATTACCGAGTCCAGTTCCACCTACACGATCACGGCGAAAAACAGCTACACCTCCGGCATTGTCCCGAAGGGTTTGGCCGAGGATAGCGACGATAACTTTGTGCTCGTTGCCTCTTCGGGAGGTTCGACCTCGGCGGGCAGCCCGGACCTGGAGGCTCTCTCGATGAGCTCGGGCGCGCTGACCGCCAATATCACCTCCACCACCGGCTCTGACCCCACTGGCGCGATTGCCATAGTTGCCAAGCCGTAAAGACAGGGACTAGGGACGTAGGGACCAAAGAGCAAGGGAAGAGGGCTATCGCACGAAAGTTAGATTGCGCAAGGAGTGTGGGCACGGCTTGACAGGCTGCTGAAAAACGCTGCCGGAGAGGCACGAAGTGCCAGGGCACGACTTCAGTAGTGCCGCTTCGTCATTTAAAAATCCTCGGGCCTTCAGGCCCTGAGGGAGGTAGGGTCGATTCAATCTTGAATTACGACTTTTCCGCTCCCTGTTCAGCCCATACCGAAAGCGTGTCCATCCCTATCTCTGGGGCTTTGGCCCCTGCCCGGATTTGATAGATGAGGAACAGTTGCCAGGTCGGGACGAGTTGCCGCCAGCGCGAGAAATCACCGATCGGCTAGCTCATGCGGGCTAACGTCTTGCTCATGCGGGCTAAATTGGCCGATGGCCGATGACAGCCCCTCGTTCCCTAATCCTTGGTCCCTACGTCCCTGCCCTTGCCCCTCAAGTGCTATTCTCAAGTCAACGCAGCAGGCCGTGTTGACTCTTTCTCCAATGTCTTTTTCCTATATGTTCCGGCGCTTGCGGACGGTCTCCGCAGCCGTGCCGCTGAGCCTTCTTCTGGCGATGGCGGTGGGTTGCGCGCGCTTCAAACACGAGACGCACGAGATGGTCTATGTCTCGGCGGCGCATCCGGTTTTTCTGCATGATCGCGTGGCGGCGGTCTCTAACCGCGTAGGCCAGGTGTCGAACGGCCAGGCGCTGGAAGTGCTGGAGCGCAGCAAGCGCTTCGTCAAAGTGAAGACGGAAAATAACGAGATAGGCTGGATCGAAGAGCGGGCGGTGATCGACGCCAAGATCTACGACAGCTTTGCGCAAATGGCCCAGAAGCACAAAGACGATCCGGTAGCCGCCTCGGCCACTTTGCGCGACGACATGGCCATGCACCTGAAGCCGGGCCGCGATACCGAACGCTTTTATCTACTGGCCGGCAACAGCAAGGTCTCGCTGTTGTCGCGGGCCTCGGTGGTGAAGAAGACCACGGCAGAGGCGGCGGCATTGCAAGCTAGCGGCGCCGCGCCCACGGCTCCCGATATGGAAGACTGGTGGCTGATCCGCGATACGCAAGGCCGCGTGGGCTGGCTGCTGGGCAAAGGCCTGGATGTGGATGTGCCCGACGAGGTGGCGCAGTACGCCGAAGGCCAGCGCATTGTGGGCGCATGGATCCTGACCAAGGTGACCGACGAGGAAGCCACCACGCCCGATCATCAGGTTGCCGAGTACCTGACCGTCATGGCGCCGCCCAAATCCGGACTGCCCTTCGACTACGATCAGGTCCGCGTCTTCACCTGGAGCATCAAGCACCATCGCTACGAGACCGCCTTCCGGCTGCATCCCATCCAGGGGTTTCTGCCGGTCCTTCTCTCGACGGTGAAGACCAACAACGGCACGGCGCCCGCCTTCAGCTTTGCCATCGCCAACGGCAGCGACATTGCCACCGATCCCGAGACGGGCATTACACGCCCGGCCAGCCTGCGCACCATCCACTACGAGATGCTCGACACCCGTGTGCAGCGCATCGGCCCCGACATGGGCCCGATTCCCATCCAGCACGAGGAAGGCGACAAAAAGCCGGGGGATAAAAAGCCAGCGAAAAAGTCCAAGCGGTAGCCCTCCCCACGGATTTTCCGAAGCCTCGGCCATCTGTTCCGCATCCAAATGTGAACAGGCGGCCCACGATTGGCCGGCGGATGACTGTCGTGGCTCGCGCGCTGATTTTTCTTGACGATGGCTACCGGCTCTGGGCATACTCGCCATCGTGTTTTTTACTGGCCGCGGCTAGGCTCCTGCGGCCAATGAAAGCTGGCCCTTATGGATCTTATCGTTTTACGTCTTCTTTTTGTGATTTTGCTGGCTTCGGTTTGCTACTTTCTACGTCCCTTCGGGCTGCAACAGGGATGGCAGGGCGCGCTTGCAGGCGCCATCGCGGCCAGCGCGGTGATCGTCTTCGAACTGCGGGTGCGGGCGCTCTCGCTGCGGCGGCTCATCGGCGCCGTGGCGGGCAGTGTGCTGGGCATCTTCGGCGCGGCGCTGTTCTGTTTGGTCTTGCGCTCGGCGCCTATTGCCGGCTCAACTTCGGCGGCGTTGCAGATTTTTGTGCTGCTGCTAATGACCTACGTGGGGTTGCTGGTGGGGGCCAACAAGGGCGAACTGCTGAACGCTTCGGCGCTGGGCACGGTCTTCGCCACGGAAAAGCCTACCCGCCGCAGCGCCAAAGTGCTGGATACCAGCGTGATCATCGACGGCCGCATCGCCGACATCGCCGAGGCGGGCTTTATCGACGGTGCGCTGGTAGTGCCGGAATTCATCTTGCGCGAGTTGCAGGTGGTAGCTGACTCCACTGACGGCTCCAAGCGCCAGCGTGGCCGCCGCGGCCTGGACATGCTGCACCGCATGCAGTCCAACGAAAAGATTCAGGTACAGATCGTGCACGACGACTTCCCCTCCATCCGCGAAGTGGATCTGAAGCTGCTCGAGCTGGCCAAGAAGTGGGAGGCCAAGGTCGTCACCAACGACTTCAACCTGAACAAAGTCGCCCACCTGCACCACGTCGAGGTGCTCAACATCAACGACCTGGCCAATGCCCTCAAGCCCGTGGTGCTGCCCGGCGAGAAGATGAATGTGACCATCCTGAAGGAAGGCAAGGAGTACAACCAGGGGGTTGGCTACCTGGACGACGGCACGATGGTTGTTGTCGATCACGCCCGCAAGCTGATCGGCCGCCCGGTGGCCATTGCTGTAACCAGCGTGCTGCAGACGGCCAGCGGAAAAATGATCTTCGGCAAAATGGAAGAGAATGGCAAAACCGCCATGGAGACACCATGAGCGGCAAACACAAAGTAGCGGCCACGGCCAGCACGGGACCGGAGAACTGCAACTGTCCGAAGCTGGATTGCCCACGTCACGGCGATTGTTCGCGCTGCCGCGCCCATCACGCTTATGCAAGGCATCCGCGGCCGCCCCACTGCGAGCGGCGGCCCGGAATACTGCGCCGGCTCCTGGCCAGCTTTGTACGGGTTCAGTAACGCCGCTTTCTTGAATTCTTCTGCTCCAAAAAATTGCCTGCCGCAGCGCGGTGATGCAAGATTGAAACTGCGAGAACTTTTCCGGCTCGCAGACAGGAACGCGACGATGAAACGGAAATCCCGTCCCAGTTTCGAGCAGATGATAGATCTGCTTCGCACCAAAGGTTTTGCTGTTACGCCCTTCGCCGCTGTCGAGGGCGCTTTGCTGGTGAGCAAGTTCGGCGCGGGCGCGGTGGTTACCGCGTCCAAAGCTGCCGATGGGCCGGCACTGGTGGTTGCCGTGCATCCCGGCATGGTGGTCAAAGGCGAAGTGGCGCGGCTGGTCGATCGCGGCTATCAGAAGTTTGTTCACTCATCCCATTACGATTTGCCGGCTACAGCCGGGCAGTTACATGCCATCCATGCCTTCAGCGAGGAGCTGAAGCAGTTGGCCGGCGAAGAGAGCCTCTATAACGAGTCGCTAGGTACAACCAGCGATCTCTACCGCTACGACCGGCTGAGCGGCCGTGAGGCGGCTGTTGCCCGTCCGCGCTAAACGTGCTGAAGTAGCGAATAAGTCACATTAAATCATTGTCTTAATGGGAAAACTCGCCAGCTGCTGCGGCTTTGTACCAAAGGCGCAGCGGCTTCGCGACCAAGGACTATTCCACCCAGCCCGCTCTGCCGATAAGTAAAGGCGTATGGGGGTCCGATGGACAGGGTAGAAGCGGGCGGGCACGCCAACGAGGATAAAGCGCGCCAGACCGGCATCGACGAGTCGGCAATGCTGACGCTAGGCGGTGGTGCGATTGTGCATGGCCGTCTGGTGGAGCTCAGCATGGAAGGCGGCAGCGTGGAAGCCAAGGAAAAGCTGCCGGCGATCGCGGCGCGTCAGCGATGCGAGGTCTGCTTCAAGGTAAAGGGCATGCCCTTCCGCTTCAACGCCATTCTGGAGCCGGGTGATGCTCCTAACCGTGTCGATGTCCGCTTTGTCGATGTATCGGATCGGCGTTGGGCAGAGCTGGGCGAGGCGATTCGCGATATCGAGGCCGACAAGGCACGGGAGAAGGCCAAAGCGGCAGCGAATGCGCCTGCGTCTGCCGCTGCAACGCCAGCGGCGCAAACTTCTGCGCCGCAAGCAGGGCATCCCCACCCCGAAGCCCACGCCACGCCGCGCGACCGCCGCCAGCAGATGCGGCGCAAGGTCGACAACTCCGCCGACATTCACTTCATCCGTGGCGGCTCGGCGATGCCCGGCCGCATTCAAGATCTAAGTCCGAACGGTTGCTGCATTCACACCGAAGAACGCTTCCCCGTGGGCATCTACACCCGCGTCGAAGTCGAGTTCCGCTTGTATGGTCTGCCCTTCCGGCTCAGCGGCGTGGTGCAGGCCATTCACAACCGCGATAAAGTCGGCATCCGCTTTCTCGATATGAGCTCGCGCAAACAGGAGCAGGTCGTCGAGCTGATCAACGAGATCGACTCAGAGACCGCCGAGCAGCCGCCGGCAGCCAGCGACAAGCTGCACGAAGGCAAATCCGCCGCCTGATTTGTCCTGGCTGCCGTTATTTCTTTTCCGCCGCTACAAGTTCGATATAGTCGAGCGCCGCGGGATCGCCGCCGTCGGGCGCGCCTTCGACGCGAATCACATCGCCGGGCTTCAATTCGACACCGCGGGCGGTAAAGCGCGTTGAGTTGTCGCCGTGCAGTTTCATCGTGGGCAACTTGGCGTTGGCAGTCCACGCGGCCACTGGCTCGTCGTTGACCGACAGCGCAAAGCGCGCCGCGCCATTATGCAGATCGAAATATTGCACGGCAAGGTCGAAGCGGCCTGCCGTTCCGGTGTACGTCCACTCGGCCGAACAACTATGCTGCTCGCACGTTACAGCCTTGCCGCCCGAAGCATCCTCCCACGGCGTGACATCGACAACCTTGTAACCCGCCAGCCGCGCATCTTCGGCTTCCATGCGGCCGGGATAATGGCCGGCGCGGCCTTGCTCGTCGGCAATGCCGCTCTGCTTGAAGAAATACTGCACCACGGCGTCGCGCCAGACGATGGCATGGCCAGCCTGATATTCAAGCCGCGCGCGCACATCTTCGTACAGCGCGGGATCGATCATGACCTTGAGCGTGGCCCACTCTTTGCCTAGTTGTGCCGCCTCTTCCGCGCCCTCGTAGTGGCTGTCGTAGAGCGACTGAATCACGGTTTTTCCCGAATGCAATTTGTAGGTGTAGGGCACGTGATGGAAGAACAGCAGCAGATCGTCGGGCGTGGTTGCCGGCGATTCAAAGATCTTCGCCACTTCCGGAGGATACTGGCCCGCGTAGCCGGTGCCGGTTGCTACGCTGCGGTCCATGCCTACGCCTTGGGCATCGTCGCGGTGCCACTGGCCCCAGCCGTTGCGCTCGCTGGCTTCGACATTCGGTCCGTAGTGGCTGCCGGTAATGTCGGTGAGCGTTTGCAGGCCCAGCGGCCCGGTGTAACGCTCGTAGGCCGGCCAGGACTGCATGAGCATCTTCGGAATCACGGAAATTACACGCGGATCGTTAATGAACATCTGCCGGGTCCACTCTTCGGCGATCAGCTCGGGATCGTTATTAGGATCCCAGGCCAATCGGCCGAAGGCGTAGAGATTGGCCAGCGCCAGCGGCGAGCCGAGCCAGCCGTCGCGGCCCACGCAGGAGACGCCAACGATGCCACCCAGCGGCCGGTGAAAGCTCTTGCCTGCGATGATTTCCTTGACCGGCGTCGCGCGATTCTGTGCGCGCAGATCGAAGTCGAGAACCTGCTTCCACATGGGCGCGAGATAGACGAGATGGCGTTGCTGGCCCGTGTACTCCTGCGTGATCTGCAACTCCATCGCGGTGTTGGTCTGCTCCAGGCCGGCAAAGAGCGGCGAAACCGGCTCGCGGGCCTGGAAATCAATGGGGCCGTACTTGATCTGCACGATTACGTTGGTGGCGAATTTTCCGTCGAGAGGATGGAAAATATCGTAGGCGGCCCGCGCGCGGTCGGCTTTCAGGTTGTTGTAGTCGAGGTGATTGTTGTAGACGAAGGCGCGATAGAGCACCACGCCGCCGTGCGGCTTAAGCGCCGTCGCAAGAGTATTGGCCGCGTCGGCCGCGTTGCGCCCGTAGCTGGCCGGGCCGGGCTCGCCCTCCGAGTCGGCCTTCACCGTAAAGCCGCCGAAGTCGGGGATCTGTGCGTAAATCTCGTTGGCCTTGGCCGCCCACCATTCCTGGACCGTGGGATCGAACGGATCGAAGGTCTTGAGTCCGCCGATTTTTTGCGGGCTGGCAATATCCACGCTGAGGCCCAACCGCACGCCGTAAGGCCGCATCGCATCGGCAATGCGCTTGAGTCCGTCCAGCATCTCTGGTGTAAGAAACGGCGCGGCTCCGTTCACGTTGTTCACATTGCAGCCGTTGATACCCACCGAGGCCAGCAGCCGCGCGTATTCTTTTACCGCGCTGAGGTCGTCGCGAACTTTGCCGCCCTCGAAGAAGATCGACCGTCCGCCGTAGCCGCGCTCGATGGTGCCGCTGGCGTTGTCCCACTCGTCGACCCAGCGGATGGGCATGGCGGGCTGCTGGTTGATTTCGACCTTTTGCCTCCAGCCATCGGTCGCCAGTTGACGCACAAAAGCAAAGGCGCCGTAGAGCACGCCGCGCTCGCTGCCGCCGGCAATGACGATTATCCGCCTTCCCGCCGCATCTGACTCGGCGATCCAGAACCCTTCGTCGGCAAGCGTCGCGGGGATTTTCAGTGCAGGACGGACGGCGTGAAATTGCTCTGCGGTGCCAACGAGAATCACGTCTTCATCCTTGCCTCTACCGATAGCAGGAGGCTCACCCCAAAGGCGGCCGATTCCGTCGGCGATTTCCCGAACCGCGGTGTTTTCCAGCGGATCATTTCCCAGAGGTTCTACCCGCATGGGAACCGGCGGTATACCGTGAGAATAGCCATGACGCAGCCACGCCTGCTCCGCCGTCTGGCCCAGTGCTTCCGGCCCCGCCGCAAAAAACATAAAAATTGAAATCGCCAACAGGAAATCGATTTTCTTGCGCATTGCCCCAGGCTCCTTAGCCGCCCACTAACGTTCTATCACCTGGCGGGCAGTGCGGTCCCGGCGCATGGCGAAGAAACGCGCTTCGGCTTGCGAGTATGCGCCAAAAAAATGCCGCCAGCTTCGTGCTGGCGGCATCTTGCGCGATTCGCTTGAGGTCTTCACTTCACGGTCAGTGCAAAGGTGGTGGAATTGTCCATGGCGGTGGTGTTGTAGGTGGATTGGCCGGTGACCGTAAGCGTGTAGGTGCCCGAAGGCGTGGCCGGGGTGGTGGTCGGGCCGTGGTGATAGTAGTCGTAGAGCGGGCTGCAGCCGGTGGCGCCCATCATGGTGGCCAGACCCACCAGCGCGATGAGCGAGAGCCGCTGCAACCAGCGGCGCTTGCGCGCGCCCCAGGCCAGGCCGCCCAAGCCAAAGATGCCCGGCAGCAGCAGCGCCCACTCCATGGTGTTGGCGTGGCGGCTGGCCGGATGCGCAAGCCGCGCGGTCCCCTGGGCCTCGGTCGAGATCACCAGCGCGCTGGTCACCGCCGAAGTGGTGTTGGACAGAATCTCAACCTGCGTGGGGGTAAAGCTGCAGGAGGCCTCGCTGGGCAGATCGGAGCAGGAGAGGGTGACGAACAGCGGCGAGGAAAGCGCCGTGGCGTCTGACGGCGTGACCGAAACCGTAGTGGTAGCGGCGGTGCCTGCCGTTACCGAGGCCGAAGCCGGGGAAACAGTCAACGTATAGCCCACGGTTCCCGTGGTCTGCGCCTGCACAGAGGAAAAAGCCGAGGTCGAGGCCAGGTAGCTGGAGTTGCCCACATAAACGGCGTGCAACGAGTGCGGCCCACCGGCCAGCAAGATCGCCGCCGTAGCCTGGCCGTTGGCGTCCAGAGCCACACCGGCTAACTGTCGGTTGCCGTCTTCAAAGATTACCGAGCCACTGGCTGGCGTGCCATCGGCCGCGGTAACGCTCACCGTGGCATTGGCCTGCGTGCGGCCACTCTTATCGTGGGTCTCGACGGCCAGCGTGGTTTGTGTGGCCGTGCTTGCCGCAGCGGCTAGCGCGGGCAGCGCCATTGCCATGCCCAATCCCGCAACCCATGTAAGCCGCAGACCGCGGCAATTGATGCCTCTCACGTGCACTGCTCCAACCAAATGAAGATCGCGTAGCTGTCCCCCGCGGCGTACCGGCTTGCCCGTTGCGGTGGACACAGAACACCATTGTATCCGGCGGGACCGGCCCGCGGCCAACCCCGGCTTTCTATTTGACGCCGCCCGGCCCAGAAGGTCAGTCAAAGCCGGCAGCGCCTTTCGTTTCAGTGCAGAAATGCGCCAACCCGCTTCGCCTGCTCGCGCACACTGTACTTCTCCGTGTCGAACTTTCCCTCCCACGCCGCGCCGATAGCCGCAATCTGCTTGGGCGTCAGATGCCAGGAGAGCGGCGCATCCTTGTAATTGCAGATAAAGGGGGCTTCCTCGATCATGACTCCGTGGGAGGCCCACTTTTGTTTCAGCAGTTCCAGTTCGATGCTGCGATGGGAGTCTTGCCCTGTGGTGCGCACACTCGCCAGCGCCGTCAGCGGCGCAATCAACTGGTACGGCCATCCCTGGTGTGAATTTTCTTTGTTGGGCAGCTTGGTGGCTTCTTTGGGAAAGCCCTGGGTCTGGATGAGCAGAATCTTTTTCACGCTGTCTTTGAGTTTTCCAGCAGCTTCGAGCGCCTCCAACCCCTGATCCAGCCACTCGATCAGGGTGGCCGCGCCATAGTTGTCGAAAAAGCCGCCGTCCATCATGTGCGGCTGCTCGACGGCCAGCCGCGGCCGGGCGGCAGAGGTGACATAGGGGAAGGTCGCCGAAAGCCGGGCCGCCCGTACGATGGGAATGTCCATAGGCTTCAGCTTATGCGTCTCCCGGTCGAACTCCACATGCAGCCGGTCGCCATCCATCCATTCGCTGGAGGCTCTTTGGTGGCCTTTTTTCGCGCCTGGACCAGCGACCTTCGAGGTTCCCATGATCAGCGGACCGCCCGATTCGACGATTGTCGCGCCCATGAACAGGGCTGGCAGCTCGCCCTGGGTCACGCGCTGGTTCCAGGTGCTGAGTGCATTCCAAAGCGGGGAATCCTTGGGGGCACGGCTTTGGCTGGAATTGCCGGCCCAAGCAATTTCCATGGCTCCCGCGCGGTCAATCAGGTTGGCCGCGGCTGGGGGCAGAAAGAAGCGGATCAGGTCCGGCCAAGCCAGGCCCCAGGCCACTTCATCGAGACTGCTGTCGGATGCGGCCTCGACCGGGTCGCGCGCCACATCTGGATGGGCCAGCCAGTGTACATAGCAGGCGCTGCCCATGCTGCCGCCCGAGATACCGCTCAACGCGCAAAGCGCCTTGTCGAACTTCTCACCATTCTCGTGCCGCAGTCCCTTGAGAACCTGCGCCGTCCAGGCCGCCGCCTGAATGCCGCCACCTGCCGCCGCCACCACAATGGCGCACTGCCTGCCACCCGCCGTCAGTACCTCGCCGGGCGACGGCAAAGGAAATGGATCTCGATCTTTCATTTCGTAGGTGTGGTCGGCGCCGTGGAAGTATTTCACCAGCACGGCAACGACTACGATTACCAGCAAAACCGGGATATGCCACTTGCCCAACAAAAAAATCAGCGCCGGCATGGTCCATCCGAAGACCATCACCACCATGAGCACCCCAATCAATGCCGCCACCATGGTCCCTTTGCCCAGATGCCTGCGCCCATAAAACCAGAGCGCGGTATAGAGCAGCAGAATGAGCACACCAACAAGCAGGGCCTCCAGATGATAGATAAAACGCGTTCCGCCGAAGCCGATATTCTTCAGCCAGAAGATAGTTGGCCGGGTGAGAAAAACAATCGCCAGACTGATGCCATCGGCGGCCAACAGTGCGGCGCCCGCGCCCAGAATCATGCGCCCGACGGGGCGCGACGGATCTTCCCCGTGCGAAAAAGCGATTGCGTAGCCGGGAATCACCGCCGCCAGAATATCGAGCGTAACGATGACCGCGATTCCTGCGCCCAGGCACAATGCGGGGTGCAGAAAAGCCCATATCCAGGCGGGATAACACGGCGGCGGAAGAACGATACTGGCCGGCCCGGCGAGCAACATCAGGCGGCCCGCGGTGTAGGCCGTGGCCGCCACGCAATAGGCTGCCAGAGTGACAAGAAAGACACGCACGGGAATGCGTTTTCGAGGACTCAACTCCAGATCGAACAGGCCCAGCAGCATGGTGGGCGCGCCGTATCGTGCCAAAGCCGGAAAGCCAAGAAGAAAAAGAATCAGCACCAGCGACGGCCATAGCGCCGAGAGGACTTGTAAGTACGCCAGGTAGGCGGCCGGCGCCGCAATTGCAGCGACAACGGCTATTGCAATGAGGAATTGCTTGCGTGCCTGTTTCTGCATATAGGACATGGGAACACCTCGTCTTGGCGGAATCTCCAGGAGCTTTTCACAAACTGTGGTGTTTGAGCCGGTCTCAAGAATCGCTCCAGAAATGGCCCATGTCCGGCTTGGATGAAAGACTCCATGATGCGGCTGGTTCTGTCAAGATGTGAATCGTTTGCCGGCATTACCTTACATCCGGTGGCATTTTCACCTCCAGGCCACCTCATCAGTGATCGAGCGCCAATCTGCTTTATCTGCGCATTGGAAGTCATGGTTCGTCGCTTAGCAGATGTAGACGTAATAATGGGGAAAATAATCAGATTTTCTCTGATTCCCTCGGAAAAGCGATAAACTGCCACTAGCGATGATCTCTTCTCTAAACATTTCCGGATACAAGCTTTTCCGCGATCTCGACCTGCCCAGCCTTGGTGGAGTGAATCTTTTTGTAGGGAAAAACAACACCGGAAAAACCTGTTTGCTAGAGGCCGTCGATTTGTACTCCAGCAGTTCGCCGTGGGACATTTTACGGGTTGCCTCGCGTCGTGAACCAGATGCAGTTCAACGAATAAAGTTCGACAAGTTTGACCCGTTCGAGTTTGAAGAGTCGCTTCGGCCTCTCTTGAATTTGTTCCACCGCGAGAGCGGGCACCTTTCCAAGCCGTATATTCGTTTATCAGCCAACCGCCCGGAGTCTGATCTCGTATTACGCTGCGAGCCATTTATAGACGATTTCCTCGAAATGGAGGCCATGTCTTCTGAAGCAGGCGGAATGGAGCCACCATCTCATCGGCGGCATTTAGGCTATCTCATGGAAAAAGGGTTCGAACTTGTTAGAGGCAAGAAGAAGTCCAGGCCGCATTTCTTCGAGCGATACCTCCGAATGCCTCCACCCCCTGAGGAAATGATGAAGGCTGAAGGCTGGTTGCATCCAGACGTTGCTCCAGTTGCATTTCTTCCAGCGCGGGGCTTCTCGAATAGCGAAGCAAAACGGCTGTGGGACAAGGCCTCTCTTTCGGACAAAGATGAGTTGCTACTGAATTGGCTTCGCATAATCGATCCCGATATTCGGGATCTTCGCTACATCAGCGATTCAGAATCCGGCGTTGACCTTCCCTACTTAAAAATCAATGGGGATCGCGGCAGGGCGCCGCTCTCATCGATGGGGGATGGCCTCATGCGGCTGTTTCACATCGGCCTTGCCATGGCAAATGCCTCGGGCGGAATTCTGCTCATTGACGAGTTTGAGAATGGCTTGCATTGGGAGACGCAGAGAGAATTGTGGACGGCGCTATTTCGAGCCTCCAAAGACTTTGGAATTCAAGTGTTTGCCACCACACACAGCACGGACTGCATACGTGGTTTCATCGCGGCACAAAGCGAGATGCTGAAGCTGCAAAAAAACTTCGTATATCGTTTGGAGCGGCATGGAGATGACGTATTTGCGCTCGACCTTCCTGTCTTGAATCTGGAGGCAGCGCTTCATCAACAGGTAGAATTCCGCTGAGGAAGTTGACCGTGTTAGCGCTAAAAGCCAACCTCAATTCGCCGGGCGACAATTACCTCTTAGTTGAGGGAAGAGATGATTGGCATGTCCATTATCACCTTAAGGTAGCCAATTTTGATATCGGATATTGCGAGGGAGATGGCCCACTCATTGAAATGTTGAGCGCAGTTGTTGTTGGAAGTGGCACTACAAAAAAAATCCTCGGCGCGGTGCTGGACGCAGATGCCGATACCGGCGTAGAGGCGCGGCTTCAGTCCATTAAGAACCGGCTTCAATCCGCCTACGATTTGCCCGACGTTTTTCCTGCGGAAGGATTGATTCTGCATCCACGGCAGACGCCTCCCAGTCGAAATCGCCTCCCTACCATCGGCATCTGGCTGATGCCAGATAACATTAAGGATGGAATCTTCGAGGACTTGCTTCGCAAGGCTATGACGCCAGAAGAAGATCAATACATTGGACATGTTGTTGATCAAGCAAAGATCGATAACATAGCAACTTTTAAAGACACGGCGCAATCTACTGAACGATCCAAGGTTATTGTACGAACTTATATTATTTGGCAAGACCCGGATAAAAAGAATTTAGGCATCGCCCTCAAGCCACACTTCGTGAACCTTGATGCGGCTTGCAAGGGGTTTTTCGATTGGCAATGTAGATTGTTTCAAGATGTGTCAGGTGAAACCGAAAAATGATCGCTCATCTACGCGGCAAACTCATTCATAAAGAACCTGGCCAGGCCATCGTCGAGGCGGGCGGGGTCGGCTACGACGTGATTATCTCCGTGCCCACCTTTACGGCGCTGCCCGCCGTGGGCGCCGAGGCCGCGCTCTACATCCACACCCAGGTCAGCGAAGACCAGATCGCGCTCTACGGCTTTCTGGACCGGGAAGAGAAGCGTCTCTTCGAGCGGCTGATTACGGTGAGCGGCGTCGGCCCCAAGCTGGCGGTCAAGATGTTGAGCGGGCTGTCGCCCGAGCGCACCGTGCAGGCCATCCGCGGCCAGGACCACGCGCAACTGACGCGCATACCCGGCGTGGGCAAAAAACTGGCCGAGCGCCTCGTGGTCGAACTCAAAGACAAGCTCGAGGACTTTGCCGTCGCGCCCGTGCAAAACGCCGTCGCCGGCCCGGCCGTCGATGACGTTTTGTCGGCATTGGTCAACCTCGGCTACCAACGGCCCGCCGCCGAAAAGGCCATCGAGCAGGCCATCGCCAAAGACAAGGCCCTGGCCGCCGACTTCGATGGGCTCTTTCGTGGCGCGTTGAAGGTGATCCGGTAGTTATTAGCCTCGGCATCATCTACAACGACAGGACGGTAAGCTCTATGCGCGTTTTCTTTAAAATTTGCATTACGTTCGCTTCTGCTACGGCCATTCTTCTCGTTGCTGCGCTGGCATGGCTCCGATACGACACAAGAGGTTTGCCCAACGTCGAGCCCCTTCGGCAGTACCTGCAGGCCAATGCCACCCCGGTAATCGATTCTTGCCTCGGCCCGATCACAGCCGTTACTTCGTACGAAAGTATTGGAAGTAACATGCGAGCGGCGCTCAGCTCCGCCGAAGTGTCAGAAGATTCTCCGGGCGTCCTCGTTACGGCTTATCGCGATTTCATGCGGCCCGCCGGTGCGAATCATGTTTCAATTTCTTTAGTCATTTCTCGAACGTTGGTTTGCACTAATTCGCGGCCGCTCGTTCATTCCATCGACGAACTACGAACCGCGGTTCAACTTGAGCGCCGATTTACGAGTCGTGAACTATTTACGATTTTCGCGAATCGGTTGGTCTTTGCTAACGATGTAATCGGAGTAGAATCTGCCTCTCAATATTTTTTCCGCAAGCATTCAAGCGAACTTAGCATTGACGAAGCAGCGCTGCTTGTAGGAATGCTCAAAAGTCCGACGCGATATTCGCCCTACCAGCACCCAGACAGAGCAGTTCTGCACCGAAATCAAGTTATAGACGAAATGCTGCAGCAGCGCCAGATTAGCGAATCCGAGGCGTTCAATGCCAAATCCGCTTTACTCCACATTGCAGGCCGGTAGCCTCATCGAAACACAGACTTCGACGGATTGTTCCGCGGCGCGCTGAAGGTGATCCGGTAGGATGGAGCTTGGGGGCGGTAAAAACCGCTCGTGCATTCCACCGTATCCTGACGGGCCATGATCAACTGTGTTCTGATCGACAACGACGGCGTTCTGGTCGATACCGAGGGCGTCTTCTTCCGCGCCACGCGCGAGACGCTGCAAACGTATGGCGTCGAGGTCACGCGGGATCGCTTCATCGAAGACTGCCTGCGCGCCTCGCGCGGCGTCTGGCACCTGCTTGAGGCCAGGGGCTTCGGCCGCTCCGAAATTCTGCACGTGCGCGAAGAGCGCGACCGGCTCTACCTCGATCTGCTCGGCTCCCAAGAGATTGAGATCGCTGGCGCGCGCGAGTTTCTTCAGTCTCTCTGCCGCATCTGCCGCGTCTGCGTGGTCACCAGCTCCAAGCGCATCCACTTCGACCGCATTCACCAGCGCACCGGCTTCGGCGAGTTCTTCGATCGGGTTCTCACTATCGAAGATTACCCGGAGTGCAAGCCCTCGCCCGTGCCGTACCTCACCGCGCTGGCGCAAATGAATAGCAGTACCGCAAACGCCATCGTGATTGAAGACAGCGAGCGCGGACTTACCGCGGCTCATGCCGCCGGCCTGCGTTGCATCGCGATTCCGTACGCCCTCACCGCCGGCCAGGATTTTTCTCGCGCATGGATGGTGGCCGCCAACCTGCACGAGGCGCTGGAGGCCATCTCGCAGGTGAATGCCGCTCAAGAAGCGCCGCTGCTGGATTAGGCCTTCTGCATTGTGGCGGCCTGAGCAATTCTGCTCGGATATTGCGCCGGCAAAATGGTAGAGTCCGAGAAAGAGGTTATCTGGCCTGCTGAAGTCGCGCAGCCTGCGTAGCGTATCTGGTAAGCCAATGATTTGAAGACCGAGGCAATATCGACATGTCAACTTCAATTGCAGACCGGCAAGACCCCGGCGTCTTCTCAAGCGCTGGAATCACGCAAAGCAAATCGCACGAATTTAACTGGGTCTTCTTTGCCGTGATCGCGAGCTTTCATCTTGGCGCATTGGCCGCCCTGTTCTGCTTCCATTGGTCTTCACTGGTTATCTTTTTTGCGCTGTGGATTTTGAGCCTGAACGTCGGCATTGCCGTTAGCTATCACCGCCAGCTCACGCATCGCGGCTTCACCACGCCGAAGTGGTTGGAACATGCCATGGCGTTATGTGGCGCGATGGCCTTGCAGGGAAGCCCTACCTACTGGGTTGCCGTGCATCGCATGCACCACCAATACACCGACAAGCCGGGCGATCCGCACTCGCCGCGCGATGGCAAATGGTGGTCGCACATGGGTTGGATATTGCGCGGTTCGCTGCACAACGAAACCGCGATGATCGCGCGTTACGCCCCCGATCTCGAGCGGGACAGTTTCTACCGTTGGCTGGCGGTCTGGCACTGGCTGCCGGTTACACTCACGGGCATCGCGCTGCTGGGCAGCGGCGCCTGGACCGGTGGATGGAAGCTTGGCCTTTCGTGGCTGCTTTGGGGAGTGCTTCTGCGGGTCACGCTGGGATTTCATGTGACCTGGTTCGTTAACTCCGCAACTCATCTGTGGGGTTCGCGGCGCTTTTTTACGCCAGACGATTCCACCAATAACTGGTGGGTGGCTTTGCTGACCGGCGGCGAGGGATGGCATAACAACCATCACGCGCATCCCGTATCGGTAAGGCATGGCCTGGCGTGGTGGGAAGTGGATTTCAACTACGGGCTCATCCGCATCTTGGCGTTGCTTGGCCTGGCAAAAAATATCAAAGCGATGAATCTCAATACGGTGCGCGATGCGAACAAGGCGAGCCAGGGGTTATCGATAGTTGCGAATAGCAATTCCCGCAAAGTCAGCCCGATATCTGATAGGTTTCAAATTGATCAAAGCAGAGTCAGGCAACGATGAAGAAACCATGAAGCGCAAAAGTGTTGGCAGCGAAGTTGTCGAGGCCATGGAAGAAGTTTTCGCAATCGTTCAAGGCAAGGCCAAGCCTGCCGCAGGCCACACTTTTCCGCCCTCCGTCGCGCTTGAAGTTCGCAAGATTCGCGCGGCAACCGGGCTGAGCCGCGCTGAGTTTGCTCGCCGCTATATCCTCGATGCCCGCGCCTACTTGACTGTCCTCTCCCACCGGCCCAAGGCCGTGGAAGAGGCGGTGGCAGGTTAAGCTGCGCGGGGAAAAACGGCGTAAAGCCAGCTAATCCTTCGGTCCCTTTCAGCTCGTTCTCGAATCGTTTCCATGATTCTCCCTGTGCGGTTCGTTCCGCACACCAGCCCTTTGGCAGGTCAGCGAGCTGGACTAGGGGCGGGTCTCTTTCAACCATGTGATGTAAGCCCGCCAATTCCGGGCCGCCGCACTCGATTCCTGTATCACCTAGAAATCTGCCACGCCCCATCGGAAAGATCATAAGTCACGAACGTGATCCCTTCCAGGCCTTCCTGGATCGCTTTAGGGATAAACACCTTAGTATGCGGCTTGTCAGAAAACTTCCAATCGGGAAAACACTCTTCATCTTTGCGCACCGAGTCCCAGAATTGTTGGTCAACCAGCATTGCTGGGCGCCCCCACCTGTAGCAGCGGTTGAACAAAGCGCTGCGCAAAATCTCTTTCCCACGGAAATCGATTCAGAAGGTCGGGGTAGATCAACTGAAGAACGGGATAGAACAACTAAATCAGAAGGGGATTGGCGATGCTTATCGCCAATCCCCTCACTTTTTCGCTCTTCATGTACAGCTTTTACTGATCGCTGACGGTTGTTTTCACCGCTTCCCTTTGGCGGCGCGCCGTGCAGCAATCTCGTGCATCTCGCGGCCGATATGCGAGCGGTTGATGGCGATCTGCATGGTGAGCATCATCAGGTTGCCCGTGAACCAGTAGAGAGCCAGTCCCGAGGGATAGTGCCAGAGCATGAAGCCGAAGAAGACCGGCATCATGATGGCCATCATGCGCCGCTGGGCGGGGTCCATGCCGGGCGAGGGCGTGATGTATTGCGTGAAAAACATGGTGATGATGACGCAGATGGGCAAAATGAAGGTCGGGTCGGGCTGCGAGAGGTCGGGCAGCCAGTACCAATGCGACTGGCGCAGCTCGACGGCGTTCTGCAGTACGCGGAAGTAGGCGAAGAAGAACGGCATCTGCAAGAGCATCGGCAGGCAGCTACCGTACATATTCACGCCTTCTGTTTTGTACAGCTCCATCAGCTCGGCGTTCATCTCGGCGCGCTTGGGGTCGGTGGGCTTCAAGTGCACGTAGCGCTTTTTGATGGCATCCTGCTTGGGCTGAATGCGCATCATCTTCAGCGATTGCTTGGTCATCATCAACCGCGAGGGCAGCAGCAGCAGATTGAAGACGATGGTAAAGGAGATGATGGCCCATCCCCAGTTGGGAACGCCCTTGAGGATCATGAAACGGAGAATCAGATACAGCGGCTTGGCGATGATGCCCAGCCAGGCGCCGAACTGGATCAGAGAGTCGAGCGAAGGCCCGTCGGCCTTGCCTGAAGGCGAGGTGGCATGCACCGCCGAGAGAATGTCGGTAGCTTTGGGACCGGCGAAGAGGCGCAGGCGGGTATAGCCGCTGGTGTCACCCACGGCCAGGCCCAGCACGTCGGCCGGAGTCTTCTTGCTGCTCGGGTCCGAGGGGTTCGAAGGCAGGTCGATGGTATTGTGCAGCGTAACCACGGTGGTGCGCTCGGGCACGTCGGGCAAAAAGGCCGTGGCAAAGTATAGGTCCATCACCGACGCATACTCGTAGGGCGCTTCCTGGGTGTTGTTGCCGCTGACCTTGGCGGCGGCCAGGGTATCGGCTTTTCCGCCCATCGACCAGGCAAAGAACGAGGGCGTGCGCGTCTGCGAGGGCATCATGGAGGTCTGCTGGAACTCCTCCATATCGCCGAGGCCGGCCGGCCACTCGACCAGCGCGCGAACCGGCGCGCCGTTGCGGCGGACCTGCGTTTCCACGGTGATCGCGTAGGTGGCGTCGAAGCGGAAGGTCTTCACCACATCGAGGCCACCCGCCGAGTAATGGTAGGTGAGCGCGCCGGGAGCCGCGACCTCGCCCGAGACCGGCTGGCCACCATCGGCAGTGACCTGATAGAGCGACTGATTCAGCTTGGTGGTCAACGCCGGCTCGTAGGTGAAGAGCGACAGCGGCTGGCCGAAGCGGGCTGCGGCCTGGGGCTGGACCAGATCCAGGTTATGCCCGCCCTTCTTGCCGCCCGAATCGTAGTAGTCCTTCAGGTACCAGTGCTCGACCTGCCCGCCGCGATTGGTAAAGACAATCTTGTAGAGCGCATTTTCGACGACGGTTTTCGTCTCGGTGGCGGCGGAGATCTCGGGCGTAGCAACGGCCGGGGCCGCGGGCGCGACGGTGGCCGGCGGCTGGCTCTCGGTGGCCGCTTGTTGAGTGGCGGCCTGCTGCTGCGTCTGCTGGGCCTGCTTCTGCTCCTGCTGCGGCTTCATGAAGAACTGTTGGTAGCCAAGAAAGATGGCAACAACGATCAGCATGAAGACCATGGTGGAGCGCATGTCGCCGCCACCGCCGGAGCCTTGGCCTTGCGTTTGGAGATTGGGATTTTGAATTTCAGGCAAAGGGTACGTCCTATCGTTCGAAAAAGGGCAGCCTGGCGGGCTACCGCTTCTCTTATGGTAACGGTTTACGGGGCAAAACAGCGCCGGAGGTTGGCCCGTCGGGGTTGGATTTTACCGCCGGAACCGGGTCGAAGCCTCCGGGGGTAAAGGGATGGCAGCGGAGCAGCCGCCAGGCGGCGAGAGCGCAGCCGCGCAGCGGACCGTGAATGGCGATGGCCTCGGCGGCGTACTCCGAGCAGGTGGGCCGGAACTTGCAACCGCCAGGGCTCACCGCGTGCAGCACCGGCGAAAGCCAGCGGCGGTACACTCCGATCAATAAAAGGAACAGGCGCGTCATCGTCCGGGCTTGGGCGGGGCTTGGGCCGCAGCCGGCTGTGCACCGCAGGCCGCCTCGTTCTGGGCCTGCTTTAAGATACGCACAATCTCGGCATCCAGTTGCGCAAATTCCACCGTTAGCACCGTACGCCGCGGATGAAAGATCAGATCGAAGCCCTGCGGGAACATCTCCGTATGGCGGCGCAGGCATTCGCGCATGCGCCTCTTGATGCGGTTGCGCTGGTGGGCCTTGCCCAGCACCTTACCCACTGTCAGCCCCACGCGCGGAGCGTCGGGGCCGGTCTCTTGCGGCGCCATGAACCAGCTCATCGAGGCCGACTGGCGCTTGCGGCTGGCCGCGTAGGCGCGCTGGTAGTCGGCGTGCTTGCGCAGGCGAAGTCCCTTGAGCGAGCTTGGCGAGGCGTGGTTTTTCGGGATTTCCGGAGACGTCATAGAGATATGCGTTCTGCCGTGCGATCCTGCGCCGCCTGTGATCTTTCGCGCGGAGTTCATCGAGCCAACGCGAAAGCTTTTGTCCGGGCCCGGCCACGCTGGGCGGGCCAATGCCGCCGTGCTTATACAAAAGCATGCCCGACAGCTTCGCCCGGCCTTCCTGGTCTGCCAACTGATCGATCACGTGAACGGGATCGATCAGTTGCCGAATAGACCCTCATCGGGTGTGATGGTGTCTGTGACCGGGCTCGTCTCCCGGCCTTCTATTCGGCATGGCTTTTCTCGGGATATTGGACTGGCCGGCCCGGGCATTTTTCGATCGGGACCGAAATCGCTCCTACGGCCTGCCAGTCTTCTGGGAAGGCTTAGTCGCGGAAGCCTGCGCTGACCGTTACGCGTTTGCGGCCGATGGCGCGGCGGCGGCTGAGCACGGCAGCGCCGGATTTGGTCTTCATGCGCGCCCGGAATCCGTGGGTTTTCACGCGGTGGCGGCGGTTGGGTTGAAATGTACGCTTGGGCATCGTTACCCGCTCCTGTTGATCAAAGAAAATCTGCGTTTTAGCAGCATTTTTGAGTATACCGTAGCCTGGGCCCGGAATCCAGCGCCCCGCCCTTCCGCTTCCTGAACCTTGAGATTGCCGGGAGTTTGCCGGTTCGCCGCGTGCGAGGCAGTCCTGTATGCTGCAATGTGTTGGGGCCGGAATTCGCCGCCATGATCGTCTCTCCATTCAGCGCAAGATTTTTTTCCACGATGCGGTAGCGAAAACGGCAAAGTTGATGCATGATGTTAGAAAGATAGAACAAAGAACGCACTTCCATCTTTCTCCCCAGTCGGCGGTAGCAGCGTCACCAGTTTCACCAGCCTTGGTGCAACCAGACGAGGGCGGAGAAAAGTTATGTGAAAGAGTGATGGCAACGGTCCGCAGATGTGCTACTATCGGGACCGTTCATGAAATTTTATGTGAAATTTCATGTGAATTTGTAACGGATTATTACTCAAACGCCCCAGGGTCCAATCGAGGGGCACACAAGCAGTAGACAGGTCAACACTCGTCCGAAATCTGGCGCGACGCAGAGGTGTTCCGCGCGCTGTCGAGTTGTTGTCTGTTGAAGCTCTGAACCGCCTGGCAGTGGCCGGCGGAAGAAGCAAGGATTTGTACGATGGCGTTTGCAATATCGCCGGCAACGGCACTCAACCCTTGGCTCCAGATTCTCGCGTCGCTCGAAAAGAAGGTCATTCGGCAATCTTTCGAGACGTGGCTTAAGCCGACGCGCTTCAGCCACTCTGCCGGGCGCACGCTCTACGTGCGTGTCCCCTCGCCAGAGTTCCAGCACATCGGCGAGAAATACGGCGACTTGATTCAGGAAGCCATAGACTTGAACACGTTGGAGTTCGACGAGGTCAGCTTCGTCACCGCCGAAGAGGATCCGTCGATTCCTCCGCAGCGCAAAGACGGCGGCTTTGGCCCGGTGCCCAGTCACGCGCCCACGGCGCCGCCTCCTGCCTCGCGCGCCCCCGAGCAGGGTCGCTTCGACTGGTCGACCGCGGCGCAACTGAATCCCCGCTACACCTTCGATGCCTTCGTCATCGGCAATGGCAACCAGTTCGCGCGCGCCGCTTCTCTGGCCGTCGCCGAGCGGCCTTCGCGGGCCTACAATCCGCTCTTCCTTTACGGCGGCGTGGGTATGGGCAAGACCCACCTGATGCACGCCATCGGTCACGAGGTGAAGCGCCGCCAGCCGGTCGCCAACATCTGCTACGTCTCGGCCGAAAAGTTTACTAACGAGATGATCAACTCGATCCGCAACGATCGCATGACCAGCTTCCGCGACCGTTTCCGCACCGTTGACGTGCTGCTGATCGACGACATTCAGTTCATCTCGCAGAAAGAGCGCACGCAGGAAGAGTTCTTCCACACCTTCAACGCGCTGCACGAAGCGATGAAGCAGGTAGTGATCGCCTCCGACCGACCGCCCAAAGAGCTGACCGAGATCGAAGAACGGTTGCGCTCGCGCTTCGAGTGGGGTCTGATCGCCGACATTCAGCCGCCCGATCTGGAAACCAAAGTCGCCATTCTGCAGAAGAAGGCCGAGAGCGAGCAGGTACAACTGCCCACCGATGTGGCCTTGTTCGTGGCCTCGAATGTGCGCACCAACGTCCGCGAGCTCGAGGGCGCGCTGGTGCGATTGATCGCCTGGTGCCAGTTGAACCGCATGGAGATCACGCTGGCCGCCGCGCAGCAGTGCTTGAAGCAGTTCATCGACCTGCAGGTCCGCAAGATCACCATCGAGGCGATTCAGCGGGCTGTTGCCGAGCAATTCGGTATGAGGGTCGCCGACCTGAAGCAGAAGAACAACTCGCGCAACGTCGTTGTGCCGCGCCAGATCGCGATGTACCTGGCCAAGCAGATGACCGAGGCCAGCCTGCCCGAGATCGGCCGCCAGTTCGGCAACAAGCACCACACTACGGTGATGCACTCGATCGCCAAAATCGACGAGCAGCGACGCACCGACAAAGACCTGCACCGCATGCTCAGCAAGCTGCAGGATGTGCTGAACTGCTAACTCAGTTGTCCGTGCTTCGTGCTTGGTAAGCAGGAAGAAAGTGAAGTAGTGAAAAAGTAAAAGAGTAAAGCAACGGCCATCCATCGCGGATGGCCGTTGCGCATTTGGCGCAAAATGCAATCGTTGTGGAAGCCTCCGTTCATGCGATTGCTACCTGTTGCCTCTGTCTGCCGTCGTATTCTGTAGCTGAACTATGCCTGATACGCCATCTGTTTCTCCGGCGCCGGAGAGCGCCCCGATTTCTGTTCCCTCGCAACGAAAGCGCCGTTGGCCGCGGATTCTTCTCTTCACGGTTGCCGGCCTGCTGCTCGTCCTCGTTGTCGCTGCGGGTGTGAGCGTGGTCTGGCTGCGCGCGGTGGCCAGGGCCGCCCTGCCGCAACTGGACGGCGACGCGCACTTTGCCGGGCTCTCCGCGCCGGTAACAGTGCGCCGCGACGGCCACGGCGTGCCGCACATCGAGGCCGCGACCGAAGACGATCTCTTCGCCGCGCAAGGCTACGTCACCGCGCAGGACCGGCTGTGGCAGATGGACGGCCTGCGGCGCAGCTCCTACGGCGAACTGGCCGAGGTGATGGGCCCGTCGATGCTCAAGCACGACAAGATGCAGCGCGTGCTGCAAATGCGCGTGACGGCCGAGCGCATCTACGCGCAATTGCCAGCCGCGGACCGCGCGCGGCTCGACGATTATGCCCGCGGCGTCAATCTTTACATCGCGCACTGCGCGCAGACCAACAGCTTTCCCGTCGAGTTCCGGCTACTCGGCTACCGGCCCCGGCCATGGAAGGGCGTGGATTCGGTCAGCGTGGGGCTGACGATGGTGCAGGGTCTGGATATGCACGCCTGGGACAAGCTCAAGCGCGCGCACATCGCCGCCAAGCTCAATAATCCCAAGCTTGAATCTGACCTTTATCCCGTGGGCTCCTGGCGCGACCATGCGCCGACGGGCATTCGCGTGGATCTGAGCCAGCCGCAGCCGAAGCAGCAACCGGAAAACGAAGACGACGACGAGAACACCGAAGCGCGTTTCGCGCTGCCGGCCGGTGCCGAAGATGCAGAGAATCTGGCGCTGAACAATCTCGCGGACCGGCCCATCTGCGGCGATTGCGCCAACGGCTCCAACAACTGGGTGGTGGCCGGCACCCGCACGGCCACTGGCAAGCCGCTATTGGCCAACGACATGCACTTGGAACTGACCGTGCCCAACATCTGGTACATAGCCGACCTGCGCGCGCCGGGCTATCATGCCGCGGGAGTGACCTTGCCCGGGCTGCCCTTTGTCATTGCCGGGCACAACGAACACGTGGCCTGGGGATTCACCGCGCTCTACGCCGACGTGCAGGATCTTTACACGGAAAAGCTCGACGGCAAGGGCAACTACGAGGGCGACGACGGGCAATGGCATCCGCTGGCCGTCGATCATGAAACGATCGCCGTGCGTGGCCAGGGTAACGTCGTCGTCGATGTGCAATCGACCGAGCATGGGCCACTGGTGAATCCGGTTCTGACCACGAACGATCCGCCGCTGGCGCTCAAGTGGACGATCTACGATCCGGCGCTCAACACGCTGCCGCTTTACGAATTGAATACCGCCTCGAATTGGACGGAGTTTTCTGCCGCTCTCACTGTCTGGAGCTGGCCGACACAGAATCTGGTTTACTCCGACGATCAGGGACACGTTGCCTACCATGCGATTGGCAAGGTACCGATTCGTGGAGGCGGAATCGGATTAGCCGATAAGCCATTGCCGCCTGGCAACCAGGATCCGCGCTCCGTTTGGGGCTATGCAGCCTGTGCCGGGATCTGCCCAACCTACATTCCCTACGACCAGTTACCCAATGCCGTCGATCCGCCGTCGGGCTTTGTGGCCACGGCCAACTCGCGCGTGACGACCGACAAATCGCTCTTTCCGATTTCGGACGAATGGGTCTCGCCCTATCGCACCGAGCGGATCTACAAGATGCTCGACGGCCGCGGCGGGCTTACGGCGAATGACATGCTGGCCGCGCAGACCGATATTTACAGCGAAGTGGATCAGGAGATGGGCCATCGTTTTGCCTACGCCATCGATCACACGCCGGGGCCGGAGGGCAATGGCGATCCGCGCATGCGCCAGGCAGCCGGCCTGATGCGCGGTTGGGATGGGCGGCTCACCGCCGGCTCAGCCGCTGCCTCCCTTGTGGCGCAGGCCCGCGCCGCGCTCTATCCCATGATTCTGGAACCCAAGCTGGGCAAGCTGGCCGACGAATATCAATGGGCCGAGTCGGGCTTTGCCGAAGAAGAGATCGTGATGTACGCCAAGCCGGAGTGGCTGCCCAAGAACTACAAGAACTGGGACGAGCTGCTGACGGCGGCCGTGCGCCGCGGCATGCGCGAGGGCAAGGCTCCCGCCGATGTGACCAAGTGGGCTTACGGTAGCTGGCACGTCGTCGATCTCGAACATCCGCTGGCGCGATTTTTGCCATGGGTGGGCCGCGTGGCCGGAACCGGCGCTCTGCCGCTGAGTGGCGATGGCAGCACGGTGAAGGCCTCGCACACCACGCATGGCCCCTCGCAACGATTCATTATGGATTGGTCCAACGTGGACGGCTCGACGGAAAATATTGTGCTCGGCGAAAGCGGCAACCCGCTCAGTCCGTACTTCCGCGACCAGTGGAATGACTGGTACAACGGAACGACATTCCCGCTGCCTTTTACTCCGGCCGCGGTCGCCGCGCACACGCAACACACGCTGCGGCTGGAGCCGTAAGAGCAGGGAACAAGGGAACGAGAGTACGAGAAAAACAGCGGCGCACGTACCGTACCTTCTTGATTCGGTCGTGGTGACAACAAACCTTGGGTGCCCTGATCTCGATTTAGAGACCAGGAACAGCACGAAAACACACAGTCTCGGTAGTCGTTTGGAGAGTCTGAAGTTCGTTGAAGTACCGCCGCAGGTTCCATTCGACCACAATTGCCCGCGCGATCTTCGTTTTGGGCAGGCTTTCGGCTACGATGTGCGCGATGTGTCTGGGCGCGGCTTCGGCCGTGCCGTAACTAGCCCGCAAAGATTCCGGGTTTGGCGGCAAGAGTTGAAATGGGCAATTTATTTGTTGTGGCAGCAGTAGGTTCGTATGACTGGAGGATGCTTTTATGAGTCAGATCGCAATCGATCAAGATTTATGTAAGAAAGACGGAGTTTGCGTCGATGTTTGCCCGGCGCGATTTTTAACGCGCGATGGCAATGGTTTTCCCGCCGAGGTGCCCGAGGGGCACTGCATTGAATGCGGCCATTGCGCGGCGGTTTGCCCCAGCGGCGCCTTCACGCACTCCGGGTTGCCCGGCGAACCATTTTTACCCGCGAGCAAAACTCTGCCCGATGCGGAGCTGATCGATGATTTTTTGATGAGCCGGCGTTCAATCCGCGAGTTCAAACCGCGGCCGGTGGCGAAAGATGTGATAGAAAAACTGCTCGACGTGGCGCGCCGCGCGCCGACGGCCAGCAACTCGCAAAATCTGCATTGGATCGTTGTGGAAGGCGAGGAAAAACTGCATGCAATCGCGCAGGCTACGATCGACGGAATGCGTAGCAAGGGCGTCAATCCATTGCTTTTGCAGCAGTGGGAGAACGGTTACGACTTCGTTTTGCGCGGCGCGCCAACATTGGTCGTCGCCTGCGCGCCCGAAGACTACGCTTGGCGAAAAGAGGACTGCGCCATCGCGCTCACGTTTCTTGAGATCGCGGCCGAAGCGCGCGGAATCGGCGTTTGCTGGGGCGGTTATGTAACGCGCTGCGCCGGAATCCATGAGCCGCTGCGCCAGTTGCTGGCTGTGCCCGAGGGGTTTGCCGTCAGTGGCGCGCTGATGCTCGGCCAAGGCAAATACCGTTATAAAAAAGTTCCCCCGCGCAAGCCGCTCAGTGTTCAATGGAACTAGGGTGGTGACTCTGAAATTCGTTGCAGAACAGCCGCAGGTCCTTCGACTCCGTTTGCCACAAAAAACGCGGCAAACGGCGCTCAGGATGACAGAACTTTTATGATGCGTATTTCAGAGGCAGGACACTAGCTTGCCCCATTCCATTCTTATGAAATTATTCGCGCAAAACGAAGGCCGCGGTCCGAAGAAGTTTTTCGGACCAGCGGCGATTCTGCTGACAGCTTTCGTCGCTGCCGTGCCGCAGTTGATCCGCGGCAACTCCTGCGGCCACGACTTCGACGTGCATCTGGTCTCCTGGTTCGACTGCGTGAATGCCTGGCGGCACGGCATCGTGTATCCGCATTGGACGCCCAGCCCCAACTACGGCGCCGGCGAACCGCGCTTTGTCTTCTATCCGCCGCTGACCTGGATGCTGGGCGCGCTGCTGGGCGTTGTGCTGCCCTGGCATCTGGCGCCCATCGTGCTCACCTTTCTGACCCTGGCCGCGACCGGCTGGGCGACGCGCTTGCTGGCTCGCGAAGCGCTCGGCGAAGCGCCGGCTACCCTGGCAGGCTGCGCGGCGATCTTTTCCGGCTTCGCGCTTTTTACCGGCTACGAGCGCTCCTCGTTCCCGGAGTTCGCCGGCGGGCTGTGGCTGCCGCTGATTGTGCTTTTCGTATTGCGCGACCGCCAGCCACGGAAAAAATTCGCCGCTCGCGTTTTCGATAGCTCGGCCGCGCCGCTGGCGATTGCCGTGGCCGGAGCGTGGCTCTCGAATCTGCCGCTGGGCGTAATGGCCGGCTATCTGCTGGCTGGGGTCGCGGTAACGGCGGCTTTGGCGAAGAAAAGCTGGGTGCCCATTGCGCGCGCCGCCGTTGCTGGTACGGTGGGCCTCGGGCTGGCCGCGGTGTACTGGCTGCCCGCCGCTCTCGAACGCAAATGGGTCGACATTCGCCAGGCCACCGAAGACCCCGGCTATAACTTCGAAAACAACTGGCTCTTTCAACATAATGCCAATCCCGTGCTCGCCCTGCACGACCAGATTCTGCAACAGGTCTCGTGGATCGCGGTTTCGATGGTGGCCGTGGCGCTGCTGGGCGTTCTGGTGAGCTGGCGGCGCGGCACGCTGGCAGCGCAATCGTCGACCGGTTCGCGCCGCTGGTGGATCGCGCTGGCGGCGATTCCCTTCGCGGTATTGTTCTTGCTCTTCCCCATCTCGCGGCCGCTCTGGCATCTGCTGCCAGAGATGGCTTTTTTGCAGTATCCCTGGCGCTGGCTTGAAGCTCTGGAAGCGCCAATGGCGATCTTCTTTGTAGCCGCCGTTTGGCCGGCGGGGCGAAAGAGCCGGATTGTGGTTGCCGCGCTTTGTTCGGCGGCGTTTTTAGCGGCCACGGTGTACGCGGCCACGCAGTTTTTCCAGGTCTGTGATCCAGAAGATTCAGTGGCCGGCATGGTCGCCAGCTACAGTGCAGGAGATGGATTTGAAGGGATGTACGAGTATGCGCCGCCGGGAGCCGATCTGACCGCGGTTGCCACCGGGCTGCCCGACGCTTGCCTGGTCGCCGATCCCAAAACAGTCCTGGGCAAGTCCGATCCCGGCAATCCGGACGCAAACCCTGCGTGGAGCGCCGATCAGGGCAGTTGCCAAGCGGCCTTTTCCATGGAGGCTGGCTGCGCGGCCAACCCCGAGCACTTGCGCCTGCACGCGGCAATTCCCCACTCCGGCTATCTGGTTCTGCGGCTGGAGAGCTATCCGGCCTGGCGGATTCGGCTGAACGGGCAAATCATTTCAGGGGAAGAGCATACGCCGTTAATCCAGCGTGATGACGGCCTGATCGCACTGCCCGTTTCCCAGGGTCCGGCCGAAATTACGGTTGACTGGACAACTACGCCCGATGTCTGGATAGGCCGCTGCGCGGGCGGCATCAGCCTTTTGTTATTTTTTGCGCTATTGGCCTGGGAGCGCAGGCGCGGCGCTCTCGTCTAACATAGATGTAATGCCCATCGACGTAAAATCGCTGATTCAAGACGGGGCGGAGCTGACCGACCGCGCGCTGGAGGAACTGATTCCCAGCGTGGAGACGGTCCCGGCCTCAATTCACGGCGCCATGCGCCACTCGGTTTTTGCTGGCGGCAAGCGGCTGCGCCCGGTACTGGCTTATCAGGCCGGCATCGCTATCGCTGGCTCGCTGCCCAAAGGGATCGAGCGGCTCGGCTCGGCCCTGGAGATGTTGCACACCTATTCGCTGATCCACGATGACCTGCCGGCGCTGGATAACGACGACTTGCGCCGCGGCAAGCCCACTTGCCACAAAGCCTTCGGCGAAGCCATCGCCATACTGGCTGGCGACGCGCTGCAAACCCGTGCCTTCGAGGTGCTGGCCGGGCTCGAATGCCCGCCCGCCGCGACGGTCCAGATCATCGGGCTCGTCGCCAACGCCGTTGGCACGGTTGAGGGCATGATCGGCGGGCAGGTTCTGGATATCGAAAGCGAGCATAAAAAGCCCACGCCCGAGCTGGTCGACGCCATTCATCGCGCCAAGACCGGGGCTCTGATCCGTGTCGCCGTGGTCGCTGGCGGCGTATTTGCCGGCGCAACAGCAGAAGACGCCGAACGGCTCGACCGTTTTGGCCGCAAGGCCGGCCTGGCCTTCCAGATCGCCGACGACGTGCTCGATGTGACCGCCGATTCGGCTACGCTGGGCAAGACCGCGGGCAAGGATCTGGCGACGGAAAAGGCTACCTGGCCCGCGGTTTACGGCATTGAGCAGAGCCGCAGCGACGCTGCCCGGCTCGTCGGGGAGGCCTTTACCGCCCTGGAACCTTACGGCAGCCGCGCCGATGGCCTGAAGGCCGTGGCCTGTTATCTGGTCGAGCGTAAAAATTAACAAAGGCCGGCCTCTGCCGATGGTAGGAAGAAGAGAGGGCTTTTAAGCCCTGAGAGCTTTTTTCTGGCCGCGAAACTGAGCGGCTGGCAAGAGTCCGGCATCCAATAGAGTGAGGGCGATCCCTTTGGCGACGCCCATCCAAGGAGTTTCAACGCATCATGTTTCGCAAACTTTTGAAATCGAAGATTCATCGGGCCACAGTCACCCGTTCCGACCTGAATTACGAAGGCAGCATTGCCGTGGACGCGGCGCTGCTGGAAGCTGCCGATATCCAGCCCTTCGAGTCCGTACACGTTTGGAACGTGAGTAACGGCAGCCGCCTGGAGACCTATGCCCTGCCGGTTGAGCGCGGAGGCGGCGAGATCTGCCTGAACGGCGCCGCGGCCCGGCTGGCGCACGCCGGCGATCTGGTGATTATCGCCAGTTTTTCCTGGCTCGACGAAAAAGAAGCGGCAGTTGCCCGGCCCAAGCTGGTCTTTGTCGACGCGGAAAACCACATCAAGGAAATCAAGGCCTAAAACGGTACGGGCGATGAATCGCCGGCCGCTGGAATCTTTCCCGGAACCGTGGCTATTTGCCAAGAACCTGACGCAGCTTCTGGCCCTGCTCGGAGAGGTCTTCAACCACGGTTTGCGCGCGGTTCAAGATGCCCTGTACCTGATCCAGATAGCCGGGCAGCGCCTCCCAACAAGCCTTGACCGTTTCTTTCTGGTCCACTGCTGTTAGTGCCAGGCCGGCGACTGCCGTTACCAAGCCGGCGCGGCGCTTGCCGGTGGCCAATAGCGCGCCACTCGCCGCCAACGTGCAGGCCGCGGCAATTCGCACCCACTGCGTAGAATCGTTTTCCGGGTTGTGCGGCGCGGCGTTCAAATCGCCGGATGGCTTTGCGAGGGGTACGACCGCCATGGCCTCTCCTTATCCCCCAATCCGCAATCGCGGAGGAGGATTTCTCTTATAGAGTAACGCTCACCGGCTGCGGCGCGCCGGATTTTTCCCTTGGCGCCAGAGGAAAACCATCCACGCGGTGTCGCGATCAGTCGAGGTCGATCTCGCGGATAGGCTTGTCGTTGGGCGCTTCTTTGGCCTTGCGCATGGCCTCGGCAAAGCGCTTCTCCAGCAGGTCGGCCTTGTTCTTTTCCGCGTCCACGCTCTGGCGGAAGATTGACTCGGAGCGCTCGCCCTGCTCGCGTAGCGCCTTGGCTGCCGTCTCCAGATCCTCAAACGTGCGTTTGCGCGGCGCCGGAGTGTGCGAGACCACCAGCCCCGTCGCGCCATCGATCTTGAGCATGGCCCCGCAGTCCGGGCATGCCACTTCAAAGGTAGTATCTTTGGTCTTCGCCATACCAAGAGAAATTGTAGCGCCGGCGGGGGATTCCTTGGACCACGCCATCGTCCCGCCGCAGGCGCGCGGTTACTCGACCGTCACGTGCAGAATGAATTGCTTGTCGTCGGGTTTCGGCGCTTCCCAGGAGCGAACGTAGTGCAGCATCAAATCGTCGCTACCTTTGTCCACGGCCTTGAAGTTGAAGATCTGGACGACTGGCTGGCCCACCATGCCGTTGTTGGGTGGCCCGGCCTGCGATTGGCTGGTCAGCTTCAGCAGCGTCGTCGAGCCCTTCATGATGTACCACGCAAAACCGGTCGAGGGGTTGGAGCCCAGGCGAACTTCCAGCATCTCTCCGGTCTTCAGGTGAACCGCTGTCCCGTTGTCCTTGTCTGTGACCGTCTTTCCTGCTTCCAAGGCGGAGAGAGCCGCGCAGGCGAGAAAGAGCATAGCAAGGGCAGAGAGGCTCAACGCTAAAGGCGAGTACCGGCGCAACCGCGCTTGCATCATGGCGAAATTCCTTTCGCGCGGCGGTAGCGAGGAACGGCTTCCTCCACCGCGTACACCGACAATAGTAACCCCGCCCATAGGTTGCAAGAGAAATTACGATACCGCAGAGCAAAATGAAGGCCGCCGGGAAAGGCGCGCTTTTGCCGAATTCCGTTGGCGCAAAATTCAAAGGCTCGAAATCAAGCAGTCCGAGGCCTAGTTCTCCGTTGGCTGCTTCAGTGCGTTGTCGATCACAATTACTTCCACGGGCACGGCTTTGGCGGGCACCAGCTTCAAGCCAAGCTCACTCTCCAGCGCGTCGGAAAGTTCGGGATAAGCGCCCGGGTCGCTGTCGCTATGTTGAGGTGCCATGCCTGCCTGATTCGTGCCAAGGCTGCCTATCGGCGCAATACCAGCCGGCAACTGCACCGTCTCAGGTATAAAGGCCAACGAATAATCGAACTCTCCGTCGAGACCGGTGGCATCGGTTACCGGCGCGCCCAAGCGGCGGGACAAGTCGGATGCCAATTGCTGCATGGTCCGGTTGCGGCCGCGCCAGAAGGCGCCCTTGGGCGTCATCACTTGAATGGACCCCATGCTGTCGGGGAACTGCGGCACACCATCCTTGATGATGGAAGCATCGAAATCCGCGACGGGTGCATTCGGGGTTCTCTCGGAAGACTTGTGAAACTTCAGCCCGGACTTAGCCACCACCAGCTTGTATCCATCCATCTTCCGCGTTTCGCGATGGTAGACCATGCCGAAGCGCTCTGTGAGCAGGTGCTGAAGCATCAGAGGAATATCGTCCTTGGTCGCGCCCTCGGGCAGCGTTGCGTTGATGACGTAGTAAGAGGAACTCATCCAAGGTTTGGATTCGATCTGATACATCTGCTTGAGATCGAATGCCTTCATGGCCAGGCTGACCACGGAATCCAGGGAAGTAAAGCTCGATGCCGTGGGTGGAGGCATGGGCGCGGTCAAGCGGTTGCCGGTTTCGCTGAGCCGGATGGATGTGACCTCAAAGCGAAAGTCATGCTTGGCCGTCGGAGTGGAATTCGCTGTGCTGTTGGTTTCCGGTGCGGGATTTTCTTGGCCCATCAGTGTGCTTGTTGTTGCGACCGGAATCGCGAGGCAGGCAAAACCCAGCCCTGCACGAATAAGAAATATTGAAAGCTTCTGGCTATGCATCGATGTATTCCTCACACTGCGGTTGGTGAACTGTGAGTATTCATTTTAGGCATGAATACATTTATACGCTCTATAAGCTGGCGCCTGGCTGTCAAACTTGCCGTTCGATCCATAGGCCGGCAACGAGTAGGCCCGATATGTAGAGCCGTGCAGGTCGTTTCTGTCAGAGTTATAAATGAAAAATCGGCAAAATGGATTTCGCGTTATTGCGTTTCTTTAGTCAAACCCGGGACAGATATTTTGTGAGTGGCTGGGCTGCAATCGATGTTAAAGGGCACGCTTGAACCGATCATGACCGGTGTCCCCTCATTTGTATAGGAGCCGAATCGCCAGTTCTTGATCGCGGCAAGGATCGAGTTCGAGACTGGAGTATTGATCAGCGAACTGTCGGAATTGTTGTTGAGATTGGCCGATGCAATGCTGCCGTCCGGGTTGGTTATGACAGATACAACGAGCGTGCCTTTTCCTGAAAAACCGGCAGGGCAGGATGGAATCTTGTAATGACGAATCCCCTTCACAAAGGGAGGTGTGTCCAAATGAGCGATTGGCTTTGTATTTGAATTGTCTGGAGCCTGCGAAAAAACGAGCAGTGTACAGAATGTAATCATTCCCGCGACGAGCGGAATCCTAAATTGACTTGTACGATACACAATAATTGCTCCCTAAAGAACTACATCTTTCGAGAGGCCGCCTTGTCAAGTTCTTCGAATCGACAAGGTTGTTATTTGTCAATTTCAGCAGCTTCGGGACCGTTCAAAGAGTTCTGGATACACCAACAGCAAAGGCCCGCATTGCGCGGGGGCATGGGGATTCACGTGCGCGTCCAAGTAGCCGGTCAGGTCGTCTACGTCCTGCGGGGTACCGACCATGGGCGGCATAAAGCGGTGATAGGGCGAATCGGGTTTGTACTCGTGGAGCATGGTGATGAAGCTCTTGATGTTGGCGCGGTCGCGGCCGTTCAATAGTGTCACCAGCGGGCGGTAGCCGTCGAGCGTGTGGCAGGAGCCGCACTCGCCGCGATGCAGGCTTCCGCGCCACCAAGGGCGAGTGCGAGCTGGACCACTACGAAGTCCGCCACTGGCAAGGTTGGTACCGGCACATCACGCTAGCCATGCTGGCCCACGCGGTGTTGGCCATCCTGCGTGCAAGGGGAGAAAAAACTCCAGACGGGCAGGTGTCGCTCAGTGTACCGGAACTGCGCCACCTGCTCACTGGCTTGCTCTGGCACGGATGGCACGGCGTTGAGCATCTGCTGTACTGGTCGCAATGGCGAAGACAACACCAATTCAGAGCCATGCGCTGCCACTATCGAAAGCGCGGTTCGCCGCTGCCTGCGCTCTATCTACAGTAGTACTAGTTTGACGCTGCTTATCTTTAGCTCGTAAACTCATTTCCATAGCGTCTGTTCGCGGATTCCAAGCAGTACAGCAGCATCAGGAACACTGAGCAGGAGCGATTTCGTTTGGAGCCGGTCATACTCTGGAGTAATTGACATACATTGGTTGAATACAACACGGCAACTATAGCAAGTGGGGTAAGCCAATGAAAGAAGAGAATAATGACGGCAAGGGTGTACAAAATTGGTACAAAATATAAAGTGTAGTTCGCAATTGTGATTATTGGAGTCAGTTAAAACAGGTAGAGCATCTGCTGTTGCGGCAGATGCTCTACAAATAAAGTTGCGGAAATCGTTGAATACTGATGCTGTATTCCAGATGGCGTAGTCATAGCCTACGGGGTAGGGGGCTATTGTTTAGGGAGCCTCTGAAAAACTCTTTTCCCTTTATGGTTTCTGAGTGAAGCTGTATTTGGAGGCGGATCACAGATGCATCAGTTGACCTTGGCACGGCAGGCCGAG
>Ga0326727_10000999_pt1 | contig 110153 bp, 90 predicted proteins | sample MB2enrmetagenome_FD_207643 | JGI IMG/M metagenome (GOLD analysis project Ga0326727, IMG submission 207643) | Lab enriched peat soil microbial communities from McLean, Ithaca, NY, United States - MB29MY | ecosystem: Environmental > Terrestrial > Soil > Wetlands > Peat | place: USA: New York...
ACCCAGCTCGGCGAACATGACGTTGTATCCACCCAAGTAATCGTACCAGTATAGAGCGTAGTCAGAAGTGAAAGTTGTAACGTCGGCGTCTTCCAAATCATTCATTCCGCTGTTTCCCTTAAGGATATCATTAACGAAAAAGTTGGCTTCCAAATTGTAGTTTGGAGGACTCGTGTCATTATCCATGTAGCCAAGCATCTTCAGATAGATTTGGTCGAGGTCCCTGGTTGAATTTACGTAATCTTGATTAAGGTTGACTGCTCTCGAAAAGTTTGTGTTCAAAAAGTACTTCTGGAAAAGTGTAAAATAAGCAGTCCAGTTGCCGTCAAGCTGTATCCCGCCTGGCTCGTCATTGTAATACATTCCCAAGAATTTGTCGCCCCACTGCGCTTTCCATTGCTCAGTAACGCTTAACGAATTATTCCAATACCAATAGCGACTACCATCATAGGGCACTTGGACGCCGACGTTTACAATAACGCTTAAGCCGTTCGCGACCGCGTAATCGCAGATTTCATCCACGGCAGTTTCGTTTTGGGTAAGGGCGTTTCTTCCAGCGTCCAATATGAAAAGGTTTGTATAGTCTTTTACTTTGTCGATAAGGACTTTGGCTTCCTGCGTGGTGTTTCCGCCGAAAGCTACCCCAACATAAAGGTTGCTTGGATCAGCTTTAGGTTGGCTTCCGATCGAGTAGGAAGTGTACCCCCCCACAGAAACCGCAAGTATTACAATGAGGAAGGCAGGTAGCAAATATTTCCTGGCTCGTTTGAAGCTGCTCATGGCTGAACCTGCAGGAAACTGTTAACTTGATCCATCCTTAATGTCTTACTGTAAAAACCTGCTTTTGGCCAAAAGACTTGCAACGAGCAATCTTGTTTTTCCAAGCAAACCTCCGAAAGGTTTTGCGAAGTTTTTAAAGGAGTCCAGTCATTCAACAATGGATAGGAAGCTAAAAAAAAATGGAACGCGCCAAAGTTACAAAAGAAGAAATCCAGCAACATGACACTCGTTTCCTAGCAGTTTACGTTGAATCAAAGAACTCCTGCATGGTGATGCTGAGCGAAAGAGAAGACAAGATGGGAACGCTGGCGATTGCTGTTCCGAAACCCAAAGAAGGCGTTGGCGCCGTGACGTCATCGGTGCTTCTTGGCGACAAAAACATCATTTCAGCAAGAATGTTTGCGGAGTATATTGCATCAAAAAAAACCAAAATTGCCCTTGTCTCAGTCTACCTTGAGAAAGTGAGTGAAATTCAAGCGCAAGAATTCTTCAACAAACTTATTGACAGAATTTTCAAAGGCGAAAACCAGAAGGAGCCGGAAGCAACCTGAGAACATGCTGAGGCTGAAGCTTACTATGAACAGGGAACCCCGATGATTTGCCAATTGGGAACCGCCGAAATTCCAGCAATCCTAACCGTTGTCAACAGCGCCGCAGTCGCCTATAAAGGGAAAATCCCAAGCGACGTCTGGAAGGAACCGTACATGCCTGAGCAGGAGCTTGAAAGAGAAAAACAGAGCGGCGTGCAATTTTACGGCTACAAACAAAACAGTGTTTTGACGGCGGTTATGGGAATCCAACCCGTGCGGGACGTCACCCTAATCAGACACGCTTACGTGTTGCCCTCTTGGCAGCGGAAAGGACTTGGGCAGAAACTTTTGGAGCATTTGCTGGGTTTAGAGGTGACTCATCAAGTTTACGTTGGAACTTGGGAAGCTGCAGGTTGGGCAGTGAAGTTTTATGAGAAAAACGGGTTTCAACTTGTGTCAGAGGCGGAAAAGAACAGGCTACTAAAGACATATTGGAGTATCTCGGAGCGGCAGGTTGAAACGTCAGTGGTACTCAAACTGAAAAGGCAACCCAAATGAGAAAAACCCTGATGCTAAAAGTTGATTCTGAAAAACCAGATGCTTCAAAAATAGAGGTTGCAGCGGAGTCCATCCGCAAAGGTGGGTTAGTGGCTTTTCCTACTGAGACGGTTTACGGTTTAGGCGCGAATGCACTTAACGCCGACGCTGTCCTCGCGCTTTTTGAAGCTAAAAAGCGGCCTTTAGATAACCCGCCAATCGTGCACATCGCCGACCCAAACGAAATTTACAGGCTGGTTGAAGAGGTGCCGAAAAGAGCCGAGTTGCTGATGAAGAGGTTTTGGCCAGGCCCGTTGACTCTGGTTTTCCGGCATTCGAGCCTTGTTCCCGCAGTGACAGTTGCAGGTTTAGATACAGTTGCAGTTCGCATGCCCAAGCATCAAGTGGCTTTAGCATTGATAAGGCAAAGCGGCTGTCCGATTGCTGCTCCAAGCGCGAACCTTGCAGGAAAACCCAGTCCAACGACGGCTCAGCATGTTTATGAGGACTTAGACGGACGCATAGACGTCATCCTGGACGGGGGATCTACTGACATCGGGGTTGAATCCACCGTCGTGGACTTAAGTGTTGATCCTCCTATCGTTCTTCGCCCAGGAGGAACGCCTTTCGAGGCGCTGAAGCAGGTTTTCGACGATATCACGCTTCACCCCTTTGTTCTGGCTGAGGCAGAGCTGCCGCTGGAAAAGATGCGTTCTCCAGGAATGAGACATAAACATTACGCGCCAAAGGCGGAAGTGATCCTTGTTCAGGGTGAAATTTCAGCCGTGGCAGCTAAAGTTAAGGAGATAGCTGAATTTTACAGGCAAAAAGGGGTAAAGGTAGGCGTTTTAGCCACTGACGAAACGCAAGGCAGCTACACCGCCGACGTGGTTAAATCGTTGGGAAGCCGCTCAAATTTGGCGCTTGTTGCTCAACGCCTTTTCCGCTTGCTCCGGGAGATCGATGCGCAGAGCGTAGGAATCATAATTGCTGAGGGTGTTTCTTCTGACGGGCTCGGGTTGGCCGTTATGAACAGGCTCCGCAAGGCATCAGGCTACCACATCGTCAAGGCAAGCTGATCTCACTTATTACCTAACGGGTGAAGATTAGCAATAGTGTGGTTGCTGTACATAAAACTCCACCCGCCGCGAGCGGGAAAGAAAAAGGCTTAACAGAAGGCTAAAGCGGCGCAACTTTTCCAGCGGATATTCAATATTGAACGCTTGTCGAAAGGGCGGATTTCAATCTTTTGCTGACTTTTCTCTTATTTGGAGTTCATACAATCAATTTTTTTTGAAGTCGTCCAAGCTCACATGTTAGTAAGCTTTTTAGTTGTTCCTCTTCGTCAAGAATTTTCTCGCAAAGTAGACGTGTGTCCGAATCGCTTTGCTTGGTTGCTTCTGTAATATGTCTTTAAATATTGATGTGATGTCCTTCTCGGCTTTGAGGTCGAATTCAATCATTTCTTTCAGCGAATTTCCGATGTTTTCAAGTGACGTTTGGGTTGTAGGGATGCCTTCAAGAGTGTAGAGCCGTCCACCAAGATCCATAGCTCGTTTAAGTTTGTTAATTGAGCTTTCTTTGAATGTTTCCTTTAAGCTGGGGTTGGCTGTCTGCTCCAAAATGACGCTCTGCCACATGTAACTTATGCTGGCTCCCAGTTCCATCTCAATCGCTTTATTTAGCAAGCAAGTTCAAAAGTTCACCCGACAAAACTTCACGAATTCTAGTTCGTCAAATAATGGTATAAAAATTGCGATGAAGTAACCTGTCCCGAAAAAACAATATCGAAATAGCTTTAATTTAGGTGGTTGTATGGTTTTTGCTGAGAAAAATTTATATTTAAATATCTGATTGTTGAATTCCGTTTATATTAAAACAACAAAAATTGGTGAAAATTATGTCTCAAGGTGGAGGAACAGTTCCAATTCTAGTACTCAAAGAAGGAACAGGCCGAACAACAGGCCGCGAAGCACAAAAAAACAACATCATGGCTGCTAAAATAGTGGCTGAAGCAGTGAAAAGCACGCTTGGTCCCTGCGGCATGGATAAAATGCTCGTTAACAGCATGGGCGACGTCGCCATAACAAATGACGGCGCAACAATAATGAAAGAACTCGACATACAGCATCCTGCAGCAAAAATGCTTGTTGAAGTTGCTAAAGCGCAAGACAACGAAGTAGGCGACGGAACAACAACCGCGGTGATTTTAGCCGGAGAGTTGCTTTCAAAAGCTGAAGGCTTACTTGACAAAAACGTGCATCCGACAGTTATAATCGAAGGCTACAAAAAGGCAAGTGAGAAAGCTCAAGAAATCCTGGATCAAATAGCCATTCCTGTCTCGATAGACGATGATAAAACCCTCAGGGACGTCGCGATCACATCTCTTGCAAGCAAAGGCATCAACGTCGCTGAAGACCACTTTGCAAAAATTATCGTTGAAGCAGTAAAACAAGTTTCTGAAAAAATCGACGGCAAATACAAAGCAGACATTGACCTTATAAAGGTCGTTAAGAAACATGGTAAAAGTCTAGATGAAACTGAGCTTGTCAAAGGAATGGTCATCGACAAAGAAGTTGCGAGTTCACAGATGCCCAAGGTGATCGACGGCGCCAAAATCGCCCTGTTAGATACAAAGATGGAGATTGAAAAAACAGAGTTCGACGCCAAAATCAACATTGAAAGTCCAGATCAAATGCAGCTTTTCCTCGATGAGGAAGAACGCATGCTCAAAGAAATGGTTACGTCAGTTACTAAATCCGGTGCAAACGTTGTCTTCTGCGAAAAAGGCATCGACGACATGGCACTGCACTTCCTCGGCAAAGCTGGAGTTTTAGCAGTCAAAAGCGTAAGCAGCAACGACATAGAAAAACTATCCAAAGCAACAGGCGCCACAATAGTTGCAAACGTAAAAGACCTGGGCGCTGATACACTTGGGAAAGCAAAGCGTGTCGAAGAAGTGAAAATCGGCGATGACAAACTCATCTACATACGAGAATGCAAGAACCCCAAAGCCGTAACCATTGTTATCCGAGGCGCATCCAACCACGTCATCGACGAAGCAGAACGATCACTCCATGACGGCTTATGCGTTGTGCGCAACGCAATTGAAGATGGCAAAATCGTTGCAGGCGGCGGCGCACCCGAAGCAGAACTAGCCAAAGGCCTACGAGCATACGCGGTTAAAGTCGGCGGCAGAGAACAGCTCGCGGTCGAAGCCTACGCGGAAGCGGTCGAATCAATCCCGCTTACTCTGGCGGAGAACGCAGGTTTAGACCCAATAGACATCATGGTGGCACTCAGATCAGCACACGAAAAAGCAGACAGCAAATACATGGGCATCGAAGTCTCAACAGGCAAAATCAAAAACATGCGGGATCTCCTCGTCATCGAACCACTGCGCGTAAAGCAGCAAGTCATCAAATCAGCCACCGAAGCCACAAACATGATACTCAAAATCGACGACTTAATCAGCGTCAAAGGCGGCGGAAAAATGCCTCCGATGCCTCCAGGCGGGATGGGCGGCGGCATGGGTGGAATGGGCGGTATGGGCGGAATGGGCGGAATGCCCTACTAAGAAGCCCCAACTTTCTCTTTCTTTTTAGATTTTAGAACAAGTTTTGTGGGTGCTTTTTTGATCTTTCATGCATTTTAGGGTGTAAACTTATATTCGAAACGGCTAAACATTATTCGGTGTCTTGGAGGGTTACAGATGAAGCACGTTAAGATAACAGCGTTTGACTGCCCGGACGCATGGTTCAAAGTACTAAATAGCATATGGGCTGAAGGCGACGATTTTCAAGTTGGTTACGGCTCGGAGGAAACTGAGACAAAGAAACTCAACTTAACGATAGAGATTACTCACCCCGAGAATCGTCCGCTCGTCAGTGATAAGGCACCCTGCGACATGAAATATGTCCAGTGGTATGCGTTAACTTACCTTTGGTGCGGGGAAGGAAAGCAAGATGAGATTTACACGTATGGCAGCAGGCTTCGAGAACCTGTCGATCAGGTTGAAGAAGCAATCAAAAACTATGTGAAAGAGCAACGTGACAGGCAAGTAACAATGGTTGTTAGGTTGCCAGAGGACATCTATAAGATTAATCCTGAAACAAATCAGCGCCATGAACCGCCATGCCTAAGCCTAATTGACACTGAAATTCTCGAGGGCAAAATGCACCTGACCTGCTACTTCCGTAGCTGGGACGCTTACGCCGGGTTGCCCGCAAACATCGCTGGGCTCCAGCTATTCAACGAAGCTTTCGTAACAGAAATCAATGAGCGTAGAAATCTTTCCCTTAAAACGGGCAAACTGATTTTTCACTCAAAAAACTGCCATGTCTACAAACGCCAGTTTGATCTTGTTCAGGAACTGTTGGAACCCAAGGATAAGCTTAGCCGAATGGCAAAGGCAATGGTCAAGGAGAAAGAAGAATAAACTCATAGTTTTAGATCTCGAATGGGTCGAGTAGGTAAGAAAACAAGTTCAAACCCGCTCAAGTACCGACACAACCACTCTGGCCTCTGCAACTTCTCCCGTCCTCGCCGTTTACTGGTGCCAGTCCAAGAGGCGTTTTTCCTCAATCTTGGCGATTTCCAAAGAGTCAGTTTCCTCAAAAACCCCACAGAACTTTTCCTTAACTTGCTCAGGCGGCGCTCCGACATCAAGCTGTCGTATTGCTTCTTTAATCTGCTATTTCTTATCTTCTGACAAAAACTGTTGCCTCCGCAAGTAAATCAAAAAGCTAAGGATTCATTTCTTTCCGAAAAGGCAAGCAAGGTTTTAAAGGTCACTTTTGCTTAGAAAGATTGGGGAAACCAATGGGTTATGCCGCAAAATGGAAAAGGCTTGAGGACCTAATGATTGAGCTCAACAAAAAGGGCTTTGAGACTCCGCCGAACGTCATTAACGATTTAAGAAACGCGAAACTGATGATAAAAATCGTTGGCGCAGGAGACAGCAAAGGTGACTCAGCCATGAAGCTTGAAGAGATTCTTGGTAGCCTCGAATCGGAACTTATCTCCGAAGCACAAAACGTTATGACCCCGGAGGAAGTTGATGAATGGCTAAAACATCTGGACGAAGCCAGCATGCCGACATGCGAAATCAAAGGCGAAACCGAATTCACTTTGATTACAGGGGTTCCCAGAGACCAAAAATGGATAAGAGTCGAGCCCATACCCAGCTTGCCGACGCTCAAGTTGAAGCAAATCGCCGAGGAAAACAGCCTCTCAGTGACCCAGCAGAAAGATGGGCGGCTCGTGGTTTACGGTCAACAAGAAAGCATCAAGGCATTTCTAAAGAAAATGACGAAAGAAGCGCAACCGAAGAAATAAAGTGCCAGTTAGTCAGCGGTCAAGTCATTTTTTGTTTCGATATGTTTTTCTAAGTAAAGTAGGCTAATGTTGCATTGTTGTGGTCGTAGTGGTGAAACTTAAGGTATTCCAAAAACTAACGTTAGCAGACAAAGCCCTGCAAACATGGCTTGAGACACTACAAATTGGGAAGCCTAAAGCTGAAGCGGTGTCTTTACAGGATGCGTTAGGACGCGTTTTAACTGACGATTTCATTGCCCAGGAAAGTTTGCCGCGGTTTGACAAGTCAGCAATGGATGGGTACGCGTTGAACTCCGCCGATTCCGCCGGCGCTTCTCAGTCTAAACCCGTAGTTTTTCAGCTTACCGACAATCAAGAGATAGGCGCCAAGCAAGCTAAACAAGTGTGGACTGGAAACCCAATTCCGAAAGGTGCCGACGCGGTCATTATGCTTGAAAACACCGAGAGAAAAGAAGGCAAACTTGAGGTTTGGGGTCAACTTGCACCAGGCGAAAACGTCGCCAAGATCGGTGAAGACCTCAAAGTAGGTACTCTTATAACAAAAGCTGGCGCCCGCTTAAACCCATACCACATCGGGTTAGCCGCCGCTTTGGGCCACAGCCAACTCAAAGTCGCCGCGAAACCGAGGATTGGCGTCATCGCTACGGGAAACGAGCTTACGGACGCAGGAGGCAGGCTTAGCGGTAGCCTGATTTTTGACTCCAACAAAGTCATGATTTCCTCTATGTGCATAGAACTCGGCGCAGAAACAACCGATTATGGAATCACAAAGGACGACGTGGATGAAATCGCCGAAAAAATCCGCATGGCTCTCAAAACACAGGACGTTGTCGTTACCACAGGCGGCACAAGTGTTGGCGGCTTAGATCTAGTCCCTGACGCTGTCAACAAGCTGGGAAAGCCAGGTGTAGTTGTTCATGGCGTCGCGCTTAGGCCCGCCATGCCTACAGCGCTTGCCATGCTGGAAGGTAAACCCCTTTTGATTTTGTCGGGTAACCCAGTGGCGGCAATTGTCGGTTTTGAAGTGTTCGGGCGTCCAGTGGTTAGCAGGCTACTCGGAATGAAGGAAACGGAGCCGAGACCCATGTTGAAGGCTGTTTTGGCGAAAAAAGTTTCAAGTGCCCTGGGAAGAAAAACATACGTTCGGGTTCAAGTAACTTTGAAGGGCGACGAGTTTTACGCTGTGCCAGTGAGCGCGAAAGGGTCGGGGTCAATATCCACCATGACGCAAAGCAACGGCTTTGTGGTCGTTCCCGAAAACCGTGAAGGGATAACCGGTGGCGAAACGGTGATTGTTCACATGTTCGGAGGCGTGGAGGCTTCGGTCTAAATGTTTAGGAAGCTCATGACTCTTGAGGAAGCGCAAAGAGCCATTGCATTCCATTTCAAGCCTCCAGCTCTCGGCGAAGAGGACGCCGTGCTTCTTGAAGCCTACAATCGCGTCCTCGCCAGAGACGTTGTTTCAACGCTTGATATTCCTCCGTTCAGCCGCTCCACTATGGACGGGTATGCAGTAAAAGCCGAGGACACTTTCGGAGCAGACGAAAACCAGCCTGCAAACCTCAAAGTCACAGGAGTTGTAAACATTGGGGAGCAGCCCCAGGTTATAGTTGGCAAGGGTGAAGCAGTGGAAATTGTCACTGGAGCCCCGATCCCCGAGGGAGCCGACGCAGTGGTTATGGTTGAGGACACCGAGCGGGAAGACAGCGAACTGCACGTTTTCAGCTCCGTCGCCCCGAAAGAGAACGTTATGAAACGTGGCTCCGACATTAAAATGGATGAAGCGGTACTCAAGAAAGGGCAACTCCTAGGTTCATCTGAAATCGGTGTTTTAGCGGCTTTGGGTTTGACTAAAGTTAAAGTTTCAAGGATCCCTATGGTTGCTGTTTTGTCGACGGGCGGCGAGGTAACTGAACCGGGCAAGCCTTTGCCGCCGGGGAAAATCTACGACATCAACGCTTACAGCATAAGCACCGCGGTGACGGAGAGCGGCGGCAAACCCGTTTTCTTCGGAGTGGTAGCCGACGACAAAGAGGCGCTCTCCAAAGCTTTGCATGCTGCTTTGGCTTCATCTGACATGGTCATCACTTCAGGTGGCGTCTCAGTGGGTCCAAGAGATTACACTCCGCAAATCGTGGACTCACTTGGCAAACCAGGAATCGTAGTCTACGGCATCGCAGTTAAACCCGGCAAACCAACCACCGTCGGCTTCGCAGGAGACAAGCCCGTTTTTTCCTTGCCTGGTCACCCCACATCGGCTTTGCTGATTTTTTATTTGCTGGCCAGACCTATGATTCAGCAGTTAGCCGGCAGACCCTTAGCCCCCATGAAAACCGTCAGAGCCGCTGCGGGTTCACGCATGTTCAGCGCCAAAGGCAGGCGAACTTTTGTTACGGTCAGGTTGATGTTTGACAAAAGTTGTCGTTTGATTGCTGAACCCGTTGAATCTGGCGCTTCTGGAGCGATCACCACGTTGACGAAAGCTGACGGATTCGTTGAGATCCCTGAAAACGAGCAGTTCGTGGATGCAGACCAAGAGGTCACGGTTTTTCTATTCCGTAGTGTATCCGGCAAAGTTTAGGCTAACCACAAGCCTCTTTTTTCTTCATGAAGACCTTTTAAAATTAATGTGAAAATTTCGTCGGATACACGGGAAGGGTGCAAAAATGTTTTTAGGGTTTTCGTCTTATCAGCGTGAGGTAGATTGCGAAGACCCAGGTGAGCACCAAGTAGCCAAGCAGGCTTAAACCAACCAATGCGTTGCTGAACCCGGCTAGGACCAACGTGTAGAGCGTGAAGGTTGAAGCGGCTACGAAGAGTATGAATATAAGCCATGGAGCCCAGCCTCGTTTTGCGAAGACACCGTAAGCTACTATGAGGCTTAAAATTCCCAGTAGCCCAAGCTGCGGTGCGTAACCTGTGAAAGGGAGGAGAACGAGGAGGATTATTCCGCTGAGTGCGTAGAACGCTAACGATATCAGTTCGATGCGGTTGAAGTTTTTCAGTCTAGACGCTAACGCTAAAGACACTTTTTTCTCGCCTTTACCTTATGCATTAAAGGTATAACTAATAAGTTTTTGTGGTAAGACGCAATGCGGAAATTCTCTATGGATTGAAACCGCGCTCTACATCTTAGGTGTGAAGTCATAGAAAACATTTAGAGCAGGCTTTGGATGGAATATCAAAGGGTAGAGGATTGAATTGTACCATGAGTTACCTTGAATTGTTCACGTCGCAAACGAATGTTTTCAGCGGTGTCCAGAAGCCATTTGAGCGGGCAAAATACGTGGTTTTCGGTGTACCTTTTGATGCAACGAGCACTTACCGTAACGGCGCAAGGTTTGCTCCGCAGGCCATTAGGCAGGCTTCGCTGAACATTGAAACTTACAGTTTCCGCAGCGGGGTAGACGTTGAAGAATTGGCTTTGCACGACGCAGGCGACTTGGACTTATCGATGGACGCGCAGAAAACCGTTGACATGACCCGCCTTGTGGTTGACGAGGTTTTGATTGCTGGCAAGGTGCCTGTGGCTTTAGGCGGGGAGCACACAGTTACCTTAGGGGCTGCGAAGGGCTTAGGCGCAAGGGCATCCAAAACCGCTGTCGTAAGTTTTGATGCCCATTTGGATTTGCGTTGCGAATTTTTGGGTTCAAAGCTGTCTCACACGACTTTCATGCAACTGATAAGCGAAGAAGTCAAGCCGGCTAAAATAGTCGAAGTCGGTACCCGTAGCGCCTGCAAAGAAGAGTTGGTTTATGCGAAGAAGGCAGGCGTGGAATTTTTCACTTCCCAAGAAATAATCAAGCAAGGCTCATTGCTCATCGTGGAACAGCTAAGAGAGGAGCTTCTCCCCTACGAAAACCTCTACTTGACTGTGGATATGGATGTGCTTGACCCCGCATTTGCACCAGCGGTACAGAACCCAGAACCCGAAGGAATCAGCACAACCCAGCTCATCGACCTTACATGCGCCCTATGTGACAAACGAGTCTTAGGCTTTGATGTTGTCGAAGTCGCGCCAATCTACGATCACGGAATCTCAGCGATTGTCGCTGCAAGAGTAATATACGAGATGCTTTGCCAACTGGAAAGGTCAATAAGAAAAAGTTAAACGTACTGCTATCCTCCATGCATGGCCTGCCCAGTTCTGCTTTTGTGGTGAACTTGGCTGGGTCACGAACAAACGCGTTCACCCTAAACCGCCTGCTCCGTTGGGACCGACTTTTCCTGAGTAAGGCTGACCCCTAATTCAAACGCTTTCTCGCACTCCAAATGAAACACTTCCGTGTGCCTCTTCATTTTTTCTTCACCATCAAAAGGCATAGCGTACTTTGAGTAGTCGTCAACGTGAAGCGTATCCGTCACTACGAGGGATTCCACTGACCCAAAAATCATTTTCAGGGTCATCTCATTGATTCGAATGTGGTTTTCAACTCCCATAGCTTTCAGATGGTTTGCGTCGCCTCCCGCGGTATGAATGAACCCAGTCGGTATTTGCCTTGGGAAGAGGGAAACCATGTCACCGTCGGCGTCGAAAACAAGATAAGGTGTTACCAAACGCTCCAAAAATGACTTCATTACGCCAGGTATCGTTCCCAGATAAATAGGCGATCCAAGAATTAACGCATCAGCCACTTCTATCTTGCCAAACACAACTGATAATTCATCTCTAATGGCGCATCTGCCAAATGATGCCCCATTCTTTAGCTTGCACTCGTAGCAACTTGTGCATCCTTTGAAATTAAGGTCGTAAAGGTGAATGAGTTCTGTTTGGGCTCCTTCTGAAGCTGCACCTTCAAGGGCTTTGTTTAACAGTGTTGCTGTGTTCCACTGTTTTCTGGCGCTTCCGTTTATTGCCAAAACGTTCATTTTTACAATTCCTTCTTAATTACATTTATACTTCAGCAATATTAAAATATACCAGAAGCATAAAAGTAATATTATTTCCAATAAGTAACTAAAGTGTGATTCTCGTGGAATCGGAAAATAAAACTCATTTAGAGTTTAATCACATGTTAAATATAATCGGCAACAAGTGGAACCTGTTCATCATCTGGAGCCTTAAGGACGGAACACTAAGGTTCAGTGAACTCCAAAAAAAAATGGGTGACGTCAACTCCAAAACCATCACTAAGCATCTCAGAGACCTGCAAAAAAGCAAAATAGTAACCAGAACAGTGTATCCTGAAGTGCCGCCCAGAGTAGAGTATACTTTGACTGAGCATGGTTTGGCATTTCTTCCCGTCTTTGAAGCAATTCGGAAATGGGCAGAAACCCTGTTCAACGGCTTTTAGGACATCATTTTTTGGGTGAAAAGAGCGGCGTTAGCTCGTTTGCGGCAACGGATTTGGCCGCTTGCTTAAAAGCCAGAAGTCAAGCAACGAAGCAATAACGAGCACACCCGTCCAAACATAGAAAATCCAGTAAGTAGCCTGGAAGATTGCCACCGAACCCGCTCGATTGGCAATTGATATGGCGATGACTAGCAGGGTCGCCCATTTCTGTCGTTTATACAAGCCAAACGATACTAAAGCGTATGTGATTGAGACACTGCAGGAATTGCGGTTCCTAAGGCAAGACCACCCGTTGAACGAGAGTTCTTGCAATGGGTCCGCCCCGGAGTGATGTCAGCGCACTCGGAATCCCTATCCAGTGAGCAACGTTGGCAGAGTCCACTACAATGTCACCCAGCACGAATAGCAGCAAGAGTATGTTTAAGGGGTTTTAAGTCGTCGCTGAGTGTTTGTTAATTGCCACTTCCGGAAGGAGCCGATGTGCCAGAGCTCATGAGTTTAGCCAGTTCCGCTGCCCATGCTCGGATGGCATTGAGGTCTCTCGTGTCATAGATTCCGGGCCCCGTTTCCTTGTAGGCTGCCGCTACGCGGGGTCTGTCCGCGTTCATGGCTTTTTTGGCGAACCAAGGCATTTTGTTGTAGTTATAGATTCCTCCGAACAAGCCCAGAGAGACAGGTTGCAGATTGTACTTAGCAGCTTTTTCTTCAAGGTACTTTCGTCTTGCCCGCTCGGCTAACTCAGGCTTTGCTTTATCAGTCGCTAAACCGCAGCAAACGAAAAGCGCCGGTTTTTTTCTAGCCAGTTCTTTTTGGTGTTTCTTGAGGAAGCTCTCTGGTTCGCCTGTCCACCTGTTGATTTGGATTCCGCTGCCCACGATGACAAGGTCATATTGGGATATGTCTTTGATTTTTTGCTGTTTAGCGTTCATTATGTCGACTTCTATTCCTTTTTGGCGCAGCGTGTTTGCGATTTCCTCGGATGTGCTGGCTGCGGCGCCGTAGCGTGTCCCGTAAACAATCAAAGTTTTTGTCACTTGCCAATCACCTCCTCATTTGGTTCATTCTTGATCAATCCATCTTCCAGACGTAGGATTCTGTTGGCGAGGTTCTCTATGCGGTTGTCATGTGTCACGATGATCACGGATTTGTTGTTGTTCTTGGCGAGGTCTTTGAGGATGCTGCCTATTTTTTGTCCTATCTTCGAATCCAGATTTCCAGTCGGTTCGTCTGCTAGTATTATTTTCGGGTCGTTTGCTAATGCTCTTGCAATGGACACTCTCTGTTTCTCTCCCCCGCTTAGTTCCGCAGGAAAGAAACTTAGTCTCTCACCCAAGCCTACCTCGGTCAGCAACTCTTTGGCTTTTGCTTTGGCTTCATTGCCTCGCGTTTGATTCAGGTTCAAAGCGATTTCAACGTTTTCTTGGGCAGTCAACGATTTTAAGAGGTTGAAGCTTTGGAAGACGAAACCGATTTTCTTTTTTCTGATTTTTGGCAACTCATTTTCGGGTAAATCTGAGATGTTCTCTCCGTCTATGTATATGTCTCCGTTTGTGGGGGCTAATATGCAGCCTATCATGGATAGCAGTGTTGTTTTTCCGCTTCCGCTAGGACCAAGTATCATCAAGACTTCCCCTTCGCTAACTTTCATAGACACATCTCTTACCGCTTGCACCTTCGTGTTTTTACTGCCGAATTCTTTGCTTAAATTTCTAACCTCGACTAATTCATTCATGCAATACTCTCCTATGCCCTGAACACTATCGCAGGGTCGATTTTGCTCACTTTCTGTATCGACAATAAAGAACCCAAAACCGACAGCGCCACAGTCAAGCCGTACACGGCAACAACAAGCCAAAGAGTGATTTCAATAGGTATTATTGTAACAGAAGTAATCACCAACGTGGCAGCAAATGACAATGCCAATCCAGCGATGAAACCTATTGTTGCAGGCCAAAATGCCTGTTCAATGAGGATTTTGTAGATATCCCTTTTTGCGGCTCCTATCGCCTTAAGGGTTCCATATTCAGGTATGCGTTCCATGGTTGCAGTGTAGATTGTAAGCGAAACGATAGTCACTGCCACAAATAATCCAACACCGGCAAAAACCCCAACCATAGCGCCTATCCCCGACTTATACAACATGTAGTTTACGGTGTTTGCCCGCACTTCAGACTTTGGCAAAGCATTGACACCGCCCATCTGGGAAATTTGCTTTGCAATCTGCGTTACATCTTGTGGTTGCTGAACCAACACCAACACGTAATTTGTTTCATTCCCATTTATGTTGCATAACCTCTGAGCGTTCTGAGTCGTCGTGAAAACAAAAGGGTAGAGGAATGTTTTTGCGCCGCTACAAACACCTACGACCTGTTCAGACGAGTTGTTAATTGTTATCTTCTCACCGACTGAAAGTTTTCCCAAGCCCATCTGAGCGGATTGGTCGACGATCACGGAGTTATCAGTGTTTAAGCTGCTGATGCTGCCTGAAACAAGATTCCGTGGGAGGACAAGTCCGTCTGAGGAGTCAACGCCGACTATTTCGACGGTTTGTTTGGCGCCGGCTTTCTCAGCGATGCTTGGCGAGTATATTAATGGAGCCGCGGATTTTACACCGTTTATGGCTTGTATTTGCGTTAACACGTTTTCTGGAAGTATTGACTGCCCCTGAGCCAAATCCACGTTCTGCGAGTTTAGCACCCAAATATCTGCGTTTGAATGGTCAACTACCGAAACCATGCTATCCCAGATTCCAACAGCCATACCTACCCCGAACAAAATCAGCATTATCGAAGCTGCGATGCCTATGGAAGTAACAGCGAAGCGGCCTTTTTCACGAAAAATGTTTCTCCGAGCTATTGACACCATTTCCATTCACCTCAAACATGCGTTACTTGATTATTTTGAACCGGTGTTTTCAAGATTTCTTCTTCATTCAAGTCAACTCGGAGTACGCCGTTTTTGCCGACAACTTCAAAAATTATACCTTCCGTGAACCTCGCCTGCACAAGCTCACCTATATTGCCTTCCAGCAGAACGTTGTCGCTGGCTCCATTAGTCAGAGTGATGCTTTTGAGATTTTGCTTCGACTTAAGTTCGACCGAGAAGACTCGTTCCTTTTTGTTTTCCATTTTTTGTTTTCCTCAGTCCATTAACAAGCCGCAGAGTAATGATTAGTTTTATTTGATTCAGATGCTAAGATGTAAGCATTGGAGTCAACATTTCAGTAAGGTGAGAAGAATGGTTGAGAAATCAGGGTTGGAAAAGTTGTTTTTTGAGTTGGCAAGCGAAAGCCGTTTTTGCATACTGCGGGAGCTGAAGAAGGAAAACCTTAAGATGCAGGAAATCGCCCGCCGAATAGACGTCACTGCCACTGAAGCTTTTAGGCAACTGGAACGCCTGAGCACCGCCGCGTTGGTTCAGAAGCAACCCGACGGAACATTCGCCCTCGCAGAGTACGGCAAACTAGTGCTTCAGATTTCCACTTCCCTAGATTTTATCGCCAAGCACAAAGAGTATTTTTCAACGCATGATTTGATGAGACTTCCCGGTCAATTCGTGAATAGGTTAGGCGAGCTTGCAGGCGCCGCGTTTGAGATGGATACTATTAAGAACTTGAATTTTGGTGCGCAAGCATTCGCTGAGGCTAAGCAGTATGCCTGGGGAATAGCCGAAGGCACAATTCCAGAACACATGATTCCAATAATGAATAAACGTGTTGAGCAGGGACTTCATGTCAAGGCGCTTATTCCAGAGGAACGCCTTCCAACCGGTACCCACATGACTGAAACGCCGAAAAACGTGGAATTCAATGGGCTATCTGAGCTTCCTGCAATTGTCGCTATCACCGAGAAAGAGGCTGGCGTATGCTTTATGCAACTTGGAGGCAGGATGGACTACGCCGGTTTCTTCGGTACCGACCCCGTCTTTCACAACTGGGTTAAAGACCTGTTCATGTATTATTGGGAAAAAGCAAAACGGACATAACGTCTTTTGCTTACTGTTTTGTCTTCAAAATGTCTGGCAACTTAACGTTTGGATTGTGATACCTCGGGTTATATTTGACTATTTCACCGCCCACAGCACCCTGCGGACACCAAGCATAACACGCATAACAGGTCTCGCAATGATGCTGCCATTCAGGTCTGCGGTCAACAATCTTTATGTTATCAACGGGGCAAAGGCGGGCGCAAATTCCGCATCCGCTACATTTCTCACTGACCTGGAAGCTTCTGTCGGCTAAAGGTATGAGTTCTTTGAATGGCAAATGCGTCGAGCCTGAAAGCTTTCGGTATCTACGATTAAACGCAGGTTTTATTGCAAGGTAGAGCAGCGGAGCTAAAGCGGTTTTGCGCAAGATGCCACGCGTTTCCATTTTTCCCTTTCTTCCCGCAAGAATGTAGCCGCATATAGCGTCGAGCTTTTCTTTCTGGGCAGCGGACTCCTTTTCCTGCTTTTCTGGGGTGAGTGTTTCGTTGCTCATTTTTAATGTGAATCCTGCAGCAAGTTCACCGCCTTGGGACTTGATCAGTTTCGCAATGTTTTCTATTGTAGTGCCGGGCATGCTTCCGCACGTGCAGACGGCAAAAACATACTTCGAGGTGAGGCCCTCTGTTTTGTTGATAAACCTGCCGATTATGAGTGGGACGCCGCAGTCGTTTGTTGCGTAGTAAACGGGGAATACGATCCCCACTATATCGGCGTCGGTTTTTATGTTCGCGTCAGACATGACTTGAGGTATGGGTATCAGTTTCCCGTTTAGTCTACGGGCAATTTCCCAAGCAGTGAACAGCGAGTTGCTTGTTCCTGAAAAATAATAAACTTCGGTAGTCAATTCAATTTCCCTTCACGTTGGAGAGCTTATAACAAGAAGGTGGAGTTAAAACCGCCTGTTTTGCGCCGTGTCTATTCTGAATCAAAACAGGGTCATCCTCTTTCCGACGAAGAATAAGATAACGACTATGACTATGCCGATTGCGGTGCTGGCTGGAGCGAAAGGACAGCAAGTGTGGTAGCCTAGTAGATTTCGCATGCCGCCCGCCTCAGGAATCGCCGTCTTTGCAGACGCAAGAGCCAGGATGACCATGATTAAAATGAAGACTATGCCCAGTGCTTTCATTTGCTATTTCGCCTCCGCTTCACCTTTTAACTCTGGTTTAGTGATCTCGGGCTCTCCACGATCAACACGCAAAACGCCGCTAGCGCCGAAGACATCCCAGATTATCCCTTCGGCAAAATATGCCCTCGACAGGACACCCAAAACTCCCTGAGTCACATCACTTTTAATTGAGACGCCGTTGGCAATCATCATGTTTTTGCTGTTGCCTTCAGATTTGAGCTTCAAAGAGAAAAGGCGTGTTTTTATCGATTGTTTTTCCTTTTTTATGGCCCGCCTTGTACCCATTTTGTTTTCCTTCTAGCTTTGATTCCTGAGGCTGTACAAGTTGCGTGTAGGTAATAGCCCTAACATTTAGAGTAACCGAGCTGGCATTTAGAGTAAAGCCTCTAAGAGTTAGAGTACATAAGCAAAACGGCAAATTAGAGTTACACTCCGCCTCATCGATGGAGCTTGCCCTATCTGAATAAGCGAACCTGGTTGGCTTACATTTGGACATCGTTAACGAACCCCGCGACGATCGAAGCCAAAAGAATTACTGCACCACAAATCAAACTTAACCAGCACATCATCTGAAGCGTTTTTGGGTCGGCGACGCCTGGGAAGAAACCGAAAAATGCAAGTTCAAGAGCCAACAAGATCATAATACCCGAAACAATCAGCAGCCCCGCCCACGTTCTTGCTATTTTGCTTCTGGCGTCTTCGGAAAGAAGCTTTTTCCATGTGCCCAGCGGCTTTTGTATGCGTGTTGCCACTGCCCAAGTTAAAATGATGAACGGCACCTGTGCGACTCCCCCGCCGAAAAGGAAGAGAATCAACCCGACTGAGAGAAATACGGTGGCGCCCCGCCTTGTGTGCATGAAGCCTGCTGACCACACAGCCAATAAAACGGCTACAATCATGGTAAGAATGCCTGATACAAGGAAGTTTGGGATTACTGTAAATGCTCCTTCGCCTCCGTTTCTCCAAACAATCCAACTGTAGCCTTTCCCCACGGCATTTATCAAGAATCCGTCTGTCGAGTGGTTTCCTTGGATTGCCTCAAAAAAGCCGTGATTAAAGCCTGATACTCCTGTTAGGGTTCCTGTGGTTGAGGCAATTATTTTTGTCGCATTCATGTTTCTGACTCCTTTTGTTTGAAGTACATTCTATGGCTGGGTACGGATAATTTTTATTGACAGAAAACATGAATAATTTGCATCTGTCTGAATAATCATGTATTGGTGGTTTGTTTGGAGAGTCGGGAAGGAGTTGAGCGGCTGTTTTTTGAACTTGCCAGCGAAAGCAGGCTAAGCATTCTGAAGGAGTTGGAGAAGGGTAATATGAAATTAAGTGAGGTAGCCAAGCGGATTGACTTGACTCAAACGGAGGCTTTCAGGCAACTGCAGAGGCTAACCGAGATTTTTCTTGCTGAAAAAAATCCTGACGGCACCTATGGAATCTCCGAGTTTGGAAAGTTGGTGCTACACCACACGCTTACCTTGAAGTTCATATCTGAGCATATGGAATACTTTTCGGCTCATGACGTTTGGCGGCTTCCCGCACAGTTTGTGGACAGGATAGGGGAACTCTCACGGGCGACCCTGCAGATGGACACGATTGAAAACATAAACAAGGTTTCACGCATGATAAAAGAGGCAGAGCAATACATCTGGGGAATCGGCGAAAGCGCAGGGATGGAAAACATGAATGAGACAATCAATGAGCAAATTGCCAAGGGAACAAAGTTTCGTTTTGTTGGTCCGGAAAGCGTCCAATCGCCTATGTACGCCATTCCACCTACGTTATCAAGGAACTTTGAAGTAAGAGTCATTGGGGAAATTCCCGCTTTCGTGTTGCTTACCGAAAAAGAGGCTGCCGTGGGACTTCGCTGTGTTGGCGGAAGATTGGATTACTCTGGCTTTGTAGGAGTCGAGCCTGAGTTTTTAAACTGGGCAGAAGATCTTTTTCTGTATTACTGGGGCAAGGGTAAAATCCCTTAAACTAGACATGTTCTCGAGACGTCGGATTCTTATATTTTCTAAGCATAATTAGTGCTTGAAGGTCACGTGTTTGGCTAGGGAACCTGAATTAACCGTCTTCACGATTGGGCATTCAACTAGAACGCTTGACGAGTTCATCGGCTTGTTGAAAACCTACGGCATAACTTTAGTGTTGGATGTGCGGACGGTTCCCCGTAGCAGGCACAACCCCCAGTTCAACAAGGAAACCGTGCCCGCCAGCCTCAAAGTAGAAGGCCTAAAATACATTCACATGCCAGAAATCGGCGGCTTACGCAGACCCAAGCACGACTCCATCAACCTATCATGGAAAAACACGGGTTTCCGCGGATACGCCGACTACATGCAAACCAAAGAATTCACTGATAACCTCCTAAGAATCGTCGCCCTCGCACGGGAAAACCGCTTAGCGATAATGTGCGCTGAAGCCCTGCCCTGGCGGTGCCATCGAAGCCTGATCTCCGACGCACTCACAGTACGACACATCAAAGTAAAACACATCATAAGCGCAACCAGCTGCCTTAATCACGAACTAAGCGAAATGGCGCAGGTGGAAGGAACAAAAATAACGTATCCCCTTTTCAGCAAGGAAACGCCTCAGCGAACGTTAGGCGATTTCGGATCAGCTTAACCACTTTATCATTCTTTTCGTAGTTTTGCTATGAAGAATCCGTTGCACTGGTGAACGTGCGGGTAAAGCCGTTGGCACTGTGTTAGCCCGCGTAATCCTGGCAGCCCGATTTTCGGCTCAATTTCCGCCAAATTGAATTCTGAGTGGTCTTTTAAGAACCGCTCGATTATGGTTTCGTTTTCTTCAACCGTTATGCTACAGGTCGAATAAATCATGACGCCGCCGACCGCCACTTTTTCCGCACAGTTGTTGATCATTTGCCATTGGATATCCGCCATTTTGCTGATTGATTTTGGGGTGATGCGCCATTTGGCCGAGGGCTGCTTAGCGAAGATACCTGTGCCCGTGCATGGCGGATCCAAAACAACTAGGCCTGCGTCGCCAACCAAAGGCAGAGTTGCGCATGCGTCGGCGATTATCGGCTCAGCAATTTTGGTTCCCATCCGTTTGGTTTCCCGTTTCCAAGTTTTCATTCTTCGCGCCGAAAAATCCACTGAGTAAATGGCTCCGCCGTTCTGCATTAGTTGGGCTAGGTAGGTGGTTTTGGCTCCCGGTGCAGCGCAAACATCGAAAACCACGCTTCCCTCTTCGGGGTCGGCGACTTGCGTGGCGAAGCAGCTTGCTTTGTCCTGGATATAGAATAGCCCTTCTTTGTAGCTGGGTAAGCTGTTTAGCGGCTGCTTGGCCTCCAAAACTTTGTAGGTAAATTTTAGTGGCAGCGACTCCAGGTTTACGCCTTCTAAGCCGAGCTTTTGCATGATAGCCTCCTCCGTTGCAGCCGACGTGTTGACTCGGATGTAGGTGGGCGGCGAGTTCATGCTTCCCTGCAGAAACGCTATGGCTTCGTTGCGTCCCATAAGGTTGAAGCAATATTTGACGAACCAAGCAGGATGAAAAGTTTCCAAGCTGACCCGTTCCTCATCGCTTGCAGCTTCAAGGATGGGTTCGAGTTGGCGTGTGAGAAGAAATCCCAGGTACTGCTCGATTTCCCGCAGGGTTTCCCACCCCAGAATCGCTCTGCCCATGCTAGCGATGTGGGTTGCTTCTTGAAGGTTGATTTTTCCCCAGTTCTTCGCGACGCGGGTTTGGTAAACGTAGAGTCGAAGGAAGGATTGGATGCCGAGGTTGTAGTCGCTGATTTTTTTTGGCGCCACCACGGTGTTAACGAGTTTGTCGATGAGGTTTCGTCGCCTTGTGGTTTCAACGACGAGCCCATAGGCGTAGCGGATGGCGTTTGCATCTCTTATGCCGAGTTGATCGATAGTTCTTGCCAGAGCCATGTGCTCGCTTAATTTCTGCATTTCCATCCAGCTAAGCGTTTCAATGGCGACGGTCCAAGCATCTTTCAACAAATCAGTTCACGTATATGACATGATGCAGCGCCTATAAATAAGAATTCAAGCCGTCTGCGCAGACTGATCTTCCGCAGGTTGTATCTACAAGTGTATCATCTCCTATAGTCCCGTTGTCTACAGAAACAGAATTGCGGGTCAGTGTGTAACTTGGAATCTGCACACAGTGGTTTATCCCCCCTTCCTTTATTATTGATTTAAGCGAGGTGGACTTGGAGTCAAATGCGCAAAATCACGCCAAAAGCCCGAGCTGGTCAATACATGTGTCCTGAATGCGGCAAGGTTTTTGAGGACAAGAAATCGGTTGACAGCCACATCTCAAGGAAGCATGAACCCAACATGGCTAATGCATGGAAACTTGCATAGTTGCTACAAAACCATTTCCCAACGATTTTCAGTCAACAGCTTAACGGGCGAAATACTTCTTTGTAGTCAACAAAGATTTTAGTCTCTACTGCACCATAGAAAAGGGAAGGAGAATGTGATGGCACGCACCCTCTTAGACTACTGGATTAGCGAACCAGCTAAACCTCTGCCCAAACAAGAGGCTAAAGTGCAAGCTGCGCCGCCGCCAGACACTCCTAAAGCCGAGGAAACCAAACGGGAAAAGAAACCCCGTAGCTTTCCGCCCGTGGCACCCAAGAATCTGCCCGCGTCCTTCTTTGTCTCGGCATCCTATGATGGACGCCTAAAAAAAGCCGTAATCAAACTCTACGAACCAGAATCTGAGCAAATCTACTTCTGGTACGACAACACAGGACATAAACCGTACTGCTTAACAAACCTAACCCAAGAGAAATTAGGGGAATTCAACCGGATAATAAACCATGAAGGTTTCTACGGTTTTGAAAACCTGAAAAAGTTTGATCCCTTGGAGAACAGGGATGTTAACTTAGTCAAGATAGTTACGAAGGATCCGTTAGCGATCGGGGGTAGACCGGCGGGAACAATCAGAGACATAATTCCCGAGGATTATCCTATTGTTTGCGGATGCAGCATTGTGGACAGCGATACCAAGGTTTGGGAGTCAAAAATAAAGTATTATCAATCGTACATTTACGACCGCCAGCTACTACCCGGCATGATTTATGAGGTTAAAGACGGCAACCTAGTTTCTAAAGAGCTTGAGGAAGCCACGGAAATTTTGAACCAAATTAAATGTCTCTTCAGCGAATGCACCGATGAAGAGCGAGAATACGCGGAGATGTGGGCAAAACTGCTTGAGTACCCAGCCCCCAAATTCCGCCGAGCCGCCGTCGATATCGAGGTTTATTCACCCTTATCCACAAGAATGCCAGATGCGCGGGAAGGCGCGTGCCCAGTGATCGCTGTGTCAGTTTACGCCTCAGATGGCGAAAAACGGGTTCTTGTCCTTAAGCGCGAAGGCATGCGGGAAGGAAACCATCATCTGCCCGCAAACGTAAAGGTGGAGTTCTGCGAAACCGAGGAGGACTTGCTTAGGAAAACATTTGATGTGCTGATGGATTATCCGTTTATTTTGACTTTCAACGGTGACGACTTCGACCTCCGCTACTTAACCCACCGGGCAATGAACCTTGGCTTTAACAGAAGTGAGATTCCCATCGAGGTCGGCAAACGGGTTTGCCTGCTCAAATACGGCGTTCACATCGACCTCTACAAGTTCTTCTTCAACCGTTCAGTGCAAATCTATGCCTACGGCAACCGCTACCGCGACGTGACCCTTGACGACGTCGGCAACGCACTCATAGGCGTGGAAAAAATACATTTAGAAAAAGCTTTCGGCGACTTGACGTATTCTGAACTTGCTGCTTACTGCCTGAGAGATTCCGAAATAACCTTCAAGCTAACCAGTTTCGACAACGATTCAGCCATGAAACTGATCCTTGTGCTAGCACGAATCGCTAGTATGCCCATGGAAGACGTAAGCCGCCAAGGAGTAAGCCGCTGGATACGCAACTTCATGCATAGGGAACATCGAAGAAAAAACATGCTGATCCCGAATGCTGAGGATATTTTGACGAAGAAAGGCAAAACGTCGTCTACAGCGACAATAAAAGGTAAAAAATACAAAGGTGCCATAGTTGTCGAACCCACTCCCGGCGTCCACTTTAACGTTGCAGTCATGGATTTCCCAAGCCTGTACCCTTCCATCATCAAGGTTTGGAACCTCGGGTACCAGTCAATTGATTGCAAACACAACGAATGCAGACGCCGCATGATACCGGACACGCCGCACTGGGTCTGCACTGAAAAACGGGCTCTGGAAAGCTTGCTTATCGGGTCCCTGCGGGATTTGCGTGTGAAATGGTACAAGCAACGTTCAAAAGACAAATCTTTGCCTCCTGAGCTTAGAAGCTGGTACAACATCACTCAGGGCGCGCTCAAAGTCATCTTGAACGCCAGCTACGGTGTCTTCGGAGCCGACAGCTTTGACCTTTACTGTCCTCCTGTAGCCGAAGCTACAGCTGCCATAGGCAGGTACTCAATCACCCACATCATTGAGCATGCGGAGTCACTGGGCATCCAAGTTCTCTACGGCGACACCGACAGCTTGTTTTTGAAGAACCCCTCCAAAGAGCAAATCGAGGAGTTAGTACACTACACAGAACACGAATTAAACATGGGTATAGACGTTGACAAAGTCTACCGATACGCAGTCTTTAGTTCACGCAAAAAGAACTACCTAGGTGTCTTAGAAGACGGCACCGTGGATGTTAAGGGCTTAACAGGGAAGAAAAAACACATCCCCGTTTTTATCAAAGACGCTTTTAACAGAATGAAAGACACTCTTGCAAGAGTCAAAACTCCGGCGGACTTCGAAAAAGCCCGAAAAGAGATAGCTGAAATTATCCGTGAACGGCACTCGCGGCTTAAACGTCGGGATTGGGCCGATATAAATGAGCTCGCATTCCACGTGGCTTTAGGCGACGAGTTGTCAAGCTACACGAAGACGACGCCTCAGCATGTTAAGGCTGCGAGGATTCTGCAGGAAAGCGGCAAGGAACTTCGCGCAGGCGACCTGATTAGTTTTGTTAAGGTTATTAGGCCTCCTCATGTGAAGCCTGTCGAGTTAACGTCAAGGAACGAGGTAGATGTTGACAAGTACATTGCATATTTGCAGTCAACTTTCGACCAGGTACTAGACGCATTGGGCTTAAGTTTCGAAGAAATCATCGGGTTGACGAAGCTTGAAAGTTTCCTCGCCTAATCAGATCAGTTGGCTGATAACGGATAGCGCCGTGAAAACTGCAACGATCAACGCTATTCTTCTAACGACCTGTTTCTCAGTTAAAGGATGATGGTAAGTTATCAGTGTGATGAGGCTTCTTCTATGGTCTGAGCAGAGTTTGGTTCCGTCAAACGAAACCTTCGCTCTTTGCCTCGTAAAGAAAACCGACAGAAGAATCAACGATGAATTGAAGATATAGGGTAAAATCGCTATCAGCAAACTCAGCTTCAAGTCCGAAATGACGGCGAAAGATGCTATGGTCATCCCTATGGCAAATGAACCTGAGTTTCCAACGAAGATTTTTCCTTGAAAATTAAAGTACGCTAACACCAACCAGAACAGTATAGGGCCAATCATCAGAGTATAGGAAGATGAGATAGCCATTAACCCGATTATGACTATAGCTGGGCATACTGTTTCTAAACCGTTCAACCCGCCGAGCATGTTTACCGCGTTGGTAACTATCATCACGATTACGGGGATGATGATGTAGAAGTATATTGAGCCGAAATGGAAGGATCCGATGTATGGTAGAACCAACGTTGTTCTTGCCCCGATTGCTCTGGCGTAGACGATTAGGGGAAGCGAGGCGATAAGGGGCATGAAAGCTTTGTAGCGCCATTTAAGATCCATCCAGTCGTCAAGCAACCCCATGAAGCCGCCGAAAAGGATGCATGACGCCAAAATCAGCGGTGCCGTGATGGATGGTAACGAGCCTACGGGTGTTTTGAATACGCTTAAGAAGTGAGTTCCGAGAAAATAGATGAGGAAAAGATAGACGGTGGCGAATAGGACGTATAATACGCCTAAGCCGTTTGGAACTAGGGGGTGTCCGGGTTTGTGTTGGTCTGGAACCTTAGGAAACACATAGCCGCTTCCTTGTGGCACTTTACCCTTTGGTGACGCCTGTACCGATTTTGCCTGTTGCTGCGTAGTATGCTGCGTAGTTTACTTGGTAGATGGCTACTAGAGGCACTAATCCGCCATATTGGGATGGTGAAGTGCTTATGCCAGCGATGTCTACTGGTGTGAAGTAACTTGGCATTGACGCTGTCCAGCTTGGTGAAACGTTGATTCCTGCCTGAGTTAGCGCTGAGCAGTATTGCGAGGCAGCATCGTACATTAACTCGTTTATTGTGCAGTTTTGGCCTTGTTGATTCCAAGTCCATTGGCCATTTGTGCTACTATAGTTGCCGAAGGATGTTTCATCCGTCCATTCGGTCAATCCTTTGCTTGCATTACCCATATAGCCATCGTGTACGTACATTTGCTTGTATGTTCCTGAAATTCTGGCCATCCAAACGAATTTGCCTTCGTCCCCGTACCCAGCGGGTGAAGCGGTGTATGATGAGCTGCCGCTACTTGACTGCTGAATCGCGAGGACAAGGAACACGACGACGTAGTTGACGCGGCCTGGGTTATTGTAGTCCTCATAGTGGTTCAGCATCATCAAAGATTGGTTTTCGTTGCCCATCATTATGAAGCCTACGTTGCCGATTTGCGTGGCGTTGTATGTTGTGTTATCGCAGAGCGTAGTAACATTTGCAATGTCACTTAGCCAGTCGCCGTAGTCCCACCAAGCGACCACTACGCTATTTGCAGGAGCGTTACCCTTGAACCACTGCAGTGCGGATGTCCATGCTGTTACTGATTGGGTAAGACTAGAGCCGCCTATTGGAAGGCTGGAGGCACTTAGAGCTGTAGGGATGTAAGATTCGTTAATGGATCTTGGGACTCCTCCGGCGGTTTGGGGCGAGAATGCTACTTCAGTCATGAGGATCAGGAATATCAGGAAGATTGCGACTCCGCTGTATTCTTTGCTGACGCGTGCTAGTTTTCGCTTTGTTTTTGCGAGACTGTGGGGCGTTTCCTTTAGTAAAGTGTAGAATGGTTTGAGGATGCTCAAGATACCTACTGCCGCTACGACGGCGAAGGCGGGAGCGAATATTGCGAGTAAACGAATCATTGATGCGGCAAAGAAAAGTGATGTTACCGCGAAAATTATGAAGAAAACGTTTTTGGTCGTGGGGTTTCTGAGGATAAAGTACATTCCGACTAGGAAGAATAGTATGCCGATGCCTAGTTCAAGATAGATGTTTCCCCAAGCTGTGATCTGCTGTTCAGCTACTGAATTGATAATGGGTGAAGAAGCCCTGATGAAGGGGTCCAGCACAGTTTCGAATTTTCCTGTAATCCCGCTACCATTTATGAGTCCAGTTGCTAAAAGCGCAACGAAGCCTCCGACAACGATAACTAACCCGGCTATTACGAGAGTTAGCTTGCTTTTCAGGGATATGTTATTTCGAAGCAGTTCTGCAATAAGAAGTATGATGAAGCCTACGGCGACGGGGAGGACTGCTCCTGAAGTTAAGTAGTCCAACCCCATGTAGGGGACCTTTGTGGCTATCATTAACGCTAAACCGAAGGTTATGCTGTAGCTGACGAGAAGCCGTTGGCTGTACCTTCTGAGAATAAGCATCGCAAAGACGAACAGGACTGTGGCATCTATCATGTAGTAGGCTCCTCCCCAGCCTGCGATGAAGTAGGCTAAGGTAAGGGCTGACCCTATGGAGTACAAGATGGATGCGCGCAGGGACTTAGTGTTGTCAATCGACCTGAGGAAAAAGAAGACAAACAGTATTAGGCCGATTGTGCCTGGAACCTGGGTGTCGAAGAACCCTAACGAAGTTCTTTCTATGATTGAAGGCTCTAAGGCGATAAAGAGTGCGGAAAACAAGCCGACGAATCTTCCGCCTATGTCTTTGCCTAACAAATACATTACATAAACGGAAATCACACCGATTATGGGTGGAACCATGGCGCAAAGGGTCATCATATTAATGTTTGCGCCAAACGCGTGGATAACGTCGTATGCTACTGCGCCAGTTATGGGTATCGAGGGCAGGGCTGTTGCCATGTTGAGTCCGAAGGGGTACCACAATTGAGTGTTGATCCAGTGTGTAGGCCAGTAGGGTGAAAGCAATCCGTGGGTTACCATATATTGTGTGACGGTGAACTGGTAGTATGGGTCAAACTCGTTGAGAGTTGTTGTCCCAGCGGTCAAGTTTTCCCATCGCAGCGGTAAAATGCGGATAATAAATGAAACAAACAGAATCAGCGCTAGTGCGGAGTATGCAATTATGGTTCCGTGACTTACTTCTACGCGTAGTCTGCTGAAAGGTTCTAGCCTTTTACTTAGTCGGTCTTTAATTCCTTCTCCCACTTAAGCCATCCTCACTGTAGCGATTAGTCGTTCAATGATTAATTCTTAACTTATACACATCTGACGTTTATTTATGGCTTTCCAAAATGAGCAAGAATGGATTGGTCGACTTCACAACGTTAGGGAATTTGCAAATTAAACAAATAATTAGAGTCTAGCCTGGTTTTTTAATCAAAAAACTTTTGAGTTGCCTCTAAGTGGCAGAAAACCGGCGATGACAAGTAAAGGGCAACTTACCACAACCGCTTTCTCGCTTGCTAAAAACTTGATTTTAAAGGGGCAACAGTGTGATGAATTTATTTTGTTCAGCAGAAGTATGCGTGGCTGTCTGGCTATCAGCGTTTACTTGTGGGTTTGACTTCGACATCTAGAGGTAGCAGCGAAAGTTTCCGACTACACTTAGGGCATTTTCCGCCGTATTGAGTAATAATCTCATCTGGCGGTTTCAATTCAGATCCTTCGTACAAAACATAATTGCAACCATGGCAAATAACACGCTGCGGCATCCCAAGTTCCCCTCCTATTACATGGTCGTGGATTATTTATTGGTTACCTAAAAATGGCTCTATGGGCTGAATTGCGGCTTTAATAGCTGTGCTACAAACCTTTATTTCAATAAGAGTTATTTTGTGACGTTTAAGTTGCGGGTTAAACTGCCTTGGGAAAGTACGTGTTGATTGTTACTGAGAAACCTGATGCCGCCAACAGAATAGCTACGGCTTTGGATGCCTACGGAAAAGCAAGAAAAAGTGTCGATTGCGGCGTGCCATATTATCAGGCTTATCAGGATGGAGATTTAGTTGTTGTGCCAGCTCTTGGGCATCTGTATACTGTGGCAAGCAAGAAAAAAATTCAAGGTGGCTTTCCCGTTTTCGATTATGAGTGGGTTCCAACGTACCTTGCTGAAAAAGGTGCTTCGAGGATTCGAGGTTGGCTTAAAGTTATCTCTAAACTGGCGGAAAACGCCGACACGTTTGTCGACGCGTGTGACTATGACCTTGAAGGCAGCCTCATAGGTTACTGCATCCTCAAGTACGCTTGCGGAGGCAAAGAGCAAACAGCCAAACGCATGAAGTACTCTACGCTTGCACGGGAAGAACTGCAGGAAGCTTACCGTAACCTTTTGCCGCATCTGGATTTTGCTTTTGTTCAAGCAGGGTTGGCGAGGCATGAAGTAGATTGGCTTTACGGCATTAACCTTTCACGAGCCTTAACGTCCGCTACTAAAAAGGCTAGTGGGCAATACTCTGTTCTCAGCACGGGAAGAGTACAGGGACCAACCTTAAAGTTTCTTGATGAACGAGAAAAATTGATCGGGTGTTTTGTTCCTACGCCTTTCTGGACGCTGTCCGCCAAAATAAGCACGGGGAATATAGTTTGCGAGGCTGAATACGAAAGAGTTTTTGAGATCAAGCAGGAGGCGATGCGGATCATGGCGGAATGTAAAACCGGGCGAGGCGAAGTGGAATCGGTAGTGACGGGAGAGTTTGATGTGGACTCGCCTTTTCCTTTTGACTTGGGGACGCTGCAAAGCGAAGCGTACCGTATTTTCAGGTACACGCCGATGAGAACTTCAAGCATTGCCCAGCGCCTCTATCTAGACGCCTTAATCTCTTACCCAAGAACAAGCAGCCAAAAGCTTCCGCCAGCAATAGGCTACAAAACCATACTGGGAAAGTTGGCTAAAATTTCACTCTATGCTAAACAGGCATCTATGCTACTTTCGAACCCCTTTTTAAAGCCAAATGAGGGACCAAGATTTGATTCTGCGCATCCAGCAATTTACCCTACTGGGAACCCGATTGAAAAACCCCTCGGCACCGCAGAGAGAAATGTTTTCGATCTTGTAGTACGCAGATTTATGGCTGCTTTCGGAGAACACGCTGTAAGGCAAAGCGTAAAGGCAATGATAAACGTCAATGGAAACAAGTTTCATCTTAGCGGTGTGCGAACACTTAGCAGAGGTTGGATTCGACTTTACGAACCGTATGCACAAGTAAAAGATGTGTTTTTGCCGCCGTTAAGTCAGGGGCAAGCAGTAACTGTCAAACGGGTCATTCTGAAAAACGATTTTACTAAGCCGCCCCCCAGGTACAACCCTCGAAGTTTGCTTCTCAAAATGGAGAAAGAAAACATCGGGACCAAGGCTACGAGGGCTACAACGATACAAACCTTGCAGGACCGCAAATACGTGTATGGAACCACTAACTTTGTGGTTTCTGACCTTGGGTTTGAAGTCGTTGAAATTCTGACGAATTATTGCCCCTCGGTTGTTTCGCCCGAGCTGACCAGAAATCTTGAGCAGGAAATGAGTGAGATTCAAGAGGGCAAAGAAACAAAAGAAGCCGTTCTACGCAACGCAGTCTCCATTTTGAAGCCGGTCATGTCGGAGCTTAAAGCAAATGAACCGGCGATCGGTCAACTATTAAGTGAAACGATAAAAAAAGCGCGACTAGAAGAAAGGACAGTTGGAACGTGCCCAAAATGTTCTGGGGGAAAACTAGTTATTTTGCGCTCCCAGAAGACTGGCAAACGTTTTGTCGGTTGTACAAACTATTTCGAAGAAAAATGCAACGTTACTTTTCCGTTGCCCCAAAAAGGCGCAATAAAACCGTTGAGTGCCCCCTGCAGAAGCTGTGGGTATCCGGTGATCAATGTGTGGCTGAGGGGAAAGCATCCTTGGAAACTATGCTTAAACCCTGATTGCCCTGCGAAAAGAGAGGCCAAACCATGAAGTGCAAGATTTGCAGCAGGAAAGCGGAAGAGGATGGCTTTTGCATTTCGCATTTGAGAGCTTACAGGAATGTTTTGGAGAAATTTGGTGTCTGGCAAAAATCATCGGGGCTTGTTTGGATGGAGTATCTATCTGAGATTCAGAAAAATTCATTAACTGGAGAGGTGGCTAAAGAGATTGTAAAGCACTTAATCAAGGATGAGGATGGAAATGTCAAGTAAAATCAAGAAGCGGTCTTCAGACGTGTCTTTTTCGCTGAGTCGCTGGTTCCAAAGAATTTCAACAACCACGCCCGTATCTCTAGTGCTAACTATAATCGGGGTTGGTTACTCAATTTTCCTTTTCGGCGGCGGTTTATACACTTTAATTACAAAACCCGCCACGGCTTACTTGGGCAACACCCAGATCTATTTCCTGTATCCAAGCATCAGCGGACAATTCGTTTCCGACACTATCATAGCCTGCATTCTGTACGCTTTCGGCTTCACGGGTCTCTTAGCAATTTACCAAAGCACAAAAAGCGCCTACAAACCAAGGCAAGCCTATATGTTGCTTATCATAGGCGTAACATTCTTGCTTCTCTCATACATATTCCTAGAAGGCGCAATTAATTTCAAAACCAGTGGCGGAGGCTAAATCTGCCTTCCCAGATTCTTTAGTCCGTCACCTTATTATTGTCAAATTAACCCGTTTGAGGCTTGAACTTTTTTTCCATAGGCTCATAATTTTCTGCAAAACGTTCGGGCATTTTTCGCAACTAAAATTTTTTGCATTAAATAGTCAGGGTAGCCTGGCGCTGAATGTTTTTTACCAGGGGTTCTTTTTCAGCTTTAGTCTGTAAGCTAAGTAATTTGTGAACAGATGAATAGGCGGAGTAATTAGGAGAACTGTAACTGCAAGTTGCCAGCTCACGATGGCTAAAGGAAGTGCAAACACAATTGCTCCTACGACAAAATCGATTTGGTCGACAATGGGCAATAAACCCCCAGGTGCGATTCCCACTCTCCTTTTTAAAAAGGCGCCAGTCAAATCTCCTAAAAGTGCGCCCAAAGGAATCAAGAAGGCGAATAAAATTGGAAAATGAAAAGCGAAAACTTCCATGGCGCCAACTAATATCCCGATTGTGAGTCCGAAGAGGAAGCCTCGGAAGGTTTTGTTGTCCCCGAAAACCCGCTTGCCGTCGATGAAGTTTTTGCCAAAATCCATCTTTGTTCCGCCGCCCGCAAGAACTGGCGTCGCGTTTGCGCAGTAAGCTGGAAAAATAAATTTTAGAGCATTAACAATTAGCATGGCTATATTCATGTGGTCAACCGTCATTATTCTCGGATTTCAGTATCTTGTATTCCAGATTCGAGTATTTGTACATAACAGCTAATTTCTTGAGAGTTCCCTGGTGATTTTTCAATGACAGCCTTTAAAATTTGAGGGAACTGGGTTGGCTTTAGATAGATTATGGTGTCAGCCCAGAATTTTGAAACTCTGTTGGCTACTGGCGCCACCGTAACGTTTTCGTTGTCAAAAACGCTTCGAACCTGGCTTAGCACGATAACAGGAATTTTTCGGATTTTCGCTGTCTGCGCTAAAATCGCCAATTGCCTGTTTAACTCGCGGTTTACACTAAAGGCCTTGCCTGAGTGCTCTGCAACTTCCGCCCCGTAAAGTGAAGTTAAGGTGTCAATTATTATTAACCCAAAATTTTTCGCAGTGTAATCCTGTATACGGTCAACGACGGCTGTCTGCTCGCGAAAATTTTTGGGTTTAATTAAAATGATTTGTTCAGCCACTTGGTCGAACTTGTCTTTTGCGATCTGCGACGTTCTTTTCGTAGAGAAGGTGTTTTCGCAGTCGACGAAGAGGATTTTGAGGTTTTGCAGGGCACAGTTTACGGCGCATTGTATGGCAAGAGTTGTTTTTCCTGTTTCGGGTTCGCCGTAGACTAAAACTACGTTTTCAGACAAGATTCCTCCGCCTACTAATTTGTCGATGCATTTGCAGCCTGTGCTGATTGTAACCATTTTTATACCCAAGTCTTATTAAACTTGGAACTAGTAGTTTGTTTTGCACTTAAACGTATACTCTAAGGCTGATTAGGTGAAGGAAAAAGTTGCAGTTGCAACAGTAAAAGGGAAAGCTTACTTTCTCATCGTTAACGAGTTGCGGGAGCGAGACATACCCTTCGTGAATTTGGTCCCAGGTGACCCTCTCTCCTCCGAAGTCAAAGTAGTAATAACAACAGAAGTCGAAAAGCACCTGCTTAAGCACGAAAAAATTCTTATCTTGCCCGATGATGGTGAACTGGATTCTTTAGTTAGTGAAGTAAAACGGATCCTTCAAGGTAAAGAAGCATACGAAAAAATAATAGTCGGCGTAGATCCGGGCGGTGCAATTGGGCTCGCTGTTATCGCTGACGGCAAAGTAATTGAAGAAAACAACTGTTTCAGCATCCACGAATTAGTCGAATGCATCGTTAAGGCGATTAAGAACGTGAATTTTTCTTTAACAGGCGTTTCCGTTAAAATCGGCAACGGGGTGCCCATCTTTCAAGAAATAGTTGAAAACTTAGATATGGTCTTGCCACCGCAAGTTGCGATTGAAGTCGTAAATGAAAAAGGCACTAATCAACCCGTAAAAAAGGCGGGATGCAGCCGAAAAATCAGGCATATATCTTCAGCCATACGAATAGCAGCGAGAACAGGCTACATTGTTCCAAGGAGAAAAACTATTGCGACAGAGAGTCGAAGCCAATAGAACAATATTGGTTGATGGCCCTGCGTCCGTACAGGCTGTTTCAGGAAGTGCTGAAATCTTCGGCTGCACGCTTAAGCCGTCTCAAAGGGTAGTCGTGCGGGAAGGAAAACGGCTGCCATTTTTCGCGGTTGAAAAAGCAGAGTTTGACATATCCTTAGGTCTCAACGCGACGATAAAGGAGACTACCGGCAGCACGATCCCAGATTCATGGAGTAAACCTATTGAATCGATTTTGGCGGTGCAGAAAAAAATAGTGGTCGTTTTGATTGTGGGAAAAAATGACTCTGGCAAAAGCAGCTACTGCACTTACTTGGTAAACAAGCTACTCGATGGCAAATGCAGGGTTGCTGTTTTAGACGGCGATCTGGGCCAATCAGACATTGGCTCCTCAGGCACCCTCAGCTACGCCATCGCTTCGAAACCGATCGCGGAACTGTACGACTTGAAACTAGAAAACGCTTTTTTCGTCGGTGTAACATCGCCAATGATGGCGATTGTTCAGACGATTGAAGGCTTGGCCGCATTGAAAACTGAAATTTTGCGGAGACCCATTGATTTCATGTTGGTTAACACAGACGGTTGGGTTGAAGGCGAAATCGCAGTGAGGTACAAAACGGCGCTGGTCAAAGAGCTAAAACCCGACGTTATCGTGGGAATTCAAGCGGCAAATGAACTTGACGAGTTGATCGCTAATATAGACCAGACAGTACTCGCGGTTAAGCTTTCTCCGTCTCTTAGCCAACGAACCGCGGAAAAACGCAGAAACCTCAGAGAAATGACGTACGCAAGATACCTAAAAAAGGCCAAACTCCAAAACTACCCCATAAGCCAAGTGGTTATCGAACCCGCCAAAGCCCTTCCCAAGGATCAGAAGCCGGACAAAGGCCTACTCGTCGGACTTTACGGTTCAAATAGCAAATTTTTAGGAATCGGTATTTTACGTGAGATAAACCAGTTGAGGCAAGCGTTGAAAGTTCAAACTGCTGTTTCAGCCAAGCCCCAGCGGATTGTTATCGGGAAAGTTTGTTTAGATGAAAAGCTGAGGGAAATTCAAGACTGACCTTTGAAAAACCCGCTAATTTCCTGAGCCAAAACCCCTTTTTCATTCGGCAGCGTTTTCATGCCTTTGGTTATCCATGATGGCAGGAAGCCGCGGCAGTAACTTGTGGAGAAGCGGTAATCCAAAAAGACAATTGCTCCCCTATCTTCCAAAGTCCTAATCGGCCTCCCAGCAGCCTGAGACGCTTTCTTCATAGCAGGCAAGATGTACCCGTACTCGCGTCCAAACCCTGGAAAACGCTTCTCGTAATAGTCTATCTGCGCTCTTACCCGGGGCGTCGGCTCAGCATACGGAACCCCCACAACTACCACAGAGTTCATCTGGTTGCCTGGGAAATCCACGCCTTCCGAAGTTCTTCCACCCTGCACTCCAAGGAAGACGGCTCCGCCTTTGCTGCCGCATGCCTTGAAGTCCTGGACCATTTTCTCGTTGGCTTTAGAAGTCATGTCTCTCCGTTCATGGAAAAGGGGTTTCTGGAGCTTGTCTTCTAAACCTGCGGTAATAAGCGAGTTCAGCACTTCAAATGAAGCTGCAAAAACCCCTGTGTTAGTTGGAGTATTCTCAACCACTTCGTCAATTCGCTCTATCATTGTCTGATACATGGCTGGGGTTCTCTTCTCCAAAGACGTACTAACGCCGCAACAAACCGCGGAAAAAACATGTTCCTTAGGGAAAGGCGACGGCACAATGCATCCAACAGTGTTCTGCGGCAACTTTGTTATTCTTTCGAAAGCCTGCAAGGGTTGGAGCGTCCCTGACATTATCACATTGGAGTAGGTTGATGAGAAAACGGGCTCTGTGATCTTCGATGGATCCAACGCAACTATCTGCAGCTTCGCCGTCCTGCTTTTTTCCTTGTTCAGGTAGCAACTTGCGATGTATGAGTCGTCTCCGACTGTGTCGATGAATTTAAGCAGAAACTCGCTCATTGCATGAATGTAAGAACGTGGGTTCTTCCCTTCAGCCAACAAGGTCTTCCTGATTGCGAAGCCTGCATCATGCAGTTGCTCAAAAAACTCGCGTGGATTTTTTATGCCTTGTTTTTCGATGATTTCAATGATGGATTCGGGACGGATGATTTCTTCGCGGTTGACGTGTTCAATTAGTTTTTCTACTTCTTCCCTGAAGAACAGGGCAAATGCTTCAGCGTCTTTGTTGTGGAATCTGTTTGCTTCCAGCTCCGCTTGCTTCATCACAAAAAGCGAAAGGCTTACGCTTGAGATGTCGATAGCTGTTTCAGGCAAGTTGTGGGCTTCATCAACTATCAGGATGATTTTTCCAAGTTCAGTCTCCAGGTTCTTCAAAAAGGCGGTGCGGATCTGTGGGTCGAAGACGTAGAGGTAGCTTAAGGCGATTACTTTGGCGTCTGACAGGGCTGACTTGACGAGTTCATAGGGGCAGACCTGTTTTTTCTTGCAAACGGCAATGATTTCTGACGCCATGTACGGTTTAGTTGCGACCTGCTGCTGAAGCGTGAGGTAATCGTAGGTTCGCTGGTCCACGTTTACGTAATATTGGCATCTGCCTTTGGCTTTGAGGAGCTCGCAGACTTCCATAAGCGATTTTGAGTCAAAAGCACCTCGTTGTGCAAAAACGTTCAAGCACATCTCGTTGCGTCCGCGGATTGAAACACCTGAAACATGGTGCTTATTGTAGATGGCTCGCAACTCTTCGATGACTCTGTCATGCTGCCGATGCGTCCTCGCAACGTAAAGAATTTTTAGGTTCTTTTCGACGGCTACTGGCACGCAAGCGGAAAGAGCGGAAATGGTTTTACCTAACCCGTTGCTACCTTCAATCAGGACCGAACGTCTCTCGTGCACTGCGTTATAAACTGTGCTTACGAACTCGTCTTGGTGGGGTCGCACGCTGGAGTAAGGAAAGAACACGGACACCTGGGCGGGCAATTTAATCATGTTTGTCTCCTAAACCGTTTGATGGGCAGTAATCGTGAATTGGGCATTCGTGGCAGCGCGGGCGGCCTGCCTTGCAATACTTTCTGCCGTGTGAAATCAGCAACAGATGAACCGACAAGTAATCTTTGGGCTCAAAAATTGACTGTAGACTAAGGCGTACGGCTTCGTAGTCGCCGTTCGCGGGCGCAAAGCCGAGACGTTTTGACACGCGGTTCACATGGGTATCCACGGGAATGGTGGGTTGGTTGGCTGAGAAAAGCAGGACAACATCAGCCGTTTTCGGTCCAACTCCAGGCAACTCCATAAGGGTTCTCCGTCCCTCATCCAGCGGCAAACACAAAACAGGCTCAAGGGAACCACCGAATTTTTCAATTATAATTTTTGAGGCTGTCTGAATTGCCTTGGCTTTAGCTTGATATAACCCCGCAACGTGGAGGCAAGCTTCAATTTTGGCTTTTTCACCGTTAGCCAGCGCTTGAGGAGTTATTTCGAAGTATTTCGACAAGGCTTCGAAGGCTCTCGCCGTGTTCGTGTCAGCCGTGTTCTGTGAAATAATGGTTACAACCAGGGTTTCGAAAGGGTCAACCTTGGGCTTAACCAGCTTAGGCAAGGCTAATGTATCTTGCAGTATTTTCAACATCATTGCCGCACCGGTTTGAGCCAACATCTTCGCCTTGCCTTCTCTCCTCGAAAAGTACAAGCAGATTATTGTTTTGCCAAAGCTATAAATGTCGTCTCAAAAAAACTGAACTTAGGTTAAAATTCTGACGAGCGGAAGAAACCGCTCAAAAGAGGGTTATGGGAAACGTGAAGGATACAAACTCATGAGCGTCGGAAAACCATTGATGCGCTCTTCTTAACGGCGCTTCCTAAGCCTTCCTGCTTTATTACTCGCATGAGCTTGGAGGCGGCTGATTTCTGGCAACTTCTCTGAAATTCCCGCTGAATCTTCACCAGCATGTCATAGCCGAACTGGTCAGTTTTGACTCTGGCGAGATAGCCGCACATTTCGTCGTAGAGGTCTTTGCTTATCACTTCATCATAAAGCTGGCTACCTGGGCAAGCTATGTAAATGTTGAATTGGCACCAATCGGCCTTCAGTTTTTGTGAAAACCTGAAAGTTTCATTCATGTCCTCAACGGTTTCGCCTGGAATCCCCAGCATGAAAGAAGTCACAGTTTGCACGCCCACCTGCCTGCAAAGCTCAAACGCCTTCACAACCTCCTGCAAATCAACACCTTTGTTGAGCTTCTGCTGAATCCGAGGTGACCCAGACTCGACGCCAAAAAAAATGGTTTGGCAACCCGCGGATTTCATTTCGGTCAGCAATTCTTTGTTGATGAGGTCGGCTCTGGTTTCGCAGGTCCATTTTGAATCGATTTTGTTGCTTTTGATGAGGCGGCACAATTCGGAGGTGCGTTTTTTGTTAATGGTAAAGTTGTCGCCGACAAAGTAGATGCCTTTTGTGCCGTAGGTTTCGGTCATGTGTTGTATTTCGTCTATGACTCGCTGCGGCGAGAACGCTCGGCAAGCTGAACCCCAAAGCTCACGAGTTTCGCAGTAGGCGCATCTGTATGGGCAACCTCGGTGTACGCTCATCGTGTCAACGGGTTTCATGCTCAGATAGCTCAGTTCACGGTTGTACATCCGCATCGGCAGCAAGTGGCGAGCGGGAAAAGGAATCTCATCCAAATTGCTGATGAACTGAGGCGCAGTTTTGATCATTTCGCCGTTGATTTTGCAGGCAACTCCAGGAATCCGCGCTACGACAGTGGCTTCTTCGCTTTTTTTTATGCTTGAGGCAAGCTGGAGCATGGCTTGTTCTCCCTCGCCGATAACTACGTAATCGATTTCGGGGTGCTGTAGGAGGGTTTGAGGCATGTATGAAGCGTGCGGGCCGCCGACCACAACATGGGAGGAAGGAGATGCCTCTTTGACGGCTTTAGCCATTTCGACGCTGCGCTCATAAGATAAAGAATTGCAGGTTATGCCCACGATTTCTGGGGAGCGTTTCTTTATTTCGGATTTGACTTCTTCGATTGGTCTTTCAAGCAGGTAGTTGTCGTAGATTTCAACTTGGAAGCCGTTTTTCTCCAGCACCGCGGCGACGTAGGCTAGACCCAACGGGGGAAGTCTTCCAGCCATACCCCAGGGCGACTTTTGCGGTGGGGCAGTGCTCATCAGTAAGATCAATCTGACGTTTTCTCCATCTCAAGGTTCTTTTTATTTCATGATACTGTTTGCTTTTGCCCTAACTGCTCTTCTGGCGTGAGCTAAAATCAGGCGGGTCGCCCCTAACCCCCACATTTTGCCTTGCCGAAACATGCCAAGAGCGCTGACGAAGTATGCTGGGCTAAGGTAGAAGCTTTGGAATGCTTGCTCGCGGATTTCAGTCAGCTCCTGCATTGTCATGTTCGGAATCTCAAAGGTCGGGGTCGCCGTGTCGTACCTATCGAAGTCAGTTATCTTCAGCGACCCGTTGGCTTTGACTTCTTCATACATAGGTGTCCCAGGATAAGGCGTAGCAATGTAGAAACCCACGTCGTTGGGGTTAAGCTCCTTGACGAAACGTATGGTTTCCCAAGCACTCTCTTTAGTTTCACCTGGAAAACCCAAAATGACGCCTGCAACAGTCATCAATCCAGCTTCTTTCGCCCACTTAAAAGCACGCCTTGTCTGGGCAAGCGAGAAACCTTTTCCCATGCTGGTCAGGAGCTTCCTTGAACCCGACTCCACACCGAACCAGACAGCTATGCAGCCTGCCTCACGCATCTTGACGAAAAGCTCTTTGGAAACCATGTCAACACGGGTTTCGCAGTCCCACTTTATTTTTAATCCTCGACGCAAAATTTCATCGCAGATTTCAGCGGTTCTTGCCTGATCAACCGTGAAAGCGTCATCGTAGAAGGTGAATTGGGTGGCATAGTAGTTTCTGTGCAAGAACTCGAGCTCGTCGACGACGTTTTTGGGGCTTCGCATGCGGTATCTTCTGCCGAACATTCGTACTGCAGTGCAGAAGTTGCACCAGTAAACGCACCCTCGGCTGGTCATAACAGGGTAGGGTATGGTTCCGTATTTGCGCAGGCCCTCGGTGTGTTGCCAAAGATGAAGAGCTGGAAAAGGAAGGCTGTCGAGGTTTTCAAGGAAAGGCCTGTCAGCGTTTTTGGCTATGCCCGCGCCGTTCCTGCAGGTGGTACCTATCAGGTCTGTGTGTGGCTGGGAGTTTTCGACTCTTTGCGCAAGTTCCAGTATCGTGTTTTCTCCCTCGCCCCTAACAACAACATCCAAGGACGGCTCCTCCTGCAAGGCCTTGTCATCCCAAAACGTCACATGAGGGCCACCTACTGCCGTGATGCAGTCCGACCAAACTTCCTTAGCTATCCTCACAATTTTAAGCGCTGACTTGTAAGTTAAAGTGGTGCAGGTGACTCCGACTATGTCAGGTTTTAATTTACCGATTTCTTCCTTGAATTGTTTGTAAGTGATTTTTTGTGCTTGACAATCAATCACGTTAACATTAAAGTGATTCTTGTACAACACAGCGCCCAAATACCCGATGCCTAGCGGCATGAAAGGCGGATGTTGATGGGAACCGGCAGGGTACGGTGGATTGACGAGAGTAATGCGAGTATTCATGTTCTTCCCCTGAGGCAATAGAGTTTGTGCCTTGTGCCTCATTTACTTTATGCAAAAACCTGCAATTTTCTGTTTTACATTCGATTTAACAGCCGTGACGAGAAAAGATGCCGTAAAGCAGTCACCGGGTTGTTTCCTTCGGCTTCAAGCAACACTCCTTAATGTCCATGTAAAGCCAGTTTCTCTTCCAATTCTTCGATTTCTCTTTCCTTTTCTTCGTCTTAAACTTGCCAATGGCTATGGATTCTTTGAAAAGCGGCGCATCAACTACCGTGCTATGGTAGCCTTGCCCATCCTCGCTGGAGACGTCGATGCCTTTTTCGTCAGCTAACGCCTTCAGCTCCTTAACTGAGTCAGGGTCAAGTTTGCGCCCCAACCATTCTTCACCAAAAAAGTTAGTGTTAATGCAGTTCATTACGGGTCTTAAGCCTGTTCCGACAACTTCCTTCAAAACGTCGTAGGTGTCGCCCGAAGGGTTTTCCAGCGGCATCATAAAAGCCAGCCCCAACTGCTTAGCCATGCTCTCGTAATAGCTTGAGTGAACAATAGCGCATCCTGCCCCAACTATGTCCCCTGTAACTATACCTTCGACACCATCTTCTTTCTGCACCTTTGTCAGCGCGCCCAAGATGTCCTCATAGGGCTTCTTAATCCTAACGACCTTAAGCGGCGTCCCCAACGTTTTGGACTGAAGCTGCATCATTGGGAAGCTGTGAAAAACATACGGTCTCATGTACTCAAAACTAAGGAGATAAGCAACCTGATGGCCCTGCTTGATAACTTTGTGATAAGCTAAACAGCATTCCTTGCCCCCACTCCAGTGAACAACAACTTTCATTTTTAACCGCTCTTGCTTCTGGAAAAGAAATCAGAAGTGCTATAAACCTTTTCATAAACCACTTGTGGAACAGACCTTATTTGAAAAAACAGCAAAACACAAATACCAAATGCTTGGTAGCGACAGCTCAGTTAAACCTATTAACTCGCAAATAATCAAAGATAGCAAAAGTTCAAGGGAGACACACCGTGCCAAATCAAGCTGAAAAACATTTGATTCTCTTAATGACCACGGCTCCGCCCGAAAACAGCGCGTGGTATCTTGGCAAACGGTTGCCTCCAATCGGCTTAATGTATGTTGCCGCGGCACTTGAAAAAGCAGGTTTTGAAGTGCAGATGCTCGACAACTACCTAATGAAAAAGCCGCTCAGCGAAGTCAAACAGCTAGTTAAAAGTCTTAACCCGAAAATCGTAGGCATTACATGTGGTTCAGCAACCTACAGGCGCTGTGTAGAAACCGCTAGAGCAATCAAAGAGGCGCTTCCCAGATGCAAAATAGTTGTCGGAGGATGGCACGCTTCCTACGTGCCTGACAGCCTACTTGAAAACCCAGAAATTGACTACGTGGTTATGGGCGAGGGCGAACGTGCGGTAACCCAGCTTGCCACTTGCATCGTAAACGGCAATGAACCTGAAGCAATGACACTTGCTGGCGTCGCATGCAGGCGCCAAGGCAAAAACATCAAGAACCCGCCAAAATTCATCGAGAACATGGATGAAATTCCATACCCCGCCAGACACTTGCTGCCGCTTGAACTCTACGATCGAACAATAGAGTACCTAAACGTTAAGCCGTCCGACGTCATGAGTATAGCGCGGGGATGCGTTTACAACTGCGGTTTCTGTGAAACCCGCAAGCTGTGGGGTAACATTTGCCGAGCATTCACTCCGCAAAGGGTTATCGGCGAAATCAAAGACTTGCAGAGCAGGTACGGTACAAGAGGAATCTACTTCATCAACGACAACTTCACGCTCAGAAAAAAAGAAACCCTCGAACTCTGCAACCTAATGGTAAGGGAAAAACTCGATTTAGAATGGGTATGTGACACAAGAGTCGATTTAGTGAACCAAGAACTCTTAGAAGCCATGAGTAAAGCAGGATGCAAAACCATTTGGTTCGGAGTTGAATCAGGTTCACAGAGGATTCTTCAGCGTATCGGCAGAAACACCACCCTTGAACAGATTGAAACCGCATTCAAACTATGCCGCAAAAACGGCATGCAGACAGCTTGCTCTTTCATGCTTGGCGTTCCAGACGAGACACTCAAAGAAATGGAAGCCTCACTGAGGTTTGCCAAGAAACTTGACCCTGACTGGTGCATATTCAACATCTTCATCGCTAACCCGGACAGCCATCTATACCAAGAAGTCTTGGACTCAAAAAACTACACTAAACTCGACGACTTTTTACTCGCCGTCAAAACCAAAGAGTGGGACTACAACTCACTGTTGGCGGTTCAACGCAGATTCTTCATTGACTTTCACCGCTCTCCCAAACAAATCATGAAAAGAATCAGGCGTGAAGGCGTCGTGAACTTTGCTAAGCGAAGATTAAATCCCAAAGCACAACAAAACGTTGGAATCGCGTAGTTATTTTTTGGCTATCCAACAACTCATTTCAGGGCTACACAGAAGACGGTAGATGACGGCTAAGGGGCTGGGAATCCAAGTGCTGGTTTCGTAGTAGTCTATGCGCTTATAAAACTGGTAGCTTTCGTCTTTGAACACGCGCCCTATGCTATCGTGGTTTAGAGCGTGCTCTTTTTTGTGCCAGTAATCCGATAACTCATAATCGATTGAAGGGACTTTCAACCCAGTAATTTGAAAGTACAGGCTGTTTAGCAACGGGTTCGAATGCAAATAGATTCCTTTTACGAAGGTTGATAGACTGCTTGGTTCATTTTTCCAATAGAAAGGGGAGGCTTCGTGATCAAGGTACATGACGCCGGCTTTCTTTAGAAAAACGGAGAGGCAACGGAGAGCGCCTACATAGTCGGGCAGATGATGAAGCACCGAGTAACACGTCACTATGTCAAATTTTCCCTCTTCAAAAGACAACTCCTCGATGGGGGCGCAAACCACAGTTAACTTGTTGCTTTGCAGGTACCTGTGGTATTTTCTTTTAAGGATCACACACATTTCCTGCGAGATATCTACGGCTGTAACGGCGTAGCCTATCTGCAAGAGTTTACCCGTTAGGTTGCCGGTACCTGCTCCAACGTCCAGAGCTTCTTTGTTGTTGTCCGTTACAAGCTTGCCGATTTCTTGCAGTTTAGTAACAGTTCTTTTTTGCTCCTGCTTGGAGTACACTTCTGGGTGAAGCAGTTCATAGTATTGTGCTTCAAGTTTGTGAACGGTTATGTTTGCCTGATGAATTTTTTCTTTAAGCGTCTGGTCTTGAAGCAAGATGTACTCCCCACTTTAGCTGGTTAGCCGTGCCAATAAACGCTTTTCTAAATTTAAGGAATTTGCAAAATCCTAATTCAAAATTAAATAAAAAAGAAGGGGGAAATTGGTTTTTTCCCTTGGTTGTTTTATGGGTGTTTTCTCATCATCAGAAGCGCAAGTACTGCGCCGATAATGATTATCACGATGATGATTGCGACGCCTATGTATTCGACTGTTGATTGAGTTGCTATACCAGTAAGTGGTGTTGCGGTTGGTGCTGCGGTTGGTGCTGCGTTGCCTGCCACGAAGCTTGATTCAGCTGATGATGGCCAGTAGCCGTTAGTGCCTGCGAAATTGGCGTATACTGTATAGTTGCCCGCGATTGTTGGCGTGTATGATAGAGTGTACATACCGCTTGCGTCAGTTGTTGCGGTTCCTATCGCGTAGTGGTTGCCGTTCGAGTCTAAGACGGATAATGTAACTTTAACGCCTTCAAAGTTGGTTGGCATAGCTTGTTGCTGGTAAACGTAGCCCATCCATGCTGTCATGCTTGCGTCAGATGCACATGGGACACCGTTTGGAAAGTCGCCTTTCTGCTGTACTCCCTGTGTGCCTGCTGCAGTATCCATGACTGTGCCGCGTATTACTACTGGTGATCCGACTGTTGTTGCTGTGTTTGGTGCGGTGACTGTGGTTTGGCTTGGTCCTCTGCCTACAACGTAGATTGAGTTATCGTAGCCGTTGAACCAAGTGTTATAGCCGTCTGCCATAGCGTACGAGACTGCAAAGAATTCGCCTGTGTAATCTGATAGAGTCCAGATTTGTGCTCCGGTTGTAGCGTTAATAGCTACTGTAAATGCGCCCTTGAAAAGCGGTGTCTCGATGGTGTGCTCTGTCGTAACCATGTATACTACACCGTCGCCGACTGCGTTGATCTGCATTGGGTAAACGCCGAAAGGTGTTTCAAAGCCAGCATACGAGCTGTTTCCTGCTCCTCCGTTGCCCCAAGTCCATACTAGGTCTCCAGTAGTTAAGTCCCAGCAGTAGAGTATTCCTGCGTATCCTGTGCTGTAGAGGTATCCGTTGGCAGCAACTCCTCCGATGATTGGGATTGCTGGGTTGCCATAGTAGTCAAGAGGCGCCATAGAAGCGGTTGGACCCCAAAGCTTCTGACCCGTCGACATGCTGTAGCCTACCCACTGCATGGTTTCTTTGTATCCTTCAGTGAAGACGCCGTGTCCGCTGTCCGCGGTTATGTCTGCTGGGCCTGGTTCTACTGTGATGTTTCCTGCTGGCGGTGTGACCGTGTTACTCCATAGCACGCTGCCAAAACTGCCCGAAGCCATGTTTATGCCATAGTATGTGTAAGGTGTCCAGCTGTCACCCGAGAATGTTTCAAATGGACCACTTGGGAAAGCGCCAGTTGACACAATCATCTCTTTGTTGTAGAAAGCGTCTTGTATTGTTGGTGCTGCTTTTAATGAGGATATTGAAACGTTGTAATCTAGTAGTGTCGGGTGAACGTTTGGATCGGCATTTGCATAGCCTGATGTGGGGCCGGTCGCGCCCGGTTGCAAGTCAGGAACAGTTGAGGCACCTGAGTACGTGCTAGCCCACAACTTGGATGAATTCCATTCTTGCAGGTAATAGCTTACTGGCCCTGATGGAACTGGCCCGAATGGAGTCATAGTGGTTGGCCCATAGTTTACGAAGTATAGGTCTAGCATTTCACCGGAAGGTCCAAGTATAAATGTGCCTGAGGGAATGCCGGTTACGTTGAAAATCGAAGTTCCTGTGAAGGCGTCGAATCCATACCAGTCGCCTGGTTGACCAGATGCAAAGATACCGGTGCTGACAGTTGAAGATACAAGTACTGGTGGCCAAACTCCGTGTTGGTTAGGGTCTTCAGCATCGTAAATGTATGCGAACGTTATTTGAGGCATGCTTGGGTTAGTCCAGAGTACTTGTCCTGTTTGCAGGTTAACGCAGGTTGTTGCCCCATTTTCGGAGCCTGACCATCCGATTGGTGGGTTGTAGATGAGCATTCCGTCGACGATTATTGGGTTGGTGTATCTTTGGCTGTATGCTGATCCTTCGAAGTAGGTGTTTGCTGGAATAGCAACTGTGTTTCCTCCGACGACTCCGCCGCTTTGAATTTGTTTAGTCCACATTATGTGGCTGGTTAGAGACCCTACTGCATCGCCTGGGAATGAATTCTGGTTTGAAGTTGCACCCCAGCCTGAATAGCCTGGAACTCCTGAACCAAGCCAGTTTGACGAGAGCGTGTACCAATAGCTGTTCTCGCCGTAGATTGGACGAGTCCAGTATGCTGTTGGTAGTGGGCCACTTGCCGTCGCGCCAGGAATAGGTGTAGATTGCACAGTAAGAGTTGTCGTTGCGCTACTCGGAGCATAAGTATCACCGATATATGGGTTAGGAACGGTTGGTGGACCAAAAAGAGAAGACTCACTATTAGCATCGTTGGAGAGCGTTAGTGTCTGTCCTGGGAATATGAATGTTAACGTGTAGGTGCCTACTGTGTTTGGAGTGAAGGCGTAGTCTTGTGCGGATGTCGTGTCTTGGACGACTGGGAAGGTCTCTGTGGTGTTTGTTCCGTCTGGCGCAGTGATTACTAACTCGAAATTGTGGAATCGGTAGTTGTTAATTGATAGGGTGTTGTCGTAGAGTTTGTCTAGCCACATGATTACATATGCTTGCTGGCCTACGCCGACAGGACTAGGTGACACGATGATGTAGGCGTATGTTGGAATAGTCCATGCAGGTGTATGTGCGCTTGCAGATGGTATAAGCATCATTGAAGCTGTCATTGAAAACATGAATAGTATCGAAATCGCAATAGCTAATGTCTTGTTTTTTCTAATTTGCATTTTTTCTTTTCTCCTTAAAATTTTGTAATTAGTACTACTGATAAATTTGCTTATAAGTTTATTGCCGAGCATTCAAATGAGCGCTTCTTTTGCATTCTAAAAGTTTTCTTTTTAAACTTTTCAGTTCCAAAGTTTACACTAAAAATTGACTACCAAACCAAGGTTTCATTTGAAGCCGAGTAATTTGAAGAATTTGAATCACTCAAGTTACTGTTTATTGCCGTTCAGTTTTTCAATAGCTACGCTGAACTCGCCTGCACAAGAATTGAGTGAATTAAGCGTTTGAAACAAAGCAAGCCCTATTTATCAGCTACATATTTAGCAGGTTAGCCGAGTAAAAGAGTTTTTTCCAGCTTTCTAGCTATGTTTGAAAGTTGTCGGTAATGCTCACTTAGAAACATGGATCTGCCGCCCAAAAACCAACCATATTTTAAACGTCGCGAAGAGAAATTTTATATAAAACGGCCTGTTTGGCTGTTGTATCTTTCAACATCTCAAGGGTTAAGGGAGTTTGGCGGCAAGGATAGACGAAATTGATGCTAAAATTCTCAGAATCCTACTGTTAGAATCACGAACAAGCTTCACCGACATTGCCGCTGAATGTAAAATAACCGTGACCGCTGTTCGGATGCGTTATAAACGTTTATGGAGAGACGGTGTAATCACCGGCGAAAAAATGCTTGTCAATCCTCACTGCCTGGGTTACGTGCATATCGCAGATTTGGGAATAATGACTTCGGTTGAAAATGAGGAAGATGTCAAGAAGTTTCTCGAAAGTAAACCCTACATAGGTGAACTTATCGGTCCTATGGGGCACTACAGGTTTTGGGGAAAAGTCGCCTTACGTGACCTAAACAAACTGCAGGATATTATTCAAGATTTAGAGTCGAACGGCAATGTCAAACATGTTGACGCTCTTATCTGGGCAGAAGCCGCAAACGTTGAGTACCCTCAGAACCTGATTATTAGACCAATGGACCTGGAGTATTCTCAAAGAATCGTTGAGTTACCCGCCGCCTTAGTTAACCATAGTCAGTTGCCTTGTGAATTCGATGAGATTGACAAGAAAATCGCGTTGATCCTTACCGATCACTCTCGCACTTCCTTTAAGCGCATCGCAACGCAGTTGAAGATTTCAAGCAAAACTGTGATTCAACGCTACAAGAAGCTAAGAGAAAACTTGTTGACTTTTTCAAGCATAACCGTTGACTTGCGCAGGCTTGGATACAAGGCTCTCGGCAACGTGTTCATAAAAGTTTCTAACCGCAGCAAAATGCCAGAGATCCATTCGCAGCTAATTCAGATTCCCAACGTAATAGTTATCATAAGGCAGATGGGGGCTTACGATTTGTACTGTGCAATTCCCCTGGAAGATTTTGAGAACCTCTTCGAAGTTTACGGAAAAATCATAAGAATCGCAGGGGTTGAAACGGCTGATATCTATTTGACCCCGGGTCCTCCTGCGTGGCCGCTGAACCTATTCTCTTCGCTACTTGAAAGCCATTACATTAAGCCGAAATACTGGCCCAAATAAGAAGTTCTGTCAAGAATTCTCCGGTTCCGTTTCAACTCTAAAATGCGAAATGTTTAAGCATCAAACAGGTCTTTTGAGAGGTAAAACAGACCCTGTGAAGCAAAAATGAAGCCTCATGTAACATTAGTTAACCCAGCGGCGCCAGCCATGGCTGTGATGCACCTGCCGTTTGCCCTTTTAGGCCTCGGATACTTAGGTGCGGTACTAGAGAAGGACCAGTTCCAAGTCGACGTGATCGATTGCCAAGTGCTCAAGTTATCATTTGAAGATTTCAGAGCTGAGATTGCTAAGCGTCAACCGGACATCGTCGGGTTTACATCTTCCACCCTGACGTATAACACCGCAATGAAGCTTGTTAAAATCGCTAAAGAGGCTTGCCCAAACTGCATAACCGTTGCCGGCGGCGCACACGTGACTTTTTGGGACGACAAGGCGTTTGAAGAATGCCCGCAACTTGACGTCGTCGTTAGACGGGAAGGGGAATACACCCTTTTGGAGTTGGCACAACGGGTTGAAGCAGGCAAAAGCTGGTCCGACGTGGCGGGGACGACCTGCAGAAAAGACGGAAAAATCATCAAAAACCCCGACCGCCCATACATCGAAGACCTGGATTCGCTACCGTTTCCCGCACGCCACCTCTGGCCCATGGAACGTTTCCGCGAACTGGAAGACATACTGTACCTTGCGACGAGCCGCGGCTGCGTTTACTGGTGCGAGTTCTGCTCAACTGTGCGAATGCACGGACGCAAATATCGCATGCGAAGCCCCAAAAACGTCGTCGACGAAATCGAGATACTTCAAAAAACCTACGGCATTAGCAAATTCACTTTCTGCGATGACGCCTTCACAGTTGACCAACCCAGAACCGAAGAAATATGCAACGAAATCCAAAAACGCGGACTGAAAATCGAGTGGAACTGCGGAACTCGAGTTGACATGCTCACAAAAGATTTACTTGTAAAGATGAAGAACGCGGGCTGCATAACCGTGTGGTTCGGCGTCGAATCAGGCAGCCAACAGGTACTGGACGCCATGAAAAAAGGCATTACCCCCGAATTGACCATGAAAGTTTTGGGTTGGCTACAAGAACTAGGCATGACACCTATCCCCAACGTTATCTTGGGCTTCCCAGGGGAAACCAAGGAGAGCGCGTGGAAAACCATCCGATTTGTTGAAAAAATATCTCCCCACGACACAGGCTTCTACAATGTCGCTACGCCTTTTCCGGGTACACCAATGTATGACATGGTTAAGGAGAAAGGCTGGCTCAGGGTCACGGATTTTGACATGTATGACACCTGCCACCCTATTTTCGAGACGCCGACGATGAGCATGAAAGAGCTTGCGAAACTGCGACAAGCCGCTTACATGCACTTCTACCTGCGACGAGGATACTACTTCGACAAAAGAAGAAGATTCAAACTGAATACAGCAATGGTTGTTGCTTACAACCTTTACGCGTACACCAAACTGAAATTCAGCAAATAGAACCGCAATCAACCGTAGTCACGACTCACAGAAAACAATTTTTTCCTTCCTTACCGTAATTGATATTAGTTTTTGCCGCAATGTTTAGCGTAATCTTGGTTGGTGTGAAACGTCCAGCTACTCAACATATTAGTCGCCATAGCCGTCATGGCTCTCGCAATCCTTTTAGATTTAGCTGTCGGCGACCCATCACCGAATTACCCTGACAAATGGTACTTTAGGCTTCACCCTACCGTAGTCATGGGTAAGTACATCAAGAAAATCGAACCCTACTTCAAAAACCCAAACCAAAAAGTGGAAAAGCTCCTCGGAGTTCTCTTGGGGGTCATAGTAATAGCCACGTTTACCATCCCAGCCTACTTCGGCTTGTGGGCAATCTACACATACATCAGCATCTTCGTCTACGCCGTCGTCGCCGTCATACTATTGAAAATGACGATTTGCATAAAGCTTGAGACTGACTGGGCAAAAGCGGTGGCGAAGGCGATCCAGGCGGACGAGGTTGCGGAAGCCAAGAAGTACAGCCACTTCTCACGGCGAGATTCAACAAACCTCAACGGACCACAGATGGGCAGCGCAGTGATCGAATCGATGGCTGAAAACCTCATCGACTTCAAACTGTCGCCTATGATGTCTTTCGCATTGTTCGGCGTCACTGGCGCAATCGCTTTCCGAGCCATTAACACGTTGGATGGGATGGTAGGCTTCAAGGACAAGGAGCACATCAACACGGGCTGGTTCAGCGCAAACCTTGACACCGTCGTCAACTACATTCCCGCAAGGCTCACCGCCCTTCTTATGATCGTGGCGGCAGCTATTCTTCGCAAAGACGCTGGGAACGCTTGGAGAGTAGCCCGCCGAGACCACAAGAAAACCCCCAGCAGAAACCACGGATGGCCGATGGCTACGATGGCTGGCGCGCTTCGGATTCAGCTGGAGAAGCCAGGACAATACATTCTCGGCGACAGCCAGGAGCCGTTGACGGGTGAGAAGATTCTGGGTGCCCTTCGGATTCGTGACGTGACCATTGTTCTTTGGGGGCTCATCTGCTTCGGCGTCATCGTCGGCGTACGCTGGTACTTTATGCCGTTTTAGTGCAAAGTTTTAATGAAACCCCAAACGGTATATTGGCTGAGAAAGTGCCAGCATGCGTGTTTGCCTGATCAATCCGCCCCGAATCCAGCCCAGAACATGGGGAAAACCAAACGTGTTCCCACCCATCGTGCTGGCGTCGGTCGCCGCCGTTTTGGAGGAGAAGCATGCAACATGCATCATCGACGCACCCACCGAAGGCTGGAGAAACATCATGGAGCTGGACGAGTCCAAGTACCGCGTCGGCTTAAGCGACCAAAGCATCGCCGAACGCATCAGGCAATGGAAACCCGACGTCGTCGTCATGGAGATTCCCTTCTCTGGGTGGTCAACGACAGCTTTTTCTGTTATACACGTAATAAAAGAAGCGAACAAGAGAATTGTCACCGTGCTGATGGGTCAGCATCCCTCCGCTCGAGCGGAGGCTTGCCTTTCCAACCTCGATATCGATTTTGTCGTTGTGGGGGAACCCGAGAACACGGTTTTTGAGCTCGTCGAAGCGCTGGAGTCGGGTAAACGGGATTTCGGCGGCGTCGACGGATTAGTTTTCCTGCAGAACGGGAAGCCGACCTACACTAAACCACGCGCGATAATTGCGGATTTGGATTCCCTTCCCTTTCCAGCCAGGCACCTGCTTCCCATGCAGGTCTACAATGAAGCCGTCAAAGAAAACCCGCTACGAGGCGAGATCAGCAAGCCATGGACAATTATGACAACGAGCAGGGGGTGCCCGTACAGCTGCGTTTTCTGCACGAACTTCATCGTTTGGGGTAGGCAGTGGCGTGGCAGGAGCCCAAAAAACGTCGTCGACGAGCTCGAGTCTGTCGTGAAAACGTACGGGGTAAAGCAGGTTGACTTCTATGACGAAAACATGACACTTGATCGGAAACGCATGGCAGACATCTGCGACCAAATCGTCCAGCGCGGCTTGCACATCGAGTGGTTTACGCCAAACGGGATTCGGGCAGACACACTTGATGAGACGTTGCTGCGAAAGATGAAGCGGGCAGGCTGCAAAAAAATCCGTGTTGCACCAGAATCAGGCGTGCAGAGGGTCGTTGACGAGGTCATTGGGAAAAGCTTGGATTTGAAGGCTGTCGAGCGGGCAGTAACATTATGCAAGAAAGTCGGCATCAAAGTCGGCTGCTTCTTCGTGCTAGGCTTAATCGGCGAAACCAAAGCAGACATCGAAGAAACAATAAAGTTCGCCTACAAACTCCGAAGCCTAGGCGCTGACAGCCTAATCTTTAGCATAGCCATGCCCATCTACGGGACCGCGCTTTACGAGCAGGCAAAGCAGGGCGGCTACCTAAAAGAAGGCTTCTGCGACTATGCGTTGGCAGCCACGGAGCCCCTGATTGAGACGCCCGAGTTCACCGCCCAAGACCTACAGATGCTATGCATGAGGGCAAACACGGCGAATCCCACCGTCACTAGAGCCAAAATCGCGAGGGCACTTCGCCACCCCAAAAAAACCGCCAAAATACTTTTCAAAGCAGTGAATCGATGATCCCCTTCCATCTTATTGAGCTCTTAATAGAGTATGAAGGTGATTACTGCAATAACGACGCTGGGAATGAAAGCGGCAAGCCAAATTTTCTTGTTGTAAGTAAAAACTTTGTAGCCGTCCAAAATTCCAACGGGAATCAGGTTGAAAGCTGCCATCCAAGCATTGATGTAAGACACGAAAAGCAGCATTTGACCCCACGCACCCGCGGACAAAGGAAACCCTATTCCGAGAAACACAACCGATAAAATGAGATTGGTGAGAGGCCCAGCAACGGAAATTTTGACTATCTCATCAGAGGAAGGTGAGCCAGCAATCATCATTGCCCCTGGCGAAATCATCCTAAAAGGCAAAAAAATGGAAACAAAAGTCAAGACCACTCCCCAAGTTGTTAAGCGAAATTCTGCCCATAGTCCGAATTTTTGAGCCGTAATTTTATGCATAAACTCATGCAACAAAAAAGACGCCGTCATGAGAAGCGCGAAAACAGCCGTAAGATCCCACGTCCAAGTAAAATCGAAACCTCCAAAAAGGTTTCCGTAAATGGCGATAGAGAAACCAATACCGATAATGAGCAAAGCTGCAACGGTTACGTTTCTGATTTCTTTACGACTAAAGGACATGCTTCTTATGCCTCGGTTGCTGACGCCTCCGCACCAAAATGGTCGGCACCAGTTTCTTCAAAAATATTTTCCTTGTTTTTTATGTTTAATCCATTATTAAAACCTAGCTTCCGCACTTTGGCAAACGCTTCACATACCATTTTTCAACAACACGATGAAACTTTACTCAGAATTTCTCTCACTTAATTCTTATCTTACAAACAGAAATTTTTGGTTTTCTCGCAAGTTTTATTATGCAGTTTCAGGTTGCATCTTGGACATGAATCTCGCTTCCAGTCGATTAGGGCTTGTCATCGTCGAGGTTATTGGGGAAATGCTGTTCCTGTTCGGTTTCCTCGCATGGCTAGACGGCGTAGTTATACAGTTTACCCACCCCAACTGGCTACCCGAACGTGTCTCCCATCTCCTGAACGTAAGAACAGACACCTTCACCATAGCCATGTTTTTCGTCAGCGCCCTAGGATTCTTCCTCTGGCGACTCACCGCGGAACTCATAAAAGCTGAAAAAGGCAAATCGCAAAATTGACTAACGATTTAATTGCTTGTCGAAAACGCTTTTTCCGTTGATAACAGTCATTTCAACGCATATGTCCCTGATTTTTTCCGGGGCAACAGCAAATGGGTCTTCCGATAGCACCGTCATATCAGCCATCTTTCCCTCTTCGATTGAGCCTTTCACGTTTTCCTCGCCTGAACAATAGGCTGCATCAACGGTGTACATGCGGAGGGCTTCTTCGTCGGTTAGGTGTTGTTCGGGGAAGCTGTCTCTTTGCACGGTTTTTTGCATGCCAAGCAAGGGACTTAAGGGCTCCATTGGGCAGTCGGAGCCGCCAGCAACCCTTACGCCCGCATCCAGCAGAGTTTTAATGGGATGAAGCAGCTTAGCCCTTTCCAGCCCAAGCCGTGTCGTGGCCGACCAAACTGCGAATTCCGTCGCGATAACGGTGGGTTGAACTGTGACGATAACGTTTGAGGTTTTGAGACGCTTGACTAATTCCCTGTTCAGAACCGCTGCTTGCTCCATCCGAAAACGGGTTCCATCCGCAGGTGTCGCTTGCTCGATAACTTTCAGCGCCGCGTCAATAGCCTTGTCGCCCATTGCATGTATGACGGGTTCCAAACCTAATTGTAAAACCCGATCAACCGCCACCGCCAGTTCTTGCGGGGTTAGGAGCATTTTGCCGCTGTTGGCTGGATCGTCGCTGTAGGGCAAGGTTAGGGCGGCTGTTTTGGAGTCCAAGTACCCGTCAGTTGTGATGAAGACTCCAACGACGCGAAGCATCGCGGGATCCTTTGGCTTGAACCCGTCTGTTTCCTTCAAGAATTCGCAGGGGACAATAACGTTGACCCTGACGGGAAGCTTGCCCTCCGCCTCAAGCCTTCGGACTATCCTGAATTCGCCCTGCGAAATCAGGATCCAGTGGATGCTGGTTATTCCGGCTTCTGCGATTTTTTGGAGAGCCAACGCGGAGGCCTCTACAAGCTCCTCGACGGTTGGTTCGGGGACAGCTTGCCAGATTAGGTTAGTGGCCGTGTCGCGGAAGATGCCTGTGAGCTTGCCCGAGGGTTTTTTGTCGATGACTCCCCCAGCGGGAACGGCGGTTTGCTCCGTGACTCCTGCCAGCGCGATGGCTTTTCTGTTGACGACGCAGGTCATTACGGCTTCGCGGTAGAGGATAACAGGGTTATCGGGTGCAACCGCGTCTAGGTCGGAGAGATTGGGGAGACGTTGTTCTTTGAAGCGGGTTTCGTTCCAGCCGCGTCCGATGATCCATTTGCCAGCCGGCGTTTGAGCGGCTTTCCCGGCCAGAAGGCTCAGAAGCTCCCCGATTGAATCCGCCGCAGTGAGATCGAGCCAGAGGAGGCATCTGCCGAAGTCTGCAACATGAATGTGAGTATCGATGAAGCCTGGAACCACAGTTTTTCCGTCGAGGTCGATGACTTTGGTTTGTTTGCCGATTAAGTGGCTTACCTCTTCGTTGGAGCCTACCTTGACGATTTTGCCTTCCTTCATTGCTACTGCTTGAGCAAGCGGTTGCGCTACGTTCATTGTTCGAACGTTTCCGCGTATGAGCGCTAAATCTGCTGGCAACTTCCTATCTCCGAGCGTGGGTACTTCGCCTATTAAAAACAATCCATAAAAACCCTTGCGTTCAGCATCGACAATAAACGGCTCGTCCAAAAACGGTTGGGCCCTAAAAACTGCGAACCAACCATGCAGCGTATGGGGTCAAACGGACGGAAAAGGTCGCTAAGAGTCGAATCGGGTCGGGATTGGTCGAATAGGGTCGTGACTTGCAGACGCTTCTAGCTCCAAACAACCTAAGCAACCCAAATCACAATTAACCAAAAACCTTCGGTCACAAAATCCAAGAAAACATCAAGCTGCAACCTTCATCGTCGGCTCAGCCTGTTTTGCATAACACATAATAGTTTGGGTTGCCGATTTTAGGTTCTAAGTTGGGGACTCGGCGTGAAGGCTCACGTAATACTTGCTAATCCATCTTATCCTGAGGATGTGCCGCAAGCCGTCTTCATTCCGCTTGGCATCAGCTACCTCGTCGCGGTGCTCGAGCAAAAAGGGTATGAAGTAGACGTGGTCGACTGCCAAATCGCCAAACTAACTCAGAAGGATCTTGAGGACAAGTTCAGAAGCCTAAAACCTGACATCGTCGGCGCGACAACCGCAACCGTCACCTACTTTCCCGCGCTGCAGGTTCTAAAAGCAGCCAAAGTAGCCCAACCCAACTGTGTTACCATGATCGGCGGACCCCATGTCACCGTTCTAGATGAACGCACATTCGCCGACAGCCAAGACGTAGACATCGTCGTGCGCGGCGAAGGAGAACAAACCATGCTTGAGATCGCACGCCTCGTATCCGAGGGCAACCTGAAGGGCTTGGGCGACGTTTTAGGCATCACTTTTAAGAGAAACGGACAGGTCATCCGCACAGCCGATAGGCCCTTCCTCGAAGACATCGATACGCTGCCTTACCCAGCGCATAAGCATTTTGACGTGAGCCGCTACCGCATCAACGGCAAACTCTACATGCCAATCATAACTAGCCGCGGGTGCCCATTCAACTGCGCCTTCTGCTTGGCCTCGAAGATGTGCGGGAAAGGGTTCAGGGCACGCAACCCCAAAAAAGTCGTCGACGAGCTCGAGTGGCTAAGAGACACGTTTGGGGCAGGAGCGTTCGCCTTCTACGACGACACATTCACCTCCGACGTGCCGAGGGCAATCGCTATCTGCGACGAAATGAAGACACGAAGCTTTGACATGCCGTGGGACTGCCGAACGAGGGTGGACAAGGTTTCTAAGCCGCTACTGGATAAGCTACGGAGCACGAATTGCCAGCTCATACATTTCGGCGTTGAGTCAGGCAGCCAGCAGATGCTCAACACCATGCGTAAAGGCACAACGGTTGAGCAGAACGCAAACGCCATCAAACTCGCGAAAGAATCAGACATCTTAGTCGCCATTTCGCTGGTCATCGGTTACCCAGGCGAAACACCCGAGATGCTTCAGCAGACGGCAGACTTCATCCGCAAAAACAAGCCTGACTACGTTTACATGTGTGAGGCGGTTCCGTACCCTGGCACACTGTTGTACGATCAAGTGAAGGAGCTGGGGTTGGAGCTTTCGGAAGACTGGAACCTTTATCATGAGCAGATGCAGGTTTTCAAGAACACGCTTTTGCCTCTTGAGAAGCTGGAGCAAACCAAGAAATTAGTCTACGACAGTGTCTTTACGCCTACTTACTACCTACGGATGAGGAGACGGAGCGATTTCCACAGCCAAATCATGGCTCGCATGGCGCTCAACCACTTAGTATGGAAATATCGCACTACGAGATGGGCGTTTAGGCAGTTGGGCAAGGTCAGACCAGTCAAGAAAAGCCCAGGCGGACACAGCACGCCAAGCAAAGACCAGCAAGACTAGCCAAGAGCCAATCTTTGAATTCTTAAGCGGTTGCCGCGGCTGTCGAGGGTTTCTTTTTGGATGTGTAACTAACCGATAAGAGCGCAGCAAAAGCAACTGTTGCAATAACGGCGACGACTATTACAATGTCATGTCCCAATGCAATGTTGTCTGTTGAAGTTGGACTTGAAGCTGTTGTGCTGACGCCTTCTGAGAAGCAGTAAACGTTCCAGTCGTTGCATCCAATGTACAGCATGCCATTAGCTATGGTTGGCGATGACCAGCTACTGGATGGGGTGGTACCAGTCGCAATTTTCGCTCCGTCAGTCACTGTGTTGAGGACATAGATGTGGCGTTCGCTTGTTGCAACATAGATTTTGTTGTCAGCGTAAGAGGGCGAAACGTACAGTTCGTCTCCTGTGTAGGAGCTCCAGAGCAGTTTGCCGTTGACTGCGTTGAGGCAGTCAATGTTGAATATGTTGATGATATAGAGGCTACCGTCTACGTAGATCGGCGAGGAAACAATGAATTCGGTAGCCACCGGATTAATGAAATCCCAGACCATCTGCCCTGATTGAGTGTTTACGGCATAGTATGCTCCCCAGTCGGAGGAGGCAAACACCATGCCCGCCGCTACTGAAGGGGAACCAAGCATTTCTGTGCCGCCTAAAAATGAATGATTGTAGGGAATCGTGAAATTCCACACCACTTGACCAGTGTCTGCGTTCAGTTTGAAGAGCATGCCTGTTGATGGCTGCTGAGAAGTAAAGTAGACGGCGCCATCTGAGTACGCTGGAGAACACTCGATCGGTCCACCCGCAGGAGTCTTCCAAACCACTGCGCCTGTGTCCGCGTTGAGAGCATACAAGTTACTATCCAGGGAGCCAATGTAAACCATGCCGCCTGAAACCACAGGTGAAGAAGTAAGCATCAGGTTCGCGTAGGTGAAATGCAGGTTGTTACCGACATACGTGTGCCAGCTGAGTGAGCCAGTTTGAGCGTTAAGGCAGTAAACGTATCCATCGTCGCTTTCAATGTAAAGCATCCCGCCTGCGACAGCTGCTGAATCTTCAATCGAGCCGCCTGTAACAAAGTTCCAGATTAGATTGCCGTTTTGTGCGTTGAGGGCATAGACGTTTTTGTCCTGTGAACCAACGTAAACGACTCCGTTGGCAACGGTCGGTGAAGAAATAACTGACCCACCGGTTGTATATTTCCAAGCTATGGTGAGGTTTGAGGGACCGACCAAGGCCGTTGACGAGTGAGTTGGGTCAGCGCGAAACATGGTCCAGTTGCTAACGGTTGAAGATAAAATCGGCGTTAAGACAGGTGAGGGTGTTGCTGTTGGCGCAGGAGTCGCGGTGCTGGACGGCGTCGGCGCTGGCGTAGAGCTGCCTCCTATCGCCCAAAGCTGATTATTCGTTGAATATTCTGTTCCTGACGTTGTATCAACCGCGGACGTCACGTTGCCCGGAATGATGTATAAATTCCCATACGCAACAATATCGGATTCTCTTGGAGCCAAGGCTTCAATTGGAAGCGTCCAGATAGTTTGCCCGTTGTAAGCGTTTATACATGCAAATTGGGAAATCTGGGCGGGACCGTTGTACGCCGCATATTGGGCTGTAGTCACGTAGATTTTGCCTTCTGCAACAGTAGGCATTCCAGGCCACATGAAATCGTTATCTGGACTTCTGTACTTCCACAAGAGAGCGCCAGTCTTTTCGTTTAACGCGTAGAGGTACCCGTCTTTGTTCATTTCGTAGATAGTTCCGTAAGCGATGGCTGGACCTGTAGTGAAGTACCCATTCGGGTCTGAAGGAGGCGTGTAGGTCCATACGATTTGCCCATTGAGTGCGTTGAAACAGTACATTGTATCGTCGTCTGTTCCCCCTCTGAAGAAGAGGCCGTCGGAGTAAGCGCCGTCAAAGATCATGGGTCCCTTCGTAAGTGTATCCCAAACGATAGCCCCTGTCGTTGCGTTAAGCGCCAATTGCTGGTTTTCAAAGGAGCCAGCGAAAACCAAGCCATCCCCATAAGTTGTCCCGATGCCGGCTTGTCCCCCGCCAGGAATGTAGGTTGTCCAAGCCACAGTCGGAGGTTTCGAGGGATCAGCAAAGTTCCAAGCTATAATGTATGAGTTGTCTTTCACATAGAACATTCTTTCTTCTGGGCTGTAAACGTTGGCAGTGAAGATTCCTGTGTCAGCGCAAAACGACGTGCTAGTCCACAGGATTTTGCCTGTGGATGGATCAAGACAGCTTCCTTCCACGACTAGGTGGGAAGAGTCTATTTCGTAGGCTATCGGCCAAGTTTTGTTCAGAGGGATTACGGTGCTCCAGGCAATCTGACCCGCCTGATTCACCGCAACAAGGGAAGTGTTTGTCCCAACGAAGATTAACCCGTCGAAAGCTGTGAGGTCGGGTTGTATGCCCGGTACATTGGTTTTCCAAAGTATATTCGACGTGCCAGGAGCTGGTCCCGCTGAATAACGGGTAAAAGAGTCATCTCCCTGAAACTGGGGCCATTCGTACTGATTCAAGCTTGAAGTTGAGCCGTTACTTGTTTGAGCCTTCGCATTCATCTGAAGGGTTGAAATTGAAGCGAAAACTGACGAAACAAGAAGCAGAGTGAGAATAGCTATTCCCAAGATTTTTTTGATAATCAACTTTGCCCCCTACTAATGATCACTCGCACATCCCCGATTGAGAGGTTAACGCCTTGCCACCAAGCATTTTATGACTGTTGATTTCACTATAAACCTTACGGAAACCTTTGGCTTCCAATTTACCGTGGCGAAAAAGCAGGAAAATGCTTTTTTAGCAAAAACCAAAAATAAGTGAGCCACCGCATAATCTTTTTTAGGTTGAAGAGAAACGTTTACCTGAACAATGATTCGGCGAAGAGGGTGGTTTTGGCTTGACGAGTAATGGTCCTTTACTTATGACTTCTTGGAGGGCAACAGGCGCGTGCAACGCCCGCTGCAAATACTGCAACGTAGACGCAACAGGCTCCAAAGCCCCCAGGGAACTCACAACTCAAGAAGCCTTCCATCTTGTGGATGAAGTGGCAAAGTTCGGCGTCCGCTGGTTCGGCATCAAAGGCGGCGAACCACTCACACGACCAGACATCTTTGAAATCACCAAATACGCCAAAAGCAAAGGTCTTAACGTCTGCCTTCTCACCAACGGCGCCTTCGTCGACGGTTCCATCTACGACTCCCTGGTTAGAGACCAAATCTGGACCAGCGTCAGCATCGACGGACCTGAAGAAATCAACGATCAACTCCGAGGCAAAGGAAGCTACCGCAAGGCGCTGGCCGCCATCGATAAACTCAGCAAGGGCAAAATCCTCAACGGCCTAGCCTGCGCCATAACCACAATAAACTACCAGCATCTCGACCACGTCTGCGAGCTGGCTGAAAAATATCACGCGAACTTCGTCTGGTTCAATCACCTTGTCCCCAGCGGAAGAGCCAAGGAAATGGCTGACCTTACCCCCTCGCCCGAACAGTACGAGTGGGTGCTCAATCACATTTGGGACCTAACCGAAAAATACGAGAGCACATTCGAAATCCACGTCCACTGCCCCCACTTCGCCCGCGTCGTCAAAATGCGCGGCATCCCAAACTTCGATGAGTGGTACGAACACAAGTTCCACGGCAAATGCACCTACTTCGCTTTCGGCGGCTACGTGTCCGTCACCGAGAACGGCGACCTCATTCCGTGCTTCTACACCGACCTCACACCCACCGAACACCAGCGGCTGGGCAACATTCGAAACAAATCACTGCAGGACGCTTGGAAAGAAGTCAAAGCCTCACCGTTCTACAGCAACTTCAAAGACCGCAACCTACTCAAGGGCAAATGCGGAGTATGTGAGTTCCGCGAAATCTGCGGAGGATGCAGAAACCGCGCGTACGCCTATACAGGCGACATGTACGCTGAGGACCCAGCTTGCATTTACATCCCTGAAAGCCTCCGCAAGAAGTAGCCCCGACTTTTCCATCTTCTAAGAGAAAACCTCTTTATTCCTTAAGACCCGAGTTAAATAGGAGCAGAAATGAAAGCATCTACCGCGTTTGGCTTTGTTCTAACTGCGCTTTTTTTAGCTTTGGCTATTTTGGGAGCTGCCCAGAGCCAAGCCAGCGCCAGCGGGTGGCCCATGTTCCACGGAGACCCAGCGCACACGGGCAGCAGCAGTTCTTTGGCGCCTGCAACGAACCAGACGCTTTGGAAGTTCAACACGGGCGGCCAAGTGGATTCGCCCACAGTCGCTGGCAACGTGGCATACGTTGGCTCATATGACCACAAAATTTATGCCTTTAACGCTTCCACTGGTACCGTTATCTGGGATTCGCTTACAGGTGCAGTAGTGATTTCTCGTCCCGCTGTGGTGAACGGCGTCGTTTACGTGGGCTCTGAGGACCACAACTTTTATGCCTTTAATGCATCGAATGGCATTAAGCTATGGAATTACACCACGGGTTTTTATGTTGATTGCGACCCTGTAGTCACCAACGGGGTTGTTTACTTTGGCTCTGAAGACCAGAACATTTACGCCTTAAACGCTTTGACAGGAGCCTACATATGGAAGTTCACGACAGGCTCCAGAATTATGATGTCTTCTCCAACTGTAAGTGGCGGAATAGTTTACATAGGATCAGAAGACGACAAAGTTTATGCACTCAATGCTTCCAGCGGCGCTTCCATTTGGAGTTACGCAACAGGCAATCAAGTGGTCTCTTCGCCAGCCGTCAGCAACGACGTACTCTACGTAGGTTCAGACGACGGCACAGTTTACGCTTTAAATGCTTACAGCGGCAAATCAATTTGGAACTGCACAACTGGAGGGCCCATCTACTCTTCCCCTTACGTTACAAACGGGTTAGTATTCATCGGATCTTCAGATAGCAAAGTTTACGCTTTAAAAGCTCAAAACGGCGAAGTTGTTTGGAATTTCACAACTGGCGCGGCGGTTGCTTCGTCCCCAACTGTAGCCAACGGAGTAGTTTACGTCGGGTCGGAGAATAACAAAGTCTACGCGCTCGACGCTTTAAACGGAGGATTGCTATGGACCTACACGACCGGCGACATTGTAATTTCCCATCCGGCCGTAGCAGAAGGCATGGTCTATGTAGGCTCGGGCGATGGCAAACTTTATGCTCTAAGTGCTTCGAACGGCGGCTACGTTTGGAGTTTTGCAACTGGCGGCGAGATCGATTCTTCCCCGACCGTTTCGAGTGGTTTAGTGTATGTGGGTTCGCATGATGGCACGGTGTTGGCTTTGAATGCTTCTACAGGGATGGTGGGCTACAATTTAGAAGAGCATAACAATGTTGTTTGGAGCTATACTACTGGGGGCATGATTATGTTTTCTTCCCCGGCGGTTGCTTACGGCGTGGTTTATGTGGGCTCATACGACGATAAAATTTACGCACTTAACGCTACATCGGGCGCTTACATCTGGAGCTACAAAACCGCTGACCCAGCAGTTTCTTCTCCTTCGGTTGAAAACGGTGCGGTTTATGTTGGTTCAGAGGACGATAACCTTTACGCTTTAAACGCTTCTATGGGAACTCTCATATGGAAGTTTTCCACAGGCGGCCAGATAACGGTGTCCTCTCCATCAGTCTACGATGGAAGAGTCTACATAGGCTCAAACGACAACAACGTCTATTGCTTAAACGCTTCCAACGGATTCCTTATGTGGAAGTATGCTACAAACGGCTACGTAGTTTCTTCGCCTGCATTAGCAAATGGTCTGCTATACGTAGGCTCATACGACCAGAACATTTACGCTTTAAACGCCATAACCGGAAAGCTTGTTTGGAAATATGCCGCAGGGGGCAGCGTTGCTTCGTCACCTGCAATAGCGAACGGAATAGTCTACGTAGGCTCAGGGGATAACAAGGTTTATGCTCTTGACGCATCCAACGGCAAGTTCTTGTGGAGCTACTTAACTGGCGGGCAAGTCGCATCTTCGCCTGCGGTGGCAAATGGAATTGTTTACGTAGGGTCCTACGACGGCAACGTTTATGCCCTTAACGCCAAGACAGGAGCGTATGTTTGGAGCTACGCAACTGGAGAAAAAGTAGTTTCGTCACCCGCCATAGCCGACAACAACGTTTACGTTGGCTCATACAATAACATGCTCTACGCGTTCGGTTCCTCATCATCAACCGATGCACCCGCCAAATCGGAGGCCCTGCTGTTGACCGCGATTTCGTTAGTTGTGGTGATAATAATCGTTGCAATAATACTGCTGGTATCGTTTTTTCTAAAAAAGAAGAAATGACCTCTTATTTTTCGACGAGTTCGGCCTTGGCTATTTCCAGAACAGCGAAGCCTTTGCGTTTGACTTTGCGGCTTTCAACGATTCTGAGCCGCTTCTTAAACATGGGAGCATCGGTGACGAGAGTGTGGAACTCTATGTTGCTTACCGCAGTGCCTGTTTCCTTGCTTTTGCTCCTGATCGCCTTCAAGAAGTTTCCGTCCACTTTTTGTCCAAGCCAGTCTTCACTTAGAAAGTCAGTGTCAACAACGATTATGATTGCTTCAAAGCCCTTCTGCGTAAAGGCCCCAATGTTCGCGTCTTCGCCGATGCCTTTGAGCGGAAAAATCATCTTTACTTTTAGTTCTTCGCAGATTGGGGTAAGCATCGACATGTGGACGGCGGCTTGATCCTCCTCAGCCCCCCAAGCGATTCCTGCAACCGACGGATTCAGGCTGCTGATCGTCGCCTTAAACTGATCGACAAATCCCATCATCGAAACTTCGGGCTGCACAATCGGCAAACCCAACGCCGTGGCCTGAAGGGCGATGATTTCAGGGTTAACTTCATGTGGAACATCCTTGTAGGGCTTCATCCGCGACAGCTTCATCAAAACTGACCCAGCCAAGCTTTTGATTCGGTTAGGTTTGGGAGGCGGAGGTTCTTTGAATACGAAGTTTATGAGTGTGGTAACATTGTTTCCTTCAGAGATGGCGCTTGAACAAGCTAAGTAACTGTCTTTGCCCCCTGTCCACATTGAAGCGACGCGCAAAATTTTCCCCGAAAGAAGCGTCGCCCGCACTGTATAAAAACATAACGGTTGAAGGAAGTTAGGTTATTTTCACGAAAGAATGGCTGGTTTAAGGGTTTTTTGTCTTTATGCAGAAGGGTATCCGGTAGGAGGGTAAAGCATTTACGGAAAGACAGTACACTTTGACGGTTACGCGGACCGCAAAATCTCGTTTCTTTCAAGCCCAGGTGTCTCCAAAGCCTTCAGTGCAGCTGCCAAAGTCTTAAGAGTCTCTTCGGCGCTCAGATGCTCATCAGGCAACTCAAGCTTAGAAGAACAACAACAAGGTGCATTTCCCAGTTGTTGTTGATCTTCTTCTTTGAATAATCCAAGCCTTACAAACTCTGATGAATTGCTTCTCCGAGCATTGCCAATCAAAGCTAAAAACTAAAACTCGGATATTCTGCGTGCCAGAAGTAAACTAGTCCTTTAGTTTCGTTCATCTTCAACAGGCTAAAGCTTGCCTTTCGTCAATTATTAGCACTCCGCACTATTGCATTTTTTTAGAGTACTTCAACTGAAAGCCAAGGAGGGGCTATTTTACTTCGAGCGAAGATTGACGCGGGTTTTAGATTATTGCAGTCTTTGGCGAAAGTGTTGACCATTGGCGGTTGAGGATGCTCAGTTTTCTTTCTTGAAGCCGACACATGCTTTTAGCAAAAGGTTAAAATCTTAAAATTATATGCTTAAGAGCTATATCCCTGCCAGAATGATCAGTCATTCTAGTAACCCTTGCTAAACGTGTATGGTGATGAAGACAAACAATCCCAAGATAGCTCTCGTTAACACTCCGCTCCTCGAAGGAGCCGGCGATCACCCGCTTTTCGCACCGCTCGGCTTAGCATACATGGCGGCCGTGTTGGAACAGAATAATTTTGACGTAAAAGTCTTCGACTGCCCCATATACGGCATAGACCACGAGAGCCTCCAAAAGGAGCTAAGCAGTTACCAGCCCACCATAGTCGGTGTCGGCGCGATGACGCAGACTTTTGAGTCAGCCCTCAAAACTGCCTACGCCGCAAAGGAAGCCTGTCCCGACGCTAAAATAGTGATGGGTGGACCACACGCGACCTTCCAAGACAAAGAAATCCTCGCTCAAGAAAGCGTGGTTGACGTCATCGTAAGAGGCGAAGGGGAAGAAACCCTTCTGGAACTCGCAAAGCAACCCCAACTGCAAAACATCGGCGACATCAAAGGCATAACTTACCGAAAAGACAAACAAATAGTGCAGGCACCAACCCGCCCATTCATCCAAAACTTAGATGCGCTACCACGCCCAGACTACAAGCAGATTCCAATAGAAAAATACCGAATCAACGGAAAAAGGATACTGCCGATAATCTCAAGCAGGGGATGCCCATTCCAATGCAGCTTCTGCGTCGCATCCGAAATGTTCGGCAGAACCTTCCGTGCAAGAAGCGCCAGCAACGTCCTTGACGAAATTGGATGGCTCAAAGACGAGTATGGAGCAGAAGGAATCCAGTTCCAAGACGACACCTTTTCCTTCGACAAGAAAAGAGCGATCGATATCTGCGACGGGATGATTGAACGGAAGGTAAATTTGAAGTGGGGTTGTGGAACCCGGGCAGACGTCACGACAAAGGAGCTACTGGCTAAGATGCATAAGGCTGGCTGCGACGAAATCTGCTTCGGCGTCGAGTCAGGATGCCAAAGAATCCGCGACTCACTAAGAAAGAAAGTCACCACGGAACAGTGTGAAAACGCTATCAAATGGTCTAAAGAAGCAGGCATATTCACCACTGTCTCCATAATCCTCGGCTATCCCGGTGAAACACGGGAAACGCTTAAGGAAAGCCTTGATTTTGTCCGAAGAGTGGAGCCTGACAGCGTTTGGCTAAACATTCCCACGCCCTACCCGGGAACTGAGCTGCGGGCTTTGGTTCAGAGCTATGGGTGGAAGATGACCAATGACTGGAACCGCTACAACACGATGAACGCCACCTTTGAAGACCCGAATTTGCCCGCGGAAGTAGTGCTCAAGGAAAGGCAGGACTTCTACAACAAATTCTACTCAGTAAAGTACTTCATGCGCCAAGCAGTAAAGGGGTACCTGCGGGGCAGCGTGTACAGCAAAATAATGGCTCGAACCGCCGCAAACTATATCATCATGCGAACCATGAGCAAAAAGTAATTTGCCCGCGAACGCAAAAATTTTCGCAAAAGATAAAATGTGCTTTTTTTGGAGTCTACAGTCAAACGATGCTTTTTAACGATATGTTTATTATGTTTCTGAGCCGTTCTAAAAGTAAATTCGTGGGGAATTTGGATGACTAAAGCTGTTGCACTCAAAGAAGGGAAATCTGGCGGTTACGATACGAGGGAAAACTGGCCGCCCTACACATATAGGGATTACCCAGACATAAAACCCGAAACTTACCATGCCTTCATGGAGTTCCTTAGCACCGAAAACAAGTCGGGCAGGCTTATGGAGCTTCAACCATGGATCTCCGTGTGCGACTCCAGATGCGCCTTTTGCTATTTCCCAACCACAGCCACGAGCAAAGTGAAGATTGAGCCATACCTTGACTTGCTAAAAAAAGAGCTTGCAATGTACGCCAAAACCAAATATGTACAGTCCAGCTGCTTCGACGAAATCGTCTTAGGCGGGGGAACACCCAGCGTCTTAGCGGCTGAGCAGATGATTAGCCTCATCAACTTCTGCAAAGAAAACTTCAACATCAACAAAGAATACTTCATTAAAGTAACAGGCTCTTCTAAAACCCTTGCACTTCCAAAAATCAACAAACTCGCCGAATACGGCGTCTACCAGATGGATATGGGAGCGCAAACGTTCGATGACCAGCTACGCAAGCTGCTTTGCCTGCCTGATTCGGCGGCGGATGTGGAAAAAGCGATTCGGCACGCGCGGAAATTGGGTTTATGCGTCTGTGCCGACTTGATGTACAATCTTCCGGGGCAGACGATGGAGAGTTGGATTGCCACATTGAAGAAGACTATTGAACTTGATGTGGAAGTTGACACTTACTCATTACACGTTGACCCCGGCACCACACTTGAAAAAATGATTAAGACAGGTGTTTCGCCCCCTGTTGGCGACGCCGAATACGAGAAGCAGATGTACCTGACTGCCTACAACATGCTGACCGCTGCGGGTTACAAAGCCGTTGGGCACGACCGATTCAGCCGGGTTGAGTGGCATATGCGGGAAAACTGCCTAAATGGTTGGCCATGGGGAGGCATATTGACAACTGGCGCCGGCTGCTTCATGGGATATCTTCAACAATTCTCTTACTCGAACATTGAAAACATAAACGACTACATGGCAACCGTGAAGACGGGAAAACTGCCTATAAGCAGACTTTCAGAATCAACAACTGAAGACATGATGAGGCGAACGATGACGCGGCTGTACCTGCGGCTACCGGTTAGTAAAAAAGAGTTTATGGAAAAATTTGGTACGATCCCAGAGAAAGTTTTCCCAAAACAACTCCAAAAGCTAAAAGACAAGGGACTTATCGAAATCGACGAAAAAGAAGTCAGAATAACAAAGCTAGGCGAAATCTGGAAAGGCAACATCGCCTGGGAATTTGCGCCCAACCAAACCTAATTTTCTTCCATTGCCCGTTTTTCCGTCATTTGTTTTGTCTAATAGAATTGTTTTTTGAGTCCAAAACCACCAAAACGCAAAAGCTCAATAGCTTAGCTTGTGTGGCTTTTTTATTGATTGATTATTGACTTTCTCAGAGTTTTTTAGATTAAAATAGATTTTTTCTAGATGTTTTTAGATCTTTCTATACTATTCTAAAGCACAGTTGCAACCAATCCAAGCCCCACGAAAAAAGCAACCCAAAACACAAAGAAAAAAATTGCCGGAAGTCTGCCCCCATAGGTGCAACTACATTTGTACCAAAATTCGAGCACAAAAACGCCAAGCCAACAACCACCAAAAAGGAGAGAAACGTGGCTAGCATTTATGAACAAAAAACAATTACAAACATTTTTCAGAAAATGAGGGTTTGTAAAATTTTGGAAATTAAAAAAGAAAGGGAATAGGGATTTTATTGATGCCTTACCGGTTGAAGCCCATACCACGACATCACTTTAGCAAGAATCGGGATGATTACTCCTAAAGCAATGTTCGGAATGAATTGCAACACGAAGCCATACAAGCCAGCAAATCCATAGGATGTATTTGCCCACATTTGATGATTCATAGTCCGCGCTGGTGAAAGTGAAACTGTGTAGTTGAGGTACGCTTGAATTACCGCGGTAATGATCGCCGCTGTCAATCCTGCCCCGAGCAAGCGTTTGAAGTTCATGGAGCCGTTAGCTAAAGCGCCCGCCATGTAACCGATGATAACAGCCATGACAAGATAACCCAGCATACTTAGGTCGCCAAAGAAGTTGTACTTGAAAGTGTTATAGACCGCATATGATCCGTTAGAGTAGCCTGCTTCGGCTAAGTAATACATGCCTCCAGTTATGAAACCAGCCGCGCCGCCTGCCCATTTGTTCCACAGTAAACCCAATATCAGTGGGACACCAAGAATGATCATTTGCGCAAAGCCCTGAGTGAGAATAATGCCGATTGTGCTGGAATTTCCGATTATGTGCTGAGATCCGTTGGGGTTAATGTATATTGCTAGAAAATAGATCAAAGCCACGAGGATTATTGGTATGACTATGCCTTGGAATATGTCAGCTAGTTTGAATTTGTTTTCTTCCAATTTTTATCCCTTGACTTATTTACGTTATGGCATGTTTATAAGCTTAATGCTTGAAAGCTTGGCATGCACAAGCCATAGAGCAAAAAAGCAATCATATGATAACAGAAAATGAAATCGATTCCCGGATGAAGAAACTCTTCCGAGAAAAAAACAAAAAATAAAGAAAAGATTAAGGAAATGGAGTCTATTCTTGCTGCCTTAACATTCCTTTAGACTGCAACACAGCCTTTCTCAGATCGATTCTTGACGGGCAAACGTATGTGCAGTGACCGCATCCAGTGCAGTAGTCAGCGTGTAACGTGCTCATTTGGTCGAAGTTCATTTTGTCAAATGCCTGCTTGATCATTATTGGGCTGAGTCCGTGGCAACAAGCGCGCATGCAAGCGCCGCATCTCATGCATTGGTATTCTTTGACTTTCTCAGGAGCAAACGCTTGGGCTTTCGGTAGCTTTGGTTCTTTGGATTCAGTTGTTGGTTTCATTCTTCCAATTTTGTCAAGTGCAGGAACAGTCAGGTTCATAACGATCAGTGCTACGAAGGAGGCTCCGAAGAACTGCAGGTATGTAATCATAAGCACCGTCAGGACCGCTGTGCCGACGCCGAAGATTATCTGTCCCGTGTACGTCAATGGGGTAGTCGCGGGGTCAGTTGCCATGAAGAACCCTAGAAATATTGAGCTGCCGATGAACACCAGGAAGAGGAATCTGACCAAGTAGTTCTGGTCGCCTAAAGCTGCCGAGAAAATAAGCGATAGCACCGCAACAGATACAAAGTAACTCAAAGTAATTCTCCATTTGACGTATCTTCGTGCTACAACAAAGAAGCCGATGCCGACAACAAGCACTGCGAGACTTGATGCTCCACCAGGCCAGCCGTGGAACTTGTCTAAGAGCATTAACTGTAGCAAACCGTTCATAGTTGGTGTTGGCGTCTTGAGGCTCGAATTAAAGAAGCAGCTGAACATATATGAGCCGAATCCAGGATATCCTGTACCACCGCCGTTGCCATTTATCACGCTAGTCATGCCCACTGGACCTGCGAGTGAGGGGACCTTTAGTAAGCCGCTTTTCATGTGGTCAATGGCGAGCAACAATGTATCGATGAAAGGTATCATGACCACGAGTTTTGCAGCTGCTGCAGGGTTAACATATTTTCTGCCAGCCAGACCCATAAGCTTCTTGAAGAGAACAATCCCTACGAGGGATATCAGAGCCACAAACACGAAGCATTGGGGTGCTTCAAGCGGAAATAGGTCAAAACCAGGTGTAGTCATGCTCGGAACGCCGAGAACATAGATGTCAGTGACGATTAATCCGTAAACAGCGGCAGACATGATGTTGAGTGGGCTGTCCACAGCGATTTTGTTGAAAAAAACGTCAATTCCTACTGCAACGCCGACTGCAATCAACGCGTTTATTGCTAATGTTAAGCCGAGGTTCCATTTTGACGGTGTCGTCTCTTGTGAATAGATGGCGGCTGTTACGATGGTGATAATGAGTAATGCGAAGAAGGTATAGGTCATTAGTTTATCTTTGGTCATCCATGAATATTCTTTAGGTTTAGACATTATTTACTTTCTTCTCCTTTTTTAATTTCTAAGTTCAATTTAGCGCTGGTTAGTTTAATAAGACTTTCCCAACGTATGGTGAAAGCCTGATATTCTTGACGAAAGAAATGCCTAGGCAAGCGAAAACATTTCTCGGCGAAGAATTTTCTGAGACTTTGCTCTCAAGCTTAAAATGCGTTTTGAACGTAAAGCGCAGAAAAAATAAAGTAAGCGGGAGGAAAGCTAATACAGATAAATTTTTACTTCAGTTTCACTTAGAGGCTTAACCATGGCTAAAACAGGTAACGAAGAGTTGGAAGGCATAACTTTAGAGGTGTACCTGCACGTTTTAAAGATGGGCAAACCCGTCGGACCCAGAGAAGTCATGAAAGCCGCCAGCCTCAGCAGCCCAAGCGTGGCATACAGACACTTGCAGAAACTCGAAGACCTAGGCTACCTACAAAAAAACGCGTACGGGGAATACATAACAAAGAATAAAGCACATATTTCAGGTTTCGTCTGGGTCGGCAAGCGTCTAATGCCTAAAATGTGGGAGTACTCAATCATTTTCTTAGCCATTCTAGTTGCTGAAGCAGCGATTTTGGCTATACATTACCGAGTTGAAACTTACGAATTCAAAGTTTTCTTTCTGCTACTAATCCTTATAACCGCGCTGGCTCTTAGCGTTTTCACCATTGAAGGATTCCTTCAAATCAAACGCACCCGCAACGGCAAACATGAAAAAACCAGCGTTCAGAACAGCTCTTCCTCAATAAGGGACAACAAGACCACAACAATGCATAGGCTAAATTGCTTTCTGCTTTCTTTTTCATTCAAAACAAACATTACCTTATAGGAGTAAGTTTTATATCGCATCGCAGAATTTACTTTGACTGTTGGGGATTTGATGGCTTCAAATAGGTCACCACTATACATGGTGGTTTGGCGCTGTACACGAAACTGTGTCGGCAACTGCATGTATTGCAGCTACACTAAAGACTATGCTGCTGACACCGAGCTGGATACAAATGGCGCCAAAAAAATGGTCGACGAAATTCATGATTTTGGGGCACCTTGGTTTGGCATCAGCGGTGGGGAACCTTTGGTTCGAAAAGACGTTTTTGACGTTATCGCTTATGCTGAAGAAAAATATGACATGAAGGTTAGCCTAATAACAAGCGGTTTCGCGTGGGATGAAGAACGGTTTGATAAACTAAGAAAGTACGACGTCCACACGGCAATCAGCCTAGATGGAAACAAGGAATCAAACGAAATAATTCGTCGCAAAGGCAGCTACGATAAAGCATTGCACGCGATGAAAAAACTGTCTGAGGTCGGATTACTCGACTGCATAGTCACAACCATGACCAAATACAACATCAAACACATGGCACACCCCGCAGCACTCGCCGAGGAATACAAAGCCCGCATGGTAGTTTACCACAATCTCGTCCCAGTCGGCAGAGCAGGAAGCAACATGCCCGACTTAGCACCTACACCGCAACAGTACGAGGAAGCTTTCGACGAAATCTATGATATCCAACGTAAATTATATGGCAAAGTCAAAGTCAATGTTTACTCGCCTTTCTACGCCAGAATTGTACGACAGAAAAACCCAGTTGACTTCTGGGACTGGTATCATGAAGGTTATCTTGGCAGGTGCACTATCGGCGGCAACTACGTTGGTATAACTGAAAACGGAGACTATCGAAGCTGCGGTTTCCACGAAGGCTACCGTTTAGGCAACGTCAAAGACAAGAAGTTGACCAAGGTCTGGGATGACCTGCAACACAGCGAACTGCACCTCAAGTTGCGGGACAAAAGCAACATTAAGGGCAGATGCGGAGTTTGCGAGTACCGAGAAATCTGCGGCGGATGCAGAACAAGAGCCGAATACTACACAGGCGACCTATTCGAGTCAGACCCAGCCTGCAACTACATTCCAAAAGTCCTGCGAGAAGACCCCAACTACCTAAAGAAACAATAAATTTCTTTATTCTTTTCCCTTCAGAAACATTAGAAACAGTAAGTCCTGTGTTTCTCGTTCGAAACAAAATGAAGGCGCTTTTGATTAAATCTTGACGCAGTTTTTAGTCCATGTACCGCAATAGAATGGCTTTTCGATTAAACATGCTACCGGGTTTCGTTGTAGTTATCAAGTATCTTGAAAATCACATATCGGTTGTTTGAGTAGATCAGCTGCAGGAATTTCAAATGGACTATGTTTGGGTCAAGCTGGTTCTTGTCATAGACCAAGAATCCAATGTCATTAGCCGCTACGTAGTCTTTGTAGTCGCTTGTGAAAATCGAAAATGGTTCTGTTTTAAAGTTCAAAACGCTTTCAAGATTGCTTGGCTGCAACGCTGTAAAGTTGCTTTTTGAAAGACAGAGAACTTGGTACTGCCGTTCAACTATTTGGTCAGCGTTGATTTCGTTAAATTGATACTGGAATCTTACCGCATCAATTTCCCCCCCACTCAAAGCCCCAATGTTCCCCCATTCTGGAGAATCAGTGAAGTTGAAGGCGTAACCAATTTGGTCTTTGTCGTCGTATACGCCGACGTAGGAGGTTGCATTTGGGAAATTAACGACCGCCCAGAGATTTCCGTCAGTGGACTTCGAAGTTACATTCCAAGGGTTAGCCCAATTCATAAGATGAGGAATTTGCGCCTTGTCGAAGTCGAATTGAGGGTCAAAATAGTTTGTTAGGTAAAGCGTCACGTTTGCAATGGACCCGTTTAGGGGAGTCACAGTCCAAGAAATGTCGCTTGGGAAAGTGTAGTTTTGGACAAGCATTGTCTCCGTCAACGCCACATATTTGTTCGAGAACCGTACTTCTAACTGTGTAGGGCAAGTTTGTTCGTCAAAGTAAATGTCGCGTGTCAAATTGGAGAAGGAAAAAACGTAATTCTTGCGGTTTTCAGTGAACGAAATAAAATTTCCTGCGGTGGAAGAATCTGAAACCCGGTACCAAACTCCATTGATGGAAACGTAACTTTCCAAGTAAGTGGTGCCATAGGCTTCGTACGCCCGAAACAGATTTTGAGGGTCCTGTATATTGTATGATAGACTTAAAACTGACCATGCGACATCGTTCGTTTCCACTGTTGCTGAAGTCTGTGCTATAACGTTTTTACCGGAAAACGCTGAAAACCAAAAACCTGGGATGCTGGTGTCAACCACCGTTGCGTTATTTGGGTAGTTTTGTTGCAACCAAATCCCTGCGGCAAGCGCTTTTACGTCGGTTGTCGAGTAAAAAACGCTTGCCTGCATCATTTTACCATAAACTATGTCAGAACGAAAAACGAGCACTAAACACATCAGCACAACCAAAGAGGCTGTAAGTATCTTTAACCAGTTTCTGCGAATAGGATCAAGCAGGCGTTGCCTGAATGCCTTCGCAAACTTGACTGAAATACCGTTTCGAATCTTTTGTGCTTCGTCAACTCCAACTGCACCAAACCGAAGAGAAGTCTCGTAATCCAACGGGTTCGCACTTTTCTTCATGTAAAACAAAAGAAACTTTTCTTCAATAAACACAACGGAGACACCAGCGAAGATAGCCATTGCTGGCGTCAAATAATAAATGAACCATTGGAAAGGCATGTAGAAACCAAAAAGGTAAGACTCAGCGAAGAAAAGCGGAACGAAGAAACTAATCATCAATATTGCGTAAGAAAGGCCTTTTTTCTGTCTTTTTAGGACAAAGTAAGAGACAACAATTCCGCCTAAAGCGAGGAAGAAAATGAACCCGAAATTAACCATGAATGCGTAAAAGCCAACGGAGGGAATCTGAAAAGCGTAAGTTTTCACTGCAAAAAACACGTATTCGATGACGAGCCCGATGTAGCCGAACATTGCTTTGAAGTAATATAGGAAAGCTATTCCGCCCCCCACCGTCAAAGCTAATACGACTTTGAGAGAGGAGCCTCTTGACTTTATCACCATGTAAATCAGGATTGGAGGCAACATAAAAGCTGCAAGGAAAGCGGCAAGCTGATGGGACAAAACAAGGGCGAAAGCCGCTAGAAAAGTAACCACCAGGTAACCGAACTCGGCTACAGCTTTTGTTAAATAGAGAAGCACAAGAAGAATAAACGCTATTCCAAGCACCGTTGTGTAGCCTCCAAACTGGTTAGCTTCGTACACAGGAAAACACATCAACAGCAAGACGGCACTTACAGCCCCGACTTTCTTGCCAAAAAACTTGCTAGCCATTAAATAAACAGCCATGAAAAGCAACCAATCAACCACTGCTGCAAGAGCTTTCACTAAAAAAATCATTTGCCCGATACCAGTGGCCCCGCTGAAAGAAATAAGCATTGCAAGCAAAAGCTCGTAAAGCGGAGGTGTCCAACCGAGGTTGCCTAAAGGTATTTTACCCGTTTGCAGGAAGATCTGTGCTTTTACTAAGTGAACAGCGGGGTCATTTCCAAGCACCACACCATTCATTGATACGACAGTGTAAAAGATGAGCAAAACAAGAACAGAGAAAATCGTTATGAAGGCGACTTCAAGCTGTCTCTCTCTTGTCAATTTACCCATAAAGAACCTAACTATCCTCCAGTCTTATCGATGTTCGCCCTGACCTTAAAGATGGCAACTTCATTGTTAATAAATACGAGGCTAAAGGCGGGGTCATCGGCAAATTTTGCGTTTACTCCAAAATCACGGTTAGCAACATAGGAAACCGAGTTTGCCTGCAACTCCGCTCTATAATTAAAAGTGGTCAAAGGCAAACCCGTAGTGGGCTTCTGAGCATTTTGAATATTGTTCATAATTGTTTGATTGAGGCTATCGGGGTTCGCTATCTGGTTATCCGTGACTGGGTATATGCCAACTAAGATTTGTATTTCTGTGGAGGATTTGCCTTGCAAATTGTATGAGAGCTGTGTGATACAAGGATTTTGTGAGTTAAGTGACGTGATCTGCGGCGTGCTTCCAATGAAAATAAGTTGACCAGCCTCCTTCAGGCTTGCATCCAACATCGCGATAGTATTATTTGATGACTGCAGAAATTGGCCTTGGGCATTCATTATGAAATTAATCCAGTCTAAAGATACGTTCTGGTTAATGCTCTGAATTACGATGGTCATGTTTGCGAACGCGACGCCTTGGGAGACAGTTAGAATTTCTGAGTAGCTAAAGTCGCTGTTTGCTTTGTTCACGACAATTGATGGGCTTTGACTTTGAGCTCCGACCAGTTGCATATTGACTACTGGTATTTGGGTTATGTCATTGGACTGCATAGATCCGGCGTTCTGTGAAAGCAAATTAATCTGGCTGTCATTGAACTGTAAGAAGGGGAAAGGGAAAGGTGTCCAGTTAAGGTCGGCTAGAAATTCAGGGTTATGTCTCCCTATGTATCCGCCGTCTTCTCGAACTTGTATGTAGCCGTTGTCGATCATGTAATCCGTGTCAAGGAGATTAGATGCAAAAGTCGCTGGTGCCAGTTCGCTGTCAACTGTCAGATACTGCGGTTGGACCGCGCTTAAGGTGGGTCGTTGTGCAAAACCGCCTAGCCACCACCCATAAAGAGCATCGGAAACAAACACTGAACCTGGTGCAGTGTTTTGTTCAGCCCATTGAATTGCTTGGTAGCCGGGCTTATCCATCGTTTGATAGAAGCTTTGAATCATGACCCCTTGCCAAGGAGTCAGAAAGATCGGAAGCGTCACAAGAAAGATAAGTATGAAACCTAAGGCGAAAATGGAGTAAACTCTCTTGCTGGTTAAGGCACTGGACATCCGCGTTGCCCACTTGTTTGTGGTCCTTGTCGCCTTGGGAATTTGGCTGGTAAGAGCACGGTATATAGTTGTTAGATGTGCAAAATAGGCTGAACCGTGATCAATCATTACGGCAAAAAGTATGATAACAGGTAAAACTAGAAAGTAAAGAAAACGATTGTAATCAACTATAAGCCCAAACAAGTAACCTTGCGTCAGCAATAGCGGGACGAAAAGCCACATAATAATTAAGAATGTTGGAAGCGAAATGAATCGACGTTTATATTTTTTGGATAGCAAGAGGAGGGGAAGTAGGCAGGCGAAGAGCGCCAACACTTCATCCATGGGAAGAACTCTTGTTGAAATTATCGCTTTATTAATGACAGTAACCGCGGAGAATGACGAGTTAGCACTCAAGTAAGCAGGGACTGCGCTCGCGAGAAACGGAGAAACGACAAGTGCTCCTCCAAACAATGGAAGTAACCAACTTGAAACGTTTTTCCTTGTTGTCCCGAACGTTTTAGGAGCAATAACAGCAAAAAACGTTGTTGCGACAGTTATGCCTAGAAAAACGGCAGCACTCAAAGAATGCGTCAAAAATATTGATCCAACCAGAATTGAACCCGAAACAACAAAAGGTGCCAGCGAGAATCTTTCTCTTCGGAGAAACAGGTAGAACGTTACCGGGATCAAAAGCAGCGTTATTACGTTTGGGTAGCCAGCCCACATAAGCATTTCGATGTCAAAACGCGAGACAGCGACCAAAAAGGCAACGATAAAAGCTGCCGATTCAGACCAAACCGTTCTAGTTATTAAGAAAGACGCTAAAACAATGAGCGAAGAAAATAGTGCAACGATAAGGGCCTGTGCAACGTAATCTGTTAAACCGGTCATGAGAATTACGGCTGACGCGAAGATGTGATACCCTGGAAATGTTAAAGACTGACCTCCGCCCATCTGGAAATAGTCATAGAGGAAATTAGTGTGGCCTGATCCTATTATTGAGTTGATGACGCTGGCGTGTAAGCCTATGTCAGCACCAGGTGGAAAGCCTTGCCAAAACATTAGGACGACACGGTAAATAAAGGAGAAAACGAAGATCAACAGCAGTAGCACATATTTTTTGTTTGCCTTGAACATTTGCGCCCTTCTTTTCCGTAGTATGCTTTTATGTTTGATGAAATTATTGGTCAAAGCTTAAATATGAAACTCGAGTATAAAAAGCCCAGAGTAATAAAAAGGAAAAAAGGTGTTTAAATGTCGTGGCTTAAATCTATGATGGAAAAAGAGCCTCCAGAACCAGAGAATCCAATCGGCATAGTCGTTATAGGCAATATTGAACCAGACATGCATGACACTGCAAAAGAAGCAGTCAGACGATCGCTAAAACGGGCAGGATTCAAAACAATCGACGTTGGAAAAAGCGTTGCTCCGCAAGTTTTCGTTGACAAAGCAAGAGAGAACAACGCAAACTTGATCGCTATCTCAGTAAATACTGTTCCAGCAAAAAACAATCTTCCAAAACTAGATGAAGCATTGAAGGCAGCCGGCCTCAAGGGAAAAATCGCCATAATAATGGGCGGTGCAGCTGTCAAAAAAGAAGACGCTGATGCCATGGGAGCACTCTTCGGCAAAAACAAAGAGGAAGCTCCTGAACTCGCAAAGAAAGCTATAGGCAAAAAATAATCCGTCGGATGAGGAAAAATGTCCTTTAAGTTCAATACTGAACAGAAAATATACACTGTTGGAAGAGCTAAAGTAGGCGGTCAACCGGGAGAACTACCGACTTTTCTGATTGGTTCCATATTTTGGCTTGGCCAGAAAATGGTTCAAGACGCAAATAAGGGTATTTTTGATGCTAAGGCCGCAGAAGACATAATCAACATGATGCAGACTCAAAGTGATATCACAGGTGTTCAGTTCGCTCTTGACATTGTTGGAACTACTGATTTGGCTTTTGAGAAGTACATTGACTTCGTTGCAAAACACAGTGACGCACCATTGATGCTTGACGCAATGAGCCCAAAGACACGTATGATGGCAGCTACAATCGCAAAGAAGATGGGTCTTGCAGACCGATGTCTCTACAATTCAGTTTACAAAGGCGTAACTGACGCTGAATTGGCGAATTTGAAAGAAAGCGGTGTCAAAATGTCCATAGTGCTTGCGGATGACCCCAGAGATACAACATTAGAAGGGAAAATGAAGGTCATTCAGGAAGCATTAGCGTTGGCAGAAAAAGGCGGAATCACAAAGCCTTTGATTGACACTGCAATTCCAGCGTTCGCTCCAGATATGGGTACTGCAGTTAGAACGATACCGATCATGAAAGAGAAGTATGGTCATCCAGTAGGCTTGGGAAGCGGAAACGTTGTCACAACGATGGGGTGGGTTAAAGCAAACGTCGGCAAAGAATTCCGCCCCGGATGCAGAACCGCAACGAATTCTATCATGCAAACGGTTGGCGCAAACTGGCTTATGATTGGACCCGCAGAGCAAGCTGAATGGATATTCCCAGCCGTTGCTATAACTGACACATACATTGCTTCAGCCGCAGGCGACCTTGGAACTCGACCAGTAGACGAGACTCATCCGATCTACAAGATGTTTATGTAGAAAAACCCCCTTCCTTTATTTTTTATTTTTAAAAATTTTTGAAGCGAAAAAATCTGAAACCTCTTGAATGGTTTGAAATTATTGTTGCTTTCACAGTTTTGACAATGGCTGTAACGTACTTGATTCCCGGCAACTCTTTATTCGCGGTCTTGCGTTATGTTTTCGGTTTTGTTTTTGTTGTTTTCCTTCCAGGCTACTGTTTAGTCAACATCCTTTTTATAGGTAAAAACAGTGTTGACCCAATTGAGCAAGCGGTTTTATCGGTAGTTTTGAGTTTTGGTTTAGATGGGCTGGCAGGGTTGTTTCTGGGTCTTTCGCCGATTGGGATAAACTTTACTTCAATAACGGTTTCGCTTAGCGGTATAGTGCTGGTTTTCGCTGTTACCGCGTTGGCCAGGAAGTTAAGACAGCCTAATGTGCAGGGCCCTGAGCAGGTAAGCGCCTGAAGTCTTCACCGCTGACTTTCCATAGGTTCCGCCCTTGCGCATCATATGAAAGACGTATCCTGGACGCAGGTAGAATTGCTGATAGGCTTTGTAGCGGATCTCCGCTAGCTTCTCCATTTTTAGCCACGGGGTTTCAAATGTTGGTCCTGCCGTGTCGTATTTGTCGAAGTCTGTGACTCGAAGCCACCCGTTCTTCTTTACTTGTTCGTACATTGGGGTTCCAGGGTACGGGGTGGCAACGTAGAAGCCTACATCGGCAAGGTTAAGTTGCTTGACAAAGCGAATCGTTTCTTTCGCTGTCTGTTCAGTTTCCCCTGGAAAGCCCAACACGACATTTCCAATAGTCATTAGTCCAACTTCATTTGCCGTTTTGAATGCTGCGCGTGTTTGCTCAAGCTTGATTTTCTTGTTCATTTTACCCAGTATAGCTTCGGAACCTGACTCGACGCCCATCCAAACAGCTATGCAACCTGCGTCACGCATGGTTTTGAGCATTTCTCGGTCAACCATGTCGACGCGTGTGCCGCAGTCCCATGTCATATCGAGTTTCCTTTCGTGTAGTTCCTCGCAGATTTTGAGTACTCGGTCGCGGTTGACTGAGAAGGCGTCGTCGTAGAATGTAACTTGGTCTACGCCGTATTTTTCGTGGACTAGCTGCATTTCGTCGACGACGTTTTTGGGGCTTCTGAAACGGTATCCTCTGCCGAACATGCGTACCGTGCTACAGAAGTCGCACCAGTAGACGCAACCGCGGCTTGTGATGAGTGGGAACAGGATTTTGCCCATGCGTTTGAGCGAGTCAAGCGGAAGCAGATGATGAGCGGGAAAAGGCAACGAATCCAAATCCTCCATGAAAGGTCTGTCCTCAGTGTGCACTATTGCGCCGTCTTTTGCTCGGTAGGTTACACCCAGCACGTCTCCGAGGCTGCTGCCGCTTTGCAACTTGTTGAGGAGTTCGATGAAGGTTACTTCTCCTTCTCTTCTCACAACCACGTCGAGGCTCTGGTACTCTTGTAGCGCATTTTCATCCCAGAAGGTTCCGTGGCTTCCGCCGAGCATCGTAATGGCTTGCGGATGCGTTTCCTTGGCTATGTCAATGAGCTGCATGGCCGACTTGTAGAGAAGAGTGGTGGCGGTTACGCCGATGACGTCGGGGTTTAGCTGGCTGATTCTCTGGCGGAAAAGGTCGTAAGTCAACCGTTCGGCTTGGCAGTCGATTACGTTGACTTCGTGCCCGTTCAGCTCCGCCACGGCGCCCAGATACGCCAAGCCAAGAGGAATAAATGGCGGATGCGAATGCACATGCAACGGGTAAGGAGGATTAACCAGAGTAATCTTCAAGCAGATACGCCCTTCAAGTGACTGCTTGTACGACGAGAGGAATTATATAGTTTTCTAAACAAAGCGCAAAAACGCAGAATGGTCAGGTTTTGGTGTTTTCACAGTTTTAATTCAATGTTGTTTGTTTGCTTCTCCATTCTTGCGGTTTGTTTTGTTCACAAATACTAGATCCCTCCACTCGGGTGTGACAGGCGCTTCGTTCTTTCGTAATGGAATTTTGTTGCAATGACGGGTAATCCTTTAGAGTAAGCGGTTTTTAGCGGGTCTGCGGTACTGCTTTTTTTGGTTTGGAGCTTGGAACGCGCCTTTACTGGTAGGAACAAAAATGGCAAAATGCAACTGAACTGCTCTCAGAGCGTTTTTGGGACATTCTGGAAGACCAAGTAGAAAAGCAATCAAGTGTCAACGTAGATAAAAAGGCATGGTCAAAAGAGAATCGGAGCTAACTGTAGCTTTCCAGGATGTTTTCCAAAAAATTTAGACTAAAGGAAGAAAAGGTTGGGACAGTTTAGACTATTTTTTTCCCGGCGGTTGAAGAATTCGAGCAATTCATCTCCGTTACAACGTTTACACCTTTCGCACTAAACAAAGAAAAGAAATACAGGTACAAAAAATCCAGATATTGAAGAGGTTGGGATGCTATGCTTTTAGCATCTTTTCCCATCGGTTGAATAGCTCTAAGACTTCGTCGCCGCCGTGGCCCTTAAGGAATTCACGTGTTTCTTTGTCTGCAACTGCGTTCTTCTGGAACTCACGGATGTAGTCGGCTTTTTCGGCGAGGAAGATGATTCCGTCTATGCCTGTTCTTGCCGCGCGTGTAGCCACCGTCATGATTTGCTTGGTCGGGGCAACCGTGTCCCATGTCTCGTTCGGTCCACGAACGTAGAAGTTTACGTAGACTGGTTTCTTGAGGAAGCTTTTGTAGCCTCTTGCGATGGTTTCCCAGTACCACGGGGTCGGGTAAGCCTTGCTGAACATTGGGATAACGAAGTAATCAGCGTACTGTGCCATAGCATCGAAGTCGTAGCCAAACCGCATCTTGCCCAAAAGCGGATCAGGCAGGCAATTCACGAAGAGCGGCTTGTTTTTGACGACCTCGCGGACTTCGCTGAGGAATTCGGTCACGGTTTTTGCTCTCCAGTCAACCCAGTTCAACCCGCTTTGGCGCCATTGTTCAACGCATCGTGGGCAGGTGCAGAAGTCTCGTTCGGCAAAGTGTTGGCTGCTAATGCTTATGCCTGGGGTTTTTTTGGCTGAGTCGGCAATGATTTTGAGGTTATATTCTCTTGCTTCTGGGTTAGTCATGCATACGACGTCCCAACGCAGGTTGTAGTATTTGTTTGTGCGAAGTGCTGGACCGTGTGCACTTATAGAAACCCAGTCTGGGCGTTTTGCCGCCATAAAGTTGTCGCCGAAGCAGGCGATGTTAGTGTACATTTCAGGGTTCGGTTTCCCAACGATTCCCGATTCTGACTTAAGTCGGTAAAAATTGTAGTCGACGCCTTCAACAGGCTCAGGTTGATAGAGAAATACGCCAAATTTCACTTTTAATACACCATCGTAACTATTGTTTTACCAACGAATTAAATCGCAAGTTATTTAAGTCTTTTTAGTTAAGCCTCAGAAAGAGCTTTCTTCACAATTCTGATTAAAGCTTGTTTCAGGAAAGGTGGCAAATCAAGTTCCTCACAACTTGGCAACGTAGAGAAATCCGCCGCGGTGGTAAAGGAGTTGCCAAAGTATTTGCTTAGCTCCTCGGCATCCCCAAGTTCGACTGGAATCAGGTTCTTTTTGATGTCGTCATCCATCTTTGCCGCCGCCAACAAGTAAACGAGCGCAACGGGCCTATTCTTTAGAATTTCAGCCAAACTCGATGCGTCGACCTTTAAGCCTTCGACTTTGGATATTTCGGCGGCAAGCTTTTCCAGCGGAAGATGCCTTTCTTTGAGTCTATCAAGCACTGTGCGACAAGCCCAAATCGGTTCCTGCTTGATGAGGGCTTCTGTAACGGCTTTTCGTGTGCAGTAACCGACTGCTTTGCCTAACTTAGACGCTGGACCTGCGTAGTTGATTACTTTGCCTTTGCTGGTTGTAACCACTGAGACGCTGTCAGTTATGGACCCCGTTGCGGAGTCGCCAGTGTAGAAGCTTCGGATATCAAAATCTCGGAGAACTGCCGACTTCGCCTCGGTTGCTGTAATGACGGATGCTACCATGCAGCTATCTGTCGGGTCAGCATCGATGAAAACAATGATGTTTATGGTGCCTCCACCGATTTCTTGGACGTTCATTTCTTCGCCGGCGGATTCTCCGTGTTTGCAGCCTGCAGTTGCCACGACGCTGATTGAGAAGCTGTCGGTTTTTTTGGTGACGAGGCTGAAGTTTTTGATTTTGGCTGCTGTAACCATGGCAAGGTAGTTTTGGGTTAAACCAAGTTTGGCCGCCGATGAGGTGATTAATTCCAGCGGGTCAAGGTGCAAGGAGCGGTCATTGTATCCGTCCGGCACCCCTACATTGAGGACAGCTTTAAGCTGGTTATGCCCGCCTTGATAAAATGCTGAACTAACAGTCTTTAAAGGACTATCACAAATTACGGCTAGTACATTCTCTTTGACGACGAATCTTACATTGTCTGCTAGCTCAAATTGTTCCATGACTGTGCCGCCTTTACCCTGTCTCCTAGGGTTTGCTTATAGTAATGGCTTTTGTCGGACACAGATTTACGCATACACCACACTGAGTGCACTCCACTAAATCGATAACCTGTGGTTTCCTGTTTTTGCCCTCTTCGAACACTGCCTGAGGGCAAACGCCGACGCAGATGAGCCCTGCGCACGGTGCACATTTAGCAACGTCAATGAGAATAAGAGGTTTCTTTTGCTTGCCCATGCAAATCAACAGTTAAACAAGCGCCAAGAATATATTGTTTGCGCGCATCAACTAAGAAAGCATGCAGATAGGCTTAGTAACCTACAAATCCGAAAAAGTCGAGGGCTACGACCTTCACGTTTACTACTCAAAATCGGCGGACGGACAAGCTTTCCCAGCCGCTAAAGACATGCAGAACGACGTCACGGTGTTTTGTGACGCCAAAGCAATAAGAGAGGACCCAAGCCTCGTCGCCATGTCGAACATGGGACCAGCGCTACGCAAAAACAAGCGTTCCAACTTAGCTTTTGATTTTGTCTGCCCAACCCACCCAGATTACAAAACTAAAACTTTAAACTACATTGAAAACCTAAGCAAAGAAAACATTATGGGCGTAACCTTGAACCTTTACCATTTTCCCGACCAAGACTACTGTGTGTGCCCTAGATGTGTGGAGCTGTGGAAGCAAAGCGGGTTGAACTGGACCCAGTGGAGGGCGCAAACGGTGACCCAATTTTTGCGGGAAGCCAAAGCAAAAGTGAAGGGAATTTTCGCGGTGGAAATTTACCCCGACCCGGTTCTCGCCAAAGAAAGGTACGGCTTGGATCTTGAGGCGATAGCGGGTTTGGTTGATTATTTCCATGTACCTCTTTCATCAAGGGATTACTTGACTAACTACTGGACTATCATGCTGGCAAGGGATTTTGCTGCCTCTTTAAAAAAGCCTGTTATAGTGGAGTTAAGCGCTGAAATGCCAACTGATGAAAAACTTGAGGCCCTGCTCAAAACTGTGGCCTACGTTTCGAGGCATAAGGTGGATGCCGTTTTGTTGCTGGTGCATGATTCTGAGAACGCGAGACAAGTCTGCAGATTCGCAGTTCAAAACCGTGATTTGCGGGATTGGCTGGAAAAATACGATTTTGGGGAAATGAGCCGAATCGTCGACGGTTGGGCTAAGCTCTACTGAGTTTGCTTCGGTACTCTTTTAATCGCGCCATGTCAAGGTCGCGAGTTAGAATGGTGTCTTTGGGTGCGTCAGTTACTTCTCCAAGAATGCCCCACGGAGCGATAATTGCACTTCTTCCACCCCTCATGCTTGAACACACGTTGCCCACCTTAAGCAAGAACAACCCGTACGTTCGCGCAATCCCCTCCGTTAACGGGTGGCCCTTAACAACAGGATGAGTACCCATTGCTGCAACTGGAAGAGAAACGATTTCCGCGCCCAAGCCTGCGACATGTTTAACAAGATCGGGATCAAAAGAGTCAGCGCAAACCAGCAGCCCAATTTTGCCGATTTCCGTATCTACCACAACGGGTTGGCTACCTCTGGCAACTCCAGCAACAATTTCGGCTCGAATAGGGTTTATTTTCTTGTACTTGGCTAAGAGGGAACCGTTTTTCCACAAGGTGCTTGTGTTGTAGTATTGTCCTTCGTCCTCTTCGAGAACTGAACCGCCAAAGAGGTAAGTGTCTCCAATGCGTTTTGATTCTTTTTGGAGGAAACTGATGGTTTCTTTGCAGGTTGCTTTTGAGATTTTTTGTGCGTTGGTGAAGTCTGCCATGCAGTTGGGTACAGTGAAGTATTCGGGGAGGGCGATTATTGCGGGTTTTTGTTTTGAGGCTTTTTCAACTGCAGTTTTGGCTGCGGCTATGTTTGCGTCCAATGTGTTGCGTATTTCCATGTGGAGTAGGCTTGCCTTCAATTTTTACCCTCAGGCGTCCTGATGGTTGTAGTTATGACTGACATTTTTTAACTTTTAAATGTGATGTTTCATTGCAGACGGTTTTTCGCTGTGTGTTTTGACTCGTCTGTTCAGTATTTTGCTCACTTTCAACACAGATGTTTATAATTTATTAGCTTTTGCTATGCAGACGGTAAACTTAAATACCAGTGGAATGACAAACAATATATTACGAGGGAAAGATATGACGCTAGATCCTTCAGAATATACCAAGCTCTTGCCAAAAGTCAGAACCTTAGTAAACAAATGTGTCAAAAGAAATATGGCTGACGGCTTCTTGTTTTCAGCTGGAACCGACACCCAGATAATTGCGTATGAAGCAGTAAAATATAAACCCGATATTCCATGCCTCACGTTAGCCTTTAAACATGGAAACCCAAAAGACACTGAATACGTGAAGCGGATGGTGGAGCTCCTTCACCTAAAACAGGAGACATACCAGTTCGGCAAAGAAGATGTGATGAAGTATTACCCAAAAGTTGTGGAAGCACTCAAAAAATTTGACCCGATGGAAATCAGAAACAGCCTTCCAGTCTATATCGGCTTAACCCTGTTTAAACCCAAAGGAATCAAAACCGTATTCACAGGCGATGCACTTGACGAACTCTTCGGTTACCCGTGGCAATTCCACCTGTCTGAAGCAGAATTCGCGCAGAAACAGCAGGAAATGTGGGCAGAAATGGGTTTCTCCTCGTTCCCGATGGCGGAATCTCTTGGAATGGAAATTAAGGCACCGTACCGTGATCCAGAGTTCATGGATTGGGCGATGAAGTTACCTATCAAATTTAAGATTAACATGCATGACGGCGTGAAATACAGCAAATGGATTTTGCGCATGGCCTACGAGGATGTGATACCTAAAGACATCATTTGGAGACCTAAAGCGCCGCTTGAACAGGGAACAGGAACAGAAGCGCTCAGAACGTACTTTAACGACATGATAGCCGACAAAGAATTCGCTGAGAAGAAAGCAGCTATCAAAAAGGCAGATGACGTTGAAATCCAGGATAAAGAGCAGCTACTCTATTACGAGCACTTCCGAAAGAAATTTGGCAAACCAAAAGATGTCTTCCCCAAAATCGAAGGCGGCATACAATGTCCAAAATGCCACAGCTACATTAAGACAAAAATACAGTTCTGCAAAGTTTGCGGAGCTTACCCCATCTAAATTTTCTTTTTTATTTTTTCAAAATCCGACGATTTACGTGTCTTTTTTCTCAACAAGTCAAATAACCAACTCATGATTTCATGGGTACAACTGATAAACAGAGACAGATAGGGGGAAGGGGGTCAGTTACTTTATTTTCTAATCAACGGAGACAACCTTGTTAATCTGTCTACACACGCAGTAAACGGGATTCTGCCTCAATGTACGGTTTACTTAAAAAATCAAAGCGTAAAGCCGTACCATCCGGCGACACCAAGAATTAAACCCATCAACAATAGATAATTTTCTCAGCAACTTTTCAAGGGCATGCTTAACTTCAAATTTCAAAATGCAGAATTCACAAAAATCAAATAATACGACAGAGTAGTTTAACTTAGGGTATTCACTGCATAGTCAGGGGCTAATCAGGAATGGTCACTAAAAATCTTGACAAGATTTTCAACCCTAAGAGCGTTGCCATAATAGGAGCCAGCGACGTTGAAGGCTCAGTGGGCTACTTAATAGCCAAAAACTTCTCTCAACTCGGATACACGGGCAAATATTATTTTGTGAACATTCGTAAACCAGAGATTTTCGGCGTAAAAACCTACAAGTCTGTCGACCAAATTTCTGAACCCATCGATTTAGCCATAATTGCCACACCTGCCAAAACTGTCCAGGAAATTATGGAGCAATGCGGAAAGGCACAAGTGAGAGGCGTCATCATTGTTTCGGCGGGCTTTAAAGAGACGGGCATTGAAGGAAAGCAGTTGGAAGACGCGATCGAGGAAGTCGCGAAGAAATATGATATCCGTGTTATCGGTCCAAACTGCATCGGCGTCATCCGCCCTAGAATAAACCTGAACGCGTCTTTTTTGGATAAGATGCCCAAACCGGGAAACATTGCGTTTTTGTCTCAGAGCGGAGCGTTAGGCTCAGCGATTCTTGACTGGGCAATCCATGAAAACATAGGTTTAAGCAACTTTGTCTCCGTCGGCTCGATGGTTGACGTTGACTTTGGGGATTTAATCGATTATTTTGGTTCCGACCCGAAAACCAAGAGCATAATAATGTATGTAGAAGGGATAACGGACGCAAGAAAATTCATGAGCGCCGCAAGGCACTTTTCAAGAACCAAACCCATTATTGTGGTGAAAGCAGGCAAATACCCTGAAAGTGCAAAAGCAGCCGCGTCCCACACCGGTTCGGTTGCAGGAGACGATGAAATTTACGATGCCGCTTTCAAACGCGCAGGCATAGTCCGCGTTCAAGAAATAAACGATTTGTTTAACGCGGCGCAGGTTTTGGGAACTCAACCGTTGCCGAAAGGTGCAAGACTTGCCATAATAACTAATGCAGGCGGCGCTGGAGTGATGGCTACTGATGCTTTGATTGCACAGGGGGGAAAGTTGGCTAAGCTTAGCGATAAAACCATGGAGGTACTTGACAAGGTGTTGCCTCCTTTTTGGAGTAAAGGCAACCCGATTGATGTGGTCGGCGATGCGAAAGCGGATTATTACAGGGCGGCGGTTGAGGCGTGTCTTGACGATGAGACGGTTGACGGGATATTGATTATTTTTACGCATCAAGCCGGCTCGGAACCGGTTGAGATAGCGAAAAGCATAGTCGACCTCATCAATAGCAGACCTTACAAAAACAAAACCATCTTGACGTCTTTCATGGGTTTTGACGCGGTGCTGCATGCAAACAAAATCTTTAGCGCCAACGACATACCAACATATTCGACGCCGGATCAAGCCACAAAAACATACATGTACATGTACAATTATCAACGCAACCTGGAGCTTCTCTACGAAACGCCTGAAGAGCTGCCTCTTGATGCTTCACCGCCTAAACGTCCCGTTATGGCAATAATCAGAAACGCCGCTTTTGAAAACCGAGAGATCCTAACTGATGAAGAAGCTAAAAGCATACTCAAGTACTACAATTTTCCAATCCTAAAAGACATGGTTGCCCACAACGCTGACGAGGCCGTTTCACATGCGCAGGAGCTGGGGTTCCCGGTTGTTCTTAAGATTCTTTCGCCTCAAATCGTCAGCAAGAGAGCTGCAGGCGGCGTTGTTTTAAACGTGAATTCGCCCGGAGAGGTTCGGGAAGCCTACCAGAGTCTTGTTCAAAGGGCCACGGCGTACAAGCCTAACGCGGAGATAACCGGCGTTATAATTCAACATATGATTGAGGAAAAAGGGTACGAGCTGATAATCGGAGGCAAAACCGACCCTGTATTTGGACCCGTAATTTTGTTCGGCATGGCTGGCGCAGGCATAGACCTCTTCAAAGACTACTCCATCGGGCTGCCTCCACTGAACATCACGCTTGTCCGCCGAATGATGGAGGAAACCAAAGTGTACAAGCTTCTCAAGGGATACCGCAACACGCCGCCTGTGGATATCAAAAAAGTCGTTGAGACTTTGCTTCTCTTCTCCAAGCTGCTTGTAGATTTTCCGCAGATCAAAGAAATCAGCATCAATCCGCTTCTTGTAAGTGAGAAGGAAGCTTACATCCTTGACGCGCACATCGCCATAAATAAGGATGAAGTCTGCAGAAAATTTGATCCCCATGAGCATATGGTGATTAGCCCATACCCGAAAAAATACGAGATGAGGTTGTCTCTCAAAAATGGGCAGGATGTGTTGTTGAGGCCGATAAAACCTGAGGACGAACCTTTGTGGCTTGAAATGTTTCAAAGTTTCTCTGAGGAATCGATTCGTTACCGTTTCTTTGAGATACTGCGGGACACGCCGCATGAAGTGGTGGTGCGCTACTGTAACATTGATTATGACCGGGAGATAGCCATCGTCGCTGAGATAGTGGAAAACCAGCAAAGAAAAATCCTCGGGGTCGCACGAGTAAGTATAGAGCCAGATGGGAAAAGCGGCGAAATCGCTTTTATCGTAACTGATCGATCCCAAGGTTTAGGGTTAGGCACCAAAATGGTAGATTACGTGCTTGACATAGCTAAAGAGAAGGGACTAGAAGAGATTTACGCCATTGTGCTTCCTGATAATGCACGGGCAATGGATCTAATGAAGAAAATGGGTTTCAAGTTCGAATATCTCAGCGACGGAACGGCTAGAGGAACATTGAACCTCAAAAACGAAGACGCCGACAATCTTTGCAGCATTCAAGCAAGAAGCCCCGAGAAGACCGAAGCCAAACCAGCTCATGAGGTTTCAGAACAGGCAGCTAAGAAAAAAATAAAGGCCGCTCCCTAGCAGCGCTGAGCGTCGCGCATAATTCTTAATTGAGAAAGGTTTTGAAACAAAAAGATAGAAAAGAAGAAATTATTTGGTGAGCTGCTTTCGCAGTTCGTTGTATGTTGCTTTTATGTCTTCGATTGAGCCTTCGTCTTCTATGGTTGATGTGTCGCCCATCGGTGCGCCGGTTAGTACTGCTTTGAGTAGTCGACGCATGATTTTTCCGCTTCGAGTTTTAGGCATCCTGTTCACGAATACAACTGCGTCTGGTGTAGCTATCGGTCCTATTGTGATTCGGATTTGCTTTATGAGTTCTACTCGAAGTTCGTCGGATGCTGTGAAACCGGTTCTTAAGACGACGAATGCAACTGGAACTTCGCCTTTTACTGCGTCTTCTTTGCCCATGACTGCTGCTTCAGAAACTGCTGGATGCGCAACCAATGCGCTTTCAAGCTCAACTGTTCCTATGCGGTGTCCCGCTACTTTGAGAACTTCGTCGGATCTGCCAAGCAGCCAGAAGTACCCGTCTGGGTCGCGTACTGCGTAGTCGCCTGAGAAGTAAACTCCGGGCCATCTGCCAAAGTAGGTTTGCTTGAAGCGGTCAGGGTCTTTCCAGATCGTCTGCAACATTCCCGGCCAAGGTGACTTGAGTACTAGCACTCCTTTGTTACCTGGCTGTACTGGCTGCCCTTTCTCATCAAAGATGTCAGCGTTGACTGAAGGCATTGGAAGGGTTGCGCTGCCTGGCTTGAGGGGGGTGAGTTCTATTCCTGAGGCTGGAGAAATCATGAATCCGCCTGTTTCTGTTTGCCACCAAGTATCGATTATGGGGAGTTTTTCTTTGCCTATGACGCGGTAGTACCATTTCCACGCTTCGGGGTTGATGGGTTCACCGACTGAGCCGAGGATACGGAGCGAGCTTAGGTCGTGTTTTGTTACTAGTTGTTCGCCGAATTTCATGAACATTCTTACAGCGGTGGGTGTACCGTAAAGGATGGTTATGCCGTGTCTTTCGATCATTTCCCACCATCGGTCTTGTCCTGGGTAGTCAGGTGTGCCTTCGAAAAGGAACGCGGTTATTCCCATGCTTAGAGGGGCATAAACGTTGTAGGTGTGGCCGGTGATCCAGCCGATGTCCGCGACGCACCAGTAAATGTCTTCATCGGTTGGGTCAAAAGCCCACTTTAGGGTCCAGTAAGCCCACACAAGGTATCCGCCTATGCCGTGCTGAACACCCTTTGGTTTACCCGTGGTTCCTGAAGTGTAGAGAATAAACAGTGGATCGGTGGATTTCATGCTTTCCGGCTCAACGTAAACGTTTGCGCCTGCGTTTGCCAGAGCATCATGGTACCATATGTCTCTGCCTTCTTTCATCTGAACAGGTTGACAAGTTCGTTTGACAACAAGGACTTTTTCGATGTTTGGCATAAGAGGCATGGCACGGTCGGCGTTGTCTTTGATGCCGACTGGTTTTCCTCTTCGGAAGGAGCCGTCTGCTGTGATTAGGATTTTTGCTCCGCAGTCGTTTACTCTATCTGCTAATGCTTCAGCGCTGAATCCTGAAAAGACCACAGTGTGAACTCCGCCTATCCTTGCTGTTGCAAGCAAGGTTATCGGCAACTCGGGAATGACTGGGAGGAAAACTGCAACTCGGTCGCCTTTCTTGACGCCGAAGTCTTTGAGTGCTTTTGCAAGTTTGTTTACTTCTCGGTAAAGTTGATAGTAAGTGTAAGTTTTTACTTCGCCCATTTCCCCTTCCCAAATGTAGGCCAGCTTGTTTTTGCGGCTGCCTTTTATGTGTCTGTCTATGGCGTTGTAGCAGATGTTTAGTTCTCCATCAGGGAACCATTTGTAAAAAGGCGGGTTAGAATCATCCAGAACCTTGCTGGGGAGCTTGAACCAGTCAATGGCTTTAGCTTTCTCTGACCAGTATTCTTGAGGATCTTTAATTGATTTTTCCCAGTCTTTTTTTCTTTTTTCACCAGAAGATATTTTTGCGCTGCTAGGGCAATATTTTTCATCAAAAGGTAGACTAGTTTCCGACATACCGACTCAACCAAGTTTGCTTCGAAAACCTCTCCGTATAGAATATAAGCCTTTCTGATTTTTCATGCTGCATAACGAAAAAGATTTAGGAGGTTTTTTAGCTTGTTGGGAAAATCGGCAGCACAGTCTTTTTATAGGATTCGTTTAGGATTTCTGCAACTGCAAGGTAAATTGCGCTAAAGCCGCATATGATGCCTTCTACGCCTGTGATCTTTGTGAACGTTGCGTTGTTAGCGTATTGGGCGATGGCCAGCATGAAGAACAGGACAAATAAGCTGCCGAAGACGAGTTGCAGAGCTCGGTTGGCTTTCAATGTGCCGAAGAACATTGCGAAGGTGAAGATTCCCCACATTATGAAGTATGCGGATAATGAGGCTGCGGATGGGGCGGCGAACCCGGTGAATTTCGGCAAAATCAAGAGAAGGACAAAGCTCCACCAGAACAAGCCGTAGGAGGTGAATGCGACGGTGCCAAAAGTGTTACCTTTTTTGTATTCCATGGCGCCAACGATAATTTGTGCGACTCCCCCGTAGGCGATGCCCATAGCTAAAATCATTGTATCCAAAGGAAAAGCGCCAGCGTTGACCAAGTTCAGCAACACAGTGGTTAAGCCGAAGCCAAGTAGCCCAAGTGGGCCGGGGTTCGCTAGTTTGGTTAATTGTTCATTGCTCATTTTTTTTCCTCAATTCGGCATATTACCCCTTGCATGTGTTGATTCCTTATAAAAGCTTTTTGAAATCTAAAGACAGATGGCTCCAGGAATAATCTTGTTTGCAAGAGAAACAGGTTTTTTGGAAACTAAGCCCGCGAAAAACCATTATTTTAAGGCGAAGACTAATATCTTCGCGGCGGCGATTAGGGTATAAAAAATAGAAGAGAGTCGAAAATGGTAAATTACTGTCCGGAATGCGGCGGCGAAATACAGTACATCTCTTTAACTAAACATTATGTCTGCAAAAGCTGCGGCTTATCATGCACAGGGCAGGAACTCAACGACTTACACGACAAGAACAGGCCGGCTGAAGAAACAGAGGAAGAGCAGAGGCAAAACCGCCGAAAAGAATACCTGAAATGGTATCTTAGCAGCAAAAAGAAATAATTCTGTTCAGAAGAGGACTACCTGACCTTTTCTTTAGCTCTGACTATTTTTCTTTGTATTTTGGGTTGCTTTTCTGGTTTGTGCAACAATCATCCCAAAACATCTTTGGTGCCGATAGAAGAAGTCTGTCAAAGCAGGGGTGGATGGGGTTTTTTTGGCGCGAAAATTTTTTTCTTTGTGGTTTGGATTGCTTTTTTGGTTTGGGGCTTGAAGCAGTTGCAGGTTGCGTCAACTATCGTCAACTAAAGTCAACTACCGTCAACTGTCGTCTACAAAAGTCAACTAACGTCAACTAACGTCAACTAACGTCAACTAACGTCAACAAAAGTCAATAGGCGGTCACCTGTAGTACTTCGCTGCATCTTTGATGTAATCTTTAACTTCTTCAAGCGAGAGATTTTTACTGTGGAGTTTTCCGGCAAATTTTTTTGTTTGTGTTTTGGGTTGCTTTTTTGATTTGGGGCTTGGATTGGTTGCAGGTTGAGTCTAAAGAAGACAATATTATACACTTTCATACACTTTTATACACTTTCATACAATATTATACACTTTAAGACAATCTGACAACCCTAAAGTTAAGGGGAGGTGAAAACAAACGCCGTTAACGCAAAAAGTAACCTTTAAAGCGTCACTTCAAAAACATGAAAGAGTGCAAATTCCGAAGCTAATCATACACGAATTCAAGCTGGAACCACATCAAGTTGTAAAAGTCGGCTTCACAATCCCCGACAAGTTCAAAGGCTGGCAATCATTTTACGCAAAAATGGAAAAAGCCGGACGCATATCAATCCCAATGAGATCTTATCCATCTGGCAAGACCAAAGAACAAGCCTGCTCCGCTGCATCGTTGAAGTAACACTTGAACCCACTTGAAGCGCGCTGGGTGTCACGATATTATGTGGAAGTTTGTTTTTTAGCATTCACAAAGAAAAAACAAAGGAGTAAATCCTTTCAGAGTTTCCAGTTTCTTGCGGTTTTATGTTGGAACTATTTCCTTGATTTTTTAACTTTCAATGCAACGGCAGATAAGGTCACAACTACCATTGCTGCAGTCAGTGAAACGAGCGCTGCACAGTTGAACTCAGGTACTGTTGGGGTGGGGGAAGCAGACGCAGTAGAGGTTGCTAAGGGAGAGGAAGTTGGGGTTGCAGAAGTAGACGCGGTTGGGCTAGGAGAAGCAGATGTGCTAGAAGAATCTGATATCACTGAGACCGTGTTGTCACCGGAATTGACTACGAATATCTCACCTTTGGCGGAATCGTAAGCTATGCCAAGTGGAAGAGATCCAACGGTTGCTGTTGCGACCACAGCATTATTGCCATCTGATATAACAAAGACGGTTGAACCTGCTGAGCTAGTTTCAAAGATTTCGCCTTTAGCAGGATCGTAAACTAATCCTGTAGGATCGCCTGCATAACCTGAAAGCGACACCGTTGCCACGCGAGCATTATTTTTGTCTGAAAGCACGGAGACCGAGGCCGCATTGTAATTGGCTACGAATATTTCTCCTTTGGCAGAATCATAAGCTAAGCCTTCGGGAGCGCTTACACCGGTTGCGGTGGCAACCACGGAATTAGAGCTATCCGATACAACAGAGATAGAGGAACTCAACTCATTAGATACGAATATTTCACCTTTACCGGAATCATAAGCTAGGTCGGTTGGTCCACCTTCTACATTTATGGTGGCAACCACGGCGTTAGTGCTGTCGGAGATAACAGAGACAGTGTCGACGGTGCTGGAAACGGAATTGTCGTAATTAGTATTGCCCACGAATATTTCGCCTTTACCAGAATCATAAGCTAAGCCCTCTGGGCCTGAACCCACGGATATTGTTGCAACCACCTGATTGGTGCTGTCAGATATGACTGAGACCGTGTCGGCGCCACTGTTGGTTACAAAGACTTCGCCCAAGCTGGAATCGTAAGCCACGCCAGTTGGGTACTGTCCTACGGTTACTGTTGCAACCACTGTATCAGTGCTATCTGATATAACTGAAACGGTGTCATCTCCCTGATTTGTGACAAAAATTTCTCCCTTACTAGAGTCATAAGCTAAATACTGGGGGGCGGATCCCACCGGCACCGTGGTCGGTGTTGCAAGTTGTGTTATTGCGGCGTGAACCGCGTTTGTTGCTGAAATGGCAAAAATGACAATGAATATTAGACCTAAAAGCTTCCAAACTTTAACTTTCATGTGTATTCCTTAACCTTTGATTTTATAGCTTGCATAAAATTGCGTGTAAGCTATTGTTAGGACTATTGGCTGCTAAGGGCTATAAAAGCTTTGTAGACTCTTCCAATTTTTTTTAGGCTAACAATTGCACAATGAACACCTGCTCATAGGAGTTGCGTCCTGTCTTGTCACGATGTTAAGTGTTGAAGTAGGTAGGGGAAACCGATTTTTCTGGTCGCCCTATGTTTTGAGCTACTTCTCGATTGACAACTAAACAGAAAATGCTGTACAACGCATTGCAAGCAACTGACCTTGTTCGATGCCAGGTTGTACTGAGTTTTCAGAAAACTGTTCAACGCTTCAATGTGAGGACGCTTATGGTACTCTCTCTTCTCGTCTTCAGGCCCATAAGTTCTAAACTTTTTATCCACACGCAAAAGGTCCTTAATGCCGCGTTTCTGATTACCCGGGTAAGGAAACACCGCTTCGCCCGTTGCAGACCTAAGCCTCTCATCACTATATTGCGAAGCGCGCGTTTCGTGTTCATCTTGTCCTGCTTGGATTCACCTCCTAAGCTGGACGTAACTCAAGAAATACGAGACCTTAACTCAAAAATAAACGTTAACGTATTTTAGGGACAAACCAGCGCGCATAGGAAGTCAATGCCGAGGAGTGTTGCTTCGCGATGGATGCTGAAGTTCAAGAATCCTTCTGCGGTATGCCCAACATAGAATCAGGCATATGCCTTTGCGGAAAGGTTATTACTTTTAGAGTTGCTTCTTCGGTAGCGGAGAGACGAAAATGCCTGTTGTGTTTATGATTGGTACGGCTGGTTCAGGTAAATCCTTGTTAACGGCAGCTTTCGCTGAATGGTTGAAAATGTCAAAGCAGGATGTTGCCGTCGTGAATTTGGATCCGGGTGCGTTGAAGCTTCCTTACTCGCCTGATGTGGATGTCCGCAACTATGTGGATGTGGGTGATATTATGGAGAAGTACGGGTTGGGACCTAACGGCGCGTTGATTATGGCGGCTGATCTGATCGCTGACGAAATTGAGAACCTGAACCGTGACATCGAGGAAGTACACGCTGACATCGTTTTGGTGGATACTCCCGGTCAAATGGAGCTGTTTGCTTTTCGGGCAAGTGGACCCTACATTGTCGACGAGTTAACCAGGGAGCCTAAAGCGTTGATTTACCTCTTTGACGCGGTCTTCTCGGTTAACCCGATGAACTACGTTTCAAACATGTTTCTCTCCGCAGCGGTTTATAACCGTTTTTTCCACCCGCAGCTTCATGTTCTCTCCAAGACCGATTTGCTTCCTAAGAAGGATGTGCAGGCGATTGCTTCTTGGTCAGCTAACCCGAGGGCGCTTGAGGACGCGATTGAAGAGAAGCTTCAGGGGACAAAACGTCTCTTCAGCCGAAACATGATGCAGGCGATCAACCGTCTTGGCTTGACTTTTCTGCTTATGCCCGTCTCCGCAAAGACAAACGAGGGCATGACCAACATTAACACTACCCTTGAACGCATCCTTAACGAAGGCGAAAAATACACAACCTAAAACTGCGAGGGAAGCAACGTCCAGGCTGCCGCGAATGCTCCCCGTTTAGCCCGCAGAGCCGAATCTGCGCCGGCGATGATTACGACGTCGTTGTCTTGGGGCGCCAGCTGCTCAAGAATCTGTGTTGCAGCTTTCGGGTAGTCTTTCTCGATGCTGTCGCTCACCGACTGAATATGCAAGTGGCCGTCCTTGAAAACCGTTACTAAAGCTTTTCGGGCACCAGCAATGATAGCTGCGTCCCTCTGGTCGATACCCGACTTCACCTTGTTTCCGCTGTCTTTGACTAAAAAGGCAAAATTGAATTCCGACTGGCTTAACTCAGTTTTAGGGATTTCGACGCGTTTGGGGAAAAACTGTTCAAACTGCTCCCAGGTTTCTACTCCTTTTTTTGTCAGTGTGCAGCCTTCTTTGGAGCTTTCAATTAAGCCTGCGCTTTTGAGTCTGCTAATTATTGTGCGAACTGCTCCGTCGCCGACGCAAAGTTTCTTAGCTAATGTGTTTCTGCCTATAGGTTTCTGTGACAGCAGCTCCAACGCGTAGAAAACATGGAAGACGGTGAATGTTGTTGATGGCCCTGGAGCCTTTTTCCCCGCGACTTCCGTTATGAATTTTTTCAGTGATTCAGCCATTTAGTGCACTACTCTAACATAGAGTTACCTAGGTTTTTATAATTTGTCGAAGCCCCATACAGGTTAGCTTCGATAGGCAACAGCGGATACCTCGACAAGCGCGCCTGCCTTCAATTCGCAGCCGACTGTCGCGCGTGCAGGAAATTCCCCCTCAAAGAATTTTGCATATTGAGCGTTGAATTGGTCAAACATTTTCATAGAGGAAAGGTAAGCCACGGTTGAAACAACATCTTTCATCGTGTAGCCTGCTGCTTCCAAAATGGCTTTTATGTTCTCCATTACCTGTTTCGTCTGCGATGCGATGTCTTCGGCGGTTATTTTGCCTTGCTTTGGGTCAATCGGCAGTTGCCCCGAGATAAACAAAAATTTGTCCGCCGCTACTCCTTGGCTGTATGGGCCTATGGGTTTTGGAGCTTTTGTGCTCAACACTGGTTTTTTCATCTTATCCCTGTTCTTGTTGTGGGTTCTTGAGGCTAAAATTGTTTTTTGTCAAAAGCAAGCCGCAGGTTTCGTTTTTGGTTGCTGATTTTGTAGAAAGATTTTTAAGAAAAACTTCGAGTATCTTATGTTCCATTAACAACTTGGACGGAAAAGATTCTTATGAGAATAAACGGGAAATACTTGTTTACTTCTGAGTCGGTCGGCGAAGGACACCCGGATAAGGTGGCGGACCAAATATCCGACAGCGTTTTGGACGCGATCTTCACGAACGATCCTAAAGCAAGAGTTGACTGCGAAACCCTCGTTATGCAGGGAACCGTAATGATTACGGGTCAAATCACCACTTGCACCTACGTTGACATACCGAAAATTGTTCGCCAGACCCTCAAAGAAATTGGGTTCGACAACGCTAAAGACGGCTTAGACTGGGAAACCTGCGGCATCTTAGTTTCTTTAACGGCGCAGTCTCCAGACATCGCCATGGGCGTAAACGAAACGAAAGGCCACGAGCAAGGTGCTGGTGACCAGGGCATGGTTTTCGGCTACGCAACCAACGAGACAAAGGAGCTTATGCCGCTGCCTATTATGCTGGCGCATAAACTGGTTAAGCGGTTGGCTGAGTGCAGAAAAACAAAGCTTATTCCCTGTCTGCGCCCAGACTGCAAGTCTCAGGTAACAGTGGAATACGTGAATGGCAAGCCGAAATGCGTTAAGACCGTAGTTATCGCTGCTCAAAATAACGGGACGCTTGACGATGCAGCCCTCAAGAAGGAAATTATTGAAAAGGTCATCAAGAACGTTATTCCCGCGGATATGCTGGCTGAAGATGTAAACTTCGTTATCAACGGTACAGGAAGGTTCGTTATCGGGGGAACATTGGCTGATTCAGGGTTAACCGGAAGAAAAATCATCGTTGACACATACGGCGGCGTTGGAAGCCACGGAGGCGGATGCTTCAGCGGCAAAGACCCCTCAAAAGTCGACCGTTCAGGCTGCTACATGGCAAGATACATATCAAAAAACATCGTTGCCGCCGGATTAGCCGACCAATGCGAAATCCAAATTTCCTACGCCATCGGCGTCGCTCAACCAATCTCCGTGCTCGTAAACACTTACGAAACAGGCAAGCTTCCTGACTCAAAAATCTTAGAGTTAGTAAACAAGCACTTCGATATGAGGCCTAAAGCCATCATTGACCAGCTGAACCTGCTTAAACCCATCTACAAGAAAACCGCGTGTTTCGGGCACTTCGGCAGAGAAGAAGCGGACTTCACATGGGAAAAAACCGACAAAGCCGACATCCTTAGAAAGGAACTGGAAAACGCCAAAAAAGCCTAAACCACAACCCCTTCTTCCTTTGTTGAATCAGTTTTCAACGGTGGCTTTCCCGCCGTTCTCTTCAACCAAACTGGCAAGCTCCCACATTGCCTTTTCCAGCATTTCTCCGGGTTTTTCTTCCTCTTTTGCAGCGACAGTTAAGTGAATTTCGATATGCGGCGTATTCTCGGCGCCCATAGGATGAGACTTGATGTAAACTCCAGCGTTGGCAGCCATCACCTTGTCTATAAGCGGCGCCAGCTGAGACTCCATAATATCACATAGAAACAGGCTTCTTTCACAGAACACTCTGTCCCCCACCGCATTTTTGAGAAGTGGCGCTATGGTCTGCATGAAAATCGCTTCCATCTCCGAGGGCACACCAGGAAGGGCAAACAAAACCGTTCCTTGCAAATCCGCACGCACTCCAGGAGCAGTGCCGACTGGATTTTGAATCGGCTCAGTTTTTTCAGGCAGAGTCGCCATCTTAACTCTCGCGGGTGTCATCTCGCCCTGGGGAAGGTTTCTTTTTTTGACGTATTCAACATATCTTGCCTTCACCATCGCTAAAGCTTTCTTATTGATTTCCAATTTGCGGTCTAACGCCGTGGCGACGCCTTGTAAAGTTTTGTCGTCAAAAGTTGGGCCTAACCCGCCTGAAGTCACAATGAACTGCGGCTTCCGCTGCAGGGTTTCACAGATTACTTTAGCTATTTCCTCCACGATGTCTTGGACCACGGTTATGCGTTTAACGTTTACACCCAGATTCGTCGCCTGCTTCCCCATCCAAAATGCGTTTGTGTTAACGGTTTTACCAATCAACAGTTCGTTACCTACGCAGATTATTTCCATATCCACCGTCAAATGCGTCCTCACCCGTTAGCTGGATAAGGAGAGGTTTTTTCTTTTATACCGTTTGCTCAGGCAACGCAACAGTCAAAGAAAGGCGGACGCGGCTGGCTCCACACAGCTTAACCGCAAATTTCCGAGTTCACTTGGCGCTCCCATGAAAAGACACCCTCGCCGCCTATGTTTTTTGGACACCCCGCAAACATGAGCACTTGCTTCAAATATTGGCCTAGTGCGCGACCTTTAACACATACGGAACTATGGCGTTGAAAGCATCACATTATGATTTAGCCGCCAAGATCCGTTGCGAATCGGGCGGGATAAGTAAGTCAAATCGTGAACTTTTTACTGTAATTTATTTGTTTTGATGATAAGCCTATTCCGGAAGACACTTCTCTTCTATGGTAGCAAAAAATTTGGAAGCCTTGCGCTTGCCCTGATTCAGCCTATGTTGGGGGCACAGGTCAAGAATGCGAGGTTTAAGGGGGTGACCGTCTTGTGCGGCGCATGGCGAAGAGAGGCATAAAATCCTGCTTCTTCAATCTTGCCTCTTTTATTTGTTGTCGGAAGGTTCTGGCTTGCTTCGAAACTTGGGCTGTTTCGGAAACATGAATTTGGCTAATTGTTTGTGACCTCATGCAGCTCACCATTAAAGCAAATATTGTGTATTAATAAATCAGTTATTCCGATAAAAGAAATAATTCCAAATTGGATATATCCAAGTAAGGCCGTTCACGACTTGGGCAAAACGGGATAACGCAAGCCTAAATTTGCTTCTTGTATTTTATTTGTTCTGATGATAAGATAAATTCAGGCAACTTTTTCCCTCTACAAGCCCAGATTTTGGGGGACCTTTGTCTCGATTGCATAGTTCACTGATCGGGCGTGGAAATGACAATGTAATCTTTGTTTTCTTCCACAGAGAATTTGTCCTTAAGAAACATCTTCATCGCTTGAAGGTCATAATCGCCTTTGATTTTCAGCTGGTAGGTATCAGGCAGTTTATGTTCAATACTAACAACAATAGGGCTAACAATTTTGCGAGTGCCTAACTCTTTTAGAAGAGCAACCGACTCCTCTCTCTTCATGCTTCCCCTCGCAGTTCCTTTTGCACGGACACGACTAATAACACTTTACTATATACACTAAATATAACATTTGTCAGTTTTCCATTTATGAGTTCAGAAAGTCCATCGAGCAGATAATCCTTTTTTATGCGGGACTAGCCGCCGGTCGCTTAGCTCGATCAAAGAATTTTGGAAAACATGTTATTTTTAAACTCTTACCCTCAGCAACACTAATTTGATTCCTAAATTTAATTTCAAAACCCCAACCCAAAAAATGAACATCAGCGATCTAAAAGAGGAAAACCCATACACGAAGGCTCGAAAGTTGTCAAAAAAGGAAGGGTAAATTTGGTTTGTTTTAGTTTTTTTGGTGTTTTATCTTTTTCCAGACTATGAATGACGCTGCGGATGCTATGATTGCGCTTAATGCGCCTATTGCGCTTTCTGGAAGTACAAAAGTTGTTGTGGCTGCTGGGAAGGTTACGAGTGTGGCTAGCCAGGGACCTGATCCGGAGCCTGTTGTTCCTGTGTCTGCTTGACCGTTGGATGAAACAATGTTTTCGAGGTAACTGACTGAGATTCCGGTGTTTAATGCTCCGTCAAGTAATGTGAAGCCGTTTGTGGGTGATGATTGACTGTGACCATTTAGGAGTGCGCCGCCGACCCATAGCTCATTAGCGTAAGCGGTGGTAGATGTTGCAGTAGTGTCTATAGTAGTGCCAGTTCCCAAGTTGTCGGCTGATTGGTCTATATATTGGCTTTGTATAAATGCAGTGTCTAAGCCGCTATATTCGCAAATGTCTGCGGTTGCGCAGGTTACGGTTCCTGTCCCTTGCATGAATGGTAAGGAAATTGTTATGGTTTTTGATGCGCTGGCTGAATTTACTAGTCCCCACCAAACTTCCATGGCTCTATCGCCGACCCTCCATGTATGGCTACCCGGCCAGTTTACTCCGGTTTGAGTTATCACGGGACCAACCTGGGGCTGGTTTGAACCAGTCCATTCTATACCCATTACAGCTATGAGAGCGTCGCCGCTTTGGGGTGTCTGTGTCAAGGTAACGGAAATGGAGCCGCTTGATAATGTTCCTTGAGCGGGACCTTGCACCCGCGTAATGACGGGGCTGCTTGCGTGGACATAATTTGATGTGCAAACAATTGCAACACTTAGCATTATTAGACAGGCAATAACGAGAGATTTTTTCATAGTTTAGCCTTCTTCTTTCTTATTGGGTAGCGTTCAGCGCGTTCAGTATATGATACTTTTCTTCATAGAAAATATGTCCATAAAGAGTCCCTCGTATGCTATTTAGGAAGCAGCCTCAACTATGATACAACAAGCTGCATCATAGGTTTAATTAATCAGCCCTTTTAAGCTCTACTGCGCAGACATGAGCAGCCTTTAGGGGCTTTGACCCGAACCTTTTGGAAAAGACTGGGGAAGGCAGAATTAAGGTGCAGAGTCAAATTTGGATGCTCGTTATTTCCTTTGTTCGGAGAACAATAACGGCACATAGGCTTAACTTGAGACGTTGAGCTTGATTTGCAAATAAGTTGCAATTTTGGGGGATGTGTGGGTTTGAATTTGGTTTTTTTCGCGGCGGAAATTGTTAATGCTTTAAGATTTGGGCTTTCTTGAGGTGGGAATTGTGAAGTTTGGGGTAGCGTCTATTCTTGCTTCCAAAATGTGGCGCTGCATTAAGCCTCACTTTTAATCCTATTTACTTCTTGGTTTAAGAGCTCTGAGTCCTTGGATTGAAGAGATAGCAAGTAAGGCAAGCAGGATGATATGCCCTAATGCAAGAATTATCAATAAATTGTTAGACAAAATGTATGCGATTAATGAGTTGATGGACGACCAATGAAGAGCAAAAAACAGCGTTGAAATAAAGAGTGCAAGCGAAGGAAGAACCATGAGGACATTTCGTTTATCAACTGAAAGCAGCCGCCTCAAATCGCACACGTAAATAAGGATTCCCACAGCCAAAATTAAACCCGCGGTTTCCAGCGTCACATCCACAACTGAGGGCATGCCGAAACCGAAACCGAAAAATTTCGAGTCAAAAGGCCAGAAAATCATGACCTTGCCCATCAAAAAATCTCCAAAGGCAAAATGCTGAACCACAGCAACAAAATAAGGAACAGCTTTCAAACGAAAAACAACAAAGACCGGAATTAACAAAAGGATCCAGAGGAAAAACGAGTGCGTAACAGTGCGATGCACTATTCCAAAGCTTCCCCAAAGAAGGTCCGAGTCAGGCAAAATGCCCAGAATCAGAATCAAAGGAACCAAAAGTTTCCCCTGACGTTTTACACCGGGAATGAAAGCCCAAGCAAGCATCGCAAAAACATAAGCCCAAGCCATATGCCCAAGAAAATACAGTTAAAGCTCCCCTCCGTAAATCTCGGCGTTCACATTAAATGCAAGTCTTAACAATAAATAAGTTTAGGTAAAAAAAAACTTCCGAAGATATCAATTGATAGAAGTCAAATGTTGTCAAAAATATTCACAAAAACGGTAGTGTCTGGTGAGTTGAGCCCGCGCCGGGAAATTTTCGTTTTATGGGGATCATAGCTAGATTTGAGTACTCCCAGTCGCTACATAATCTCAGCAACAGAAATAACTGGGGTACTGAACAAACGGTAAGAATGTTTTTGGAAAACCTTTTTGAGTGAGCGGCAAAGAGCGTGTAGGTTTGTCTTCTGTTTATACGGCGCTTATTCGTCTTTTGGTTTTTCTTTGTTGCTTGTGTTAGCTTTCGGTTTTGGATTTCCACTTTCAATTACGCGAGAGTCTTTATCATTTAGCAAAGATTTCAGCTTCTTAATTTTTTCTCTTGTAGCGATAATTTCTTGGTATAGTTTGTTTTCTTTTTCATTGATTGCCTTCTCGAGTTCTGCCGAGTCAAGAGCAAGTTGCGCCCGTTCTGATTTCAAAATAAATTCAAGATCTTGCGTTCTTTTTACGGCGCTTGCTATCTGGTCAACTTGTTGTATAGTTTGTGAGGAAATTGGCTCAATGACGAGTTTAGGTTCTTCTTCAGATTCTATTCTTTTTTCGGTCGCTATTGTAAGTTGTTTTTTAACCGTTTCTTGGAACGTTGATTGAAGTACTGTTAACTCAGTTGCTAAGCTAGGGATCATTGACGGCAAGTCATAATCCTTCATCGTAAAGACGATTGTTGTAGTCTTGTTTTCTTGGTCGCAGATTTCATTTTCGATGATTATTGGTTTTCCAGAGGCTTTGGCTAATGCGCAAGCCAGGGCGCTGGTTAAGATGCATCCGACTTGAGCGTGCGCAAGAGGATTGTCGTTTGTCTGTTCGCAGATTTCGCTGAAAACGTTTCCAGTAATTGTGATTTTAACATCCTTTTGTTCAGACACAATTTCTATGTTTTCTGCCAATTCCAGGTCTTCTACGAGAATTTTTGGAAATGTTTTTTCGAATGTTTGAAGATCAATCTTAATAAATGAAGTCGCTCCTTCTTTTTCAAACAGTTGTAATAGCCCCTTTCCTGGTGGCGTAAGGAATAGGCCATCTTTTTGTTCTAAATAGAGTACTTCATCGTTTTCTTCTGCACTCGGTAGGGGGGTCTGAGGGGTTCTTGGAATAAAGATCAAGCTTGATTCTGCGTTTTTGAGGCTTTTAGGGGGGAGATATACGCCTTTTTCGTTTGAGTTAAACTCGAATAGTAGACGTTCGATGTTGTCAAGCGAGGAGTTTGCTAGTGCGTCAAGAACTGTTAGGGGCACTTGCTTTGAAGGTGTTATGTAGAAAAGGATGGCTCCCCAAAAGATTGCCGCTGTGCCGAGTACAGCTAGATAGGAGGAAGCGATAAAGGCTGAAGTGATTATTAAGCCTACACCAATTGCAATCATAACAATTTCTGCAATTTGGTTAAAACCTGCTTGTTTGGTAGGCATTTCTCGGCTCCAGCTTTCTTTTTTACTGTTTAAGTTACAATTAAAGTTTATTCTGGAATATGAAATTAGCAGCGCAAAAAGGATAAGCTTGAATTATGATGAGCGCGGCAGAAATTGTAATCCGGCATTAACGGTTTGTTGGGGCTGTAGGGAAAAATAGTGTCAGCATGATCAAAGTTAGGGTTATCCGAATTAAGGTTATTCCCAAAGGAGGGGTATAATTCAAAATCAGACCAGCCATAGGTGCAAGCAATAGGCTCAAACCGAGGCTTAACGCGAAGCGTTCCCATACATCAATACCCGTAGCGTTTGACGTTCGACCTGTCAGTTGCTGGAAAAAGCAGCCGGATTAAGGTGTAGCCGGGCAAAAACACAAGGAATACTCCGCCGAAAATAACGCGTAATTCCTCTACCAAAACTCGTTGCTTGGAACCAGAAGAACGACGACTACGGTTAAAGCAGTGAAAGCAACGGTCATCCAGTACCACATTGCCCTCTTGGAAGAGATGAAACCAAAGTAGGACTTTGCTTCGCTTTCAGGAGCTTGAAAATGGATTTTGTCCTCGTTTTCCAATACAACCAAAACTTGGGTTATTTCTTCGCGGCTAAAGCCGGGCTCCCCCTGTATATGCAGGATTAGCTCCTAACACGCTTGTGATGTTTTTGGTTTTACTTCAGTGGCCGGTTGGTTCTTGGCGAAATTTGCGATTATATATTCACGGCTTGCGGCGACTGCGGCGAAAACCAAGGTTAACGCAAAAAGTGTAAGTGTCATTGGAATTAGCGTTATTCCCCAAGGTGTATAGTTTAGCGCTAAGCCTATTACTGCTGTGAGAGCGATGCTTAATGCAAATCCAAACGCAAGGCGTTCTACTGCGTCAATATATTCTGACGGTGTACTTATTGGAACACTGCAGGGGTAAAGCGCTTTCATTAGGACAAGGCCTGGTAGAAAAAGTACGAATAATACGCCTAACACTTGGCGTACGTAAATTATTGGGTAATCGCTTTGGGGTATCACAAATACGCTAGTCGCTGTTCCTATGACCAAGGAATTTGTTATCCAATACCAAATAGAGTCCTTTGAAAAGATGTAATTTTTGAGAGCGATTAAATGCCCAGGTTTCCTTGAATTGATTGAATCAAATTGGATCTTATTTTCGTCTTCGAGTCTTAAAATGATACCAAGAATTTTTTCCTCAGGTAAATTATATTTCTGTCTCACTAGCTCTATTAGCCTACTGGTAGTTTCAGGTTTTTCGTTTTGAATAGTGTTAATTATGAATTCATTTATTTGCATAGTTGCAACTTGTTCGTTAGTCATTTCATCCTCTGCCTTATCAATGCTTTACTGTTTTCCCCAAAGATCAAGTTAACGAAACTATCAGTATAACAAAGATGATGATGAATGATAATCCTGCAGCATAGGCAGCATTCTTTAGCTTGTGCCTATTTATTGTCAGATTGGTCTGTCCATAAGACGATGAAGATAGTTCGGCTGTTATCAGAAGCACGACTGATCCCACGGCTAAGAGGAATCCTAATAGCGTTAACGTGAATGGAATGCTGAACGTTTTTCTATCCCTCGATTATTCCAAAACTAATCTTATTTGTTTTTCCGTCGTCGCTTAATTCTTCGCCCTCAATTAAAACCGCTTTTTCACGTTGCCTTTGCTAAAATACATGCAAGCGAACTATTTAGTAAGCATCCGATTGCGTTTTATGTTCTTGGAAAACTTTGGGCTTGGATCGAGTCGTCTTTGAAAATTGAACCTCTTATTTCTAAATTATTCTGTTGTCTGCCGATTGTATTTCTAAGCCTTCAACTATTCCCATGTCTTCGGATAACTCGGGTTTTTGTAAATAAAATGCCGTTTTTTGCTCGAATAGTTTACATAGTCCAAATCCAGGTGGAAATAAGAAGATTCCTTCGTTGTCTTTGCTTACCAAGTTCTCTGTTTTTATTTTTTCAGGGAGCACTGCGCTGTTTGTTAAGTCTTTTGGAATGCATACAATCGATGATTCTACGTCCTGGAGGCTTTTCGGAGGCTAGCAAATTCCTTTTTGTGTTGAGTTCAATTCTGTAAGAAGTTGCTCTAAATTGGTCATATTTGACTCACTTACCGCAGTGAGAAATTGGCGGGTATTTGTCTTGTCGGCGCTATGTAAAGGAGAACGGCGCTCCAAAATGTAATGCTAACTCCCTCGATTGCCAAATAAGAAGAGTCATAGAAGCCAGATAACCCTATGGATTTGATGCCTATGACCGTTAGGGCAGCAGTCACGGGTAAATAATTTATTTTTTTCAAGCTAATTCCTTTATCACTTATGGATCTCTTAATCAAGAATTCCTTTCCACCTTGTTAATAGGATTCTTCAAACTTCATTTTGTGAAGGTATTCTATTGATTTTTTACGAAGACTTTAATATACACAGTACTGATTTCGTAAATCTTAAATAATGCGATAGCAGAAGTATTTACTGAGTGCCCCCGGTAAATGACATTCCAACACAGAAAAGATTGTGAAAAAGATTGAATAAAAAAAAATTAGTGCCTATGCTTTTACTCGCTCTGATATTACTGCCAGAAGTTCAGAGTCTGCAAACTGTCTCACAAAACATACCAAGCTCAGGCCAAATCGAGGTCAAAACTTTCTCGCAAAGCATGTCAAGCTCAAACCAAACCGAACCCGAGTCTCAGTCCTCGCAAATTGGATTACAATATCAATGTTCAAACGGTATTTACCAGGACCCAAATGCTACTCTTGAAAGAGATTTCTCTCGATTTGAACACGATGGAATTAAGGTGCTTGTTTTTGGGATAACATGGTATCGGATTGAAGGACCAACAGAAGGTGACTATAATGGAACCTATTCTGACGGAACTCCCTACGGCAATGCAGTCCTAGATGGAGTTAAACGGTTTATTCAAATCGCGGCTGAATACCATATAGGAGCCGTAGTTTCATTTTATTCCATATGGGGAAATGATGGCTTATGGTGCACGCCACAGTATGTTGTGGATCCCGTGACAGGTTTAAATGACGAACTATCAATAGTGAGGAGTCCACAAATGAGACAGGCCTTCGTAAACATGTTTACATACACGGTAAAGTATCTTGCAAAAACTCCGAATATTGTGGCGTGGGATATCTTGGGTGAGCCGTGGTATTGGCCCACTGCTCTTCCTGCACCATACAATAATATTGATCAGAAAGAAAATTTCATCACTCTTATAGGAAATCTTTCTGCGGTTGTAAAAGAATATGACGGAAGACCAGTAAGCATACCATTTGTAAGCGATCATGAGTACGGAACAGCTGCACAAGCTCAAATGGAAAACTTATTCTTAGACAATTTTGGATGGGATCCAAGACTTCTGGATGCACTAAGCTTTATTACTTTTAGTACGTCGCTGCCCACCGCTTATCCGACACTCGAAACTGAATGGTTCAATATGACTAGACTGAATGTCGAAACCGCAGTTTCATATGGCAAACAAGTTTGGATAGAAGGAATTGGAAGCCCTGCGAATGATGATGCTAATCAAACTTCAGATTATGTCACACAAATTAACTTCCTTAAAACCCTCCCTATTGAGGGATTCACCTGTTGGTGTTGGTGGATAGACCCGTTAAATGTTGGAACAGCTTGGAATCTGTTAAATGATACTCAAGGAAATCCGAGACCTGCTTACTATGCTTTGACCAATTCATCAGGCGTCTAATGTTTTACTTGTTCGGGTTGTATGTGTATAGCTGCATATTTGGGTTAGAATAAAACAAGTCATATCGTGGAATGTTCTGGATTTGAGCTTGCGTTTGATTGATAAAGCGCGTGTCGTTGTCAAAAAGAGTTAAGAAAGCTGTATCGCCGCTTGTAAACATTAGGTATATGGGCCAGTACTTGTTAGAATTTATTCGCTGCATCAAGGCTTGCGCTTCAGTTGTCGATAGATTGCCATCTCCCAGACTTATGGACGCATAATGGTCATAACTCCCAATATAGTCCACCCAAGTTGTTCCTCCAGCCCCCGCAATTACATATGCGTCAGGCACGTGTGATTCAAAAAAATGCGCGCCTTGTAGTTCACCAGGAGGAATATAATCAAACTTTTCGTCGCCATACGTTGCTACAATATGGAAAAAAGGCGCAACCAAGAGAAAAATAATCAAAAGTGTGAAGGTCTTTTTAGAGCCTAGATTTTTAGAGATAAAATAAGCAAGCAATATAGAACTGAATAACAAGAGTCTGAGATATAACTCGCCGCCGTAAGGAAGAATGAAGGCGAATAAAGCCACGCCCGTTAATGCGATCAAGACTGTTTTGTCAGTTACATTCAGTTTTTTTGTTCTCCAAGAAAAAATAAAGCCCACTCCAGCAAGCCCTATAGCAATTGCTGTAAAAAATAGCCTATCATACACTGTGAGTATATGTCCCCAGCTACCCGTGGTCCGTTGCGACACACTCGAGCTAAAAATTTCGTTAAATTTGAAAGCTTGAGACAGAAACGAGGGAACATTCGAGTCAAAATATGCGGTTGCTCCATAAATGGTCCAAGCAACAACGATTAAAGTTGACAATAACAAGAGGTTTACTCTTTTTAGTTTTTTAAATACCAGTAGAACTCCCATTATTCCAACTAACATTAGTGCCGTAAGAAAATGACTCATTACAACTGAAAAGACAAGTAGGCTAATCAAGACAAGAAAACTACGTGAGGTCGGTCGACGTTTATCGCTGCTTGCCTCAAAGATCAACACGGTTGAAACCAGCAGGTATACAAAAAACTCGAAAGCTTGCGGGCTCAGAAAGTCTTGACCTGTCCAAGCGATGATAAAGAATGACCAAATGGTCATCCATCTTTGTTCAGTATTTTTGATGAAAAGAAAGGAAAACAACGTCACTGGAACAATATAAAGTAGTTCTGGAACAACTGGAAAACTGCTGATTAGCGCTAGAGGGGATATCCCGCCTATATTCACTAATCCTGAAAGCACTATGATAATGCCAGGCCAGTTATGGTAATAGACAAGTGAAGGATTGAGTTGGCCATTTCTGATAATATAATCCACAAATCCGTAAGTTGGATATGAATATCTGGCACGAGTACCCTCTACTATTGTCGGCGTTAGAGATAAAAAACAAACAAGGATTAAGATTTGGAGTAGCAGGAGCGCCTGATTTTTGTTTGCACATTTCAGAGCGATCAAAAAAGAGGTTGTAAGCAGCACAAATGCAACAAAAAAAGTGATTGGTAAGGCACCCATTAGCCCTATATCGTTAATGTTGCTTGGTGAAGTTTGAAACAAAGAAATAAACCAAACTATAAGAGCAGTCAGAGTCAATGTGGCAGCAAAAGCGCTTGTAAGAATTTTCCTCTTGATCTTGATACCCATCGTTCTGCCTCTTCTTGATTGTTTTGTTGTGATTCGAACCGATGAAACTCAGTTTTAACTTGACATTTCAAACTATTAGTTCTTCAGCAAGCGCCCATACCATAGGCTAGAAAAGAGACCCTTCAAAGAAGAAATATGGATTCCAAAATTAGATTTATTTCCTGAGGCTAGACTTGAGATAACCCCGAAACTTATTTTTGCTATTAATCCTAAGAATTGTAGGAGAATGTAGGGGTCATCCCTATGTTTTAACATGAAAACTCCTGCACCTCGCCCGTAATCGTGGGCTACATTAACTGTCTTGTGTTCGTGATAATGATTGACAATCGCCTGAGAATTGTATTCTACAAGAAAACCATAACAAATTAGACGGAAAAAAATATCTAAGTCTTCGCCACCTTTCGCAAGAGTACCGGCGCCTAAGGCTTCATCAAAAAGGCCTATTTTTGAGAAGACATCGCGTCTAAAAGACATGTTGTTCCCCGAGCCCAAACACCAGGGTATGGGCGCCGATTCCTTGAGCGCTCCATGTTGTTTGATGTTTGGGACGGCTTTCAGAACTTCTTTGATATTTTTGTTCTCTAAAGAAAAAATTTTTTTTCCTGCTCCTTTGTCTTGGCTCATGAATTCCTCGAAATGTGAGTCTTCTGGATTGGGATTAAGCACTCTTCCAGTAACACAAGCTACTTGAAGAAGTGTGTAACAAGTGACATGTTGCCAGATAAAATCAGGGCTAACGATACAATCGTCATCTGTGAAAATAACTATCTCGCCTTTGCTTGCCGAAATCGCTAAATTTCTCGCACAACTTAAACCCTCTTTCTCTTGGCGCAAGTAA
>Ga0326727_10001001_pt1 | contig 110017 bp, 90 predicted proteins | sample MB2enrmetagenome_FD_207643 | JGI IMG/M metagenome (GOLD analysis project Ga0326727, IMG submission 207643) | Lab enriched peat soil microbial communities from McLean, Ithaca, NY, United States - MB29MY | ecosystem: Environmental > Terrestrial > Soil > Wetlands > Peat | place: USA: New York...
TGCCGACGGAGATCTTCCGGCCGCGCAAGACCTGGGCGCCGATTTGAGATCGGGGAAATAGTGACTCAAAACTGCGCAAGTCTTTTTGTGTCAATACGACTTCCCGAAAAGCGCGGAAGTTGGGCTAACTCAGAACCCAAACTTGCTTTTCTTTCCAGCGGTCTCCATGTTCGGCCGCCAGCCAATCGCATGAATAGCGCGCCACGGGAGAAACAGTCGAATCTCGTTCCCTTCCGGCTGATCTCCGTAGATGGCCTGCACTATTATTCCGGGATGGTCCGGCGCCTCCAGCACCCGAACCGCAAACGCCTTCGCTTTCGGGGGACTGGTTTCCTTCGCCGGACCAAGGAGATGTTCAACGCCCACCGCATCAGCCCAACCAGGGTCGAGAAAAACCACCACTATCGACTTCTCTTCAATCTTCATTGCTTCAGCCTAGCTCAATCCCGCGGGCCGCGAGAGGAAACGTCCCATGTTAGAATTGTTTTCAGAGGTGAGCATGAGCACCTACGTTATCTTTGAGAATGAGACCGTGCTTATCAACGTCGATGCTGTTTCCCACGTTGAAATAGATCACGAGACGAAGACCGCCAGTGTTTGGGACGGCGGTTCCGCGATTATTCAGGGGAGCCGGAAGGCCTACGATTTCTTCACGGGCAAGCACAACAACAGAATCACGGTTCATCACACCTAGGGAACTTAGCCAAAATCTTGGCAGGTCGTGACAGCGCCCACTGGAATCCTGGGATGGGTGCCGTCAGCGAGAAAGCCGAACCAATAAGTTACGTGTTCTCAATGGGCTGAATCTGTTCAACCCTCCCGCCTCCACCAAAGTCAGTATCTTCCCACCATGGTTCGGGGGCACTGCGGATGCCTCCGCATGCCGCAGGGCGGGCCGCGTCAGTCTTACGTTTGACGTACTGCGTATAATCGGCTAAGCTCGAATCATGATCCAGACGTTCGGCGATCCGGACACGCACCGGCGGTTCGAACGCCGCTTCGTGAAACGCCTGGCTCATCTGGCTGAAACCGCCCTGCGCCGCCTGGCAGCTCTGGACGCGGCCAAGAAGCTCTCCGATCTGCGCATCCCGCCGAGCAATCGCCTCGAAGCGCTCGCGGGAGATCGCAGGGGCCAGCATAGCCTGAGAATCAACGATCAATATCGGGTCTGCTTCCGTTGGAAAGAGGGGAATGCCTACGATGTCGAAATCGCCAGACACTACCGCTAAACTCGCGCCCGTCCATCCGGGCGCCATCCTCAAGGAAACCTTGGACGACCTTGGCATCTCCATGAACCGCCTGGCCCAAGAACTGCGCGTGCCGGCCAACCGCATCAGCGCCATAGTCTCCGGGCGGCGGGCCATCACGGGGGAAACCGCGCTGCGGCTTGGGCGCTACTTTCATACGACGCCCGACTATTGGATCAACCTGCAAGCCCGCTACGACCTTGAAACTGCCCGGGACGCCTGGGAAGCGCGGGTCGTATCCGAGGTGAGGCCCCACCAGGCGGCGTGAAACCGCCCGCCAGGCCATTGGGGGAGACGAACATGCCCATGAAGAATCACCCGCATCCCGGCCGCATCGTTCGCCAGGATTTTCTGGAACCGCTCAGCTTGACAGTCACCGAGGCCGCCAGGGTGCTTGGCGTAGCGCGCCAAACCGTCAACAACCTGGTTAACGAAAAGGCCGGCATATCGGCGGAAATGGCCGTGCGCCTGTCCAAGGCGTTCGGACCCAGCCCCGAGATGTGGGTTCGCCTCCAGGCCAATTACGACCTATCCCAGGTGCGGCAGGACGAGATCGTTGTTACGCGCTACAAGCGGGCCTCGCAGTTCCACCGATGTCGAAATCTCCAAACAGTACCGCCAAGCTTGCGCCCGTCCATCCGGGCGCCATTTTCAGCCGGAGGAACTCGGCGCGGAGATCCCCAACCTGGCGCCCTACGACCCGGCCAAAGACGGAAGGTTCCCTTGCGAAGACGAAGTGGCCGCCGCCATCGAGAAGCTCCGGGCCGGGGAGGAAGCCAAGGATCGCAAGGGAGGTTGACCTGCCAGGGCTGCCGTCCCGTAGTCAGGCCAACTTGTCCCAGTCGTCGGGGCCGATGTGGGCCTGGCTGAGTATGCTGCGCAACGTGCCCACGGGAACCTCGGGCTTCCTGGGCACAATGGCAGTATCGACTACATCGTCCGTGCGCCGTACGAACTTGACGTGGCTACCCCTCTGGCTGGCTTCGACGAATCCGGCCGCCTCAAGCCGGCGCTTGATCTCGCGGAAGGACAGGGGCCTAAGCCGCCCCAACCTCGGCCTCGATCACGCGGACCTCGGGCGGCCGCGTCGCTTGCGGCGGCTCGAAGTGCAGTTCAATGGCTTCCTTCAGGTTGGCGAGGGCCTCTTCTTCGGTCTCGCCTTGGCTGGCGACGTCGAGTTCCAGGCACTGGGAGACGTACCACTTCCCTTCACGCCAGACGGTCGCGGCGAACGGTCGCACCATGGCTCTATTGTTTCATATTCCCGCCCGCGGCACGCTCCCCAGCCTGAGTCTGCTACGATAATAAGTCTTCGCAGATGTTGCGCTTCGAGACCGCCGGAGAGTCCCACGGAGAGTGTTTGGTGGCAACCCTCATAGGGCTTCCTGCCGGCATACCCATCTCCGTCGAAGCCGTCAACCGCGAGCTGTGGCGCAGGCAACAGGGCTACGGCCGCGGCGGGCGCATGAAGATCGAAAGCGACCGCGCCGAGATCGTGGCGGGCGTGCGGCACTCGCATACCATCGGGTCGCCCGTCGCCATCGTGATCCGCAATCGGGACTGGGAGAACTGGACCGAGACGCTGCCCGTCGAAACGATCGCCGGCGGCGAGGACAAGCGCAAGCCCGTCACCCGGCCGCGGCCGGGACACGCCGACCTGGCCGGGGCCATCAAGTACGATTTCCACGACGCGCGCTATGTTCTGGAACGCGCCAGCGCCCGCGAGACCGCCGCGCGCGTGGCCGTGGGCGCCATGGCCAAGGCGCTGCTGGGCGAGTTCGGAATCCGCGTGCTGAGCCACGTGATCGCGGTGGGATCGGCCAAGCTGGAACGCGCGGCGGCGTGGGACGAACTGGTGGCCTTGAGCCAGCGCGACGAAGTGCTGTTGGGATGCGTGGACCCGGCAGCGGAAGCCCGCATGAAAGCAGTGGTCGACGAGGCCTACCGCACGGGCGATACCGTGGGCGCGGTTTTCGAGGTGGTGGCGCGCGGCGTTCCGGTGGGCCTGGGCTCGCACATCGCCTGGGACACGCGGCTGGACGGGCGCCTGGCGCAGGCCATCGTCTCCATGCAGGCGGTGAAAGGCGTGGAAGTGGGGTTTGCGGCGGATGGCGCGGCCGGCTTCGGTTCGAAAGTGCAGGACACCATCCACTACGATCGCGAGCAGCGGCGCTTCACGCGCGGCGCCAACCGCGCCGGCGGGATCGAGGGCGGCATCAGCAACGGGCAGGACATTCTGGTGCGCGGCATGCTGAAGCCGATTTCCACTTTGCGGCGCCCGCTGGAGTCGGTGGACCTGGTGACGCGCGAGGCCGCCCTGGCCGCCTACGAGCGCTCGGACGTGTGCGTGGCGCAGGCCGCGGGCGTGATCGGCGAGGCTATGGTGGCGCTGGTGCTGGCGGTTGCCTTCCTGGAAAAATTCGGCGGCGATTCGCTGGCCGAGACGCGCCGCAATTACGAAGGATATCTGCGTCAGGTAAGAGAGTATTAGCCGTTATGGTTTACCCGATTGTAAAGTTCGGCAACCCGGTGCTGGAGCGGGAAGCCGACGACGTGACCGAGTTCGGCACGCCCGAACTGGACAAGTTCCTGGAGGACATGTTCGAATCCATGTACGCCGCCAAAGGGGTGGGGCTGGCGGCGCCGCAGATCGGATTCCCGCGGAAGATTTCCGTCATCGACGTGTCCAACGGGGAACGGCCCGAAGACAAGCTGGTCCTGATCAACCCCAAGATCGTGAAGGTGGAAGGCCGGCAGGAAGGCGAAGAGGGCTGCCTCAGCATCCCCACTTTCCGCGAGCAGGTGCGGCGCGCCAAACGCGTCACCCTGCGCGCCAAAAACGCCAAGGGCGAGGAATTCGAAATGACCGGCGAAGACCTGCTGGCGCGCGCCTTCCTGCACGAAACCGACCATCTTCACGGCCGCCTCTACATCACCCACATCAGCGCCCTCAAGCGCGACCTGATGAAGCGCAAGATCAAAAAACTGCAACGCGCCGGGGACTGGGACTGAGCGGGCCATGCCGCGTCCCCTGCGCCTGGTCTTCCTCGGGACCCCGGATTTCGCCGTGCCCACGCTGGAGCGCATCGTGGCATCCGGGCACCGGGTCGCCGCCGTGGTCACGCAGCCCGACCGGCCGCGCGGCCGCGGCCGGCAACTCGCGCCGCCGCCCGTCAAGGAAGCGGCTTTGCGCCTGGGACTGCCGGTGTACCAGCCGGAACGGGTGCGCCGTCCCGAGGCTGTGGAGTACTTACGCGCGCAGGGCGCCGAGGCCATGGTGGTGGTGGGCTACGGCCAGATCATCCCGCAGGCGGCGATCGACCTGGCGCCGCTCGGCATTATCAACGTGCACGGCTCGCTGCTGCCGAAGTATCGCGGGGCCGGACCGATCCAGTGGGCCCTCCTCAACGGCGAAACGCGCACCGGGGTGACCACCATGCGCATCGACGCGGGGCTGGACACCGGCGCCATGCTGCTGAAAGCCGAAACCGCGATCGGGCCGGATGAGGACGCGCCCTCGCTCGGCGGGCGCCTGGCCGAAATGGGCGCGCGGCTGCTGGTGGAAACGCTGGCGGGGCTGGTGGATGGCAGCATCGTTCCGGAAGCGCAGGACCCGGCGCAGGCCACCTACGCGCGCATGCTGAAGAAGGAAGACGGGCTCATCGATTGGACGCGTCCCGCCGCCGCGATCCACAACCAGGTGCGCGGCCTGCAGCCATCGCCGGGAGCTTACACTGCGTTTCGCGGGCAAACCCTGCATGTGCGCCGGGCGCGCGTGGCGGACGCCTGGCAGGGCGGCGCGCCTCCGGGAACGGTGGCCGGCGTGAAACCGCTGCTGGTGGCCTGCGGCTCCGGCGCGCTGGAATTGATCGAGGTGCAGAGCGAGGGACGCAAACGTCTGGCCGCCGCCGATTTCGCAAACGGGCAGCGGCTGATGGAGAATGAGAGTTTGGGAAGTTGATTTTGTGGGGCAGGTTGTCAACCTGCGGCCGATTGTTAATCGGCCAGGCGAGCGAAGCTCGCCCGCGCGAAGAGGCGGGTTGACAACCCGCCGCAGGTTGCCAACCCGCCCCACAAAATCAGATGGAAAATGAGATTTTTGGGGGACACATCAGCTTGAACTTGCCGCTCGGTTACGCATACGCTTCCACATACGCGGGCATCCGCCAGGAGGAAAAAGACGACCTGGCGCTCATCGTCTCCGGCCTTCCGGCCAACGCGGCGGCGGTCTTCACGCGGAACCGCGTGCAGGCTGCCCCGGTGAAGTTGTGCCGCCGCCATCTGAAACTGTCGGGCGGGAAAGTGGGCGCGGTGGTGGTGAACGCCGGCAACGCCAACTGCGCCACGCGCACGGGCGACGCGGTAGCGCTGGAAACGGCCAGGGCGGCGGGCCGGCTGCTGCAACTTCCGGCGGCCCAGGTGCTGGCGGCGTCCACCGGCGTCATCGGAGTGGAACTCGAGGCCCGGAAGATTGTGTCGGCGCTGCCGCGGCTGGTGGCGGGGCTGTCCCCGGAGCGCTTCGACGATGTGGCGCGCGCCATGATGACCACCGACCTGGCGCCCAAGACCGCATCGGCCGAGGTGAAGCTGCGCCGCGGAACCATCCGCATCGCGGGGATGACCAAGGGGTCGGGCATGATTCATCCGCAGATGGCCACCACGCTCGGTTTCGTGATGACCGACGCCCACGTGCCGGTGGCCCGCTTGCGCGCCATGCTGAAGCGCGGCGCGGATCTCAGCTACAACCGCCTCTCGGTGGACGGCGACACATCCACCAACGACACGCTGCTGCTGGTTGCCAACGGCGCCTCGGGCGTGCGCGCCGACGCCCGGGAACTCGCCAAAGTGGAAGAAGCGGCCGGCGCGGTTTTGCGGCAACTGGCGCAGGCCATCGCGCGCGACGGCGAAGGCGCGCGCAAGTTCGTCACCCTGGTGGTGACGGGCGCCACCAGCGACGCCGCGGCGGAGAAGATCGCCCGCGCCATCGCCAATTCGCCGCTGGTGAAGACCGCCATCGCCGGTAGCGATCCGAACTGGGGCCGCATACTCTCGGCGGCCGGCAACGCGGGAGTGGCCTTCGATCCGGGTAAGGCGGACATCCATATGCAGGGCGTGCTGGTGTGCCGGGAGGGTTTCGCCGCGCCGTTTTCCGAAGCCGGTCTGAAACACAAGCTGGATGGGCCGGAGTGCGAGATCCGTTTCCACATCGGCGGCCGGGGCAAGGGCGCGGCGCGGTTTTGGACCTGCGACCTCACGGAAGGCTACATACGGATCAACGCCAGTTACAGGACCTGACATGACACGCCGGCCGCTGCTGCGAGTCTCCGCGATGCTTCTGGGCGGCTGCCTGTGGGCCGCTGCGGGCGAAAACCCGGCCGACGAGGTGCACGCCATGATCGAAGGCATGCACACCGCCCTGATGGACGGCAAGGCGGATGCCTTGCGAGCCTTCTTCGATCCCCGGATGCCGGGCTTCAAGCGGCTTTCGAGCGATATCGGTGCGCTGCTGAAGGAATCGCTGGCGCCCTCGGCGATCGAGTTTTTGAGCGAAACCGGCGACGGCCAGGCGCGCGATCTGGAATTGGACTGGCGGATGAATATCCGCGCGTACAGCGGCGAGTGGAGCGTGGCGCGCCCCGCGCGAGTGACGCTGCGCGCCGAGAAACGCGACGGGCGCTGGCGCATCGTGTCGTTCGCGCCCATGGAGTTTTTTGCGCCGGCGCGGGGCAGCGCGGTGTGGGACCTGGTTTCCGCGTCGCTCGGTTCGCTGGCCGAGGTGAGGGGCGGGGCCGTCGATGACCGCGGCTACGTGCCCGCGGACTTCCTGGCCGCGTTCGACCCCAGGATGCCGGGCTTCGATCGACTGCGCGCCAACGTCACCGCGCTGCTGCAGGAGGGAAATGTCGAGTCGTTTGTGGAACTGGCCGGCAGCCATGGCGACGACCGCCGGCGCACGCTGGAACTGGATTGGACCCTCTCGGTGGTAGGGCACGACACCAGCATCGAAATGTTCCGGCGCCGCCAGCGGGTCACCTGCCAGGTGGAGCGGCAAGGCGCGAAGTGGCGGATCGTGGCGTTCGATCCGCTGGAGTTTCTGGCGCCGGAGAAGCCGCGGTAAGAGCGCCCCGCGGCGCGCTCCTACTGCCGGTGGATTTCGCGCACCAGGGCGAAGGCGGCGTTATCCTGTTCGATGGCCAGGCTGAAGGGCGCTGTGGACTTGGCGTCCACGCGGTCCACATGAACGGCGACGGCGCCGAGTTTGGAGCCGATGTCGGTGGTGAGGGTGAACACCACCCGGACGTTTTGAATCGGGTAACCGGTGTTATTCTTCACCTCGCCCACCAGCATGGTCGGCTGGCCGTGCTGGATGCGCGCCTCGGACACTTCCAGATCGTGGTCGGTGGTGATCTGAACGCTTTTCACCAGGTCGGGCAAGGTTGCCTGGGCGATTTCGGCGGGGGTCGGTTGGTACACCGGTTTTTCCCGGACGTGGAAGTAGTGGCCCGCGCCCAGCGCCACCAGACCGATCACGATCAGGCACGCAAGACTCACCAGGATGGCGGTGCGGGCTTTCTGGAAGAAGGTCCGGTTGGTGAGGTACAGGGGATCGGAGGGCGCGCCGCCGGCCAGGAAGCGCTCCCACCGGGCGCGGAGCGGGCCGGATGCCCGGCCGGTCCGGGGCGCCGGATTGGCGGAGCCGGGTTGCAGTCCCGCGTACACGATCGATTCCCACAACTTCCGCAACTTTTTCATACGGGCCCTCCGGTTCGCACTTCAATTATATCGTGGGCACGTGCGTCGCGGCCCGCCCTTGGTCAGCGCCGCGGATCCGCCAGCAGGCTTTCCAGGGCGCGCAGCATCTCCTGCCGGCCCATGACGATCAGGTAATCGCCGGCCCGCACGGCGGTATCGGCGGGCGGATTGAAAAGCATGGTCCCGTCGCGGTTGCGGATCGCCATGACGATTACGCCCAAGTCCCGGCCGAGCTGCATGTCGCGGATGGTCTTCGACACCATCTCGCTGGTTTCGGCTACCCGCACCTGTTCGATGGCGATGTCCTGGCCGATGTCCTTGGAGGAGAAATCCAGGAACTGAACCACGTGCGGCCGCAGCAGCGATTGCGCCAGGCGGTGCCCGGTAATGGCATAGGGCGCATACACGGCGTCGGCGCCGGCGCGCCGCATTTTTTCCTCGGCGCCTTCCTCGGCCGCGCGGGTGGCGACGAACATGCGCGGGTTCAGCCCCTTGGCCGATAGCAGCACGAAGAGGTTGTCGGCGTCGGTGGCCAGGGCGGCCACCAGGCCGCGCGCCCGCTCGATGCCCACCTGGCGAAGCACTTCGTCGCGGGTGGCGTCCGCGGCCACCGCCAGCAGGCCCGCCATCATGGCGCGTTCCACGCGCGCGGTATCGGAATCCACCACCACGAAGGGGACGCCGGCGTGATGCAACTCGTCGGCGGCGCCGCGCCCCACGCGCCCGTAGCCGCAGATGATGAAGTGGTCCTTCAGTTTGTCGATCATGTGCTTTCTCCGCCGCTTGCCGATGACATCGCCGAACTCCAGTTCGATGATGGTCTGGGTCATGGCGCCGATGGCGACCAGGATGGTGGTGACGCCGAAAATGATGAGGAACGAATTGAAGATGCGGCCGGCGCGCGAGAGCGGATGGATCTCCGAATAGCCCACCGTGGTAATGGTGATGAGCGTCATGTAGAAGGCGTCGAACGGAGGGTAATTATCGATGAGCGTGAACCCCACCGTCCCCGTGAGGAGGATGGAGAGCATCGCCAGGATGATGTAGATAAACCGCCGCGCCAGCCGGTTCATGAGCCGCCAGGACCAAGTATAGCGGCTGGCGCGGTAGGCTGCGCCACGGCGGATTCCGGGCCGCATCGCTGGCGGGCATGGGCCGCGGCGGCTTGATATGATGGTGGGAGTTCCGTAGATCCCTCCGGTTAGTGCCGATGGCTTCGGGCCGGTAGCTCAAGTGGTAGAGCATCGCCCTTTTAAGGCGGTGGTTGCGGGTTCGAGTCCCGCCCGGCTCACCAGACCTGAGGGACAAATTCCCTTTCGCGTAGAGCCGGTATTGTGTGGAAGAACGGTGGGTGGTGGGCGCGACAGGACTCGAACCTGTGACCTCCTGCGTGTGAAGCAGGCGCTCTAACCAACTGAGCTACGCGCCCAACGGCTCCGGGATCGTGCAGGCTTGCGCGACCCACGCCAATTCTTGAGTTTACCGGAAATTCGCCGGCCGCGCCACTCGCCTGCATCTTCTGTCGCCCGAATCTTCAGATCATCTCGTTGAGCAGTTCCGGACGGGGACTCGGAATCACCACCTTGTTCACCAGCATCCCCTTCTGGCCCACGATCTGCGCACCCGCGTCTATGGCGGCCTCGACCGCGGCCACGTCGCCGGTCAGCGTCACGAACGCCTTGCCCCCTAGCGCCATCGCCAGGCGGATCTCGATCAGTTCCACGTTGGCGGCCTTCACCGCGGCGTCGGCGCCTTCGATCAACGCGGCCACCGAGAACGATTCCAGTATCCCCAACGCCGCCAGCGTCTCCACCTTGGTCGCGCCGCTGAGGGCCGGAAACACGCTCTCGTGCAGGTTGGGAATCACGAACGAGTCGATGACCGAGAAACGCGCCCCGCCCACGCCCGCCGAAACCGCGGCTTCCACCGCGCCCACTTCGCCGCGCACCATCACCATGTACTTGCCCGAGCAGATGGACCGCGACAGGACCAGCTCCACGTCCGCCGCCTTGAGCATGGTGTCGCACACCTGAAAACCCGAGGCGACACTGGTCAGCTCGATGAGACCGATTGAGTTTCTTGCCATCGCTTTACGTCACAATCTCCAGATACTCCGGTGTTACCGCGCGCACTTTGCCATCCACGCTCGAATGCACATGGGCGCCCAGCTTGCCTTCCTCGACGCGTCCCACCACCTGGCCCCGCTTCACCTTCCGGCCGGCTTCCACGGCGGGGATGGCCGGCTGGCCGGCATGCTGCCGCAGCTTGATGCGCACCGCCTGCGGCCGGAACTCGGCTTCGTGGAAGGGCGTGGACGTCTCGTATTCCTCCACTTGCAGCCGCCTGCGAAGCTGCGCCAGCGGCACCCGCCGGTACTCCTTCATGGGGTGCACTTCCACCGGCTTTTGCTGGATGAACTTCAGGCCCGCCCCGCGCCGCGATTTCTTGCCGTCGTCGCAGGCTTCCTTGGGATACAGATCCTCGGGACAGGCGTACAGCGTGCACAGGCCGCAGGCGCAGCACAGCTCGCTCCACTGGTTCCAGATGTCTCCGCCGGTCACCGTGAACCCCAGGCTGCGCATCACTTTGTGCGGCATCACTTCGTAGCCCAGCAGGTAGCGCGGGCAGAACTCCGTGCAGTAGCTGCATTGATCGCAGGCCGATTTGCCGATGCGGTTCATCTCCGCCTGCGAGCGCGTGCGGCGCGTCATCAGGTAATGATCGCGCGGCAGCACGATCAGCCCGCCGGTGGTCTTGGTCACCACGTCGTCCAGGTCGTACGTCAGCGTGCCCATCATCAGGCCGCTGATGAAGACTCCGAACTCGCCCACCGTGGCGCCGCCGGCCATGGCCAGCAGATCGCGGAAGGGCGTGCCGATCGGCGCCCAGAACGATTGCGGCTGGTTTACGGCGCCGCACACCGAGAGGAACTTGCGCGTCACCGGCTGGTCCTGCGCGGCCTGCTCCACGTTGTACAGCGTCTCGACGTTGTTGACCACGCAGCCGACCTGCAGCGGAATTCCGGCCGGAGGAATCAGGCGCCCGGTGGCCGTGTAGACCAGCTCGTACTCGTCGCCGGACGGGTAGAAGTCGCCCAGCATCGTGAACTCGATCGCCGCGTTCTTCAGGCTGCGTTGCAAGCTCTCGAGCGCTTCGTGGTTTTTGGTCTTGATGCCGAACTTGCCGCTCTTGGCGCCCACGCTCTCCATCATGCGGGTCATCCCGTCGAGGATCTGCGACGGGAAGTGCTTCATCAGTTCGGCGTCCTTGTGGATCAACGGTTCGCACTCCGCGCCGTTGGCGATCATGAACTCCACTTGAGATTGCGCTTTCACGTACGTAGGGAACCCGGCGCCGCCGGCGCCCACCACGCCGTGTTCACGCAGTTTCTCACTGAGCATAAATCACAGCATAGCAAGGCCGTTGGCGCGGTGCAGGGCGCGCGCGCCTTTCGAGCCTGCCCTACCGTAAAATCTGAAGTAGCCGAATGCTTCTCCGGCAAGCCATCGCGATCCTGCTGCTGGCCGCGCCGCTCGCCGCCGCCGGGCCCGCAATCAAGCTGCGCGTTCACACGCCGCGCGGCGAATCCACGGTGGAGGTGCCGCTGGAACGCTACGTCGCCGCGGTCGTGGCGGGCGAGGGCGGCGTGCTGCGGTCGGAAGCCGCGCGCCAGGCCCTGGCCGTGGCCGCGCGCACCTACGCCGTGCGCCTGCGGGGCCGCCACTCGGCCGAGGGATTCGATTTCTGCGACACCACCCACTGCCAGCGCGCCGACCTGGACGGCGTCACTCCGGCCATCCAGGCCATCGCCGCCGCCACCGCCGGAGAACTGGTGTGGTTCCAGGGCGCGCCCGCTTTCACGCCCTATTCGCGCGACTGCGGCGGCCGCACCGAGGACGCCGCCGAGGTCTGGCCCTCCCTGGCCGCGCCCTACCTGCGCAGCCAGGCCGACCCGTACTGCCTGCGCGCCGGCGCGCGGCCGTGGCAGTGGAGCGGCGACCCGGCGCTGGTGGCGGCCGCGCTGCTGCGCTCGGGATTGCGCGCGCCCCACGTTATCGAGCGCGTCGAAATCGTCCAGCGCACGGCGTCGGGGCGGGCGCGCACGCTGCTGCTCAGCGGGGCTGGCGAAGAGGTGCGCATCGGCGCCGGCTCACTACACGCCGCTGTGGGCCGCGAGCTGGGATGGAACACCATCGAGAGCGAACGCTTCGAAGTGCATGCCGCCGGCGGGCGGCTGGTGTTTCAAGGCTCCGGCTCGGGGCACGGCGTGGGACTGTGCCAGCGCGGCGCCGACCAACTGGGCGCCGAAGGCCGCTCCTATCGCGAGATCCTGGCGTTCTACTATCCCGGCACGGCCACCGGCGCCACGGCGCGCGGATTTTCCTGGCAGCGGTTGGGCGGCGGCTCGATCGCCCTGTTCACCACCGAGCCCGATAGCGACGGCGCGGTGCTCGAACTGGCCGAGCGCCTGGCTGCCACGCTGGCGCGCCGGACCCGATGGCCGGTGCCCGCGGGCATCGAGATTCGCGTCTATCCCACCCTGGACGCCTACCGCAATGCCACCGGCGAACCGGGATGGGTGGCCGCCCATACTGAGGGACGGCGCATCCGGATGCAGCCCACCAGCGTGCTGCGCGCGCATGACGCCCTGGACCGCGTGCTGCGCCACGAGCTGATCCACGCGCTGATGGAAGCCCAGGCCGCGCCGGACCTGCCGGCCTGGTTCCGCGAAGGGCTGGCCGAGTACCTGGACGGATCGAAGAGCGTTGAGAGCGCCGCCGGCTTCCCCGCCGATTCCGCTTTGCGCCAGACCGGCGACCCGGTGGAAGCCCGCCGCGCCTATGCCGAGGCCCTCGCCGCCGTCTCCCGCCTGGTGGAGCGCTACGGCGAAAGCACCGTGCTCGGCTGGGTGAGGCGCGGCTTGCCGCCCGAGGCGCGGGCCAATTGAGACGTCATGAACGGTCCTATGACTGGCGACCCTACTTCGCCGCGCAGCCCAGGCCGAGCGCCGCGTCGATCACGATTTGCACGTCGGCGACCGTGACCGAGCCGTCGCCGTTCAGATCGTCGACGGCCGGAATCGCTTCCAGCGCTTCATTGACGATGAGCTGCACATCGGCGACGTTGGTTGCCCCGTCCCCGTCGATGTCGCACGCCGAGACGCCCAGGTAAATGCTGACCGTGTTGCCGTCCACGTTGGCAATTGCGAGATCGACCCGCCCGTCGCCATAGAAATTGCCCATCGCCACCGACGTCTGCGCACCCGTCGTTACCGGATAGCTCACCGGCGGCCGGAACGTTCCGTCGCCGTTCCCCAGGAGAACGTTCAAGCTGTTCTGCCCTGGGGGATTGGCAAGGTCGGTATCGCTCGTCACCGCAAGATCCGCGTAGCCGTCGCCATCGAAATCGCCGAACACTATCGAATAGGGATTATTCCCGGCGGCGTAGTTGACGGCGGGTTGAAACGTTCCGTCCCCGTTACCCAGCAGGACCGACACCTTTGGGCTGCCAAAGTTGTTGGAGGGATTCGCGACAGCCAGATCGGGTATGCCGTCGCCGTTGAAATCTCCGATCGCCACGGCGCTTGAGGAACTGCCGGGGGTCGGATAGCCAGACATTGAATTCTGTGGGAAGACGAGATTCCCGCTCCCCAACAGCACGAACACGCCGTTCCCTTTGGTTGGAGTCAGTGCGATATCCGTAATCCCGTCCCCATTAAAATCTCCTACGGCTAGCCAGGAAGCCCCGGGCGCGTCCAGGCTGGAAACGATCCCGGGAAACATCTGGGTACCGTTGTCCAACATCAAGACGTTCCCGCTCGTGAGGCTGCTCACCACCAGGTCCGGATCGCCAAATCCATTGAAATCCCCGACCGCTAGAGTGAGAACTCCACCCGTTCCCACCGCGAAAGTCTGCACCGCCTGAAACGTGCCGTCGCCGTTGCCCATCAGGATCTCCACTCCAGCGTTGTCGGCAACCGCAATGTCCTGCTTACCGTCCCCGTTGAAGTCCGCAACCACGATAGTCCGGGGCTGCCGGGCTGTGGGGTAATTCACCGCCCGTTGAAACCCGCCGCCCACCTTTCCCAGAAAAACGCTGACATCGCTGCCGAGTTGGTTGGCCACGGCGAGGTCGGGAATGCCGCTCCGTTGAAGTCCCCCACGGTGATCGACGTCGGGGCGGAGTCCGCAGTCAGCGTCGGCCCCGGCACGAACCGGCCCGCCGGCACCGATGTCACGGTCTGCACCACCGGACTGGAGCGGGCGGCGGAACAGGTGGAGTACGACGGATCGCAGGCCGTGATCCTGCGCTTGCCGGTGGGAAGCAGGACGGTGGTAAAGGAAGCCGTACCCGAATGAATGACGCCAGTGCCCAAAATGGTGGCTCCGTCAAAGAAGGTCACATTACCTACGGCACTGGCCGGCGTGACGGTTGCGGTGAGCGTGACGGGCGCGCCGAAGACGGACGGGTTCGGCGACGTGGAGAGCGAAACGCCCGAAGCCGCTTGCGCCGCGCCAAAACGCGGCAACAAGATCGGGAGCAGAGCGAGCAGCGAGGAGCGGGAGGATAGGCGCCAGGCCGGTAACATGGGCAGGTTCATATTCGATGCGTTCTGAGAACAGGGCTATTGTATCCGATTCGGCCGGAATCAGCGCCCGTTCCCCCGCGCGGCTGGGCGGTGCGCGGACGCGCAGACGCGTGCATGGGGGCGGCTACATGGTGCGCCTGCCATGACCGTTGAGCGGCCCCAGCGCCCGGACCGCCTCGACCGTTTCGTTCACCACCCGCACGAACTTCTCGCCTTCGCCGGCCGAGACGTAGTCGAAACGGCAGCGGGCTTCATCGATGCCCAACTGGCGCAGCAGCCGCAGCAGCAAACGATGCCGCGCGGTGGCGCGGTAGTTCCCCTCCTGGTAATGGCAGTCCCCGCCGTGACAGGCCAGGATCAGAACGCCATCGGCTCCATCGCGGAATGCCTGCATCACGAATTGGGCGTCCACCCGCCCGCTGCACATCGCGCGCACTATCCGTATGTTCGGGGGATAACTCATCTGCGCCGCGCCGGCCTTATCGGCGCCGGCATAGGAGCACCAGTTGCACAGGAACCCCACGATCTTCGGCTCGAAGGGGCCGGCCGGAGACGGCGCGGCCGGCTGTGTCTGAGTCTGGTTCATGCCAGCACCGCCTCGATTTCGGCCAGTATCTGTTCGTTGGTGAAGTGGTTCGCCCGGATGGCCCCACTCGGGCAGGCTGCCGCGCAGGTACCACACCCATGACACAGCAGCGCGCCAACGGAGGCTGCGCGGCCTTCGGGCGATTGGCCGATGGCCTGATACGGGCACACCCAGGCGCACGTCCGGCATCCCGAGCACCGGGTTTCATCCACCACCGCGGCGATCGGCGGGATCTCCAGCTTTTTGCCGTCGGCCAGCCCGGAAAGCACATATCCCGCCGCCGACATCCCCTGGCTCACAGCCATTTGTATGTCCATGGGCGCCTGGCACGCTCCCGCCACGTAAATCCCCTTGATCGCGCTCTGCGCCGAATCCATGCGGCCGTGCAGTTCGGCGAAAAAGCCGAAGCGGTCGAGCGGGGCTCCCAGCAGCCGGCTCAAATCCGCGGCGTCGGCGGCGCCCGTGAGGGCTGGGCACAACACCACCATGTCCGCGGTCAGGCTGCCCCGGTTGCCCGCGGGTTCCTGGTATTCGACCGTCACGCCGCCCTCCGCCCCGGTGACCCGCACTCCTCCGGGCGCGTAGCGAATGAAGCCGGCACGGGGATTCCGCCGGGCCTCTTCATAAAGAGCGAATTCCTCTTTGCCGGGCGCCACCAGTTCGCGATACAGGTGGTAAACCCTGGCGCCGGGCAGTTTCTTTTCGATCCAGTGGTCGAATTTGAAAGCGTAGTTGCAGCAGATGCCCGAGCAGTAGGGGCGGTGCCGCTCCTCCAGGCTGCCGGCGCAATGCACAATGGCCACGCTCCCAGCCGGCGCCCCGCCCGGCCGTTTCAGCTCTCCGCCGGTGGGGCCGTTGGACGCCAGAATGCGCTCGAATTCCAGGCTGGTATAAACGCCCGGCACCGTCCCGTAGCCCAGTTCGGGCAGGCTGCGGCAATCGTACAGCCCGAAGCCGGCCACCACCACCACGGCCCCGGCCGGGCGCTCCAGGGTTCGCGCTGCATCCGTGTAGCGGATCGCGTCTTCCACCGGGCAGGCGTCCCGGCACAAGGTGCATTCCTCGCCCTGGCTTCGCAGACAGGTCCGCGCGTCCAGAAACGGAACGTTGGGCAGCGCGCCCGGAAAGGGCAAGGCGATGGCATGCCGCGTGTCGAGACCGAAATTGAACTCGTTGGGCGCCGAGACCGGACAGGGCGGGACGCATTCTCCGCAGCCGATGCACTGTTCGGCGTCCACGTAGCGCGGCATCTGCCGGATGGACGCCTGGAAGTTGCCGTAATACCCTTTGAGGCCGCTCAGTTCGGCCAGCGTCAGAACCTCGATGTTGGCGGAGTGCGGACCGTGCAGCACTTCACCCAACACCGGTTCCAGCAGGCAGGGGCCGCACTCCATGTTCGGGAACAGATCCTCGTAGCGGACCGGCATGCCTCCCAGTACCGGCGACTTCTCGACCAGCACCACCTTGCGGCCCGCCTCCGCCAGGGTGAGCGCGCACTTCAGGCCGGCCGGCCCGGCGCCGATCACCACCACGTCGCGGCACGCCTCGATCTCCGTCCGGAACAGCGGAGAGTGCAGCCGTACCCGCTCGACCGCGCCGCGAATCTGCGCGCAGGCCTTTCCGGTGGCCTGGTCCACGTCCGGCGTGACCCACGCCACCTGCTCGCGGATGTTGGCCATTTGCAGAAAACACGGGTTCATCCCGGCGCGCTCGAGCACCTGCATGAAGGCGCGTTCGTACTCCCGCGGGGAACAGGCCGCAATCACCACGCGCTCCGGCCGCCGTTGGCCCAGATCGGCTTCCAGAAACCGCCTGCCGTCCTGGGCGCAAAGAAAGTCCACCGGCGTCGCGTAGGCCACGCCGGGCTGGCGCAGCAACTCCTCCTGGAGCCGGCTGAAATCGATGCGTTCGCCGATGTTGGTCCCGCAGTTGCAAAGATAGATGCCCACGCTCATTGGCTCTTCCTTCCGGGCTGGACGATGCCGCGCTCGTCCAGGTCCCGCAACACGCCCTCCACCACCTGGAGCACGGCCCGTTCCACCGCGGGGGTCAGCCGTTCGCTGAAGGCCTCCACGTCGGCGGCTTCGACGGCCCAGATCTGAACCTCGTCCGGCAACCGCAGACCGGCCGCGCGGCCCAGCTCCAGCGCCACCGGAAGGCTGGCGTCGTGCGAGGAGTTGGCGATGCGGGTGTGCCTCAGGTCTCCCAAACCGAGCCGGTAAACGGCGCCCGCCACTCCGCTTCCGGCGATGGCGTCGATCAGGATCGCCCGATCGTGCCCCGCCATGGCCTCCGTCAGCCACATGCCGCCCGCATACAGTTCGACCGTGGCGACGCCGCTTCGCCCCTCCAGTCGGCGGCGCAGCTCACGCGCGATCCGCAGCCCCACCCCGTCGTCCGCCAGCACCGGGTTTCCCAATCCGACGATTACCGTGCTTCCCACCGTGCTTCCCACCGCTCAGGCCTCCCGCCGCAGGGTGCGGATCACCCAGCCGGAGTGGTCTCTGATCCTGACAGATAGCGGCATCGAGCCGGGCAGCGCATGCGTGGCGCAGGAGAGGCAGGGGTCGTAGAGCCGGAATGCCATTTCGATGCGGTTCAGCATGCCCTCCTCCACCACCCTTCCGGCGCGGATCAGGCTCTTGGCCGCCTTGGCGATGGACATGGCGATGGCCGCGTGGTTGTGGGTGGTGCCGGCGATCAGGTTCACGCTTTCAAGCAGGCCCTTTTCATCTGCCCGGTAGTAATGGATCAGCGTGCCGCGCGGCGCTTCCACCGATCCGACCCCGGTTCCCGAAATGCGCTGCGGCGTTGCGCGGACATCCGGCGAGGCGATTTCCGGATCGGTGGCCAGCGACAACATGCGTTCGGCGGCGTACAACATTTCCATGAGCCGCGCCCAATGCGTCGCCAGCCTTTGATTGACCGGCCTGCGGCCGCCGAAAGCCGCGTAGAACTTTTCGAACTCGCACTGCGCCAGCGGAGTTGCCAGGCCTCTCGACACATTCATCCGGGCGAGTGGCGTGGCGGAATAGACGCCGCTCGCGGCGCCGTCCTCGAAACCTTTCCAGCCGATTTTCTTGAAAAACGGAAACTTCAGGTACGTCCACGGCTCCACGCGTTCGGCTATGTGCTCCAGGTACTCGGAGGCCGGGAACCGCGCCAACTCCACGCCTTCCGGGTCCACAACGCGAATCCGGCCGTCGTATAGGTTCAGGCGGTTCCGCTCGTCCACGGTTCCCATCGAATAGGTCCGGTGGCAGTAAACGCCGGACTCCACCATCTCGCGGTATGCCGGATTCCCCCAGACGGCCTTTTCGAAAACTCCCAGGCTGAAGAGCGCGAAATCGACGTTCCTGCGGGCGGCCTCTTCGATTTCCGCGCGCTCCGCTTCGGAGACCGGTTTGCTCCAGCCGCCGGGCAGGCCGGCGGTGGGATGGATCCCGCGGCCGCCCAGCATCTGAATCGCACGGTGATTGCGGGCGCGGCACTCGATTACGGCCTTCCCAGCCTCGAGGCCGACCTTTCGCACCACCCCCAGTATGTTCCGTTCGGCGGGCGGCGCATCGGGTCCGACGATGAAATCGGGCCCGCCCAGGGCATAGAAATGGGTGGCGTGATCGGTGACGAAGAAGGCCATGTAGAGCAGTTCGCGGATCTTTTTGGCGGCCGGGGGCGGTTCCGCCGCGAAGATCCGGTCCAGGGCCTTGACGGAGGCCAGGTGGTGCGCTTCCGGGCACACGCCGCAGATGCGGCTGGTGATGGAGGGCATGTCTTCGGCCTGGCGGCCGCGGCAGAACTGCTCGAAGCCGCGCAGTTCCGGCACCTGGAAACAGGCCTTGGCGACGTTGCCTTCCTCATCCAGGAAGATGTCGATCTTGCCGTGGCCTTCCAGGCGCGTAATGGGATCGATGCAGATCCGCTTCACGGCAGATCGCTCCCCCGGACGGCCCCGGACAGGCTGTACCTGTAAAACGTCCCGGCCGGGTCGGGAAGCCCGGCGATGGCGGCGTCGGCTCTATCGGCCGCCTGTTTCCCGGTGACGCCCTTCGTGTCCCCCAGGTCCAGCACCGAGCCCAGCGCGGAGATGGCTTTGGCGCCCTGGTCGACCACGCCTTCCAGCGGCCCATAACATCCCGTGCAGGGCATATTGACCTGCGGGCAGAGCGCGCCGCAGCCATCCCGCGTGGCCATTCCCATACACACCAGCCCCTGCTCCAGAAGGCAGGTGCGCGGGTCCGGCCGGATCTCGTAGGTTCGATAGAAGCCCGCGATCCGCTTGCCGTTCTTCTCCCGCCCGCACTCCGCGCACACCGCGGAAACTCCCGCGCCCAGCACGCTGCCTTTGGGGGGCCAGCGAGGCGCCCCGCATGACCGATTCCACCACGTTCCAGATCTGGTGCGGTTCCGGCGGGCACCCGGGGATAAAATAGTCCACCACGGCCTCCTGGGCCAGCGAGTGCACGGTCTCAAAGAACTCCGGCAGTTCCAACTCGCCCTCCGGCATTACGGTTTCGAGCGCTGGAAGCGTGCCCGCCATATTATCGAGCGATGGGCTTTCGAGATAGTTGGCGCGCAGGTGAGCCTCCCGGCTGTGGGTATTGCTCAGGGCCGGAATGGACCCCAGCCCCGCACAGGCGCCAAAGGCGACCAGCAATTGCGACTTGGCGCGCATCAGGCGGGCCATCTCCCGGTTTTCGGCGGTGCGGATGGCTCCGTTGAAGAACGTGATGGCCAGCGCGCCGTCGGGCAGCGCCTCGACGTCCTCCTTCTTGGTGTCCAGCAGACAGGGGCAGAAGAAGAAATCGAAATGCCGGTCCACCTCCAGGATCTTCTCGTGCAGGTTCACCAGGGCGATCTCGCAACCCCCGCAGGAGGAAGCCCAGTACATGCTCAGTTTCGGTTTGTCCATGGCAATATAGAGCTTTCCTTGCAGTCGAGGCTCCGCGCGAAGCTTCGGCTGGTTCCCCGGCGGCGGCCGCGCGGAGGTCGTCCGGCTGGGCCTAGAGCTGCACCTGACAGCGCTTGGCGGCACCCTCGTTCCGGAACCGGAGCAGGGCCTTGTTGGTCCGCTCGCACCACTTCCGGACATCTTCCTCAAACGTGGAGCAGTCCGCGACGACCTCGATGATGTCGCCCTTGCTCATGGCGCGGACCTCCGCCAGCATCTTCAACTGCGGCTGCGGGCATTTCAGCCCCCGCGCGTCGATCTTTTTGGTTGTCATTCGTCACTCCCTCCAATCGAATCATCCGGCTCCAACGCCGGACTGGCCGAGGCATCCGAGCAAACGCCTCATCGCCTCCGTCTCGGTGCTTAACTGCCGGCTGGTAGCGGCGGTCTGTCCGGAGCTGGTGGATGTGGAGCGGGCGAGTTCCTCGGCCTGCTGCATTTCGCCGACTACGCTCTCGGTTCCCTGGGCCAGTTCCTGGCAATTGACGGCGATCTAGTCGACCAGTTCCTTGACCTGGCCGGCATGTCCGATGAGAGAGCGCATGGCCCCGAAGACCTGCTCCATTTCGGACTCGCCGGCGCGCGCCCTGGCGATGGATTCCTCCGCCAGGCCGGCGATTTCCTGCGACGCCTGCGCGCAGCGCTGCGCCAGGTTCCCGACCTCGTCGGCGACTATGGCAAAACCGGCGCCCGCAGTTCCAGCGCGGGCCGCCTCGACGGCCGCATTGAGCGCGAGAATATTGGTTTGAAATGCGATTTCATCGACCACCTTGGTGACTTTGCCGATCTTGCCGGCCGCCGCGTTGCTCTCGCGCAGCGTGCGAGCCAGGGACTCCAGCCCAGTGGCGGACTGGTTCGCCAGTTGCTGCGCTTCACCCGCCAGGCCGGCGGTTGTGCGCCCGGTTTCGGCGCTCTGGCGCGTAATGGACGCCATCAGTTCACCGGTGCCCGTAGCCGAGGAGAGAGACGCCAATTGCCCGGCAACCCCTTGCGCCAGCGACTGGCTGGACGACGCCAGTTCCAAAGCGGCGCCGGCCACGCGTTCGACGGTCTGAGAGAACTGGGAGTTTACGTTCCGGGATTGCGACGCGCAACGGCGCGCCCGCCAGTATCCGAACCCCAGCGCGCCATAGCAGGCTGCCGATGCCGCCAGGATTACCGGAAGGCGGGGATTGAGGAGGATCCCCGCGGCCGATGCCGTCATCAGCGCTGCGAACAGCAGAAATCCAAGTGTCGTCTTCATTGGCTAATCCGCGGAGACCTGCATGCAGTTGCCCCGGTGGCTGCGGGTATCTCGACCGGCCCGCATCAATCCTCTTCGTGGCCAATCGTCTAAATACAGTCATCCGGCTCGAGCGGAAACGCCGCCAAGTTCCGCGGCCAGGTTTTGTCCGGCTTCCGGCGGTGTGCTCGGCGGCTGGCCGCGAGCGGCGGCCGGGTGGGAACTCGCGGCCGTGAGGCGGGCGCACTCCTCCATTTCAGATTCGCCCGAGCGCACCTCGCAGACGGACTCCCGCGCCAGGCCGGCGATTCTCCGCGACGCCTCGGCGCAGCGTTGCGCCAGGCTCCCGACTTCATCGGCGACGGCGGCGAAGCCGGCGCCGCTCCCGCTGGGGCGCGCCGCCTCCACGGCCGCGCTGAGAGCCAGGAGGTTGGCTTGAAAAGCAATCTCTTCCACGGCCTGGGCGGCGCTCGCGATCTTCCCGGCCGCGCGGTCGCTCCCGCCGCCGGTGCACTCCAGGGATTTCAAACCCTCCGCGGACTGGTTGGCCAGTTGCCGCGCTTCACCCGCCACGCCGGCCGCCGTCGGTTCTGTCGCGGCGCGCTGGGCCGGAGAGACGGGCGCCGTTCCAGCGGAAACGCCTTGCGCCAGCGACTCGCTTTCCGAGGCCAGCCGCACGGCGGCCCCGGCCACCTGCTCGAAGGCTTCCGCGTAACCTGCCGTCATGGACCGCGATTGTCCGGCGGAACGGCGCATCCAGAGGTATCCCGCAGACAGAGCGCCACACCAGACCATGGACGCTAGAAGAACGACCGATAATCGCGGATCGATGGATACTGCCGCGCCCGCCGCGGTGGTCATTACGCTGAGTGCCAGGAAGGCGAACGAGATTTTCGACCTGGCGCCGGTTCGGTCCGATTTCGTGCTCATGGAAGCCGATAAACTCCCTGGTTTTGGGGCTGCTCTCAGGAGTCTTATCGGATGATGCAGCGCGGAACATTAGGTGGGTACTTAGCCTGGGTCCCCTGGCGTCCTACCGCGCGCAGCGCTACCGCGAAGGCGCGGCGCGTTTCGCAGTCGCTCCCGGTTGACCGCGGGAGGTGACGAAAGCCAGCGCCAGCCAACCGCCCCCGAACAGCAGATAGGCCAGGGCGGCGCGGACCACGAAGCTGGCCATCTCCGCGCCGAAGCTCGACATGTGCGGCACCCAGCCGATCAGGCGCAGCGGCGCCCACAGCGCGGCCAGCAGCAGCGCGGGCGCTTCCAGCCAGTACAGACAGGGGCGGTAGCGCAAGGCAAACGCCCCAAATCCGGCCCAGCCGCGCGACAGGATGGCCGGCCCGATGGGCAGAATCATCACCGGAAAAACCATCCAGCGCAGCACCCAGTACACCCCGTGGAAAAAGGCCTGCACCGTGGCGGGCCTCACCGGCCTGCGCAAATGCAGCGTAAGCCACGAAGCAAGGCGGAAGCCCAGGCCGTTCATGGTATCGTCGGCGCGTATCAGCAGGACGTAGAACACCAGTACCGCCAGGGCCGCAACCACCAGCGGGGCCAGGCGCCCGAGCGCGGTGCGGAACGCCGCCCCAACCCCGCGCTGGGCGAAGAACGCAAACGCCGCGCCGTACAGCCAGCAGGTGAGGCAGAACCCCAGCGCCGCCACCAGCAGGCTCCACAGCAACGCGCCGGCGCGCGATTCGCCCAACCCCAGCCAATAGTAGCCCAGCCACAGCAGGAGGGCGTTTCCAATCAGGTGGATTCCCACAAACAACCCCGTGGATCGCATCACTTCACCTCCACCGTGCGGCTCTCGGTCGTCGCCATCACATCGCTTTGATACATCGGCCCCACGCGCGCCGGGCTCACCTGGAACACGCCCGGGTTCACCACTTTCAGCAGGTAGAAATACTGGTGCTGGCCCTGCGGCATGTAGGTCTGGAAAATCGCCATGCGGTTGTCGTGCAACTCGCGGCGCGTGAAAAAGTACTCCCACCAGGGCGGCCGCTCCCGCAGTTCGTAGGAGTTGTCGCGTTCGATGAACTCGGCGCCCGCCGGAATGGGATCTTCGATCATGAGATAGCGCCACTCCGTCCCGGTGACCGTGAGCCGCACCGCAATCGTGTCGCCGGAGGCCAGCGGGCCGTCCAGCGGGGCCAGGTCGTAGACGATCTTCTCGCCCGCGCGCGAGGGCGCCAGGCGGAAGTAATCCCGCAGGATGTTGAGCGACGTGGTCCCGGTCTTCTGCAGTTGCCGGTCGCTGGAGTAGTATTCGGCGCGCGCCGAATAGTAAAGGCGCCCGGCGCCGCTGGTCGCAATGCGGATGTGGTTCGCCCCCGCCGGCAGCCTGCTCTCGTCCATCAGCAGGTCCGGCGCGGCCAGGCCGGCGGCCTGGTCGATCCTCTTCGAAAGCACCGCCTTGCCGTTGACGAAAACGTCGACCGTGAAGTTGGGGCTCAGTTCGCCGGTGTGCTTGAGATAATCCGTCAAGCCGTAGATCACCATGGCGGTCTGCTTGGTGGACTCCCACCAGTAGCCTTCGTTGCGGTGCGTCACCAGCCACAGCGCCGCCTTGGGCAGCAGCGGGCTGTCGGGGTGCTGGTGCGAGAGGAACTTCACCGCCCAGGCGGTGGCTTCGGGCGTGACGTCTTCCGGGAAATCCAGCATGTCGTCGCGCCGGGCGCTCCACCAGGCCTGTTCCTGGTCCTGCTCCACGCCGCGCTCCAGCGACCGGGCGATGTCCGCCGCGCGCCCGTCCTTGGCGGTCTCCAGCGCCAGCCCGAGCATGGCCATGCCGTAGGGCGAGAGCGCGGAGCGCTGTCCGTACGCCGTCCCCAGCAGGGCCGGCGAAGCTTGCCCGGCAACCGCCAGGGCGTACACCATGTAGGCGCGCAGATCGGCCGCCATGCGGGTATCCTGCGCCAGGTCCTGCTTGAGCCACTTGACCCCGTTGTCGATGGTCCCCTGGGTCACCGCGGTTCCCGCGTTGCGCGCCTCCACCAGGCCGGAGACCACGTAGGCGGTCATGAACGGATGGCTGTCGTCGGTTTCCCACCAGCCCCAGCCGCCATCGGGATGCTGGTAACCGTAGAGACGGTCGAGGCCCGCGCGGATCTTGGTCTCGAGCGCGGCCTGGTCGATGTCGGTCTTGATCCCCAGGTCCTTCACCGCCTGCTGAACCGTGATGTTGGGCAGGAAGCTGGACATGGTCTGCTCCACGCAGCCGTAGGGGAAGCTGGTGAGATAGTCGAGCGCGCCGAAAAGCGAGCCCGCGATGGAGGGCGCCAGGCGCACCGAGAGCGACCGCGATCCGGGCTGCACCTTATCGGGAAAGACCAGGTCGAAGGCCACCCAACTGCCCGCGCTCAGGGCCCCGCCGCGCGCTTGCGCCATGGCGATGCCCGGGATGTTCACCGGCAGGTCCATCTGCAACGCGTCGGACTCTTCGTCCGTGAGGGCCTTGGCGGTGACCGTGGCGCTGCGGATCTGGCGGGCGCGCACCCGCCAGTCCAGCCTGGCTTCGCCGTGGCTGGGAACTTCGACGTCCCGCGTGGCGCCCTCCAGCACGTCCAGGCCGGCCACATCCAGCGATACGCGGGCCGTCTTGGCATTGGCGAGGTAGTTGTGCACCAGCGCCGAGAGCACCACCTCGTCGCCCTGTACGAAGAAGCGCGGCGCCACCAGGCGCACGATCAAATTCTTGCGGACGATGGTTTTGAGCGTGGCGCTGCCCACTTTGGTTTCGGGCGTCGAGCCGCGCGCGGTGGCCCGCCAGGTGGTGAGCGAATCCGGGAAGTCCACCCTGGCGCGGGCCCGGCCGTCGGCGCCGGTGGTGACTTCGGCGGCCCAGAAGGCCGTGTCCGGGAAGGCCTTGCGCACCTTGGGCAGAACCAGCCGCTCGGGTTTCAACTGTGCCAGGCGGGAGGGCGGACGCAACTCCGCCAGGCGCATGCGGCGCTTGCCGGCTTCGCCCTCGAACCAGTATTGCAGGGATGTGACGGTGTAGATGCGGCTCCATTCCCGCGAGAAAAAGGCGTTCACGATGTTGACGGTGGTATCGGGGCGGATGGCGTAGATGGCCTCGTCCACCACCCCCAGGCTGAATTCCGCGCCCGGCGCCGGAGTACCGTCCGTGGTGGTGGCTTCCACAGTGTATTCGGCGGTCTGGCCAGGCTGGTATTGCGGCTTGTCGGTGGCCAGCTTCACGTTCAGTTGATGTTCGAGCGGCGGCACCTTGATGTACTTCGTGCCCTGGTAGGCGACTCCATCGCGCACGAAAGTGGCCGCCACGTTGATGCCGGGTTCGTCGTTGGCGGTGACTGGAACGTCGTACGCCACGGTGGCGTCAGCCGAGCGCAGCACCTTGTACTGGCGCAGGTCGCGCCCTTCCACCGAGAACAGCACGGTCGCGCCGGGTTTTCCGGTGACTATCAGCAGGTGCGCGGTGTCGCCGGCGCGGTAGCTCTTCTTGTCGCTGACGATCTGCATGCCGCGGCCCGGGCCGCCGCCGAAATCGAAGGCGCCGTTCCCGGAAACCCAGATATAGGTGTAGTCTTCGATGTCGCGGCCTTCGGGAGTGTGCGCCGAAACCTTCACGCGATAGCTCCCGCCCTGGCCCGGAATCGCCATCTCCAGCGCCGCCGAGCCTTCCGGGCCGGTGTCGGCGTCGTTCGCCTCCACGGTTTCGACGCGGTTCCGGTCGCGGTAATCCCAGCGCTGCAGTTCCACGTGGAGCCGCGTGCGCACGGGCTGGTTGTCGTAGTCGCGCGCTTCCACGGTGAAGGAGCCCTGGCTTCCAGGCTCGTAGAAATACCGTCCGGGGGTGACGTGCACGACGTAACTTCCGTAGGTGGCCACCACCCATCCCTTGCCCGCGATCTCGCGCTTGCCCTGGTCGGTGACGCGCGCTTCGACAAGAACTCCGTAATCGCTCTTGTGCTGCGAAACCGAAGTGGGCAGGTCGATGGTCAGCTTGCCGTCGGCGTCCAACTGGCCCTCGACTTCCTGCACCTTTTCGGCCGCGTAATCGGCGTAGTCGGGGGCCTCGCCGCCTTCCTGCCCGGCGGTATCGTCGTCGGGGTCGTACCACAGCGGGAAGTAATAGGGCGCGTGGGAGAAAGAGTAAATGACCTTGGCCCCACTTACCGGCTCGCCGAAGTAGTAGTGCGAGTCGATGGTAACCTGGGTGGTCTCGCCCTGCACCAGGCGGCCCTTGGCCGGAATCACGCGCACTTCGTACTCGGGCTTCTTGTATTCCTGCACTTCGAAAACGTCGCCGGCCACGAAGGATTCGCCGCTCTTGACCTGGAAGAAATACGACCCCAGGGCGGCGTTGGGCGGCAGCGTCAGTTCGTCGTGGATCGAGCCGGTGGGGCCGACCACCAGCGTTTTCTGGTAGACCGGCTTCTGTTCCGGATCGTTCACCGCGACCGAGACGGTCTTGCCGGCCGGAACCATGTATCCTCCCGACCCGCGCGTGCGCAGCACGGCCTTGAAGTGAACCGTGTGGCCGGGGCGGTAGACCGGGCGGTCGGTGTAGGCATAGCCCGTCCACTGCTCGCGATCGGAGGCGGCGATTCCGTTCACGGCGTTCACGGCGTAGTCCTTGCCGTACCGCGCCACCACTCGCAGGTCGCCCACATCCTTCCCTTTGTAGGGCAGTTCGGCGATGCCGTCGGCGTCGGTCTCGGCCTCGCCCAGGCGCGCATCGCGCGTCAGCAGGGAGACTTCGGCCTCCGGTACCGGCTGCCCGGTGCGCCGGTCCACCACGAAATTCACCAGTCCGGCGCTGGATGGCTTGCTGATCATCACCAGGTCGGAGACCATCACCAGGGTGTAGGCGCACAACTGGTCCTTGACGGCTTCCACCAGGTAGATGCCGTTGTCCTTCAGCCCCAGGTTGATGGTGGCGCGGTCCCACCGGGAGTGGCTGCGCACCGGCTGCTGGAACGAGAGGACGAGCTGCTGCGAATTGAGCAGCGGCGCTTCGGCGTAGTGCGTCTCCTTGTGCCCGGCCGCCGGATTGGGCGGCGGAGCTTCCTCCCGCAGGCCCAGGTGCTGGCTGGGCGATTCCGTGAACTGGCCGCGCAGCGATACCCGGATCGCCGTGCGCAGGTTGTGTTTCCACTGGTGGATGCGCTCGAGCAGGGTCCGCTGGCCCTGGGGGCGCGGCGCGCGGCCGCCGAACTGGTGCGGCTCGGGGAGCTGCTCGAAGAAGGCCACCGGGTCCTCGATGCGGTAGACGCGGAACTCCAGCGAGTCCACGTTCCACGCGCTGAGCTGCACGTTGGCCTTGCCGTCCGTCGCGAACGTGCGCGTGGTGAAAAGCGAAAAGTAAGGCTCGCTCTCGCTCTGGCCGAGACACGCGGCGGCCACGCCCGAAAGCAGCAGCACCCTGGCGAGGCGCCTGGCGCCCATCCACCTGTTCATTGCCGTCCCTCTTTCAAAATGTTCCAACGCGACACCCCCAGAAAACCGGGGTTGCCGGCCACCGGCCGCCACTGCGGCTGCGGAAAGTCGAGCAATTCTTCCACCGTAAGCCGCCGCATCTCGCCCGGGTCCGGTCCGTCGGGCCCGGTATGGTACAGGATATAGCGTTTCCCGTCCGGATGAATCGGGCTTTCCCCCAGGTAGATCATACTGTGGAAAGGCTCCCGGGCGTCCGCCTGGTGGTAAAACAGCAGGTCGCCGGGCTCGGCGGCGCCCAGGTCGCGGCTGCGGAACCAGGTATTGTAGTGGCGCAGGGTCTGCGCATCGGCGAATTGCGCGAAAGCCCCATTGGCCAGGTCGGCGGGCTGGAAGCTGCCTTCGCGGACGCGGAACAGCGCGGCCCCCAGCGGCGTGTAGGGGTACTGGTATTTGGCCACCGAATCGTAGGCGGGAATGAGCGGCAGCCGCGCGCCGGCGGCCCAGACGGTGTCGTGGGCGCGCAGGGCTTCGCGGTAGGCGTAGCGGATGAGCGCGGCGCAATCGCCGATTTCGGGCGGGCGCGAGGCGGGCGCCTGAAAATACTGCGCCTCGGCCAGAAAGGCGAACCAGCGGCGGAAGCTCTGCCGGTCGTGCGGATCGTCCAGGCGCAGGAAATCGGGCGTGCCGTCGGCGGCCGTGTCGCGGGTGTCGAGCTCGAGCGGGATGGCGGCCTCCGCCGGCGCCGCGCCGGGAAATTGGACGGTAACCAGCGCCAGCCCTCCGAGCACCCCGGCGCGGAGACGCGCCTGCCACCTTCCGCCGCCGCCGCGAATGTCCTCGATGGTCACGGCGTGTGGGTTCCCGGACACGGAAATCGCCGGCTGTTCCACCGACGAGCTGGAGATCGTCAGGGTCGCGGTGTCGTAGCCGTCGGCGAAGAGACTGGCCGGAGACACGGACAGGCGCGGTGGCCGGCCGCTTACCCGCTTCCGGCCGGGCACTCCCGCTATCCGGACCAGGATCAGGGCAGCGGCGATGGACAACGCCAGCACTCCCCGCGCCACATTGCTCAAATCGCACCGATTATACACCGTGCCGGGGGCACGGAAGCGGCTGTGCCGGCGCTATGTGGGGCAGGATGGCATCCTGCGGCGGGATGGCATCCCGCCTGGGCGGCCTTGTGCAGCAGCCGCCCAGGCCGATTAACAATCGGCCGCAGGATGGCATCCTGCCCCACAACGGTTGGCGCTACAATCGTGGTCGCATCATGGAGTTTGTGCGCGGGCTTCGCTGCGTCTGCTGCGGTGCGGTTTACTCGACCCGTGTCCCGTATACCTGTCCCGCTTGCGGCATCGAAGGCATCCTGGACGTGGAATACGATTACCCGGCTATCGCGCGCCGCTTGACGCGGCGGCGTCTCGAGGCGCGTCCCCAACGGGATCACTGGCGGTATCGCGAGCTGTTGCCCATCCGCGCGGACGCCGTCTTGCCCGCCGTTCCGGTGGGGTGGACGCCCATCGTAAACGCCCCGTCCCTGGCCCGGCACGTGGGCGTGGGAAGGCTGCTTCTGAAAGACGACGGGCGCAATCCCTCCGGCTCGCTCAAGGATCGCGCCAGCTCGGTGGGAGTGGTGAAGGCGCGCGAGAAGCGGCGCAACATCATCGCCTGCGCCAGCACCGGGAACGCGGCGTCGTCCTGCGCCGCCATGGCGGCCTCGCTGGGGATGCGTAGCGTCATCTTCGTGCCCCAACGCGCCCCCGAACCCAAGGTCACGCAACTGCTGATCTTCGGCGCCACGGTGCTGCGCGTGGGCGGCAGCTATGAAGACGCGTTTCAGCTCTGCCAGCGCACCACCGGGCGAATGGGCTGGTACAACCGCAACTGCGCCATCAACCCGTACTTGGTGGAAGGCAAGAAAACGGCGGGACTTGAAATCTGCGAGCAGCTCGCCTGGGACGTGCCCGAGTGGGTGGCCGTTTCGGTGGGCGATGGGTGCACCATCGCGGGCATCTGGAAAGGCTTCCGCGAGATGCATACGCTGGGCCTGATCGCGCGCACGCCGCGCATGCTGGGGGTGCAGGCGAAGGGCGCGGCGCCGGTGGCGGCGGCCTGGCGCAGCGGCCGGGACGTGAAGCCGATGCTTCCGCATTCCATCGCCGACAGCATCGCCGTGGGCGTGCCGCGCAACTGGCGGAAGGCGCTGGCGGCGGTGCGCGAGTCGGAGGGCGCCATGATCCGCGTCAGCGACGCCGAGATTCTGGACGCCATGCGCTCGACCGGGCGCCTCGCGGGCGTGTTCGCGGAGCCGGCGGCGGCGGCTTCGCTGGCGGGGATTCGCCGGGCGGTTGCCGAGGGCCTGATCGGCCGGCGCGCCACGGCGCTGGCCATGATCACCGGCAACGGGCTCAAGGATACGCAATCGGCGCGCGCGGCGGCGGGAGAGCCCTTCGACGTCGATCCCGGCGGCGCGGGGCTGGACGCCATCCTGCGGCGGCGGAGGCTGGTGGAGTGAGCGTGGCCGGCTCGCTGCTCATCCGCGACATTCACACCCTGGTGACGATGGATGCGCGCGCCCGCGTCCTCGACGGCGCGTATCTCTACGCCGAGGGAGGCGAAATCCGCCGCGTGGGCACGCGCCTGCCGGCCGGGTTGCGGGCCCAGCGGACCATCCGCGCGCCCTATGCCATCGCCATTCCCGGCCTGGTGAACGCCCACCATCACCTCTACCAGACGCTCACGCGCGCCTGCCGCGCGGCGGCGGATGTGGGCCTGTTCGAATGGCTCAAAATCCTGTATCCGCTGTGGGCGCGCCTCGACGAAGAGGCGCTGCATGTGGCCGCGCTGGCCGGCATGGCGGAGCTGATGCTCTCGGGCTGCACCACCACCGCCGACCATCATTACGTGTTTCCGCGCGGGCACGAGAAGATGATCGACGCGGAGATCGCCGCCGCCCGCCGCATCGGCATCCGCTTCCATCCCACCCGCGGCAGCATGAGCGTGGGGCGCAGCCGCGGCGGCCTGCCGCCGGACTCGGTGGTGCAGGACGAGGACCGCATCCTGAGCGATTGCGAGCGGGTGATCGCCGCTTATCACGACCCCAATCCCGGCTCCATGCTGCGCGTGGCGCTGGCGCCGTGCTCGCCGTTTTCGGTGTCGGAATCGCTGATGCGCTCGACCGCGGAACTGGCCGCGCGGCGCGGGGTCCGGCTGCACACCCACCTGGCCGAGACCCGCGACGAGGAGGCCTGGTGCCTGGAGCGCTACGGGCGGCGTCCGCTGGACTTTCTGAGCGGCTCGGGCTGGCTGGGCGATACCACCTGGCTGGCGCACGGCGTCCACTTCAAGCCGCGGGAAGTGGCGCGGCTGGGGCGCGCCCGCGTGGGCGTGGCGCACTGTCCCACCTCCAACATGCGGCTGGGCTCGGGGATGGCACCGGTCGCGGCCCTGCGGCGGGCGGGAAGTCCGGTGGGGCTGGGCGTGGATGGCAGCGCCTCCAACGACAGCTCCCACATGCTGGCCGAGGCGCGGCAGGCGTTGCTCGTTGGCCGGCTGGCGCGAGGCGCGGCCGCGCTGGATGTCCACGGGGCGCTGCACATGGCCACCGTGGAAGGCGCGCAGTGCCTGGGCAGGGACGATATCGGCGCGCTCGAGCCTGGGAAGCGCGCGGACGTGGCGCTGTTCGATTTGCGCGGGCCGGGTTACAGCGGGGCCACCGATGCCGTATCGGCGCTGTTGCTGTGCGCGCCGGCGGGGGTTGAAACGCTGGTGATCGAGGGGCGCGTGGTGGTGGAAGGCGGCGCGTTGCAGACCGTTCGAATGGGCCGGGTGCTCCAGCGCCACCGCCGTCTGGCGGCGCGCCTGGTGGGGACCAGGCCGCTGGTTTGAGGCGCGCGCCGGCGGCTATCGCCCACCCGGCCTGGCCTTCCACTGTTCCGGCAGCACGGCGTACCCTTCGGGCGGTGGGAACAGCGACACCAGCAGTTCCAGCCGCCGCCGCAGATAGCGGCTGGGCATCTGCCGCGGCCCGGTGTCGACGTCGATATCGCAGCATGTCCCGTGCAGGTACAGCGTCAGGGTATCCTCGAACGCCTGCCGGGCGTATTCGCGGAACATTTTGGTTTCCCGGCGGACGTTGGTCTGCCGCCGCACCAGCGCCTGCTTCAGGTGCCAGCTCTTCTCGTCCACCTCGCCGTGAACTTCGGCGTTGAGCTCCTCGCGGATGGCGCGGAAGAAGCGCTCCTGCATCTCCGCGCTCCAGCGGTCGGCCACCAGTCCGGCCAGCCCGTTGTAGAACTGGTAATGGTAGTCGGCGATTTCGATCTCCTTGATGGCCAGCGCCAGAATCGCCATGGGGTCGGCGTCCCATCGCGACCGCGCGATGTAGCGCGCCTCCGCCGGCCGCTCGAAGGTCACCCGGTCGCCGTCCTTGCCGTTGGCCTTCTCCAGGTAGGGAGCGAGAATAATCCCCACGCCCGGCAGCACGCCCAGAATCGCCGGGGAGATAGCCGCGATGGGCTCGCTCAGATACTGCCGCAAGTCCTCTTCCGCCACCGGCAAGGTGGAAAAGTAGGAGAACTTGCCGGTGACCGGGATCATTTCTCCGCTAAAGCGCGACGCCAGTTCCTCCACGGTCAATCGTGGGCGTTCCGAATCGGTGCTCATCCTTGTGTCCCGATTGTAGCAAGCCGACCCGGCGGTTGACAGTTGGAGCGGCGCTATCCGGTTGCCCGGCACAAGCCGCGTGGAGTATCATTGATCGAACGGCGTGGTGCGGCGGTTGCGATCGCGCCCGCGATAAGCGATACCTATGCGACGGCTGTTGGTTGCCTGCTGGATTCCGATTGGTTTGACGGTGGGAGTTTTCGCCCTGCGCGCCGACACGATTGATGTTTACAGTACCGGTGTCGGCCCGTCCGGAATCCTCTCGGATGGCGCCCTCGACGCGCAATACACGCTCGTCGCCAACGCCGACGGTTCGGGTCCCAATTCCTACGTGGTGATCCAGAACGGCTTTCCGATACCTCCCTGGGTCGCTGACAATTCCAGCTCGAAGTGGATCGCACCGGTTGCCAACGAAAACCAGCAGAGCGATCAGCCGGGCCTATACGACTTCCAGACCACCTTCGATTTGACCGGCCTGGACCCGTCAACCGCGGTGATCGCGGGTTATTGGACAGCGGACAATAAGGGCGACTATATCGAGCTGAACGGCGTGAACATCGGTTTCGCCACTCCCAATGACGCCTACGCTGCCCTGAACACCGCGTTCACCATCACCGACGCCAGCGGGAGCGGGTTCCTGCCCGGTATCAACACGCTCGACTTCGTGGAGACTAACTCTCCAGGCGTCGCCGGAAACCCCACAGGCGTGCGCGTAGAGCTTTCCGGCACGGCGGATCCGATGCCCGTCCCCGAGCCGGCAACCTTCGGGTTGATCGGCCTCGGCCTGCTGGGCGCGGGCCTGCTGCGCCGCCGGGCCGCCCGCTGACCTGAGTTTTCCCACTGGTTCGCTGGCTCAATGGCGGGTCTGATGGCCGGCGGCCTCCCAGCGGCCCACGATCAGGTCCACCAGGGAGGGCCACGCGCCGGAGGGAAGCTCCAGGGTCCGGAACATAGCCACGTATTCGGGCTTCTTCAGCCCCATGCCGGCGAAGGCCAGCAGATAGGCGCCGTCGCTCTGGTATGCGGCCATCTGCTCCCTGCGCCACCGCGTGGGATCTTTGAGGTACGGCATCAGGTAGTCGATCACGGCGCTCAGCGTGGTGCCGTCCCGGGTGCGCACCGTCCACAGGTCGATGCCGCGCACCTGCGCGATGCGGCAAACCATCGCAAAGGCCTCCGCGTTGAACGATGAATAGGTAAGCGACCGGGTGCGGGCTTCCTCGCGCGGCGCCGTGCCATCCTTGCGGATCTGCGCCGGGAAGATGGAATCGCGGTAGAAGTTGAAGACCGCCTGCTCGGTCGAGCTGTCCTCGGTAAAGGTCGCCACGGCGGCCACCTGGGCGGTCCACCACGAGGCGTGGTTGTTGCCGCTGTGCTTCTCGTCGTTGCCGTTTTTGCTGTGCGCCAGCCAGTGGAGGTATTCGGTGAACCACTCGCGCACGGCCTTCTGTTCCCTGGGATCCCAGGCGTCCGTGTTGGCCAGGAACTCCATGCCCTGGATCGCCTGGATGAAAACCCGCCCGTCGAGGATTCCGGAGCCGCGGCCGCTGTTGATGCCGCGAATCGCCTGGGCGTACTCCAGATCGGGATTCATGCGCGTCTGGGGATTGATGAACCAGGCGCGGATCACCAGCGCGGCGCGCTTGCCATACCGCGGGTCGTCCAGCAGATAGGCCGCCGTTCCGAGGGTGAATACCGCGTCGCACATGGCGTTGAGGGCGGTTTTGTTGGCCAGGAACCGCGCCGGGTTCGCCTGGCCGTCCTTGCGCACATAGGGGCCGGTGGGGTTGGCCGGATCGGGCCACCAGTAGGGAGCTTCGCTGTAATAATCGTGGACGTCCAGATCCAGATCCTTGGGGCGCTCGGAGGTCACCGTCCACGGCCCTTCGCGGAGGCGCTTTTCCGCTTCGGCGCGCAGGCGGCGGACGGCGTCCAGAGTCCAGGCTTCCTTGCGGACGATGGCGCTGTGGATCGGCTCGGCCTCGTCGTCCGAAACCAGGGTCATCGGAATCTCGGCCGCCTGGACGGAGCAAACCCCCAGCAGCCAAAACGCGATCGAAAGTCTCACCGTACCAGCAATTGTAGCGGATTGCAGGAAATCCGTCGCCCACAAAGCCTGCCGGGTGGGGCCGGCGCGGGCAAGGCTACAGGCTGCGCAGGTGGAATCCTCCATCCACGTGCAGTACGCTCCCGGTGGAGTAGTCCAGCAGCCCATCGGCGATGGCGCGGACGGCTTTGGCCACGTCGCGGCCTTCTCCCATGCGCCCCTGGGGCACCAGACCGGCGGCGATCCGCTCGTCGTAGGCTTGCTCCACCGCGCGAATCATGTCGGTGCGCACGATGCCGGGGCGGATCTCGAAAACCTGGATGCCGCGCCCGGCCAGGCGTTGGGCGTAAGCCGCGGCGGACATGCTCAGACCGGCTTTGGAGATGCAGTACTCGGTGCGGTTCAGGCTCACCGCGCGGGCCGAAATGGAGGTCACGAACACGATCCGGCCGCTGCCGCGTTCGTCCATCCAGCGGGCGGCCTGCCGGGTGAGAAAATGCGGGCCTTTCAGGTTGGCGGCCAGCACTTCGTCGAAGCTTTCCTCGGTGGCTTCCAGCAGGTCGCGGCGTTCGCGCGGCGCCATGCCGGCGTTGTTCACCAGCAGGTCGAGCCACGGGAAACGCTCGCGCGCGAAGGCCATCAGCGCTTCGCGATCGGCGCGGGAAGCCAGGTCGCAGGCGAAGATGGCGCAGCCGGTTTCCTGGCGCAGGCTTTCGGCGGCGTCGCGGCGGCTGCGGTAGGTGGCGATCACCTCGTGAGACTGGGCCAGTTCCACGGCAATGGCGCGCCCGATGCCGCGGCTGCCGCCGGTTACGATGCAGGTTGGTCTGGACAAAATCGCCCGGTCCGGATTCAGATTCTCACCGGATTGTCGAGGGTAAACGTCAGTTGCGTTTCCGACGGGATCTTCACTTTCTGGCCCCTGGTGGCGGCTTCCGTGCCGGCCCCCGCTCCGGCGCCGGCCGCGGCTCCGATGGCGGCTCCCTTGCCGCCTCCCGCCAGGCCGCCGATCACCGCGCCCAACACCGCGCCGCCGCCGGCCATGGTCGCGGTCTTCGCGCCGCGCGAATCGCTTTCCCTGGTGACGGTCTGGGTGTCCACGTCCACGATCCGTTCGCCCACCTTCACCGACCACAGGCTGAGGGTCAGCTCGGCCTTGCCGGCCAGCTTGCCCGAATCCTTGGTGTTCACCAGCTTCACCACCACGTCGGCGCCGCGCGGAAACGCCACCTGGCTGGTGCCGGGAAAGTTCACGGCTTCCACCAGGCTGGCGCGGAAGGTCTGCCCCACGGTGGCTTTCTCCGAATCCACTTCCTCGATCATGCGCACCACCAGGCGGGTGCCCGCGGGAAGTTCGGTGGGCGCGGGCTGGTTGACGTTGGCGGCGGTGGTCGCGGCGGTGGGCTCGGAATCGCCCGGGCGCATGATGGCCGGGCGCGGGGCGGCGCTCTGGTCGCCATCCGAGCGGCGCAGCGTGGGCCGATCGTCGTCCGGCGGCGGGGCGCTGTCGGCCCGGCGGAGCGTGGGCTGGCCGCCGGAGTTGTCGGAGGTGTCGGAGCGGCGCAGCGTGGGCCGGTCTTCATCCGGCGGCGGAGCGCCTCCGGCGGCGCGATGCAGGGTGGGCCGGTCGGACGGCGCGGCGGGCGACGCGGCTCCGCCGGAGCCGAATTCGATCCGGGCGATCTGCGAAACGTCGAAGGTTTCCACCTGGTCGCCGATCTGCACCTTGACCTCGCGGGCCGAGCCGCCCAGGTAGGTCCCGTTGATCACGCGGCCGCTCTTCAACGTAATGATGTCGGCGTAGACGGCCGTTGCCAGTAACAAAGCCAGTCCGAAATGCAGCAGGCGCATAACTCTCCCGTCCCTCACAATTGTACGACGCGGGAAACCGGCCGGGCGTTTACGTCGGGTCCGGTTCGGAGGCAGGGGATGGCGCCGCCTGCGGCGAGTGTCCGGGAACGGCGTCCCGCACCACCGCACGGCCGCGCTCCAGGGCCGTCTCCCAGACCTTTCTGCGTTCTTCCCGCGCCAGGCGGCCCTGCGAGCCGTACCAGCGCTCCAGCGCCTTGCCCACCACGAACGTGCCGGCGTAGGCGATGGCGCCCTTGGGAATGAGCCCGCCGCCAAAGGGGATCTTCCCGGCCAGTTCGCGGGCGATGGCCCGCCATCCGAAAGCTCCCGCGGCGATCGCCAGGATCTGGCTTTTCTGTTCGCCGAAGCCGGCGTGGCGGCCGCACGCGGCGGCGATCAGGAAGGCCATGCGAAACTGGTTGGCGGTCAGAAACGCGGTGTCGGAAGCCCATTCGCCCAGCGCCCACGGCAACTCCACCAGGCTGGGCACGACGTCGGGCAGCGCCGTGGCCACCGCGAAGAGGGCGTTTTCGCAGGCCACCGAGTGGATGATCCGGTCCACCACCCCGTGGCGGAAGACGGGAAACTGGCGCGCCAGGGGCACGGCCAGGTCCCCGCTCGCGGCCAGGATCGCGGCGACGGTGCGCCGCGGGTCGTCGCGCTGGAACGCGCAAGCACCCTCGCCGGCGGCCAGGCCTTCGCCGTACAGCGCGAAATCGACTTCCTCGGGCGGATTGGGATCGTCGGCGCGGTGCACCAGTCCATACCGCTCCACGCGCACTTCGCGCTCCAGCTCCGGCGGGATGAGGAAATCCTCCATCTCCGCATAGCCGGCGGGCGTTGCGGATACCAGTCCGAAGTGTACCGGGCGTTGCGCCAGGCCGCGGACAGCTTCGGGATTCAGAAGGGACATGGCGGCGCGGGCCTGCCTGGCGAGTTGCAGCATATTCGACCTATCGGGGCCGCTCGGCGCCCGCAAGGCGGAACATCACTTGCAGCCCCTTACGCCATTCTACCGCCAGGCCGATTCTCTCGACATCGATGGCCGGGGAAAAGTACCCGAGAATGGTTTCGGTGGTGGGGTGAAACTCCAGGCAGGGAGATACCAGCAGCAGACGCGGCGGATCGGGGCGCAGTTGGATGCCGGGGAAGTATCCGGCGGCGGCGAACTCGCCGCGGTCCAGGTGCCACTTGACGCGCATCCAGTAATCCAGGGCCTGCATGGGCAGGTGCAGGTCGGCGGTGGCTTTGAGTTCCAGGACGGCGAGGCGTCCGGAGCGGTCGGCGGCCAGCAGGTCGGGCATGACGCGCTCTCCGGCGCCGAACGCGGGCGCCTGGCTGTAGATGGGGTCGGAGGCGAGCGAGGCGTCCAGCGTTTCGATCTGGGCGCGCGCCAGGGATTCCAGCCACGCCTCGGGGTATTGCCGGTAGGCCGGGTGGGCGCGATCCCCGTCGTGGGAACGCGCGCGGTCGAGTTCGGCCACCAGGCGTTCGATCTCCCGCAGGTGGCGCTCTTCGGCGGGAACCCGTTCGGCCAGGCCGAAACGCAATTCGCCGTCTTCGATTTCGGCGAATTCGATGCCGCGCACGCGCAGGCTGACCCGCCCGTCATGCCGCGGGACGCGCTCCACGCCGGGGAGTGAGGCGACGCGGCCCCAGGCTTCCAGCTTGTTGGGCGCGGGCCGGCGGCAGATCTCCAGGCGGGTGTCCAGATTGCCGCGGTCGGCCGGGTCGACGCGCGAGACGAAGCCTTCCTCGGTGTAGCGGAACGATTCGTATCGGGCGGCGCCGGGGTTGAGGCAGGCCAGGCGGTGCGAAGTGGAAACCTCGTGTCCGGCGGGCAGATACAGCGCCAGCCCTTCCACCGTCACGCGCCGTTCGCGGGTCCGCAGGTAATCCAGCCAGATGAGGCCGAAGGTGAGCGCCGCCGCCGAGTCGCCGCCGGGAGGGCAGGCGATGGCCGCCCAGGCGTGCTGCCCGTGGCGCAGAAAAGCGCGCGGAAACACCGGCGAGAGGCTGTGTTCCAGGTCGGCTTCGGCGCTCAATTCGGCCAGTTTCCATTCCGGGAACTGGCGGTGCAGGAAGAGGCGGAAGCGCTCGCGGAAAACCAGGCGGCCGCTGCGGCGTCCCAGGTCGGCCCCCGAGCGGCGCGCCAGGTCGAGCAGAAAGACGCGGCCTTCACGCCTGGCGAAGCGCTCCACGGAAAGTTCCAGGCGGGCGCTGGATGGCTCGCCGGCGCCGGTGACGCGGCGGGTCAGGTTGCGGGTGCGGTCCCACGCCTGCAAGGTGAGGCGGCCACCGCGGAGTTCCAGGGAGAAATTCTCCCCCGAAACGGGAAAGAGTTCTTCCCCGGGTTCGAGCAGAGCCGGCTGCCTGCAATTGCCGAGGAAAGCCTCGATCACAGCGCGGATTTCTTCGGCACTGCGGCCGGAGCCCCGTGAGGAGGATGGCATTCGAAAACCGGATTATAGCGTGCGGCGGGGCGCTGCGCCTATCGGCCGTACTGCGAGTCGTACCAGCCGAGCAGGTCGCGCCGCGCCCAGATCAGAACGCCCCGCAGCGGTTTCCATTTTCCGGCTTCATAAAGCCTGCGCCGGCGCGGATCGCCGACCAAAAAGCCCGCATCGGCAGGCGCCGGGCCAAGGTTGGTCCACACCGCGCCGAAGTCCTTGCACTCCTGCCACCAGGCCGCCTGCCACGCCAGATGGGGCGAGCCTTCGGCCAGGTTCGGGCTCATGAGCCAGGACGCAGCCATGTGGCCGCGAATGGCGGGCTGGAGCCGCATCGAAATCGCCATCAGCCGGAAGGTCTCTCTCTCGAACTCCTCCGCCATCATGGGCGAATCGCGCCGGATGGCGGTGTGGGTTTCGAAGAACGGACGGTGCCCGCCGGCCCGCAGGAACACGCACGCGAGCGCTCGCGGAATGTCCCGAAGCGGAAATTTGGCCAGCCAGGAGCGGGGGAATGCGGATACCTCCCAGTCCGATTGCCCGGTGGGAAAGCGCGTCAGCAGCATGAACCGGCACATCACCTGGAAGCCGTGCTGCCGTGCGTCGAGGAGGCTGGCGATGTCCCGATCCGGCGCACAGACGTAGAGGACCTGCTCGAGCAGCCGTTCCTTGACCTCCTCGGCCACCGGCAAGCCGGGCGCGTGCGGGAGATTCGCCAAGCCCGCGTTCAACAGCACGAAGCGCTCCAGAACGTGGCCGCTCCCGGGGATGCCCTGCCGCTCGCAGGCTTCCGCCAGCGGTTCCCACGCCTCCTGGGGAAGACCCGTTCGCGCCGTCCGCGCGACCAGGCCGCCGAGTTGAGCCGGCGTCACGCCCAGGCCGGCGGCGATTCCCGGGATAGCCGCGAAATCGGGCTGGGACAGAATCTCCCGGCAGCGGGCTTGCGCCCCGGCAATGCGTTCCGGCCAGTCGATGTGAAGATCCGCCATCCGCCCGCCCGAGTCAGTCTCCGTACTTGTGCCGCCGGTGTGGAAGCAGGCCGTCGGCGCCGCTCACCCACGCATCGAAGATAACATCCGGCACTTCCATGGAGTCGCAGAAGCGCGGGAGGTAGTACGGATCCGACCATGGCGAGGCCAGCCCGGGATCGCAGGTAGTCGCCGAACGCACGCCGCATTCCCGAAGCCATCCGCCATACTCGCCGCGGTAGACTCCCGATGGATAGCAGAAATGGCGGAAGACCCGGCCGCCCTGGCCGTCCAGGTCGAGGGCGCGGCGGTTGTCTTCCACTTCCTTGACGAACAGATCCTTTTGCAGCGGCGTCCTGTGGCGATGGGTGTGCAACTGCACGTCGAATCCCCGCCCGGCGATGGCGCGGATCTCATCGGGGTTCATGAGTTGAAGTATGCGTTGGGAGCGAAGCAGCCCATAATCGACAGTTAGACGGTCCGCCAGGCCACTTAGTAAGTCGTCTTTCTCCCGCCCGGAATATCCCGCCTGGGATGCGAACTCCGAGATCTTCCGCCACACCCCAGGCCGGTTGGCGGATGTCAAGGCGACCGGATCTCCGATGGCTTCCGGCCAATCCAGCGTCCTGCCGTTTCCCTTCCAGAGGAGGTACGCCAGCATGGGATCGAACACCGGCCGTTGGAGCAGCATGTAATAGCTCGAAACATACACGGTTGCGGGCGCCCGGTGCTGCTCGAGCAGCGGGGCCGCTTCCCGGAAGAAGTCGAAGAAGCCGTCGTCGAAGGTGAGGACCACCGGCCGCGCCGGCAGCGTGCCGTCATGCAGGCGTTCCAGCGCCTCGCCCAGCGACAGGATGTTGCATCGCCATTGCCGCAGCGTCTCCAGCCGTTGCCGCAGCCTGCCGGCCGTCATGTAGAGGCCGGGATTCCAGCGGTGTTCGTCATGGAGCGCAATCCCGTGGTAACAGAGGATGGCCAGGCGGTTGCGGCGCCACCGGCTGCCAGCGACGGCGGCGAAACACCCGGTCTTCCTGGCCGTGCGGTAGAGCGCTGACTTGAGAGTTCCGAGCATGCCGGCGGGCGTGGCGCCTGAGGTTCCTAAGATGCAGTGTAGCAAATGGGTGCGCCCGAACCCCGGCCGGGATCACGCCATCAGGAACCCGCCGTTCACTTCGATCACCTGCCCCTGGATGAAGCGCGCGGCATCGGAGGCCAGAAACAGGATGACCTCGGCCACTTCTTCCGCCGTGCCCAGGCGGCCCATGGGCGTGGCGGCGCGCACGGCGTCCAGCATCGGCGCCGTCGAGAAGGTGCGATGGTAGTCGGTATCGATGGTGCCCGGGGACACCGCGTTGACGCGGATGCCGTGCGGGGCGAATTCCCGGGCGAGCCCCTTGGTGGCCGCCGAAAGCCCCGCTTTGGCCGCCGAATAGGCCAGCGCGCCGAGGCCCCCGCCGTTGCGTCCGGCCACCGACGAGAGATTGACGATCGCCCCGCCGTGGCGCTCCACCATGCCCGGCAGGACGGCCTGCGCCAGGAAGAACGCGCTGGTGAGGTTGAGGGTGAGCACCCGGTCCCAAAGTTCCTCGGTGAACTCCAGCACGCGCGCCCGCTGGATGAGCCAGCCGGCGTTGTTGACCAGGATGTCGATGCGCCGCCCCGCGATGGCCTGCGCCATGGCGCGCACGCCCGGCATTTCGGCGAGGTCGCCCTGCAGGATTTCGCCCGACCCGCCGGCCTCCTGGATGCGCCCGACCACCGCCCGCGCCTCCGCCTGGCGGTGGTTGTAGTGCGCGATCACATGGGCGCCGCGCGATCCGAAAGCCAGCGCCGTGGCCAAGCCGATTCCGCTGCTCGATCCCGTGACGAGCACCGTACTACCGTGAAACATCTGTGTGCCGTTTTGCATCGTGTCTCGGCGTCTCCTCCCATGATTATCCCGCACCAGTATTCCATGCCGTGGGCCGCGAAATTCGGGCGGCGGATCGGGGTCCGGTTCGGCCCAAAATGACCGGGTTCCCGGTCAATTTTTTTGTAAGTGTATGATTTTAAAGCACTGAAAAAACCAATTTTGACCGGGTTCCCGGTCATTTTCGAGAACATGGGCTACCGCCGAAGACGCCCGCGCGGTGTGATCCCCGCTGCCGGACGCCGGGAACTTTTCGAATGCCCTGGGGTTTAGTTAGCCATGAAACGGAATCCGGGTTTCTTGCTCGCGCTGATATGCCTCCAGGCCGGCGCGGCCGCGGCTCAGTGCTCCTCGGCTCCGGCCAGCCTGGGCAGCCTATGCAGCCAGCTCCAGGGCGAGCTGGACAGCTTCAACACCACCCTCAGCGCGGGATGGAACGGCGTCAAAAGCCCGGTAGCTTTCGGCACCGAAGTGACCACCGCCGATTGCAATCGCGGCCCGGCCACCCTGCTCGCCCCCGGCACCTTCGCCCAGGTCTTGATCCAGTTGAATGCCTTCGCCCTGGTGGGCGTCCAGTCCGTCACCACCTGCATCGGGTTCCCGATACTGTATCAGCCGTTCTACCAGTACAATAACGACCCGCAGGATTACGCCCCAATGGTGGCCTTCTACCAGAACTTTGTGTCGGAAGCCCACAAGCGGGGCTTGAAGGTGGTCATCGAAACGTCCGTGATGTTCCCCAGCATCGCCACCGACCTCCCGTTGACGCCATATTACGCGACCCTTTCGACGGCACAGGTAACCGCCGGGCGGGCGCAGAACGCGCTGGCAATTGCGCAGCAGGTGCAGCCCGACTTCCTGAACCTGGGTTCGGAGCCCGACACGCAGGCCGCGCTGCTGGGGCTGTCCGCCGAATACACCCCGCAGGAGTACGCCACCGAGATCTCGACCATCACCAGCCAACTCCGCGCCGCGGGGATTAACGGCAAGCCGCTGATCGGCGCCGGGATCGGCAACTGGCAGACCAACGGGAGCGCGTATCTCCAGGCGTTGCTCGGCGCCGGCACGGATTACATCGACCTGCACATTTATGCGGCCAACCTGAACCTGCTTCCCCTGGCGGTGACTTACATGGACGCCGCGCGCGCCGCCGGCAAGGGCCTGGGCGTTTCCGAGGCGTGGCTGAAGAAGGTGACGGACGCCCAGATGCAAGCGAGCGAGTTTGCCATCATTCAGGCGCTCAACGCCGATCCCTACGATAACTTCAGTTTCTGGGAGCCGCTCGATTCCCAGTATCTGGGCGAGTTAGTCAAGCTGGCGTATTGGAAGAACCTCTACTTTCTCTCGCCCTTCTCTTTCGATTGGTTCTTCGCCTACCTGGACTACAATCAGTACGGCAGCGACACCGCTGCCCAGCAGACCACGGCCATAGACGCCGTGGCTTCGGCGGCCATGCGCGCCGGACAGTTGAGCGCGGTGGGGCAATCCTATGCGGCGGCGATCGGGCCGGTGAACTGGCCGGTAACGGTTTCGGCGGCCAGCGGCAGCGCGCCGGTGGCCCCGGGATCGATCGTGAGCATTTACGGCAGTAACCTCGCCTCCACCGGCACCGCGGCCACCTCCGTGCCGCTCCCGTTCACCCTGTCGGGAACCAGCGTCACCGTCACCGACAACGCCGGCTCCCAGGCCGCGATGCCGCTGTTTTATGCCGGGCCGCAGCAGATCAACGCGCAGATACCGGGAGGCGTGAACACCGGCCCGGTGGTTCTGACCATCGCCGCGCCGTCGGGCGGAGCCCAGAGCACGGTGATGCTGGCCGCGGTCGCGCCGGGGTTGATATCGGCCAACGGCGACGGCAAGGGGGCGGCGGCGGCGCAGGTCGTCACCACGCATTCAAACGGCACGCAGACGTCCGGCTATTCGTTCAACTACCCCTGCGCGCCGGGAACCTGCGCCAACGTGCCGATCAGCCTCGGCGGCGCGGGCGATCAGACGGCGCTGGTGCTCTATGGCACGGGCATTCGCAACCGCGCGGCGCTTTCCGATGTGAAGGTGCAGGTCGGCGGCCAGTCGCTTGCCGCCGCCTATGCCGGAGCGGCCGGCACGTTTGTCGGTCTCGATCAGGTCAACGTGCTGCTGCCGGGAAGCCTGGCCGGAAGCGGAACCGTGAGTCTGAGCGTCTCGGTGGCCGGAACGGCGTCGAACGCCTTGACGGTGGCCTTCCAGTAAGTGGCCCGCGGGAGCGTCGCTTTCAGCGCGTAACCAGCCGCACCGGCCCCAGCAGGCCGGAAACCGGTGGCGCGCCTCCGCGTCCCCTGCCGCCGGCAGCGGCGGCCGGTGGCGCAGCCGCAGCCGCACCCGCCGGGGCGCCGCGGCCTCCGCGCCCACCCGTGGCTGCCGGCGCGGCGGCCGCGGGCGGTGGCGCAAATCCCCGGCCTCCCGCGTTGGCTACCACCTGGATCTCAAGATTGTTGGAGCCGGCCTTCAACGCGCTGGTGACGTCCCAGCGATACGGCTGCCAGGCGCGCCCTTCCAGTTCCTTCCCGTTCAACTTGACCAGGGCATAGTCCCGCACATCGCCGATCTCCAGAAACATGCGTTTCCCGGCGGGCGCGGCGGGAGCGGTAAACTGCTTGCGGTAGGTGGCCGGGCCGGCGAATGACGGCGTGCCCAGATCCTGCCAGGATTTCAGCGGAGTGGTCAACTGCTTGCCGTTCAGGTCCACCGTCCAGTCGCCGGATACCTCCAGCCAGGGAGCGCCGGGAGTCACGGCAGGCACGGCGGCGGAAACCCCGGCGGGAACCGGTCCCACCACTATCACCCGCGTCTCGTAGGGCCCGAGCAGCAGCGGCACGCTCACCGAATCGTTCACGGCAGTAGCGCCGGCAATGGGGCGAATCTCGCCTGTGCCCAGATCCCACACCTGCGCCTGGCCGCGGCCGGCGATGGTGGCGACGCGCGATTCCTCCTTGTCGCTCTCGTTGAAGAAGAAGTACAGGTCGGCGTCGCGCCAGGCGCGGTGCGTGTAAGTCAATCGCTGAAACGGGGCGTCCAGTTTCACATCCGGCTTGGGCAGCGCCGCCAGCACGCGCTCGGTGATGTCGCCCGCGGGCTCGATGAGCGTGGCGAAGCTCAGGTCCGGCGCGTCCTTGGCGTCCAGGAACGTCTTGTCCACGATCAGGGTGGGTGTCTTGCCCACAAAAATCAGCTTGCCGCCGGCTTTGACGAATGCCTGAAAGCGCTCCAGGCCGGTGCGCGAGATCACCGTCGAGGATGGAACCACGATGGCGCGGTAAACCTGTCCGCTGAGGTTCTTGAATCCGCCATCCTCGATAGTGGCCACCGAGCTGAGCGATTGCTCGTCGAAGTAATCCCAATCCACCTGGTGTTCGAACAACTGCCAGCCGAGCTTGGTGAGGCTGCGGTCGGCCGCTTCGTCGCCCATCCACATGCTGTTGGCGGGATGGTACAGGCCCACCTGCGCGGCCGGTCGTCCGATGGCCATCAGGTAGCCGGCCCGGTTGGTGTACCACGCCAGCATGGGAGACTGCGGAGGCGCGGCCTGCGCCGCGCCGCCGAAGCCCGTCACGGGAACGCGGAGCTGCAGGGTATTGACGCCGCGCACCACCTGAAAATCCAACTGATACTTGCCGTCGATGCCGGGTCCGCCGGCCGACTCCGTCCAGACCCTGGGCCTGCCGAACAGGTGCGCGGCCGAAGAAGCCAGCTTGGGGAAATTGTTATTGACGTTCCATGTCGCGTCCGGAAGGTGGACCAGGCCCGGTATGGTCTGGCTCAGGTTGTCGATGCCGGGCACCTGCACGTGCCGCATGTCGCGGAAGAAGTCGCCTTCGTTGCGGATCAGATCCTCGGGCACTTCCAGCTTCAGCATTTCCTCTTCGTGGTTCAGGTGGACCAGGTACTCGATGTTGTTCCTGGCGCACCACTCGGCCTGCACTCCGAAAAAGGTTTCGCGGAAGATCCCGCTCCACACGTCCCAGTAGTCGGCCTTCGCGCGCCAGGCTTCGTCGGACATCTTGGGCGCGAAGAACAGCGGCAGGTATGGCTTGAGGTCGTAGCCCTTCTGCTGGCGGAACGCGTCCAGCAAGCGGGGCGTCCACGGCATGAAGCCGGTGTAGTCGGGTTCGTCGCCGAAGAAGCCCAGAATGGTCTTGCCGAACTCGTCTCCCACCGCCTGCTTGTAGGTCTCGTGGGTGATCTTGAGGAAGGCGCGGGTGGCCTCCGGATTCAGGTAATCGATCAGCGAATACTGGCTGTCCTTGGCGCGCGTGCCGTCGGCCCGGTTGGAAGCGCGGGTAGGCGAGCTGCGAAACATGTGCCGGACGAGGATCAGTTCCCACGGCTTCGGGTAGCCCGCCGCGCCGGGCGGCGGCGCCGGAGCCCTCCAGTCGATTCTGCTGGAGTCGATCGGCACAATCTGGACTGCGCCGGTAGTGGGAAACACCGCCAGCGCGCCCAAGGTGTCGGGCGGCGTGGGCATCCGCAGCGTCTGGCCGGGCATCACGGTGATGAGTATGTCGGCGTCGAGGGCCTGCATGGTGAGTTGCGGGACCTCCTCGCTGACCTTGCCGCCGGCGAACCCGCTGGGGTAATCGCATTCGTCCTGAATCCACAGCTTCATGCCGCGCTTGGCGGCTTCCTGGACCACGAACTTCACCTGGTCCATGTGCCAGGCCGAAAGGTACTTGGGCTCGCCGCGTCCCGGCGACATGTTCACTATGAAGACGCCATTGGTCTGGAGGCGGTCCAGATCCTGGACGATCCTGGCCATCCGGTCGATGGCGTCCGGGCCGTTCCAACTGGCAAACGGCTGGATGGCGCCGTATTCGCGCGGCGGGGTTTTGAAGTTTGCGGCCACCTCGGCGGCCGATGGAACCGTGATGTGTTGCCAGGGCCGCTGGGCCGGCGAGACCGCGGCCAGCAGCGCGGCGAGGGCGCATGCACCAATGATATTCTTCATCCGAATCTCCGGGATTCTGGTATCGCACTTATTGTATATGGGTGCGGGCGAGGTGGAAGCGCGGGTGCGGGCGCGCTGTGGGGCGTCTTGTGCGGATGGGCCCAGACGGCATTTTGCGCGCCCCACGCCGCCCGCCTCACACCGCCCGCCTCACGCCGCCCACCCCACGCCGCTTGCCTCACGCCGCCCACCCCACGCCGCTCGCCTCGCGCCGCCCGCGCCACACAGGTTTCGCGGATGGGCGCATTCATGCTAAAATTCCGGCGCGTCAGGAGGAATACCATGAACATGCGTTGCTCTTGCCGGAGTATCGGTCTTCTCACCGTAGCTGTCTTGCTCGCATGCTGGCCAGCCGCGGCCGCCGCGGCCAAGGCGGTGCACGAAGTCCGCTCGCCGGACGGGAAGATCGCCATCGTCATTTACACCGATGCCCCCCTGGGCTACAGCATCGCGGTGGACGGCAAGCCGGCGTTGCTGCGCAGCCGCCTGGGCCTCGAACTGGCCGATGGCGTGAAACTGGGCGAGAAGCCGGTGGTGGTGAGCGAAGCGCGGAAATGGGCCAACTCGAATTGGGAAAACCAGTTCGGCAAGCGCCGCAACGTGCGCGATCATTACCATGAGTCGACCCTCACGCTGAAGGAAGGCGATCGCACGTTTGCCGTGGTGGCCCGCGCTTACGACGACGGCGTGGCCTTCCGCCTGGCGATCCCCAAGCAGCCCGGAATGGATTCCTTCACCGTCACGCGCGACGCGACGGAACTCACTTTCCCCGACGACTGCCCGGTGTGGGCGGGCTGGAACAACCCGGAAGGGCCCAGCCGCCCGGAAGGCGGATTCATCGGCTCGCAGGAATGGCGATACCTGCCCAACAAGCTGTCGGGGCTGAATCCCGCTTATAAGCATGGCCTGCCGTTCCTGGTCCAGACACCCGCGGCGTATGTGGCCATCACCGAGAGCGACCTGCTGGACTGGTCGGGCATGTGGCTGGCGCTCAAGGCCGGCGCCAGGAACACGCTGGAGGTGCAACTCGCTCCGCCCATACCGGTGCGGCCATGGCCGTCGCGCAATCCGTCGGCGGCCGATGGCGCGGCGGTCAGCACGGCGCCGCCCCCGGCAGGCGAAATCCAGAAGGGGCTGGTGGTGGCCAATACTCCCCACACTTCCCCCTGGCGGACGTTCATCGTCGGGCGCCATCCTTACGATCTCATCGAGAGCGACCTGGTGTTGAACCTGGCCACCCCCAGCCAACTTGCCGACACTTCGTGGATCAAGCCGGGCATGTCGTCCTGGGGCACCTGGTGGTCGGCCACGGGGAGAAACGATCTTTCCACACTCAAACAGTATATTCAGCTTGCCGCCGATATGAACTGGCCGTATCAGTTGTCGGAGATCGGCGATAAGTCGATCGTGCCGGAGCTGGTGTCTTTTGCCAAAGAGCGGGGCGTGCGCGTGTGGCTGTGGTTCCACTTCAACGACTTCATCGACAGCGCGGTCTATAAGAGGGACTTCCCCATGTACGCCAAGTGGGGCATTGCGGGACTGAAGATAGATTTCATCGACCGCGACGACCAGTTTTCGGTCAAATGGTACGAAGATATCGCCAGGACGGCGGCTGAGAATCACTTACTCATCGACTTCCACGGCGCGTTCAAGCCCACCGGCCTGGAACGCACGTGGCCCAACCAGATCACGCGCGAAGGCATCCAAGGCAACGAGTACAATAAGTGGAGCACCAAGGAGACTCCCGAACACCGGGCCACGCTCCCGTTTACGCGGGTGCTGGCGGGACCGGCCGATTACACTCCGGGCGGGTTTATCAACCGGCAGCCTTCGCAATTCAAAGTCGTACAGACCAACACGCCGGTGCAAGCGACGCGTGCGGGCGAATTGGCGATGTTCATCGTCATTTTCAGCCCGTTCACGGTGGCCTGCGATTCGCCCAGTAACTACAAAGACAAGGACGGCAAGTATCTGCCCGGGATGGATTTTCTCAAGGGCCTGCCGACCGTCTGGGACGAGACCCGCGGCCTGGCCGGCGAAGTGGGGAAGTACGTGGTGGAGGCGCGGCGCAACGGGAGGAACTGGTACCTGGCCGCGATCTCCGACCGCGAGGGCCGCGAATTGTCCGTGCCGCTGAAGTTTCTCGGCAAGGGCCAATGGAAAGTCACCTTGTGGGAGGACGCGCCCGACGCGGGAGAGAACGCCGAGCACGTGGTCAAGAGCGAAAAGACCGTGAGCGCATCCGGCACGCTGCCGCTGCATCTGGCGCCTTCGGGCGGCACGGTGGCGATCTTCTCGCCCGCCAGGTGAAGCGGCGCGGGGGTTGCGCGGAGCCCCGGCCCGCGCTTACCGCCGCCCCGGGTCCGGCGGTGAGGCCGGGCAGCCGTAGTGGCGCAGTTGGCCGCCGCGCAGTTGCTCCGCCAGATCGGGGCGGCCGGTGTGCAGGCGGACGGCGATGGCGTTATCCAGCGCGGGACACAGCAGCCGCCTGACGGACTCGCACCCGGGATTGAGCGCGAAGCCTTGTCCCACGGGCTGGAGAGCGCAGGACTGCGGATCGAGACCGCCCTTGAAGAGCGTCACCAACTCGTTCGAAAGACGCTTGTCGGGGGCCAGCGTGTCGCCTTCGAGTAGCGCCACCGCAGCTTCCTCCGGTTGGCCCGAACGGGTCAGGGACCGCGACAGTTCGAGGTACGCGTCGGCGCTCAGAGGGTCGGCCGCCACGGCCCGCGCGGCGGTGTTGTAGGCCGCTGGCCGGTCGTCCAGGCCCAGGTAGGCCTGCGACAGCACGCGGTAGGCGGCGCTCACATCGGCATTGGTTTCGGAGGCGGCGGCCTTGGCGCGGAAATCGTCCCCCGCCCATCCCATAATGGCGATGGCCCGGTTCAAGCGTTCCACCGCCCGCTGGTACGCCTGGACGCTCTCCGGCGGAGACGACAGATTCCCGCTCGCATCGCGCCGGCGCAGCAGATCGCCTTTGGTGACGTAATACCCGCCGGCGAAGCGGTAGGCGTCCGGGTTGTTGTCCGCGTCGGGCACCGGATCGAGCACCGCCAGGCCTTTCTCCGCCTGCTCGATCACCTGGTCCAGATTGGCGTGAGTGGGATCGGCGTGGAACAGGTGGAAGGCCAGCATCTTGCGCACTTTGAAACTGTTGGGGCTGGTTTTAACCAGGGCCTGGGCCATATGCAGGTCGTCACGCCAATCCGGGTTGCGCAACCAGGTGCGCACGGCGTAGGCGGTGACGAGCAGGCCTACGATCCAGGGCGCAGCGGCGCGCAGGCGCGGCGGGATGGCGCCGTAGCACAGCACCAGGCAGGCGCAGAAGGCGACGGCCGGGAGATAAAGGAAACGCTCCGCCATGATGGTGCCGATGGGAAACAGCAGGTTGGACCCCGGAAGAATGGTGGCCGCCGCGAAGCCCGCAAAAAAGAAGGCGGTGCGGTTCCAGCGGTACGACCGGTAAACCAGCACCGCCAACGCGGCGACCACCAGCCACGAAACCCAGTCCGCGAGGGTTCCGCTGGCCACGGGAATCTGCGCGTAGGAGTAATCCGCCGACAAGGTGATGGGACAGGCCAGCCGCCAGAAGTAGCGCGCCAGGACGGCGATGGCCGTCAGCCGTCCCTGGAAAAAGCCGGCGCCTGTGATTGGGTTATCGATAAACGGAAAGCTGGCTGGGGGCGTACCGGCCATCACCTGCATGCGCTGGTACAGCATGGCCGCGATGGGAACGGCAACCGCGGCGAAGCCGGCCATACGCCCGCGCACCTGCCGCCGTTCATGCCACCACGCCAGCTCGTAGAGAGCGATCGCGCCCAACACGGTGACGGCGCTCTCCTTGGAGAAGACGCCGATGGCGGTGGCCGCCGCGGCGCAGCCCAAGGCCGCCCAACGCCGCCGGCCGGTGGTTTCGACGGCGATCAGGTACAGCAGAAATCCGCCCAGGACGCCGATTCCGGCCAGCAGGTCGGGCCGGCCCACCATGTAGGTGACGCTCTCGGTGAGCACCGGGTGCACCGCCCACAGAGCCGCCACCGCGCAGGCGCGGCCGCGCGTGCCCATCAGGCGCAGGCTTAGCGCATAAACCAGCAGCACATTCGAGAGATGCAGCAGGAAGTTGATCCAGTGGTACCCGGCGCTGCGCTCGCCGTTGCCCAGCACGGCGTAATTGAACATGTACGACAGGGTCGCCAGGGGGCGGTACAGGCCGCTCTCGCCGTAAGGCCACCAGTAGGTGTGATGCAGAATCTGGTCCACGTTGGCCGCGGTGGCATGCTGGATACGCTGGTCGAGGCGAAGAAGCTGGTTGCAATCGAGAGTGTAGCCGTCGTGAAACGAATTGGAGTATGCCAGCAGGGTGAGCAGGCACAACCCCATGGCGATGAGAAGGTGCGGCGGAAACGGGCGGCGTTGGGGCTGTGGCGGCGCCTCCGGCGCGGGCCCGCGAGCCGCGGCACGCTTCTTCTGAGATGCCATAGAATCTACAGGCTACCGCATCTCGGCCCGGCGCCGGCTGGTTTGCCCAGAGCCGGCGGAAAAGCAGGGGGGCGCGGGGTGCCGGCGGCGGCCGGCCGGAACCCCACTCGCGTCACTGCACTACGGCGAGCATCTGGCGATATCCCTCCTGCAGCCGTCTTCGATACGCGGGCAGGGTGGACCTCTCCGCCTGGGCGCCCGCGCGCACGGTTTCCTCGGCGCGGTCCACGCCCTCCGCCATGCGTTCGCCGGTGGCGGCCCGAAAGTCCGCCGATGCCAGGAACCCGAACGCCCACACCGCCGGCAGCGCTTGAGCGTAGTTGTTGGGCAACCCCACCTGCTCGAAAGGGAAGCCCGAGGCCCAGTCGGTATGGTAGCCCACCTGCATGTTGGCGGGGTTCACCGAGACCTGCGCGTGGGTCACGCAGTTGGCCGCCGGAATGCGGTACCGCGAGCGCAGCATCTCCGTCAACATGGCCGCCACCCGCAACTGCGCGGGACTGGCTCTCGATTCGCTCTGGCCGGCCTCCGTGCGGGCCTCGAACGAGACGCCCAGGAAGCTCCGGTTCAGATTGACGTACAGCCACCGGCCGTCGGCCCAGAGCGAGGGTCCGGCGTGGTCCGCGGCGTCGCCCTCGGCGACCACCCGGTACACCCGCCCGAAGCGGTCGATCAGGAAATGGTACGCGAATTTGCGCTGCACGTACTCCAGCAGCGATTCGCCGGTCCGCCGGAGCGCTTCGTTCTGCCCCGCTTCGAACGGAACCAAGTGGCTTTCGGTAGTGTGGAAGACGATGCCGGCCGGGTCGTACCGCCGGACAGGCGGGCCGGGGTGGTCGGCCGGAAACACCAGGTAGGACCGTGGATAGTGCGCCACCACATAGCGGTTATCGATCCGCAGCCCGTTGCTGTAGGTCTCTTCCGACTCACTCTTTTCCACCACCCATACGTCCGGGGGCGGCGCTTCAACTGCCGGCGCAGGACGGCTTGGCTGCCGGGGAGCGGGCAGCGCCTGGGCGTCGGTGGAAGTCACCATCAGGACCACCGAAGCCAGCACCGCCAGCCCCGCCAGCCCCGCCGCCGTCAGTAAGACGAAGCGTGTCAGGCGATTACACATCAGGAACCGGCGGACCGATCGCAACCCCCGCAGCACCAGCGGAACGGACGGCGGCGCCGTGGCTTGCAGAAACCGCAGGCGGGCCACCGGATCGCGAATGCGATTCGCTATCTTGTCAACCGAGGGCCGATAGACCGTTTGCGCCCGGTGCCGAGGTGGCATACGTGTACTAAGTATCGGCAGGATCGAAGAAATCTCTTATAGCGGTATGTGAATTTGCCAGAGGAAACTTCACTCGGGGAGTCCGGGCGGGCGGCTCAGACCGGCGGAGGCGGAGCGTGGGGATGTCGCTGATCTCAGCCCGGCGCTGAAAACAAAGAAGTTACATCGGGTGGGCGGAACGTCGCGTGCCACCCACCCGGAAAACGCGGTAGTCTACTTCGTGGCCACGAAGTGGATGCGCCGGTTCTTCTGCCAGCACGTCTCATCGTGCTCTTCGCAAACCGGCTTATCCTTGCCATAGCTGATGATGGCGACCTGGCTTGCCGGAATACCAATGCTGGACAGATAATCCCTGGCGGACTTGGCGCGGGCATCGCCCAGGGCCAGGTTGTAGGCTTCGGAACCACGCTCGTCAGCGTGGCCTTCGATGGTCACCCTGTAGTCGGGATACTGGACCACGATGTCGCGGAGTTCGGCGGAATCGGCTTGCAGCGCTTTGATGGCATCCGGACGCAGGGTGTGCTTGTCATAGTCGAAATAGGCGTCCTCGATTCTCGAGAGCAGCGTCTCGATGCGGGTGCGAGTCGCGGCATCCGGGACCTTGCGTGGCGCCGGCTGTACCGGGGCCGGCGGCGCCGGCGGAGCCGGTGCGACCACAGCCTGCTGAGGCGGCGGCGGTGGCGCCGGGGTCGGCTTAACAGCCGCTGGGGGGGCTGGCGGCGCCGCGGCCACTTTCTTCTTGCATCCAGCGCCCACAAAGGCTATTGCGGCGATGCCCAGAATCGCCACAGCGAGAGAGTTCTTCACGTCACTTTCCTCCTAAATACCAGGAATACCGCATTTCAGGTGTTTGCGCCATCCCCTAAACGAAGGATTTATCGTCCCCAATGAATACTAGCCGCTCCCGTTCTCCCGGGCCGCCCCCGGCCCTGGAACTCTACCGGCACGCCGGTCTCCACCCGGGCGAAACCGGCGCGGGAATGTCCCCTTGCCCCGCTGGGCATGGCGAAACTGCCGGGCAACTGCTTCAGGCTTTCAGGTTGCTGGCGGCGAAGTCCCAGTTGGCCAGTTTCCAGAAGGTCTCGACGTACTTGGGCCGCGCGTTGCGGAAGTCGATGTAGTAGGCGTGCTCCCAGACATCGCAGGTCAGCAGGGGCTTGTCATGGGCGGTCAGCGGCGTGGCGGCGTTGGCGGTGGCCCGCAGTTCGAGATCTCCATTGGGCATCTGAACCAGCCATGCCCAGCCGGAGCCGAACAGGCCGACGGCGGTTTCGGTGAACTGCTTCTGGAAGTGCTCGAAGCTCCCGAAATCCCGCTCGATGCGCTCGAGCAGCGCGCCGGCCGGTTTGCCCGCGCCATGCGGGCTGAGGCAGTTCCAATAGAAGGTGTGGTTCCAGACCTGGGCCGCGTTGTTGAAGATCTTGCCCTCGGAAGAGCGCACGATTTCTTCGACCGGCAGGTTCTCGTATCTGGTTCCGGCGATAAGCTGGTTCAGGTTGTTCACGTAGGCCTGATGGTGCTTGCCGTAGTGGTATTCAATGGTCTCGGCTGAGATATGCGGGCTCAGCGCGTCCTTGGCGTATGGCAGGGGAGGAAGTTGAATCATAGCGGTCTCCTAAGTGAGTGTTATTGCGCCACAACTTAGGATAGCGCCGTTCAGCGGGGGAAATGCCCGCGCGGTTGGCGCAACAGTCCGCATTGCGCAGTGCGCGGGCAATCCGTTAAGCTTTCGACATGCCCAGAAGTCTCGGTCTGATCCTGCTTTCTTTCGGCATGGTTGCAACGGCGGCCGACTGGCCGCAGTGGCGCGGGCCGAACCGCGACGGAAAATCCGCGGAAACCGGTCTGCTGGAAGCGTGGCCCAAGGGCGGACCGCGCCTGCTCTGGAAGGCGCAGGACCTGGGGCCCGGGTATTCCGGACCTGCCATCGCCGGCGATCGTCTGTACATCCAAGGCCAGCAGGGCGGGCAGGAACTCGTCATGGCCTACGACGTTCATGACGGCCGGCAGCTTTGGAAGACGCCGGCCGGCCGGCCTTTCAACGGGGAACGCGGGCACGGTCCCCGCGGCACACCCACGGTGGACGGCGCGCGCTTGTATGCCTTGTCCGCCGACGGCACGCTGGTGTGCCTGGAAACGGCCGGCGGCAAGCGCGTTTGGGAGCTGAACCTTGTGGAACAGTTCAGCGGCCGGGGGCCGAATTGGGGGTACAGCGAATCGCCGCTGGTGGATGGCGACCGCGTCATCGTGGCGCCCGGTGGCCCCGCGGCGGGCGTGGTGGCGCTGAACAAGAACACGGGCAACCTGGTATGGAAGTCGCAGAGCGACCGGGCCGGCTATTCCTCGGCGATTGCCTTGGATATCGGTGGCACCCGCGCTTTGGCCCTGCTCACCAGCGAGGCCGCCATCGGGCTGGACTCCAAGGATGGCGCTTTGCTCTGGCGGTACCCGCGAGTGGCCAACCGGACCGCCAACATCGCAACGCCCATCGCCCACGACGGCTACGTGTTTTACTCCACCGATTACGGCACGGGTTGCACGCTGCTCAAGCCCACGCCGGACGGCAAGACCGCCGAAGTGTATTTCAACCGGGACATGCGCAACCACTACACCACCTCGGTGCTGGTGGGGGATTACCTGTACGGTTTTTCGAGCGAAATCCTCACCGCCATGGAGTTCAAGACGGGAAAGGTTATGTGGCGCGATCGCAGCGTCGGCAAAGGCAATTGCATCTATGCCGACCAGCGCCTGTATTGCCTGAGCGAGGACGGAGTGGCCGGGCTGATCGACGCCACGCCGGCGGCCTACAAGGAGATTTCGCGGTTTGAAATCGAGCGCGGCGCCTTCAACACGTGGACCGCGCCGGTGGTCGCCAACGGCCAGCTTTACCTGCGGGAGCAGGCCAATCTTTACTGCTACAACATCAAGAGGTAACCGAATGCGCCGGATCGCATTGCTTGTATTCGCGGCCGCCCTGGGCTTGCGTGCCTGGGGTGTGAACGAGGACCTGCTGGAAGCCTCGCGCCGGGGCGACCTGCCGGCTGTCCAGGCCCTGATCGGGAAGGGCGCGGCGCTGGAGACCAAGACCGAGTACGGCCAGACGCCGCTGTTCCTGGCGGCCATGAACGGCCACGAGGAAGTGGTCCGCTTTCTCCTGGACAAGGGCGCCAGCCCGGACGTTCACGACACGTTCTACAAAGCGTCGATGCTGGATTTTGTTCTCATGCGCAAGCACTATGGCGTGGCCAGGATGCTGATCGGCAAGATGCCGGCGAACTCCGACGAGGTGCTGGCAACCGTGGCGCAAACCGGCAATGCGGACCTGGTCGGAGCCTTTCTGGGGGCCGGCAAGCCGAGCCAGGCGGCATTGGACAAGGCCTATGCGGGGGCGCTCGAGGGGAAGCAGGCGGAGGTCGCCGCGCTGTTGAAGAAGGCGGGCGCGAGCGAACCCGCGCCGGCCGTCGCGGTGGATGCCAAGACGCTTGAAGCGTATACGGGCACTTACAAATCGGACCAGCTTCCGCTGGACATCAAGGCATCCGTGAAGGATGGCAAGTTGTACTTTCAGGCTACCGGCCAACCCGAGTTTCCGCTGAAGCCGGTGAGCGCCACGCAGTTCGAATTCGCGCCCGCCCATCTGGACGTGGAGTTCGATTCACCCGCGAGCTTTACGCTGAAGCAGGGCAATATGAGCTTCCATTTCAAAAAGGCGGTGACCCAATGAACCGGCATCGGCGCGCTTCATGGCGCTTCCTCGCTCTCGGCGCAATGGCCGCGGCCAGCCTGGCCATGGCGGCGGACTGGCCGCAATTCCGGGGGCCATCGGCAAGCGGCGCCGGCTCCGGCGCCAAGCCGCCCATCCGGTGGGACGCGGCGAAAGGAACCAACATCCTCTGGCAGGCGGAGATTCCGGGCCTGTCGGTGTCGTCGCCGATAGTCTGGGGCGACCGCGTGTACGTCACCACGGCGATCTCGAGCGACCCCACGCAGAGAATCCGCACCGGGGCGTATGGCGACACCGACTCGGCGAACGACCTCAGCCCGCACCAGTGGAGGGTGATGGCGCTCGACAAGCTCACGGGCAAGGTGCTGTGGCAGCAGACCGCGCACCAGGGCGTGCCCAAGACCAAGCGCCACCCGAAATCGTCGCAGGCCTCGCCGTCTCCCGCCACCAACGGCAGCGTGGTGGTCGCATATTTCGGTTCCGAGGGCCTGTATGCCTATTCGCCGGATGGGAAGTTACTCTGGCAGAAGGACCTGGGAATTCAGAATGCGGGATGGTTCTTCGACCCCGATTCGGAATGGGGAGCGGGCAGCTCGCCGGTGATCTACAAGAACTCCGCGATTGTGCTGTGCGACCGCCAGAAGGACTCGTTCATCGCGGCTTTCGACTTGGGTGACGGCAAGCAACTCTGGCGCACGGCGCGGGCCGAGATTCCGACATGGGGCACGCCGACGGTGGTCCAAGGCAAGGACCGCGCCGAGGTGGTTACCAACGGTTCCAAGGCGATTCGCGGCTATGACGCGGACACCGGGAAAGAGCTGTGGACGCTGGGGCCCAATTCCGAGATCGCCTGCACCACCCCCGTCGCGGGCAATGGCCTGATCTTCGTGACCTCGGGTTATGCGCCAATTCAGCCGATTTATGCGATCAGGATCGGATCCATGGGCGACCTCACGCTTCCCAGCGGCAAGGATTCGAGCGACGCCATCGCCTGGAGCAAGCAACGCGGCGGCACCTATCTGCCCTCGCCCATGATTTACGGCGATCAGCTATATACCCTCAATAACAACGGCATCCTGACGGCCTACGAAGCCAAGACCGGAAACCGCGTGTACCAGCAGCGGCTGGATGCGGACTCGTTCGTCGCGTCACCCGTGGCGGCGGCCGGGAACCTGTACCTGGCCAGCGAGGATGGCAACGTCTTCGTGGTGAAAGCGGGACCGCAGTTCGAGTTAGTCGCGAAGAATCCGGTTGGCGAGCCGGTTCTGGCCACTCCCGCATGGGCGGACGATGTGCTGATCGTGCGCGGGGCCACGCACTTATTCGCCATCGCGGAACGGGCGCGGTAGCTATGAAACGCGCCATTCTCTTGTGCCTGGCGATTTCCGGCTGCCGGCTGCCCGGGTCCGGGCCGGGCTCCGGTTCCGGCTCGGGCGGCGATTGGCCGATGTGGGGTGGCGCGCCGGAGCGCAACATGGTTTCCTCCATGCAGGGAATCCCCGTTTCCTGGGATATCCAGACCGGCAAGAACGTCAAGTGGGTGGCCAAACTCGGATCGCAAACCTATGGCAATCCGGTGGTGGCGGGCGGCCAGGTGTATGTCGGCAGCAATAACTCGCTGGCGCTCAACCCCCAGGAAGGCGGCGACCGGGGCGTGCTGATGTGCTTCCGCGAATCCAACGGACGATTCCAGTGGCAGCACACCAGCGAGAAACTCGCCGATTCGAACAAGGATTGGCCCGAAACCGGAGTATGTTCCTCGCCGCTGGTGGAAGACGGCCGTTTGTATTACGTGACTAACCGCTGCGAGTTAGTCTGCCTGGATACGCACGGCGACGGCAAGGGCGGCGCCACGGTGGTGTGGAAGCTGGACATGATCAAGGAACTGGGCGTCTCGCCGCACAATAAGGCGGCTTCCTCGCCGGTGTCCTACGGGGGCCTGGTGTTCGCCGGCACTTCCAACGGCCGCGATGCCAGCCACGAACACGTGCCCGCGCCGAATGCGCCCTCCATGATCGCGGTCGATAAGTCGACCGGTAAGTTGGTCTGGCAGGCGAAGAGCGTGGGCGATCGAATCCTGGACGGCCAGTGGTCGTCGCCCGCCGTGGGGGCGATCGGCGGCGTGGTTCAGGTGGTGATCGGCGAAGGCGATGGCTGGGTGCGCGGGTATGAGGCGCTCACCGGCAAGCCACTGTGGGAGTTCGACACCAATCCCAAGGACTCCGTCTGGCCGCGGACGCGCAACGAGATCGTCTCCACGCCAACGATCTGGCAGAACCGGGTCTTCATCGCCAACGGCCAGGACCCCGAGAGCGGCCAGGGCCCGGGACATCTCTACGCCATCGACGCGACCCGGCGCGGCGACATCACGCAAAGCGGGCGGCTCTGGCAATACGATAAGATCAAGCGCTCGATTTCGACTGCGGCCATTTCGAACGGGCTGCTGTTCTACGCCGATTTCACCGGCTATCTACACTGCCTGGACGTGAACACCGGCCAGCCCTACTGGACTCACGACACGCTCTCCGCCGTATGGGGCTCGCCGATCGCGATCGGCGGGAAAGTGTACCTGGGAGACGAAGACGGCGACGTGCTGATCATGGAAGCCGGCAAACAGGAGAAGTTACTCGCCACCATCAATATGGGGAGCAGCGTTTACTCCACGCCCGTTCCCGCCAATGGCACATTGTATGTGACGAACCGGAACCAGCTTTTCGCGATTGGTCGGAAGCCGTGAATAACCCGGTTGGCAGGCCGAAGCGCCCCGGTCCTTCGACTTCAATGTGGGGCAGGCGCTTCCGCCTGCCAACTCTTCTGTTGCTCATATTTCTTGTTCCCTGCCTGCTGGCCGCGGCCGACGATTGGCCGCAGTTCCGCGGAAACCCGCAACTGACGGGCGTGGCGACCGGTTCCGTTCCCGCGAATCTGCGCGTTCTGTGGACCTATGACGCCGGCGAATCCATCGAATCCTCCGCCGCGATATCGGGCGCGACGGTCTATGTGGGTTCGCAATCGAAGGACCTGCTGGCCATAGATCTGGAAACCGGCAAGCTGCGCTGGAAATACCGCGCCGCCGATTCCATCGGCGAATCCTCCCCGGCGGTTTACGAGGGCATCGTCTATGTGGGCGATCTCGGGGGCGTACTGCACGCCGTAAGTGCGGCCGCCGGGAAGGTACAGTGGACGTTCAAGACCGAGGCCGAGATCCGCGCGTCGCCGGTGATTTCGGGCGACCGGCTGCTGATCGGTTCCTACGACGGCAACCTCTACTGCCTTTCGCGGCGGGACGGCAAGCTCGCCTGGAAATTCACCACCGGCAGCTACGTGCACGGGACGCCGGCGCTCGCGGGCGGCGTGGCTTATGTCTCCGGCTGCGACGAGATCTTTCACGGCATCCGCCTGGCGGACGGCCAGGAAGTCGTGCGGTTCCCCGCCGGCGGTCCGGCCGCCGCGTCTCCGGCGATGCTGGGGCAGTGGGCCTGGTTCGGCAATTTCAACAATGAAGTGGTGGGCGCGGACGTGAGCCGGAAGCGCGTGGTCTGGCGCTACCAGCGGCAGGCCGCGCCGTTCCCGTTCTATTCCTCGGCGGCTGCATCGGGCGACCGCATCGTTCTGGGCGGCCGGGACAAGCTGGTCCATTGCCTGAATGCCCGAACCGGCAAAGCCATCTGGACGTTCGCCACCAAAGCCCGCGTGGATTCCTCGCCCGCCATTGCGGATGGCCGGGTGTACATCGGTTCCAACGACGGTCATTTCTACGTGCTGGACCTGGCCACCGGACGGAAGCTTTGGGATTTCGAAGCCGGCGCGCCGCTTTCGGCTTCTCCGGCGATAGCCGCGGGGCGGGTGGTGATCGGTTCGCAGGACGGGCGGGTGTATTGCTTCGGGAGGTGAGAGCGATGCGGGTCGGTTGCGGGTGCGCCCTGCCATGCGCTTCCCGCTCGATCGCCTTCAATCCGGCATCCACACCGGAATCACCTTGTTCCCATGGCGGCGGTAAATGCGAAAATCCGAGTCCAGGGTGAAGACCTCTCCGTCCGTCTCCATCTCCGACAGGCGAACCAGACAGGCATCCGCCAGTGACATGGGCCGGTTGCGATAGCGGTGCATCAGCGCCCGCAGGTCCGCCTGCTGCTCCTCGACGTCGAGCGCAATGCGGATCGCTCCCCGCTCCAGTAGAGCAAACAGAGGATCGGCCTCGCGGCCTTCCCGTTTCAGGAGAAAGGCCGCCTCGGTAAGCACCGGCTCGCACGTCAGCAGCGGCGGGCGAAAGAGCTTCCACTGTTCGCAGGTCCACGCATGGTGCCTCAGCCCGGAGGCGAGGAAGCTTACCAGCGGGCCGGTGTCGAGCAGGCCCGGTCCGCTCTTCACTGGCCGAAACCTTGCATGTACTTCGGGTTGTCGGCCAGATCCTTGGGCAGGCCTTTCACCGATCCGGCCAGGTCGTGCGCCAGGTCGTAACACGAGACTGCGCCTGCCGGCGGCTGCTCGTGCAGGCGCTTTTCGAGGCTCTCTCTCACCAGGCGGGATTTCGTCACCCGTCTCGCCTTGGCCTGCCTGCCGAGCTGAGCCAGCAGCTCATCGGGCAGCTTCACTGAGATCGTCCTCATGATCACAGCGTAATACGCGCCGTTCTCCCGCGCAATACCCCGATGCGCCAAGGCCGTCGACGGCGGCCCCGCTCCCCATCAACCCGCCGTCATCTCGACAATCTCGCTCCACGATGGGACCGCGCCCCGGCGCAGTTCCACATACTCCGGATGGCGCACCTCCAGTTGGTTCCACAGTTCTTCCAGGCGCGCCTTCTTCGTCTGCATCGAGTAGCTCTCGTCGAGACTTACCAGTCCCGCGGCGGCCACCGCGTTGGCGCGCCCCGCATGTACCTCCGCCAGAAGCTTCCGCTCTTCCTCGTATAATGCCGCCGTTTCGGGCGACGGCTGCGGCAGCATGAACGCCGATTGCCCCACCAGTTCGGCCAGCCCCCGCGACTTCGCGAACTCCGCCCAATACAGCGCGCGCCTGGCATCTTGCAGAGGCGAGTCTTCCGCATTCAGACTGAAGAGCCGGTCGAGAGCCGTTTCCACCATGCCGTAAACCCGGGCCTGCGATTCTTCCGCCAGCAGATCGCGGAATCGCGTGGTCCTCTGCACGGCGTCTTCGTAGTCCTGAATCGCGCCCGCCTTGTCGCCCAGCTTTTCCTTCACCCAGCCGCGCATGTTCAGGAAACGAACCCGGATATCGTCCCACTGATTTTCGTCGAACGTCTTCAGCCCGTAGTCCAGCAGATCCCTGGCTTCCTGGAAACTCTCCTGGCGTGCCGCAATCCGGCCCTGGACGAGGAAGCTGTGCGCAAGCAGTCCCTGGGGACAATCCTTGATGAAGTCCAGCGCCCGGCAAGCTTGGACGGCTGCGGTGAATTGGCCCGCCGCCTCTCCCAGCAGGCCGTGCTCCAGCCACGCCTCCGCCAGCAGTTCATCCCGGCCCAGATCGAGCGCGATCAGCCGCGCGTTTTCGATCCTCTCGTAAGCTCCCCGGCCGGCCGCGCCTTTCTGTTCCGCGCTCAGCGCCGAACCCTCCGTCAGCCTCGCAACCAGCAGGCGCGCGGCCCACATCAGGTGCTGGAATCGGTATTCGAGGAATGTCCGGTTCTGCGGGTCCTTCCCCAGCGCCTCCAGCGTGAGACGTTCCGCCAGTTCCAGGAACGGCATCGCATCCCCGAGCCGGCCCTCGCGGCTGTACGCCTGCGCCAGCGGGACAGCCGTCTCCTGAATGTCATCCAAATCGCCAAGCTGTTGCGCCATCCCGATAATCTCGGCCCCAGCTTCCGCGGCTTCACTCAGCCGGTTGGCGCGCAAACAAAGACGGAAGATATGGTGGTAGGCGCGGCGAACATCCAGCCCGCTGTGCGCCTGGCGGAACAGCTCCAGGGCGTGAAAGTGATCCTGCAGCGCGGCGTCCAGCGCCGGCTCGAGTTCGCGGGCTTCGCCGCGAAGACCGTAGGCCGTTCCCAGCTCCCGCGGAAAGTCCGGCGATTTCTCCCAGCGCTCGACCGCCTCCCGGCTCCATTTCGCTAGCTCCGCGGCGTTGCCCAGATACCGGTTGGCCACAGCCAGTTCAACGCAGATCTGGGCCGCGCGGCGGTTCGGCCCGGCATCCCGACTCGATTTGACAAGCTCGTAGGCGCGGTCCAGAACCTCGATGGCGCGTTGGAACCCCGCCGGTTGGTTGCCAGGGAGGTGGTTCAGCGCAAACGCGAGTGAGCCGAGACAGCCGCTTTGAAGTTCCGGCTGATCCTGAAACTGAAGAGCCAGTTCGCAGTTGATTTCCGCCAGGAGAACGGCTCGTTCGGGATCGGTCGCGACCAGCGTTTCAAACATGCCCGAAGCCACGCCCACCATCCCGGGTTGAAGCCCGAGCGACGGAAACCGGGCCCCCGCCCGCTCTCGGGCTTCCTCCATCGTCATCTGGCCGGACCTCACGCCGGCAGCCAGCCCGCTAACCAGTTCCAGCAGCGATCCAGCGGCGGAAGGCGCTTCCGCGGGCGGCTTGCCCGGCTGCGCGGGATGTTCCTTCAGCTCCCGCCGGAGCCGGTCTCTCTCGCTGAAAACCCAATGATGGCGGGAGAAAATCTGCTCCACCTTTCTCAGGCATTCCTCGGCCGCTGGCCCGGCGCCCTGCAAAAGCTGGTTGATTCCGGCTTCCGCGGAAGCCGTTTCATTCGGGCGGCGGGCGCGGCTCGCGGTCGCCCATTGCCCGTACCGCGCCCAGAGAATCTCGCAGAGCCGCAACGACCCTTCGTCGGGAACCGCCCGGGCCGCCCATTCCGCCCGGCCGAAGGCCTCGTAGGCCTCTCGATACTTTTCGTTCAGAAGCAGCGATTCCGCGCTCGCCAGCTCGCAATGGGCGCGCACGGTCATCAGCCGCCCCATTCGCGCGGTGAGCGCCGCCTGCTCCCCGGCGGACGCGGCTTTGCGCAGTTCCCAAAGACTGTCGTAACGCTGCTTGCAGCAGGCCGTCATCAAAGGCGCGTACATCTCGATCGAACCCGGTTTCCGGACGCAATCCTCGCATTGGCCGCGCCAGAACCGGTCGGCCTCTTCGATGATCCGGATCAGCTCGTCGTCCGGCTCCGATTGCAGTTGCTCATCGTTCAGCAGAGCCTCGACCGCCGTCTCAACCGGCAGTTGCTCGCCGATCATCCAGTACGCGCGCTTGACGATCGGGTTGCGCAGCTCCACCAGCGAGTCTTCAGGTGCTCTATCCGCCATGCATCAGCCCCGCGAGAATCTTGGCGATCGCAACCATGTTCTGGTTAAATGGCGTCTTCCGCGTGGGATCATATTTTATTTCCCACCGGCCATCCGGAAATCGGTGGATGCGGGTGTTCCCCACCACCGTGAGCAGCGCGATGCAGCCGGTGAGCACCACCGGCGCCGCCAGCAAAAGAGGAAGTGCGGCGGTCTCCTGAACCGGGGGATGGTCGAGCCAGTATTCCACCGACTCGCGCATCTCCGGCGCTTCCGCCATCATCTTCAGCAGCTCCCTGGCGGCCTGTGCCGCTTGCCCGGCGCCGGCCTCCAGCACCGCCTTGGTATCCAGCGGCTGCGATTCCGATTCGAGCAGGCTCGCCAGGGCGCTGGCCTGCTCGTTCCGGCCCTCGGGCATGTCGTCGCGGGCGAATTCGCCGGCCAGGGAATCGACGATGGAGAGTGCCTGCTGGTCGTCGAGTTTCGCGATCTTTTCGTCCAGGTTCACGATCTACCTCCTTCTGCCAATGAAGCTGCTGCGGCCGGGCTGCCGATCCTGCCGGCGCCCCGGTGTACTAAGCCCAGTCTCCTACCAGTATGAACGGCGCGAAGTGGAACGGATGCGCGTACCCATGCCGCAGCAGCTCAATCTGCGCCTGTTGCAGGGCTTTCCATTTTGCAACCGCACCGCAACCGTCGGCCGGCTCAGGCTTCAGCCACGTTTCGTAAAACGCGCTCAGCAGCAGTTGGGAACTCTTCTGATTCACGTTCCACAGACTGACGATGAGCGAGGCGGCGCCAGCATACAACACCGCGCGCGTCAGTCCCACCAGTTCGTCGCCGGATTGCCGCGCCGACCGCCCCGAGGAACACGCCCGCAGCGTGACCAGGTCCGCGCGCAGCCGCAGCGCAAATATGTCGCGTGCCGAAAGTATCCAACGGTGCCGGGCCTGCGGGGTCATCGCCGCGGCGTCCGCAAGCGAGAGTGCCTTCTCCCCATCCGAGAACAGCAGGCCCGAGTCCAGCGGGTCGAAGGACTGGTCTCCTCCGAACACTCCGTGGCAGGCGAAATGAATCAGTTCATGCGCCGGAGCTTCCTCCACGATCCCGGTCTTGCTGGCCGGAAGCCGCCCATCCTCCGGTTTCGGCCCCGTCATCCGGACCACCCGGGTCGCCGGCGACTCGGTCCGGCAAATCTCCGCCAGGCGTTCGGCATCGGCTTCGAACGTAGCGGGATTGGTATCGTTCGCCGCCGCAATCGCAGCCGCGAGCGCGCTCTGCGGCGCGCTACTCCCGCCCCGCGTCCGCCGCGCGCTTCTCGCCCGGCATTGCCGCAGCACACTCAGGCTGGGAGCGTGCGCCAGTCCGAACCGTTCCACCAGGTATTGGTTTTCGCCCCACCGCAGCGCCGCAAAGGGCAGGGCATGCAGCGGCCCATGGGGAATCACCAGCAGAACCTCGCAATCTTCAAGGTGCGGGCGCAGCGGGGCGGGGAACAGCCGGCTTCCGAGCCCGGTCCAGTAGTCCATCTCGTAATGAAAACCCGGAATCGCCAGGTTGCGTTCCAGCACGGCCTTATTGCGCTTGGCCGCGGGCACCGCCGGCGTCAGGCCCAGTGCCTCGCGCAGCGCCGGATTCGGTTCGAGATCCCAATCCCCCGGCAGGCCATGGAAGTCGATGAGCAGCCTGGCCGCACAAAGTTCAAGCATCCTGCGCGGCACGCCGCCGCGTTCATCGCGCGCTTCAAATATTAGTGGTTGATCGAAACCTTGTTTGATGAGAAGAACGTGCGTGGTGTCCGGCCCTACCACGTATTCGAGTATCGCCAGACGGGGCATAATGACAGCGCAACCGGCAACTGGGAAATCTCAGAATTCAAAGCTAAATCTTACATGGAAACAATGGGCAAATCAAGTCCGGAAAAGCCGATTTAACTCCCTGGCTCCGCCGTCTTCCGGCGCCAAGCCCGGCCTTCACCGCTCCCGCCCGATCACCACCCCCACCGCCGAGGGCTGCACGTCGAATCGCTCGATGCGGTGCCCCAACTCGAACGGCCGTCCCACCGCCGCGTCCGGGTACAACGGCAGCAGCACGTACTGAATCAGCAGGTCGAGCGTCTTGCCGTCGATCTCCAGCCCGGAAATCTCCACCCGCTGGACATCCACCGTGGCGCTGCCGCCGGCCGAACGGATGCGCGCCGTGACCTTGATCGGGCGGTCCCCTTGGAACAGCCGGGACAGCCCCCACCCCGGTTCGAAGCCCTGTGAGCGGCACACCTTGACCAAGTCCACCACGGCGGCGCCGGTAGCCACCCCGGGGGAATCGATCCGCACGGTGGCATCCCGCACGCCGGCGGGCACCTGGGTTTGCACCCAGGCATCCAGTTCCCGCAGGCTTAGATCGACCCTCGTTCCGGGGCGCAGGCGGTCGCTTTTGATGGCGTCGATCTTCCTCGTGGCCGTGCGCAGGTAGTCTACCGCGGCGCCGCTCGGCAGAGCTACGGCCAGAAACCACGCCGCCATGGCACGGGATCTCACTGCGAGTTTAGACGCTGTGGGGCGCAATCCGTTGCCATAACAGGGTGAAAACGGGCGCACGCCGGCTTCGGGGATGCGGCATGGCGCGCCGGTTTCCCCAGCGCCGCCAACAGAATCGCCGTGCTGCCTGCCGTGTAACGAAATCATGACAGTTCAATTACATATTGCAACAAAACCGGCGGAAGCCTATCATACGATCATGGACTGGGCGCTCGCGGGGATCGCGGTGCTGGCGGGTTTGGGCGCCATTCGCCTGTTCAGGATCTGGTTACGCTACCGCGGCCCCATGGTGGTCACCTGCCCGGAGAATCAACGTCCCGCCGGCGTTTCGGTGGACGCGCGCCAAGCCTCCCTGACCCCGCCCGGCAAGCCCGCCGCCTTGCGCCTCTCGGCTTGCTCCCGCTGGCCGGAGCGTGCCGGCTGCGGCCAGGAGTGCCTCAGCCAGATCGCCGCTTCGCCGGAAGACTGCCTGGTCCGCAACATTCTTGCGAAATGGTATGCCGGCAAGGTCTGCGCTTCGTGCGGACAGCCTTTTGGAGAGATTCAGTGGACAGATCGTAAGCCGGCGCTGTTGGCGGCCGGCCAATCGACTGTGGATTGGAGCCAGGTTCGGGCCGAGTCGCTGCACGAAGTGCTGGACACGGCATTGCCCGTCTGCTTCGCCTGCCACATGGCGCACACCCTGGTCCGGGAGCATCCGGATCTGGCTGTCGAGCGCCCGCAGTCGTGGTCTCCGGGAACCGGCCACCCCAAGTCCTGAGCGGAAGATCTTTTCAGCGTTGAAAGGTCTTGGCGTATGACCGCATGGATGTGTGGCCTGGCATTGGCTGGTTTGCCGCTGCTGGGCGGGCAGGCGAAAGTCCCCGCTGCCCCGCTCGCCCCGATCGCGCTGTACAACGAGTTCGAGCAGGAGCCTCCCCAGGCGGTCAAGTCGGCCCTCCACGACGAACTGGATTCCATCATGACGCCGCTGGGCCTGCGCTTCGAGTGGCGCGACCTGCACGGTCCCAGGCTGGGCGAGCCCACCGTGGAACTGGCCGTCGTCTCCTTCAAGGGGCGCTGCGATGCCGCCGGCCTGGTGCGGCGCGCCGCCACTCCCGGCGCCCTGGGCTGGACGCACATCAGCGATGGGTCCATCCTCCCCTTTAGCGATGTGGATTGCGGCGGCATTCGCGCCTTCCTGCAGAGCGACCTGGCATTGCTTCCCGCCGCCGGCCGCGATGGAGCCTTCGGCCGCGCCCTGGCCCGCGTCCTGGCTCACGAGTTGTACCACATCTTCGCCGACACCACCCGCCACGGTTCCTTCGGCATCGGCAAGGAAGCCTACACGGTGCGCGATCTGCTGGCCGGCAGCTTCCACTTCGAGAACCGGGAATCCAAGGCCCTGAGGAACGGTAAGGCCTACGGGGCGCTGGCAAAAGGCTTCTCCCCGCGCCAGTAGGCCGCGGTGGCCGCTTCGCGCCGGTTCCCTTCGCCGCATGGCCAGCGTTCCTCGACCTGCGCCGCGTCAGGGCCGCCGGCCCCGTGTAGTACTTCCTGCCGATGAGCCCGGGCACGGCGTTGGCGCAGGCCGCGGCTCCCGAGCGGCAGCGCCTGGAACAGGCCGCGGCGCGTGCGGGCGTGCTTGTTCTCTTTGCGGCTTTTCGCCTTGGCGTGACGACCTGTTTGTCTGGCTGGTCCCCGGCCCTCAGTTGCCGTACGCCGCCGGCCGGTCGCGCAGCAATCGCCGCGCTTCCGTGCGCACTTGCGGCAGGAATCCGGTGAACACGGCGGCCCCTGCCAGGCAGATCACGCCGCCCGCCGCTACCGTAGCCGGCGGGCCGAAACGCGCCGCGGCCCATCCCGCCAGCAGCGACCCGAACGGCGCCATCCCCATGAACATCATCGAGTAAATGGACATCACCCGTCCCCGCAGGTGGTCCGGAACGATGTTCTGGATGAGCGTGTTGGTGGCGGCCACCTGCACCATCATCGAAAACCCCGCCAATACCAGTATCCCCAGCGAGAGCCAGTACGTGCGCGAGAACGAGAATGCCGCCACGGTGGCCCCGAACATCGCCGCCGCCGCCGCCACCCCGCGGCCGAACCCCTGCAGGTTGCGGCGCGTGGCCAGCAGCATGGCGCCCATCAGCGCCCCGATTCCGGTCGCGCCCATCAGCGCGCCCAGCGCCTTGGCGCCGCCGTGCAGAATGCGGTCGGCGAAAATCGGCATAAGCACGGTGTACGGCATGGCCGTCAGGCTCACCACCGCCAGCAGACCCAGCAGCGAGCGCACCGGCAGATTGCCCGCCACGTAGCGGAAGCCCTCGGCCAGGCGGCCGAGCGGCGAGCCCGAGGGACGCGCCTCGCGGGGCGCCACCCGCATCATCAGCAGGCCGGCGATCACCGCCAGGTAGCTCACCCCGTTGCCGAAAAAGCACCAGCCTTCCCCGATGCGCGCCACCAACACCCCCGCGATGGCCGGCCCGATCATCCGCGAGGCGTTGAACATCGAGGAGTTCAGCGCGATGGCGTTCATCAGGTCGGTCTGGCCGACCATCTCCACGATGAACGACTGGCGCGCCGGCATGTCGAACGCATTCACCGTGCCCAGCAGCGCCGCCAGCACGAAGATGTACCGCACGCGCACTGTGCCCGTGAGCGTGAGCGCGGCCAGCGCCAGCGCCAGCAACATGGCCGCGGTCTGCGTGGCGATCACCACCTTCTGCCGCTTGTACCGGTCCGCCACGATGCCGCCCACCGGCGCCAGCAGGAACACCGGGATCTGGCCGCAGAACCCGACGCCGCCCAGCAACATCGACGACCCGGTGAGACGGTAGACCAGCCAGGCCTGCGCCACGTTCTGCATCCAGGTGCCGATGAGCGAGATGAGTTGGCCGCTGAAGAAAAGCTGGAAGTTGCGGTATTGCAGGGCGCGCAGCGCCGCCGGAAATCGCATCGATACTGCTATTGTAGGGGACCGCGGTCAGTGCCGCCCGACCCACTCCAGAATCGTCTCTTCCAGCCAGAAGCGGTGCGGCTGGCGTCCCAGAAACCCCAGGTGTCCGCCGCGATCGGTGGCGCGCAGTTCGATCCGGGGATTGGACCGCACCGCCTCCGTGGCGAAGATGTCGAACGGCACCAGCGTGTCGTCCCGCGACTGGATGAGCAGAACGGGCACGCGGATGCGCTCCAGCCAGCCGATGCAGGATTGGGTGCGGTAGTAATTGGCCGCGTCGCCGAAGCCGAACGAGGGCGCGGTGATGCGGTCGTCGATCTGGCGAATGGAGCGCAGGCCCCGGAAATCCCGCTCTTGGTAGCGCCCGGTGGCGCACAGCCGGTCGCGCATGCGGCGCATGAAGCGGCGTTCGTACAGCCGGTTGGCCGGTTGGGCGAGGCGCCGGGCGCAGGCCTCCAGATCGAGCGGCGTGGAGGCCGCGCAGATGCCGCGGATCAATTCCGGCCCGCCTTCGGCCAGTTCGCCGGCCAGTTTGAGGATCACATTGCCGCCCAGCGAGAAGCCCGCCAGAAAGACCGGGGCCCGGCCCTCGCGCTGGAACTCGCCGAGGACCGCCAGCAAGTCGCTGGTCAGGCCGGCGTGGTAGAGCGTCCGGCAAAGCCGCTCGGTCCCGCCGCAGGTGCGCATGTGAAAGGCATGCAGGGCGAATCCGGCGGGGAGCGCGGCAGCCGCCAGCCCGCGGATGTAGCCGGCCTCGCCGGAGCCTTCCAGGCCGTGCACGGCGACGATCTCGCCCCTGGCCGGGCCCTCCGGCCGCTGCGAGGCGACGAGCACCTGAACGCCCGGCTCGGTGCGGTAGAGGCGCGCGGCCACCGGGTAGCGTTGGCGGGTTTCGGGACGCGGCCAGTAGTGGCCGGCGATGGTCTGCACGTGCGGATTGCGAAACAGCGGGTCGAAGAGCGTCACAATGAGCGAAACTTGTATTGTATAGGGGAGGCAGACCATGGGGCTTTTCGGCCCACCCAACGTTGGCAGGATGAAAGCCAAAGGCGATGTCAGAGGCTTGATCGAGGCGCTGAGCTACCGCAAGGATGCCGCTATCCGTAAGTCGGCGGCGGATGCGCTGGTCGGAATCGGCGTGCCCGCGGTCGCGCCGCTCAGCGATGCGCTCAAACACGAGGACAGCGCGGTTCGCCTGGCGGCGGCAGACGCGCTGGGGCGGATCGGCAACGCTGACGCGGTTGCACCACTCCTTCTGGCGCGCGAGGATCGGGAGACGAGTGTGCGCGAGGCGGCTTCGGCTGCGCTGGTTGGGATCGGCCGGCCCGCGGCCGAGCGGTGCATCGCCCTGCTCGGGGATAGCTCCGGGGATTTGCGGGCGAAGGCGGCGCGTGCGCTGGCGTTGGTTGTCACGAAGCTGGAAGACTCCGCGCTTCGCGCCCGCGCCATCGATTTGCTCCTCGCTGCGCTGAATGACAACCCCACCTTTGGTGGGGGGTTGGATTCTGCACTGGAGCAAGTGTTCACGGACCTCGAAGACCCCGCAGTTCGAGCCCGCGCCGTCGAGGGGATAGCCGACGCCATGGATAGCGGGGACGTCCGGGTGCGTAGGGTGGCGACAATTGCGCTGGCGCGGGTGGTCGTGCGGCTGGAAGACGCGGCGGTTCGCGCCCGCGCCACAGAGCCGCTTGTCGCCGCGCTCAGGGCCGCAGCGGACAGGGTCCAGGCGGCGGGAGGTACCGAAGGGCTGAGCGCGCTGCGGGAACTCTCTGCCGGGGGATCGCGGGAGGCGGGTGACCAGATGTTGGCGATGGTCCAAGACGGCATTCTTCTTCGCTTCGCCATGGAGCCCCTCACTGCTGCGCTTACAGCCGGGGATGACGCTGTGCGCCAGGCGGCGGCGTGTGTGCTGGGGGAGATCGGGTTACCCGGCTTCGTCCTCGAACCGCTCGTCGCCGCGCTGAAGGATCGGCATAGCGGCGTGCGCGAGGCGGCGGCTGCCGCGCTGTTCGCGATGGGGTGGCGGGAATGAGAGCCACGCTCGCGTTGGCACTGGCGCTAGCCGCCTGGGGCGGCGAGGTCCCGCGGCCATCGCCGCCCTTCACCATCCTGCGCAAGGGCGCGCCCAACATCGAGCTGCGGCAGTACCGCGGGAAGGTGGTGGCGCTGGCCTTCATCCAGACCACCTGCCCGCACTGCCAGAACCTCACCCGGAGCCTGAATGCGCTGGCGCGGGAGTTCGCCGGCAAGCCGGTGCAGTTTCTGGAGTGCGCCTTCAACGACGACGCCCAAGCCACCCTGCTCGATTTCCTGGCCCTCTTCAAGCCACCCTATCCGGTGGGATGGAGCTACCAGGGGCCGGTGCGCGCGTACCTGCAGATCAGCCTCCTGGACGGCCATTTCATGGTGCCACACATGGTTTTCCTGGACCCCGGAGGCGTGATCCGGCTGGAGGCGAGCGCGCAGGACGCTTTCTTCAGGGACGCGGACGCCAGTATCCGCGGCGAGTTGAACCTGCTGCTGGCTCCCCCGGCTCCGAAAAAGGCCGGGCCGGCGAAGAAGTAGACTCCGTCCGTGATAGAATAGGGCCGTTTCGGGGATTCCACGGCCCGTATCGGGCATCGGAGGTGGAAAGTATGATCCGGCATTGTGCCGCTTCCACGGTAGTTCTTCTGCTGGCCGCGTGGGGAGCGGCCGCTCAATCCAACCCATCCACGGACTCGACCGCCAGGAAATCGAAGGACGATTCGACCGCCAAACCCGCCACCGCGGGCGCGCGCGAACTGTTCTACCTGGCGGTGGCCCAGAAGGATAAGCTGCCGCCCATATCCAAAGCGTCCATGCCCGCTCCCAGGAAGGCGGCCACCGGCACGGCGGCCGCGGATTCAACTCCGGCGGCGGCGCCCGCCATGCACCTGGGAATCCGCTACAACCTGCTGCTGGTGGACGAAAAGAACCAGGGCGTGCCGGTCGATCCGGATCACGTGTTCCGCAAGGGAGATCGCGTGGCTATCGAGATCGAAGCCAACCGTTCGGGATACCTCTACGTGCTGGCCCGGCAGTCCAGCGGCTCCTGGCAGGCCCTGCTGCCATCGCCCGAGATGGCGGAGGAGAGCAACGTCATCGATCCCGGAAGGAAGATCCGCGTGCCGGAAGGCTACTACTTCGAGATCCAGGATCCGCCCGGATCGGAGCACCTGGTGCTGGTGTTTTCGCGCGACCCGCAGGATTTCTACGAGTTGTACCAGGGCATCAAGAAGCAGAATGCCGCCCCCGCGCCGCCTCCGGCATCCGCGCCGGCTCCCCTGCATCCGGAGACGGGAGCCGTGCAGATGGCCGACGCGTCGCGCGTCAACAGCGCGCTTGCCCGGATGCAGCAGCAGTTCGGAGGGCGCGACATCGCCATCCGCAAAGTGAGCCAGCCGCTCAGCGCCGGTGAGCCCGGAGGGTCGGTCTACGTGGTGAACTCCTCCGATAAGCCGGCTTCCAGCGTGGTCACCGAGATCGAGGTGAAGCACCGCTGATCCGGTTGGGTGGTTCGGGCGATGGCGCCGCAGCTCGCGGCCGGAGCCGCTATTCCTTCTTTTTGCCGGCAAGCGGAGGCGCGGCCGCGGGCCAGCCTTCGATGCTCTCCTGGCCGGCCAGCACGGTCAGGCGGAAGGGCGCCTTGACGAATGTATCCGCGGTTCCCTGGAAATGGATCTGAGTTCCCGGTTCGGCCGTGTGGGAGAATGGAGCGCTCACCTTCAGCACCACTTCCTCGGCCGCGGCGCTGCCCATGCTGAGCGAGATTTCATCGGGCTTGCCGGGGGGATTCGAGCGCACTACCGTGCCTCGCAGTTTGGGCAGCGGAGACGGCTTCAGCGTATCCAGGAAGTACTTTTCCCCGTCCGGCCCGGACAACTGCTTGAAGATTCGCAGCCATGCGGCCAACTCCGGATCGGCCTTGTTCAACGCCTCCTCGGCATTGCGCTGGCGCATCGTCTCGGCGGACTCCACCTCAAAACCGGCGGGCGGGAAGGGACTGCCGGCGGCGGCGGATTTCAGCTTGGCGGCGCCGTCCACGCTGCCGTGATAGGCGGCGTAGAGACGGTCGGCCAGATCGTCCATCTGGCGGCGCCAGACCTCCGGAAGCGCGCCCTCGTCCTGCATCGAGGAAGCCCGCGCGAGCTGCCACGCGCCGGGAATCCACTTGCTCTGAAGCGCCAGCACGAAACCCAGCCAGGAAGCGATCTCGGCGCTCTGGGGATCCTGCTGAAGATACTCGGTGAAGATCTTCTCGGCCGCGGGGAAATCGCCGCGCTGCCAGGCCACCCAGCCGGTAGCGCGGCGCGCCAGCAACCCGGCGGCGGTTTTCCGCTTCTCCCAATCGGCGTCCGCCACGTTCCCGGGTTTCTGGCCGGGCGCGAAGTAGGCGTCCAGCCCGGCGGCCAACTGGCGCGCGGCTTGGGCGCCCACCTCCAGAGTCTCCGGCTTGGCGTCCTTCATCTGCGGAACGAGCAGGGTGCACCAGTAGACCCCCACGAAATTGTCGGGCTGCTCGGCGAGCATTTCCCGGGCGGTTTCGAACACGTGGGCGGCGTCGCCGGAGGCCTGGTAGGCGGCCAGAAAAAGCTCGCGGCGCTGCTGCCGCATTTCCGACTGGGGATACAAGCGCTTCCACTGGTCCAACAACTCCAGTTGCTTCTGAGGAGAAGCCTCCGTGCGGATCTTCAGAACCAAATCGTACTCGTTGCGGTCGGTCCATGCGGCCGGCGCCCAGGTGGCTGCCAGAAGCGGCAGCACCGCCAGGGCCAGGCCGCGCTTGAGAATCGCCGGCGGTTTCGTCATGGGGTTCACCGTTTCACCGTGATCTTCTGCGGCAGCCCGGCCTGCACTTCCACTTCCTGCGTGCCCACGACGTTTCCGTCCTGCACGCTCCGGACCTCGTACTTGCCGGCCTGAAGCGAGAGCCTGGCGGGCAGGTAGTTCACGCGCCCCTGAAAGAGCACCGGAACCTGCTGGCCGGCGCCTTCGATATCGAGTGTGCCGGAGTTGGTATCCAGGGTGCCTGCCGCGGCGCGCCGGATCACCAGGTCCCTGGTTTCGGACGTGGGAGCGATCTCCAGGTGGAAGATATCTTTCAGCGCGCGGGAGAGCACGGCGGTCTGCTCGGCCAATTGCGGACCCGAGGGCTCTCCACCGGTCGAGGGGGCGTCGGCGGGCGGTTGGAGGGGCGGAACGATAGCGGCCACGTCCTTTACGAAGCGCCCCGGGTCCACGGGTGAGCTGGCCAGCATCAGCCGGCCGGCGTCCCAGTCCGGCGCACCGAAGCGCACCCCGGGAAACATCTCCTGGATGGGAGGCGGCGCGGGAACGGCGGCGCCGGCTTCCGCGGCGGCCTGCGGGCTCACGTCCTTCAGTTCCGCCAGCATCTTCATCGCCTTGGCGGTGCTCCCGGCGGCGCCGCGCACGCGGATGACGTGGAGCAGCGGCACGGCCTGGTCCACGTCCTCCTGGAGCAGGAAGCAGATGGCGCTCTCGAAGGCCGCGTCGATGGCGAACGGATCCAGCTTCACGGCGCGCGCATAGGCCGCCGCCGCCGCCGCGTAATCGCCCTTGTCGAAGCTCGTTTGGGCGTCGCGGCGGGCGGTCAGGTAGGGCAAGCGGCTTTCGGCCGCCGCCTGAAGATTGCCGCCGGCCTTCTTCTGAACGATCTGGTTGAGCCGGTCGATGGCATCGGGCCACTCTTCGCGTTGCTCGAAGCGTTTGGCGTCGGCCATCCATTTCATGGCCAGGGAAGCGGTGTTATCGGCTTCCAGGTTGAGGGGCGGGTGGAAAAAGAAGGTGCTCTTCAGACTGGAGATGGCCCAGGGCGTCTGACTGCCGCTGGTTTCGCTGCTCACGGTGGCGCGCGTGTGGTTGACTACTTCCTCGATGGTCAGGCCCGGTTTGGCGATCTCCATGGCCAGCGCTTCGGTGAAGTAACTGTTCCTGCCGTTGGGGTTGTCGGCCGCGGTTTGGCCGGGGCCGGTGGAGAAAACCACGTAGCTCTCGTTGGGGGAGTTCTGGGGCTGGGCCAGGCCGGCGGTCAGCGCGTTCTGCCGCGCGATCGGGTTGCTGCGGCAGGCGTCCAGGATGACGATGCTGCGCTTGGGACGATTGCGCAGGCCATCGAACAACTGGGCCGCCGAAAACAACCGGAACTTGGCCGCGATCACGCTTTCGGGCGCCTCGAAATCCACCGGCACCAGGAAGTTCTCGTTTTCGATCTGCACCCCGTGGCCGGCGTAGAAGAAGAGCGCCGTGTCGCTCGGTCCCAACTTGCTGAGGAACTCGCCGACCGAGGATTGCATGGCCACCAGGCTGGCGTTCTCCACCAGCGTGGACCGGAAACCGGCGTCCTTCAGCGCCTTATCCATCAGGCGGGCGTCGTTGACGGCGTTCTGCAGCGGGCCGGCGGCATAGGAGTTGTTGCCGATCACCAGGGCGTAGCGGTTGCCCTCCTCCGGCTGCGGCATAGCGCCGGCGCTTGCCAAGGCGAGGGCGCTCAACAAAACGAAGCGATGCGCGGTTTGCGGCATGATTCCTTCCTCAGCGGAATGTCACCTGCCTGGAACGGTCGTCCAAACTGGGATCCCGGTCGCTGACAGCCGACGCGAGCCGGCCGCCGTTGTAGTTATATCGAATCCTGGAAATCTTCCCCTGGAACTGGATCTCTTCGGAAACCAGGCGGTTGTCCTGGTATTGCTGCGTCCGCTCGTAGACCTTGGCGCCGTGGGCGGCATCGGCGCCCTGGTAGGCGCGCACCGCGGTCAGCCGGTCGCCGTCCCACTCGAAATCCACCCACCGGTCTCCGGGAGCGGCCTTGGCGCCGGAGAGCTCGCGGGCCTGACGGACGCGGCCGCGATCGTCGTAGGTGAACTGGAAGTAGTGAATGTCGTCCCACACGAAGGGATCGAAGTAGTGGTTGCCGGCGATGCCCAGCGTGACGTTCTTCCCGGTGAGCGACTGGATGGCCAGCGGATCCGCGTAGGGGTCGTTGGCCAGCCGCACGGCGGAGCGGCGGAAAAGTTCGTCCGGATCGGCGGCGGCGGCTGGGCGCGTGTCCTTCTCGGTGCCGACCCAGGTGACGCCGCTCGCGAGGTCGTCGTAACCGAAGAGAATCTTCCGCTCGCTGGTGACGTGAACGTCCTTTTCGAACGTGGGGGTGATGGATTTGAGGCGGTCGCCTTCCCACTCGAAAGCCACGGTCAGCTTGTTGGAGGCGGCGATGCGGTCGATCTTGGGCTGGAAGGCCAGCGACACCGGGGAATAGAATGTGCCGGCGGGCAGCTTCATATTGGAGAGCCAGTCCGGGGCGCCGTCGGCGGGGGCTTTCGGCTCGCGAAGGGAGGCCAGCAACTGGCGCACCTGCGCCCGCTCATCCTCGCTGGCATCCAGGTTGGTGGTCGCATCCAGGTAGCGCTGAAGGTTCTCGCGGGCCCATTTGGGGTCGCGGAGGATCGCGCCCAGGCGTCCGGCGGCGATCAGCAGTTCGGCGTCGTCGTCCTTGCTTCCCAGCCCCTGCCTGACCAGATCGGCGGCCTGGTGGAAGTTGGAAGCGGTGTAGGCCTTGTGCAACTGGGCCTTGATGTCGTCGAGGTTGTTGTCCCGCTGGAACTCCAGGCTGGCGCGCAATTCGGCGGCCTTGGGGCGTTCTTCGTCGACGGCCCGCATGTCGTATTCGTTGAGCGTCTCCAGGGCCGTGCGGAACTGGCGCAGCGCGCCCAGCACTTCGGCCTTGCGCAGCAGCACCTCCAGATTGTCGCTTTCGATGCGCTCGGCGTCCTGGACTTCCGCCAGCGCCCGGTCGGGCTTGTTGACCTGCAGATCGAGCTTGGAGCGCTGCAGGTCCTGCGCGATGGCGGAGCGCTCTCCCTGGCTCAGGGCCTTGCGCGAGCCCTGGTGGTCCTTGGCCACCTGGCTGGAATAGTTCCCCCAGGCGGTGCGCATGTCGGTGCGCAGAACGGAGTCGGAAGGCTTGCGCAGGCTGGCGAGGCGGAACTCCCGGTAGGCGGCGCCGTACTCCTGCTCGCGGGTGTGTTCCTCGCCGGCCTGGCGATGCAGCACCAGGCTCTGGTTGAGGGCTTCGGTGTGCATGGCGGCCATCTTGGGGAAGGCCTGGCGGTAGCGTTCGAAATCGCGGTCGGCGAGCAGAAAGGCGTCCCACTCCGTGGCGGCGGCGAAGGCCCGCAGAATGGCCATTTTCCGCTCCAGCCAATCGCGCTTTTCCTCCAGCGCCCGGCGCAACTGGCGCTGCTCGGGAACGTTGGGATAGATGGCGAGGGAAATCGCGGCGAATTCCAGACCCTGATTGAGCGCCTCGACTCCGGCCGAGCCGCTCTCGAACTGGTCGTAGCGCTGGCGCATGGCCTGTTCGATGAATTTCTGCAGGACGCCCATGGCCGGGTCGGCCGCATAGGCCTTGGCGGCGGCGACCGTCAGTTCCTTCTGGGCGGCGAACCACTTCTCCTTGCCGGCGATGAACTCGAGCGACCGCTGGTCCATGCAGAGGTTCGCCAGTTCCGTGGCGCCGCCGGGAAGGAAAGCCACGAATTCCGCCAGCGGTACGTCGGTAGGCGCCTTGTCGTTGGCGGCTTTCCGGTAGGCGATTTTGGAGGCGCTCCAGATGGCGCCGATATCGCCGGCTGCGGTTTTGGGCAGGCCATCGGAGACGAAGTACTGGGGCACGCCATTGGCATAGATGGCCAGCGCCCCGGTCGCGGCGTCTTTCAGAACCACGCCGGTCAGTCTGATCGACGGCAGTTTGTTGATGGGGCCGGAAAGTCTGGGCTGCCCGCCCAGGTCGAGAACCTTTTCCTTCCCGCCCACGACCAGAGTCGCGGCGTCGGTGAACTGCAAGCCCTGGTCCGAACGGAGCACAAGAATACCGGCGTGCGCCGTAATGGAAACCGCCAGACACGCCGCGGTGCGGGTTAGTAGACTCATGCGGTTCGTAACGCCCTCCTCGAACCTCTGCTTATTATTGATTATAGATGGCCGGTGGGGGCCACCTGACGCCTACTCCGGGAGTGAGTTTACACTAGTTATCCGGCCGCCCGCAACCCAACTCCGGCGGCGATCTTCCCTAGTCCGCCATCTGCAATCCGTTGTGTGCGCTTGAGTTATGGAACGCGGGGCGGCCTGGGGCGGTGTTTCACCGAGCCCGGTACTGGGACAACAACCGGGCCAAATGCCCGCGCAGGGCCTCGCCCACCGCCGGGTCCTCGCCGAGCGCCTCCAAGGCTTCGGCTATGGATTCGATGGTCGAGAGGCACTCGCGGCGCGGCTCCTTGCGCAGCCGCCCGTACAGCGACGGGCGGGTCGGGTGCAGCACCAGCCGATGCAGCTTCAACAGCCAGGCGTTCCGCCACCACATGGTTTTGGCCTGCGCCCAGGTTCCGTCCAGCGCCAGGATGCCTTCGAGCGGGGCTTGCACGGCTGGCAGCGGCTTGCCCGCCTTGGCCAAAATGGTGAGCCGGTCCGGCGCCTTCCGCTCCGGCCCGGGCTTCGCGGGCTGGCCGCCCAGGTAGAGGACGCCCCAGTCACCGTGTACCGCGGGCCGTCCCAGCGCCTTGGACAGGTTGGGCCACGACAGGCCGATCCGCATGGTGGAATTGGCGAGCGCCAGGTGGGCGATCCGCGCCGTCCCCAGTTCCTTGTCGGGCTCCTGCGGATGCTGCAGGATCAGCACGTGCCGCCGGGTCGGGAGCGGCGCGATGCCCGCGCAGATGCACAGCAGATCCTCCTTGAGGCATTTCGGACAGACCGTCGGCGTCATGTTCTCACCACCCAAGCATAGCGCGGGCGGCCGCCGCCACCTGCGGCAGGTGCGCCAGGCTGGGTACTGCGCGCAGGCCGCAGTCCGGATCGGGAACGCCGGTTATGAGCTCAGGATGCAATCTGCGCCAGCGGCGCCGCCGGCTCGCCGGCCAGTTCCTCGAAAAGCGTGCGGTAATGAACCATTGCCTGGCGTAGTTCTTCCGTGTCGGCCTGCCCCCGCGTGGCCATCGCATCGCCCAGCAACTGGTCCGCTTCGGTTACCGCACCGGCGGGACCGTCAACGAAGCGCGCCTGGACTCCGCGCCGGGACTCTATGAAGCGCGCGCGATCGCTTGCCGCCGGCGGCCGGATGTGAAGCCCCACGGCCGGTTGCGTCCGCTTGTCCAGCCGGGCTTCTCCATACCGCCGGTTGCCGCCATTCTTCACGGCGCGGGCGTATTCAGCGCCCCCGAACCGGGCGCGCAGTCTTTTAGTCCGGAGCTTCCGGTGAAAAAGGCGAGCGGGGCTCCCGCAAGCCGGGAGGTGCAAGCCCTTCCATCCGGAATGCAAAAAGTGCCGCAAGCCAAACGGATTGCCTCCGGGACGCACTCCTTCGGGGTTATTACCCAAGGTGGCCGGGAAACGGCCCGCAACGTGCCCACCGTCCGGTATGCGCATGCCTTGTCTACTGGCGGCGGCTGCTTCGATGTTGGCGTTTATCGTGCTATTGCCACGCCGATAGCTCCCCTGGCACTGGGGAAGCGGTTGCCGGGCGGTTCTTGCGCTTTCGACGGCAAGACTTGCATGTGCCTGCCGAGCCGCGTCCCCTACCCGCTGGCCGCATGGCGCGTTCCCCTACCTGCACCTCGCGCGCCTGGTTGGGGATCACATCCAGGTCGCAGTCCGGGTCGGGAGCGCGGGTTTGGCCGCCGGCGGGTTGGTGGGACAGCCTCGGCCGGGAGGTTTGGTGGGCACTGAGCGGACGTAATACTGTGTCTGCGAAGACGCGGCAAGAGTCTATCGGCGTTGCCGGCGGAACTCCTGCGGACTTCGCCGCCGCTGCCCGATGCGGTCAGGCAATCCTGGATTCCTTCTTCAGAGCCTCGTGGAGCAGCGTTTTGATGAGCGTCTGGTAGCCGACTCCGCGCTTCCCGGCCAGCTTTCGGGCCCGCTCGATGTCGGTAACGGGCAACCGGACAGAAACGTTCTTGGTGGGCACGGCGCCGCGGCGGCCGTGCTTCAGGAGCAGATCCTCGATCAAGCCGCGATGCCGGTCCCACCACTCCGCCTCCTCGGCTTCGGAGCGGAAATCCGGCGTATCCACCACAACGGCTTTGGCCGCGGCCGGTTTCGCCTTCATAACTTCTCCCTCACTTTCCTTTTCGCGGGGTGCGCGGTGACCACCCGAATCCTGCCGCGGCGCATCGTATAGACGAACTGCAACGCCCTGCCGGCATCGGTCAGCCCCGCGCACAGAGCCCGTTCCTCTCCACTGCGCCTTTGGACGGCAAGCACGACCAATGGATTGTTGGCTAACGCCTGCTCGACCTCCTCAGGCGTGACGTCGTGCCGCGCGATGTGCCTGGTGTTCGCATCGTCCCAATCGAACTTCGCGGCGCCGGCCATGTACGGCACTATTGTATATACAAATCAGCGTGGCAGCAAGTCGCGGACCGGCGGACCGGCGGGATCGGAGGCGCGGCCGCCGGCGCCCGAGTGCCCGAACCTGCGTTTGCCATTCACGATGATCGCGAGCCATCCCAATGCGGCCAAGCGACAGTGCGGAAGCAAAGATCATCTTCAGGAAACTCATTTGGCACAATGCGCACTCCCGCCAACATAGGGCGTCACGTTGGCCCGATAGGGAGCTGTTGGCATGCCGGTAGTGCAAACTCTCGTGGATGTTATCCAAAAGGGACACACGCGAGAGGACCGTTGCACCAACGCCCTCGTTTGGTTGCTACAACGGTGCTCGCCGGCGACGGCCTGCGAACTGTTGGCCCTGGCCGGCTTGTCCCTTGAAACACAAGAGCGGGTTCAGGGACACGTGCAGTGGGATCTTGCTCACAGCCGCCCGGACGCCGTTCTTGAGTTTCCTGGCCCGTTGCATATCGTGGTCGAGACGAAGATCCACCCTGGAATGTGCAGTCTCAGCCAACTCCGGAACCATCTCCACGGAGCCGCCAAGCACTTTGGCAGAGATTGTACCAAGCTGCTCTTCCTGTCAGTCGAGCGGTCAGCGCCCACCGAGGTTCGGCGGCTCGCGGCACGCTTCCCGGGGCGGGTGTTCTTCCTGGCCTGGCAGGAGGTTCTCCTGTTCCTGAGTGCCAAGCGAGCTGTCCTTGATCACGAGCAACAGGTGTATGTGGAAGAGTTCCTAGCGTGCATCCGCGCCGAGAGGCTGTGGAGGTTGTTCCCGATGACCACCGACGAGTTAAAGGCTTTCCTTGCGCACTTTCCCGAGGTCTGGTCGCAGTGGAGTGCGGCCGAGAACCATCTCAACGCGCTGCTGCGGCTGGTCTGTACACGGGCGGTCGCCTCATCGAGCGAGCGCGCCGAAGAGTACACTGCCGCAGTCGACGACTTCTCGCGGGAGATGCCTTGCTTGTACGCCACCCTGAAGATTCGGAATTGGCATACGACAGCGTCGGCCTACGTGTTCGTCGACGCGGCGCTCGGTAAGGCCGGCGTTGTCTTGACCGGGTACCAAGATGATCGCAAGGAGAAGGAACGATTTCTGGGTCGCTGGCACGCGTCGTTCAAGAGTGCGTTCGCGGCCGATCCGGTCATTCGTGCATTCGTCTGGGAGGAGGAGGACGAGATCTCGGGCGAAGGGATCGGGTACTTTAAGCCCATCGACGGCACCGCGGGGCAGGTGTTCGATCCATCGAAAATCGAGGCGTTCTCCGACTACTATTACTGGGGGTACTGGCACGACTTGGACGTCTCCGATCCTGCGAAGCTGTCCCAGTTGGTGGCCGACGATTTTAGAAAACTCCTGGCCAACTACGGTCCCGCTGAGAAGGTGGGCATGAAGAAGGTGCCCGGGGCAGCCAGACCAGCCAGCGCGAGAGATTGATGGCAGTTCAGCCGTCGCGACGTCCGCCCCGCGTCCCCTACCCGCGCCTTAGCGCCAGCACCGCGTTCAACCCGCCGAAGGCGAACGAGTTCGAGATCGCGTACTCCACTTGCGCCTGGCGCGCCTGGTTGGGGATCACGTCCAGGTCGCAGTCCGGGTCGGGGACTCGGAAATTGGCGGTCGGCGGCAGCACCCCGTCGCGCAGCGCCAGCACCGTGGCCAGGCACTCCAGCGCGGCCGCCGCGCCCAGGGCGTGGCCGTGCATCGACTTGGTGGAGCTCACCGGAATCCTGGCCGTCCGCTCTCCGAAAACCGCCTTGATGGCGGTGGTCTCGGTGGCGTCGTTGGCCACCGTGCCGGTGCCGTGCGCGTTGATGTAGCCGATCTGCTCGGGCGCGAGCCCCGCGTCGCCCAGCGCCGCCCGCATGGCCCGCGCCGCGCCATCGGCCGACGGCTGCGTGATGTGGCACGCGTCCGCCGACATGCCCACGCCCACGATCTCGGCGTGGATGCGCGCCCCGCGCGCTTGCGCGGCCTCCAGCGGTTCCAGCACCAGCATGGCCGCGCCTTCGCCCAGCACCATCCCGCGCCGGTCCTTCGAAAACGGCCGGCAGGTCTCGGGCGATACCACCCGCATGGCTTCCCACGCTTTCAGAATGCCGAAGCTGAAGGGAGCCTCGCTGCCGCCCGTGATGGCCAGTTCGGTCATGCCCGAGCGCACCATCCAATAGGCCTGCCCGATGGCGTGGCCCGCCGACGCGCAGGCCGTCGAGATGGTGAAACTGGGGCCGGTGACGCCGAACTCCATGGAAATGTGGCTGGCGCCAGCATTGGCCATGGTCTTGGGGATGGTCAGCGGGTGCACGCGGTTCAGGCCCAGCTTGTAGACGTCGTGAAACCCGATATCCTCGGTGCTCTGCCCGCCCACGCAGGCGCCCGTGACGATGGCCGCGCTGTGGCGCAACTCGGGAGTCCAGACCAGCCCCGAGCTCTCCACCGCCTCGCGCGCGGCGATCACCGCGAACTGGGCGAAGCGGTCGATGAAGTCGGCCCGCCGGTCGTCGAAATACGGCTGGTGGCTGTAGCCGCGCACCTCGGCTCCGTTGCGGAACCGCAACTGGGTAGTATCGGCGGATTCGATGGGGCCGATGCCGCAGCGCCCCTGGCGCAGCGACTCGGCGAACTGGGCGGCGTTGCGGCCCAGGGCGCAGATGGCGCCCACCCCGGTGATGGCAACCCGCCGGCTCATCCTCTACTGGCCGGCCTGGGCGGCTTCTTTGGCCGCCACCAGTTTCGCCACGCCTTCGCACATCTGGCGCACGTTGCGCACGCTGCGCACTTCCTCGTCGGGAATGGTGATGTCGAATTCGTTTTCCAGTGCGAAGAGAATCTCCACCGCGTCCATCGAATCGATTCCCAATTGCTGAAACTCGCTATCGATGGTGACGGACTCCACCGGAATCCGCTTGGACTTCGCCATCGTTTTCAAAACCCGCTGAATTAATTCGTCGGACATAATAGTCGGCTTACCGTTTCCAGTCGATAACCCCGGTCCAGCAACAGGGGGACCAGCCGCCGGACGGTCTCCACGGTCACGCCGATATCCGGCCTGGCGCGCAACTCCCGCCCGTCGTGAAGACATAGAATAGCGCCGTTCGCGACCGCGGATGCCAACCGCGCCACCACCGCGTCTGCCTTCAGATTCCAATCATAACCGATTACGGTCCACATCACGCCGGCGAGGCCCAGCCGCCGCTGCGCCCGGCGCATCCCGAACCAGCGGACGCCGAACGGCGCGCGGAACCACTCCGGCCGCACGCCGGCGCGCCGCTCGATGGCCGCCTGCGCCCGCGCCAGGTCGCCTTCGATGAATCCGGGCGTGCGAAAACAGAACAGCGGATGAGTGTAGCTGTGATTGCCGATCTCGTGCCCCGCTTGAGCCACCGCCCGCGCCACCTCCGGCAGCCGGTCGACATTGGCGCCGATTTGGAAAAACGTGGCCGGCGCTGCGTGGCGCGCCAGAATCTCCAGGATCTGTCCGGTGCCTTCGCTGGGCCCGTCGTCGAAGGTAAGCGCCACCGCCCGCCGCGCGGAATTCCCGCGCCACGCGGACGGAGCGAACACCGCCGACGATCTCCCCCGCACCGCCCAGCTCATGAAGCCGGCCGCCCCGAGTGGAACGATCCATAACCCTCCCGCCATGCCTTTCATGCTACCAGGAGTTGGCGCCGCGCCTTTGTGGGGCAGAATGGCATTCTGCGGCGGGATGGCATCCCGCCTGGGCGGCACTGGCAATCGCTCGCGAGAGTCCGACTAGGAAACTGCCGCGGGTTGAAATCCCGCCCCACGCTCCTTGAAAGGAACCGTCTCGCCCACGCGTAACACTTAGGCGCCTATATGTTTCTTTCCCCCCTCTTTCCTTCTTCCAGAACTGGAAGCCGCCGGGGACGAAGAGAGAAAAGTGGAAACGGGGCGCCCGCGGCGCGGTTTTTTTTGCGACACTGGTCGCATGGGAGCGGGGCCGAAACGCTGCGCGGCGGTTCGTGGAACAATAATCCCAGGAACGTGCGCGTATCGAACCGTAACAGGAACGAACCGGGCAACCGTAACAACAATATCGGTTTCCGGTGTGTGGGGGATACGGGCGATGTCTGCCTCGGCAGGCATGTGCGAGAGCCGGCCGGGATTGCGGTCCCGCCGGGAGTGCCGCGCCCGCTTCCGGGCCGTGGTCCCGGCACGCCGCCACGCTGGAACGCCAAATACCAAACCGTTCTCCCCGCCCTGTGGTAGCTTCCAAACAAGGAGCGAAGCTTGGCGGGGAGGACGCCTGGCAAGGACACGGAACCGGCCGCGGTAGTCGTTCAGCGGGCCTACGATCTGACGCTGTGGCTGGTGCGCAAGGTGGAGAAGTTCCCGCGCTCCTTCCGCTTCAGCGTGGGGGACCGCGTGATTGCCCGCGGCCTGGATCTGCTGGAGACGCTCGTCGAAGCCGCCTACACCGCCGACAGGCGCGCCCTGCTCGAGCGGGCCAATCGCGCCGTGAGCGGTCTGCGCTACCTTCTCCGGCTGGCGGTGGACTTGAAGCTGCTTTCCGCCGATTCGCACGAGTTCGCCTCCGGCAGGCTGGAGGAAATCGGCCGCATGGTGGGCGGCTGGCGCAGGGCCGCGTCCCAGCGGCCGCAGCCATGAAGCGCGCGGGCGGCCTGTGGCCGGCGCTCACGAGCTGGCCCAACCTGGTCGCGGCGCTCCAGCGCGCCGCCTGCGGCAAGCGCACCCGGCCGGACGTGGCCCAATTCCTCCTGGATTGGGAACCGCGCCTGGTGGAGTTGCAACGCCAATTGCGTAGCGGCGAATACTCGCCCGGCCCCTACCACTGCTTCCGCGTCTGGGAGCCCAAGCCGCGATGGATCTCCGCCGCTCCCTTCCGCGATCGCGTGGTGCACCACGCCCTGACCCAAATCCTCGAGCCCATCTTCGAGCCCCGCTTCACTCCCCACAGCTATGCCTGCCGCACTGGGTTCGGCGCCCACAAGGCCCTGGCCGCGGCCGCGGCCGCCTGCGCGCGCTTCCCCTTCGTGCTCCAATGCGATATCCGCAAGTACTTCCCGTCCATCGACCACGCCATTCTGAATGACCTCCTGGCGCGGGCGATCAAGTGCGGCCCCACCCTCGCCCTGGCCGGCCGCATCGTCGATGGGTCGAACCCCCAGGAACCGATGGACGTCTACTTCCCGGACGACGACCTGTTCACGCCGTTCGAGCGCCGGCGCGGGCTGCCGCTGGGCAACCAGACCTCCCAGTTCTTCGCCAACGTGTACCTGAACGGGCTGGACCAGTTCGTGCTTCGCCAGGTCCGCCCAGGCGCCTACTGCCGCTACGTGGACGATTTTCTGCTGTTCCACGCCGGCCGCGGCTTTCTGCGTGAGGCGCGGCGGGGCATCGAGGCCGAGCTGTGCAAGCTCAGGCTCTGCCTGCACGAGGGCAAGAGCCGGGTGCACCGGACCGAAGACGGGATCACCTTCCTGGGCTGGCGCATTTACCCCGATCATCGCCGCCTGGTGCGCTCCAACGTGGTCCGATTCCGGCGTAGGATCCGGGCGCTTCAGCGGCGCTTCGCCAGTGGCGAGGCGAAGTGGGCCGAAATCCTGCCGCGTCTTCAGGCCTGGAACGCCCACGCCGCGCACGGCGACACCTGGAAGCTCCGGGAGCAGATCTTCGCCCAGTTCCCCTTCGCCCGGCGGTGAAAAAATTTTCGGCGGCTACGCCGCCTTTGTTTCTTCTCCTTCGTCCCCGGCATCTTCCCGTTATTGAAAAGGGAAAAGGGAAAAAGAAAAAAGGGAAATTCATTCCCCCACACACCGGAAACCGAAATTGTAGTTACGGTAGCCCGGTTCGAACCTGAAACGGTTCGATACGCGCACGCTCCTGGGATCATTGCTCCACGAACCGCCGCGCAGCGCACGATACTGCCCCTCCGTGTACCAGTCCGCTGCCCACTGCCACACATTCCCCAGCATGTCGAACAGCCCCCAGGCGTTCGGCTGCTTCTGCCCCACCTCATGGGTCCTGTTGCCGCTGTTCCCGCTGTACCAGGCGATCTGGTCCAGGTCGCCATAGCGCGCGCCCGTGGTCCCCGCCCGCGCCGCGTATTCCCACTCGGCTTCCGTGGGCAAGCGGCCTCCAATCGCCTGGCAGTAGCTCTGCGCCTCCTCCCAGCTCACCGTCTCCACGGGGAGATTCGCGCCCTTGTAACTGCTCGGATTCTGTCCGGTCACACGCTGATAGGCCTGCTGCGTCACCGGCGTCTGCCCCAGCCAGAAGCCGCTCGGGATGGCGACCTCGTGAGCCGGCTTCTCGTCGTCGAAGCATTCCATGTCTCCCGGCGAACAGCCCATCATGAACCTGCCCGGCGGAATCCACACGTAGGTCAACCCGTCCTTAGGATTCACCTTGGAATCCCGGGTCTGTGGCCTCGCCGGCGGCGCAGCCACCGGCAGCGCCGACGGCCGCGGTCCGGGCTGCAACGCGGCCAGCTTAACCCGCGCGGCGGGAGCGTACTGGCTGGTTGGAAACTCCGTCAGGAAGGCTTGCAGCGCGTCCGCATTGCCGCTGGTGCGAACCGCCTCCCACGCCTCCGCGTCGGGCACGCGGGACGGCGCGGGCTCGGCCAAACTCGCCGGGGCGCTCCCCGGCTTGAAGTAAAAATCGCCATCCACGCTGGACGCTATCCACGGAATCTGCTTTCCCCCCGACGTCCGCTGCACCATCCCGCCCGCGCGCTTGAAAACCTGCTCCAGCGGAAGCCCGGGCTCCCTCAGCGCCTGCAACAGGTACGTCGTATACAGGCCGTTGCGCGCCTGCGCATTATCGTCGGCGGTGCTGCCGGGCGAAGTGGCATACGCCAGCAGCGTGCCTTTGCCCGCGTTCATCTGCGCCAGGCCTCGCCCGCCAATCGCGCGGCTGCCCGTGTACGCCGTGCGGCAGGCGTCCAGCACCACGATGTTCAGCGCCGCGCCGCTGGCTTCCATCTCCTCCAGAATCTCGCCCGCCTTGGGAGCCCGGTTCTTCGCCTGCACTTCGTTCTCGGCGGCAAAATCGATGGCCGGCAGGTAGTTCTCGCCATTGATCTGCATGCCGTGGCCGGAGTAATAGAACAGCGCTACATCGCCCGGCTGCAACTGGTGGACGAACTGATCCACCGCGGTGTCGAAGCTCTCGCGCGCGGCGTCCTCCCGCTCGATCACCGTGAAGCCGTCTTCGCGCAGCGCCGCGGCCATGTCGCGCGCGTCGTTGGTGGTGTTGAGCAGCCTGGGAAGCGTGGCGTAGCGGCCGTTGCCCACCACGAGCGCGACCCGTTTCGCGCCCTCGCCCAGCGGCGTCACGCGGCGGGACTGGGCGGAGACCATCGCGGCCATGGCCAGTGCTGCGCCCAGTGCGAGAAGTTTGCAGCTCACGCGGGCATCCTCCTTCTGGTATTCATGCGCCGGCGGGCGAAATCCTTTCAGCGCGCGCCCGCCGCTTTGGGGATATTGTAGAACGGATGGCCCCCTACCTGAACCGCTTCTTGAAGTAGAAATCCAGCCCGAACTCCCCGTTCTCCTCGCGCAGCGCCACCGCCGACCAGTTTTTCCCCAGCGACCACTCCACGCGCACCACCTGCGGGTTCGACATGGTCACGTTGGTGATGTAGGTGAACGTGATTTCGCGCGTCACCTGCTGCTCCACCGTGAGGCGCGCCTGCGGGTTGTTCTCCACCCCGCTGATGGCCGGCTCGATGCGCAGGCTGCTGACGCCGAAAAAGCGCTGCAGCCGGCCGGCCACCGGGCTGGCGATGGCCTGGCCCAGCAGCGCCGATGCGCCGGTCTGCTGCCACGATTGCGGGGCGCTGTTCTGAGAAGCCAGCAGCGCCGGGTCGCCGGTGGGTGCGCGGCCGGTGGCCAGCAGCGCCACAATTTCGTTGAACGCCAGCGGCGGGTCGGAGCTGGGCGACAGGGTCAGGTGATGCAGCGGGCCGGAAATCGTCAGCGTCACCTCCACCCCGCGCGCCTTGGTCTCCAGCGCCACGTCCACCACCGGTTCGATGCGCAGCGGATTGAGAAACTGCACCGACGCCTGCTGGATCGAGTACTTGGTGCCGAAGAACACGATCTGCCCGCGCGAGACGTTGATGCGGCCCAGCACCGCCGGGTTGCTGAACGTACCCCGCAATTGCAGGTTGGCTTCGGCCTGCAGGTCCTGCGCCAGCGAGCTCTGGAGCTGCAGGTCGTTGGCGGTGTTCACCTGAATATCGAAATGCAGCCCGCCCAGCAGCCCGGTCCGCGCCGGCGGCGTCTCCACCGGCTGCGAGGTTTGGGCGATCAGCGAGCTGAAATCCGACTGCGGATTGAACCCCGTCCGCTGCACCGTGATCGTGCCGGCGAGCATGCTGCGATCGGGCGTGCCGGTCAGGCTCAGGTTGGCGTCGGCCACCGTGCTCACACCCTCGGGATAGCGGATGCGCACCTCGCGCACGCGCGCTCCCAGCCGGAAAACCGTCTGGCCGCCGTCGTAACTGGCGAAGCCCGAAAGCTCGATGTGGCCGCCGCCCGTCTCGCCGGTGAAACTCTGGATGGTGGCCCGGCCGCCGGCGAACACAATGGAACCGTTGGCGTTGGATATGCCGTTGGGCACGTCCACGATGTTGAAGGCGGCTTTCTGAAACTCGATGCGTCCGGTGGGGAGCGGCGCACTGAGCGTGCCGCGCACGGTGGCATCCGTCGTCACCGTTCCGGATGCCTCGAGATCGGGGTTCAACTCGTGCACCACCGCCAGGTCCACGCGGCCCTTCACGCGCAAATCCAGCGCACTCTTCGGCAACAGTTGCGCCGTTCCGGCGATGGCCAGGTCGGTTGCGCGGCCCACCAGCCGCGCGCTTTCCACCCTCACCAGCGAGTTGGTCATGGTGACCACGATGGGTCCGGAGTTGCGCAGCGCCAGGGCATCGGCCGCGGTGGCCGCGCCGCCCGCCGCGTCCCGCGTGGGAGAAATCGCCAGGCTCGGAATCCGCAACTCGGTTCTGACCAGCCGCGGCTGGAGCGCCGGCCCTTCGATGCGCAGCTCCCCTTCCGCCGATCCTCGAAAGGCGCCGGGCGGGCCGCCGCCGGGCTCCAGCCATTCCCGCAACTGCACGAAATCCAGTTTGCTGAAGGCGATGGTGACGCTGCCGGGGTAATCGCCCTCCAGCCGCCACTGGCCGTTGCCGCGAATGCTCGAACCCGCAAAACCCGCTTCCAGGCTGGCGCGCAGCACCTGGCCCTCGGAATCGGCCGTCAGGCGCACGTCGCCGAACGGTTGCTCGGCCAGTTGCAGGCCGCGCCCGGCAAGGTTCAGGTGCAGATCGAGCACCCGCCAGCCGTGCCCGTCCTTCCCCGGCGCAAGGTCCAGGGTTCCGCCGGCCGTCACCGCGGCCGTTCCCTTGATCCCCGGCTGCCACTTCACCAGGGCGCCGATCTGGTCCAGGGGCATGGCGTTCGTCGACACGCGGAACGCCAGGCGGCCAGTGTCCCAGCGGTCCGCGGCATGGTCGAAAGCGCCCCAGAGATCCACTTGCTTGGCGCCGGCCGTGACCTGCCCGGCAGTCACCTCCACGCGGTTCACGGCGTAGCGGACGTGCGCCGTCACCCGGTCCAACGGCTCCTGCCGGAAGACTGCCTGGCGCAGGTCGAGATCGGCTTCCACCAGCGGTTTGGCGGTGGTTCCGGCGATCGCCGCCGTCCCCTCCAGCGTGCCCGAAACCGGCGCGTTCGCCAGCCCCGCCAGCGGCGCCAGTTCCTCCAGACGCGCGCCGGCCACCGTCCCCGAGCCGAAAATCGAGCTGTCAGGCCCGGTCTTCCATTGCCGCAGCGCGACCGCCATATCGCCGCGCACGCGCAGCCCGCCGCGCGTCACGGCGACGTTTTGCGCACGCACGTTCCCCGCGCTGGCGGTCACGTCGCATTGCAGGCTGCCCGCCCGGATTTCCTGGTAGGCCACGCCCGTGGCGCCGATGTGTCCCTGGATGTGCAGATCGTCCAGCGGGCCGGTCACCGCGCCGTCGAATGCCGCCGAGCCGTTTTCGAGTTTGAGCGGCATCGAGGCCGCGCCGGCCCCCAGCGCCGGCAGAAAATCGTTGAAGTCGCCGGTCTCGAGGTGAACCTGCAACCGGCGCCCGACGGCGCCCGAGATGGCGGCGCGCGAAGACGGCAGCCGCAGCTCGCTCCGTCCCAGGTCCACAATCCCGGCCAGCGAATCGTAGGCGGCCGCCACGTGGCCCTCCACCGGCGCGCTGCCCGGCGCCGGCGCCAGGGCGAGATCTCCGGTGGCGCGCATCCCGCCGATGTGCGTCAGCGAACCCTCGCCCGCGAGCTGCCCCGAGACCAGGGCGTCCCACGGCAGCGGTTCCTCGCTCTCCAGCGCCACCACCTGCCGCGCCGCCACGCCGCGAATCTCGCCGTGCGCGCGGAACCGCTCGAAATCGTACATCCGCGCTTCGCCCTGGAAAGCGCCGCCCAGGACCCCCAGCGCCATGGCGTGCAGCTCCAGGTCGTCGCCCACCAGCGCCGCCTCGCCGATTTCGCCGTCCACCGCCAGCGAGTGCGGAAACAGTTGGTTCACGTCTCCCGCGATCCGCACCGCGCGCAACCGCACAACCCCGGCGGCATCGGCGCTCAGTTTCCCGTCCAGGCGGAATCCCTGCAGCCGCACCCCCTCGGTGCGATACTCCATGGCGGTCGCGTGCAGATCGCCATCCAGCGAAAACCCGAACGGCCCGCTCCACTCGGCGCTGCCACGCACCAGCGCCAGCCCGCTCAACCCGCGGATGCCCAGGAAGCGGGCGCCATCGGCGACTGCGAGCCGGGCGTCGTACCGGAACCGCGCGCGCGGCGCAGCCAAATCCTCCACCGCTCCCGATACGTTCACCGTGGTCGCACCGGTGGCCAGTTTCAAGGCTTCCACGCCGATGCGGTTCTTCTCAAAAGCGACGGTCGCGTGGATGTCCAGCGGGGTTCGCTCGCCTTTGTCCCAGCGCACCTCCAGGGGCTGGACGGAAATATCGCCGCGATAGCGCGGCCCGGCACGGTCGTAGACCAGCCTGGCCGCCAGTTGTTTTCCGTGGATTTCAAAAGGCACCGTGCCGCGCTTTTCCACCTCCACTTCCCCGCCGGACAGGCTGAATTGGCCGATCGCCAGATTGAGGACCGTCTCCATGGTCCCCGCGCCCCGATGGCGGATCTTCGGTTCCGGGATGTTGGTCCGTCCGTCCGCGGCCACCGCCAGGTACACGCGCGGCGCGCTCACTTCCAGGTACTGGATGTCGGCTTTGCGATCGAGCACGGATACGATCTTCAGGCCCACCACCACCGATTCGGCGCGGAACAGCGGCGGCTTATCCGCCGGCTCGAGCCCGTGGATGACCAGGCCTCGAGCTTCCGCGCGCATGCGCTTCCAATCGAACTGGAAGGAACCGATCTCGACGCGCCCGCCGGTGGATTCCTCGACCGCCCGAACCATGCGCTGCCGCACCTGGTCGCGGAACCAGGAAGAACGCACGATAACGAGCGCCGACAGGAACGCCGCCAGCGCGAGAGCGGCCAACGCCGCCAGAGTTCTCCACAGCAGGCGGCGCCGGCTCATTGGAAGGCCTCCTCGTGAAAAACCACTTTGGTGCGCTGGCGGGCTTCCTTGATCCACTTATCCATTTCCTGGTCGGCGCGTTCGCCGGTCAGCTTGACTTCGATATCGTCGCGGTAGTCGTTCAGATCCACCGGCGCGCCCGGGTGCGCCGCCTTGGCCAGCGGTTCCACCACGGCAGTGAAGTACTTCCGGATGTCCTCGGCGGTGACCTGAATGCCGGGCCGGAACCGGATGCCGACGAAGCGGGTGAGGGTGAGTTCCCAGAGCAGTTCCTTCTTCAAATCCTCCACCGCGATTCCGGCCTCCGCCAGCGCGCGCGCCAGTTCCGCCGCGTCGGGGTGAAGCCTGGCGAGGAACGCCCGGTACACCGGCTCCACTTCGTCTGCGCCGGGGACCGGATGGTTGCCGGTTTCCACTTCCCCGCGGATGAGCTCCTGCTCCACCATGCGCTCCGCCATGGCGCGCCGCGCGGGCGGGCTGAAGTCCGGCTTGGCGCCGCTCAGAAACGCCGAGACGCGGATCTGCCGGTCCAGGTCGCTGGCCGTGATGACGCGGTTTCCAACCGAGACGGCGATGCGGTCGATGATTTCGGCGTGCAGCCCCACGGCGGCCAGGAGAAGCAACGGCAACCAGCGTGTTTTGTGGGGCAGGTTGTCAACCTGCGGCGGGTTGGTAACCCGCCCGGCGAGCGAAGCTCGCCCTCGCGGGTTCCCGCGCAACCCCAGCGGGCAGGTTAGATACCCGCCGCAGGTTGGCAGCCTGCCCCACCAAGCGCGAGATGTGGCCTGGGCCTTCAAAACGTCTGTCCGATCGAAAAGAAGAACTGCAAATGACTGACGGCCGTTTGCACGCACAGGTTGGCGTACGGGCCGCCCGCCGCGCACGGGCTCGTGCCGGCGTTCAACAGGTCCTGCTCGGTTCCCTTGAACCCGAAAAAGCGCGGCGGATTGATGCTGTAGGCGAAGTCCACGCGCAGCGGGCCCACGGGTGTCCGGTAGCGCAGGCCCACGCCGGCGGCGTGCACCATGTAGTCGAAGTCCGTGAGGTCGCGCTGCCGCACGCGGAACGAAATGTCGCTCAGGCTGCTGTAGGTGTTCCCCATGTCGTGGAACAACACCGCGCCGATGTTCTCCCCGATCAGCGGAAAGCGCAGTTCCGTCTGGTTGAACAGTTCCGCCGTCCCGCCGATGGGGAAGCCGGTTTCGGGGTCGCGCGGCCCGGCCTGTTCCTCGGGGAATCCGCGGTGCGAGGCTCCTCCGCCGCCGAAGAAGCGCTCCGGCAGAGGCACTGCGTCCAACTGGTCGCCGCCGGCCTGGAACGCATAGATCTCGCCGAACTCCAGGCTGCGCGCCAGCACGAATTTGCGGCCCAGCGGGTAATAGCTGGCGTTGCGTCCCAGGAAGCGCACAAAATTGCGCTCGGAACCCAAAGCGTGTTCGGCCAGCCCCAGATCCACGGTATTGTAGTAACCCTGGTGCGGCTCAATGGGATCGTCGCGGTGGTCCTGAACCATGCCCCACGAAAGCATCCCCACGCGCACCGGCTGCGATAGCAGCGGAATCAGGTACGGCGTGATCTTGAGCGTGTTCTGGTCGATCTCGACGCCGCGGTAGGTGTATCGATAGAAAAACGTGGTGGCCTTGGAGACCTGCCGCGACAACTGCAACGAGCCTTCCGCCCGCCGGTAGGAGAACGTCCGCACGTCCTTGGAATTGTCGGCCAGGCCGGTGATCGAGAACTTCAAGTCGGGGTGGCTGGCGAAATCCGGCCAGGTGTAAGTGAGCAGCGCCTGTTGTTCCAGCGTGGAGGCGCGCAACCGCAGGCTGAGGGAGTGGGCGATGCCCCAAAGATCGCTGCGCGAGAGATTCAACGAGATCCGCGGCGAGAAGCCGGTCTGGCCGGCGGGCGCGTCCAGGCAGGTGCTGCAACCGCCGATGCGCGCGATTTCCGCGCCCAGGCCCAGCGCCAGCGAGTAGCGCCGCGCTTCCTCCAGGTCGAAGAGAACGTACTTGCGGGTGGTGTCGCCGTCGGGATCCTGAATGGCGGCGTCCACGCGCGAGAATACTCCCAGGTCGTACAGCTTCCGCTGCGTGTCGGTAATGGCCGTGGGCGACAGCGGGTCGCCCGGATTCATCTCCAGCGTCCGGTTGATCAGCCGCGGCCTGGTGGTCCGGTTTCCGGTGTAGATCACTTCGCGCACGTACTGCCGGCGGCCCTCGCGGATGGTGTAGGACAGGTCCACGCGGTCCGGGTCCGCCGCCGGGCGCGAACTCCATTCGAAGGTGGCGGCCGGGAAGCCCGCCTCGAAGTACTTCGCCAGGATGGTGTCGCGGTCCACCGCCACGTTGAAGTCGCTGAACGGCTGCCCCTCGACCGAGGTCAGGCCGGCCAGAACCTTGGGCTTGTCCAGGCTCTCGATGCCGTCCACCGTGAGGCTGGCGATGAACTCCTGCGGCCCTTCCCGGATCTCCAGCAGCACGGCGATCCGGCCGGTGCGCCCGGCGTAGTTGTCGATCACGCGGTGGCTCACCTCCACCTGGCGAAACCCGTTGGAGCGGTACAGGTTGGCGATGGAGTCCTCGTCGCGCCGCAGCAGGTTTTCGCTGTACCGCCCGTGCGGAAACTCCAGGAAATACGCCGGCCTCAGAAACATCCGCTCGCGAAGCTGCTGGACGCTGAAGTACCGGTTCCCGTGAATCTGGATGTCCACCAGCTTGTGCCGGTCTCCGGTGTTGATCAGGTAATCGATGGAGGCGCGGCCGTTGACCACTTTCTGCTCCTTGAATTCCACGTCGGCTTCGTAGTAGCCGTTCGACTGGAGGTAGTCGCGCAGGTTGTGCGCGCCCTCCACCAGCAGGTCGCGGTCCACGGCATGCTCCTCGAATACCGGGATGTACCACTGCAGTTTCGCCGGCGAAACCTTGGCTCCCACGGTGCGCACCTGGATGCGCGGCCCGGCTTCGATCCGCAGCGTAGGCTGCGCCGTGTTGGCGGCCGCATCGTACTTCATGGATTCCAGCGTCACCCGCGCCTCCAGGCGGCGGTCCGCCTGGTAAAGCTTGCGCACTCCGTCCAGGCCCTGGCGCACGCGCTCCTGGGTCATGGGCTTCCACGTGCGGAGCACCCAGCGGCGGAAGCCCGTGGCCGTCAGGATGCGTCCCGGGTCCATCTGCGGGTCGCCGGTCAGAAGCGGGGTGGTGAAGCGGGCGCGCGGGCCGCTGTCGATCTCGAACCGGATGTTGATCTGTTGGTAGTCCTTGCCAGTGTCCCAGTCCAGCAGGGGCCGGATGGAAGCGCGGAACAGGCCGTTGTCCTCCAGCAGCCGCCGCTCGCCGGAGGCTGCGCCGGCCAGTTTGGATTCCTCGAACGGCTGCCCCAGGTCCAGCCCCGCGGCGTTTTCCAACTGGGCCTCCGCCGGCGGCGCAGCCACCCGCCCGTCCGCCGAAACGTGCCCGATGAACCAGGCGCTCCTGGTGAGAAAGCGGATCGCCACCCCGCCCGAGTAATCCTCGGCGTCCACCTGGATATCGGCGTAGCGTCCGGTGGCGAACAAGCGCTGGATGCTGGCCCGCACATCCTCGCGGCGCAGCGGAGCGCCGATTTTCAAGGGCAGAATCTCGTGCAGCTCGGCCGCCTCCAGCGGCTGCAGCACCGGGTCGAAGCGGATGTTGCGCACCACCAGCCCTTCGTAACGGGCGGACTGCGCCGGCAGGCTTCCGGCCGCCAGCAGCGCCAGCGGGAGCAGCAGACGGAGATGTGGGAAGCGCGGCCTTCGCACGAATTTCATGATAGCGTAAGGCATTCCAGCAACTCCGCTGCCATCGGCCCGGTGCACGCCGCCGCGCGGGTTTGCCATGGCCCGCGGCCCTCGCGCCCGCGGCGCGGGGGTGATTCCCGGTTGACAGTGGGCGGGCAACGGTTCACAGTTATCAGTTGCCCCTCCGCGGCCCGGCCGCGGCGATCGACATGCCGAAGCTGCGCGCGCTCATCACCGGTATCACCGGCCAGGACGGCTCCTACCTGGCCGAGTTTCTTTTGGAAAAGGGCTACGAAGTGTACGGCTTCGTGCGCCGCGTCGCCCTGGAAGACCCCGAACACCGGCTCTCCCGCCTGCTGCCCATCCTGGACCGGGTGCAGCTTCTGGCCGGCAGCGTGGACAGCTACGCCAGCGTCCATGAAGCCGTGGCGGACGTCCGTCCGGACGAGTGCTACCACCTGGCCGCGCAGAGCTTCGTCAGCTACTCGTTCGACGACGAATTCACCACCCTCAATGCCAACATCAACGGAACCCACTTCGTGCTGGCGGCGCTCAAGCGCCTGGCGCCGGAGTGCCGGTTCTACTTCGCCGGATCGAGTGAAATGTTCGGCCAGGCGGAGCACGCGCCGCAGAACGAAAGCACCCGTTTCCATCCCCGATCGGCATACGGCATCAGCAAGGTGGCCGGCTTCCACCTGACGCGCAATTACCGCGAAGCGTACCACCTGCACGCGTCCGGCGGCATTCTCTTCAACCACGAGTCGCCGCGCCGCGGATTCGAGTTCGTCACCCGCAAGATCACCTCCGGGGTGGCGCGCATTCTGGCCGGAACGTCCACCGAACTGCGCCTTGGCAACCTGGAGGCCAGGCGCGACTGGGGCCACGCGCGCGAGTACGTGCAGGCCATGTGGCTGATGCTGCAACAGCCCGCGCCCGACGACTACGTGATTGCCACCGGAGAGACGCATTCCGTCCGGGAATTCGCGGCGGCCGCCTTCGCCGAAGCCGGGCTCGATTACCGCGCCTACCTGGTGGACGATGCGCGGCTCTACCGGCCCGCCGAAGTCAACGTCCTGCAGGGAGATTCTTCGAAGGCGCGGCGGAAGCTCGGCTGGTCGCCGGTAATCCGGTTCGACGCGCTGGTGCGGGAGATGGTGGCCGCCGACCGCCAGGCGCTGCGCAACGCCCCGCGCGCCGGCTGAGTTTCCCGCCGCGCCACGCCACGGTTCTCATTTAGCCCGTGGGCCTGCCGGCCGCGCCGCCCAACTCTACGTCTTACTGGGCTGATACCCCGGCCGGCAGCGCACGCGGTATTTCTTCCCCGGGTCGCTCGCAATCTCGACGCGGATGCGCCGGAATCCCTCGTTCGGATTAGCCGCCGGATAGTAAGTCACCGTGTAGGAGTTACTCATGTCTTCGCGGATGTCTTCGAAGGCCTCCATCTGCTTCTGCCAGGTGCGCGCCCAATAGGCCTTGCCGCCGGTGTTGGCCGACAGCCTGCGGAACACGCCGCTCGAGATGGGGTCCTTGTTCACTTCCGCGGTGGAGATCACGTAGATGGGGATGCCTTCGTTTTCGGCCACCACGCGGACGTCGTCGGGCGCCACCATGCTGGCGTTGTCGGGACCGTTGGAGAACACGATGATCACCTTCCGGCCGGGCACTTTGGCGGCGTCGCGCAGGGTCAGCAGCAGGGCGTTGTACAGGGCCGTGTCGTCGCCGGCCACGGCGTTGCGCAGCCCGGCGATGGCGTCGCGGTGTTCGTGGGTGAGCGTGGCGGCGCGCGAGAGGTTGCGGCTGAAGGTGTAGACCGCGACCGAATCGGCGTTGTCCAGCCCGCGCAGGAAGTCGTCGATGGCGTCTTCGGCGTACACGAAACTCCGGTACATGAAGTTGCTGGTGTCGAAGAGCACGAAGACGTTGGCGCCTACGAAGGCGTCGGGCCGCTCCACGCCCGGCAGGGCGTCGGCCTTGACGTCGTTCAGGGGCCGCGCAGCGCCGTCGGCCGCGATCTCCAGCGGAGCGCCGACGCCCTCGGCAAAGGTTGAAATGCGCTGCGGGATGCCGTCCTCGAAAATCCGGAAGTCGGCGGGCTTGAGCCCGTTGATGTAGTGGTTCTTGCTGTCCGTCACCTGGAAGCTCAACACCACCATGTCCACCTTGACCCGGAAAACCGGGCGCTGGTCCTGGGCGCGCAGCAGCAGGCCCCCGGCTGCCGCCCCAATGAATCCTCGTCGAGAGAGTGTCATCTTGTTCACCAGTCGGGAAATTATTCGAGTCCGGCTTTCCGCTCCCCGGCCGCCGCGCGGTACCGCTCCCGCACGCTGTCGCCGACCGTGCGCAGCGATTCGAGAACGGCCGGCCAGTCCTCCAAATGCGACGCGAAAATCTGTTCCGCCAGCATCCGGGTCCACTCGGGGATCTTCAGGTTGAGTTCCGCGGGCGGCAGGTTCATCTCGTCCGCCAGGGCCGCCCAGTACAGCGTATTGGATTCCCAGCTCTCCGCCAGGATGCGGCTGGAGTAGCCCATCAGCGCGGGGAACGTCCGCAGGTTCAGCAGTTGCGGCTGGTAGGAAGTAGTCAGGGTGGGCTTGGGCGTCCCGAACGCGCGCGAGATGGCCGCGTCGCCGGCCGCCGCCGGCTGCTCCCGGGCGATGCGGCGCAGTTCCTCCAGCAGCGGAGACCCGCCGGCCGGGCGCCCGGGCGCCACCTCGTGCGCCAGCCAGAACAATTCCGACGGCGTCACCTGGGCCACCGCCGCCGGCACATCTCCGGCTTCCAGCAGGCGGCGCACATAGCCGGTGCGTGCCGGCGCGGCCAGCACCGCCAGCGCGGTCACGACCTCCGAACGCAACTGCGCGTCGAGGGCCGATTCCGCCAGCAGTTGGCGCCCGTAGCGCAGGTGCAGTCCCACCCAGTGCACCTGGGCGGGCGTCACGCTCCACCACCGCTGAACCTTGGCGCCGATCACCATCTGCGGCACCAGGTCGCCCCAGATCAGCGCCTGGGTGTGGACGGGAACCAGGAAGTTCTGCTCGGCTTCGGCCAGCGCATAGGGCAGCGTGGAGAGCGATCCCACCAGCCGGCCGCCGCCGTTGGAGGGCCAGCCGGAGCCGTAGGGTTCGGTGGTCGACCAGGTGTGCGGCTGCCCTTCGCCGCCGATGAAATCGTGGCTGCGCACGAACAGCGGGTTGGTGTACAGGATCTGCGCGCCCGGCGGCGCATAGTAGGCATAGTTGAAGGCCAGCAGGGTGTCGCGCATGAGCGGCGCGAGCAACCCGGTAAGCTCCTTGAGCCTGACGGGGTCGCCCGCGGCCTTCTCGATGGCGGCCTTGAGGTTCAACTTGCGCTCCGCATCCAGGTGCCGGTCGGTCCAGTATCCGAAGCCCATGGCGTTCTTTTCGACGGCGGTGAGCGGCGGCCGCGGAATCTGGTACTCGCTGGCGCGGGCGATCAGCTTGTTCAATTGCGCGGGCGCCAGTTTCTGCGCGCCCTCCAGGTGGCCGGCCAGTTGCAGCAAGGTATCCAGCGGGATCGCCCGCTGCGCGTCCAGAATGCGCTGGAGGTCCAGCCGCATCTCGTCGCGGGCGTCGGCGCCGCCGGCCGACGAGGCTCCGGTGAGCAGATCCACCATGCGGTCCTGCGCTTGCGCCGGCGGCGTCTGGGCGCCCAGCAGCAGGCTCAGGCCGGTCTCGGCCGCGGCGAAGCACTCGCGGCCGTTCTTGACCGGCGCGAACGCCGCCGCGATCCCCGAGAGAACCGTCTCCGCCCGCTCCTCCGGAATGACGCCTTCGCGCACCAGAATCTGCCACAGGCTTACCAGCGCCTGAAAAGAGCCGGCAATGTCGCCGCGCTCCCCCGGGTCGTGCAGGCGGGTGATGGCTTCGGCCGTATCCAGGAATTGCAGGATGGATTTGTCGCCCATGCGCCGGGACTCGGTGAACACGGAGTACTGGCTGCCGTAGAGGCGGTACCCGCGCACCAGCCGCTCCACGGTGGCGGCGGCCAGCGGCTCGGCCCGGTTGCGGTCCAGATCGCTGGCGGCCATGAAGACCTTCAGCGGTTCGTTCTCCACCTGCTTGCGGCAGAGGGCGAAGAGCGCCTCGACAATGTCGTCGGGCTCTTTCCAGGTGGTGGCCAGCTTGGCCAGCCTGGCATCGTACTTGCCCTGGGGGTCCCTGGCGAACAGGCTCTTCCACACCTCCAGGCCGCCGGGGATGTGGGGCTTGCCGTCGGCGCCCACCTGCAGCCGCGTGGTGAGCAGCATCATGTCGGCATTGGCGCGGAACACCGGGCGCGCCGGACCGGGACTGGTCACACGGCCGCGGATCGCCGCGTAAAACCGCTTCAGGCGCGCCGGTTCGGTCAGGTAGTCGCGCACCGGGCCGCGGATGCGCGCCAGCGCGTCGTACAGGCTGCACATCCACCCGTCGTCCTTGGTGACCAGTTTGTCCAGAAACTCCGCGCCGCGGTCGGGGCTGGCGCCCACCAGTTCCGTCCAGGCCGGCACGGCGCGCGCGCCGCCGGGAGTCACCACGGTGTTGTCGCGAATTTCAAACATGCCGCCGAAGAAATCCAGCACGTGCGAAAAGGCTTTCCAGTGGCTGAAGGAGCCTGCCTTACGCAGCGCCTCGGCGGTGTCCGGATCGAGTTTGGAGAAGCCCAGATACAAACGGCAAACGGCCGGGTCGGAGATGAAGTCTTCGATGAAATCCGACGACCCCTTGGCCCCGGCCATCCAGTACTCCGGCCCGAACAGGACGGGGACTTGCGTGGCATGGTAGTCGTAGGTGAAGGGGCGGTTGGTGCGCAACGCTTCCTCCAGCCGGTTCACCGGGAAGCCGGAGTCCGTGGTCAGAAAGGCGCGCGGCGCGTTGACCGTATCCAGCACCACGTCGCCGCCGCAGCCGCCCCGCATGCGGAAACCCAGAATGCGGATCAGGTCGGCGACTACCGGCGCATCGCAAGCGGGAACGCTGATGACCTTGCGCTCACCCGCCAGGTTATCCAACTCCCGCGCCTGCGAGAGGTAGCGGTGGACCAGCTTCAGGTACTCCGTCTGTTCCATCGCTTCGCTTCCCAGGGACGCGGTGTACCCGCTGGTCACCACGTTGCGCGCCAGGGCCGGCAGAATGTCCTCGGGCCGCGCATCCGGGGAAACCGCCGCCATGCGCGCGAACGACCGCAGGGGTCCGGGGATGGACGCGGTGGGCCATGGCTGTGCGGCGGCCTGCGAAACGGGCAGTGTGGCGCCGGCGGCCGAGGCGTCCCGCGCGGCCGCCTCGCGGTCGCCGGAGAGCAGATCCAGAATGGCCAGGCGGCGGGCGGCGGCGGCGGCCCCGGAGGCATCGCCCGCCCGTTTGCAAGCCTCTACCAGCCGGCTGTAGGCTTCACGCGCCGCGGGGTCGCCATAGCGATCCAGGTACCCGGCATAGGTGGCCAGGGCCGGCGGGCTGTTGTCTTCCGCCGCGCGAGCCAGCGCGGCGCGGCTTTCGGAGCCCTCCCCGGATTGGCCCCACAGGGCCGCGGAACTGAGCGCTACGGCGATTCCGACAGCAATTGCAAACGGCTTCATGGCGACCTCCCCGGTCCGGCGCATCGCGCGGTTCGATCCACTCTTTGTGGAGTGATTCTAATTCAAACAAAACACGGAACGCAACCGGGGTACTGGAATCGGATTATGGGCTCCGAAGAGCCGGGCCGCACAAACCGCCGGTGGCTGATCGGCGCCACTCCGCCGCCGGCCTCCGCCCTTACTGGCTGGGCAGCGTGAAAGCCACGTGGCGCTCGCGGTTCAGTTGCATCGAAAAAGCGCTGTCCACGCTCGAGAGCGGCGCTTCTTTCCCGGCGTGTTCCAGGGTGACGTAGCGCAGCGTGTCTCCGCTCACGGAATACGCCTCCGCGGCGCGTATGGTGTGGTCCTTGAATGCTATCAGGTAAACCGGCGACCGCCCCGGGGCCGCCGCGGAAGCTGCCGCGGGACCCGCGGCGGAAGGCGCCGCCGGAACCGCCGCGACGGGCTGCCCGAACTCGTCGTAGCCTCCCTGCGTCGCAAGCGTGTACACCTTGTACGACGGCTGCGGCGAAGGAGGGTAGACCACCGTCACGTTGGACGGCGGATCGTAGTTGTAGACCTGCGGATAGGAATAACCGTAGTAATCGTAGTAGTCGTAGGGATAACTGTAGTAACCACCCCAGTATCCCGGCCAGTAACCGTAGCCGTACCAGGGGTAGTAACCAAGACCGAACGAGTACCCGCGATAGCCGTACGAGCCCCGGTAACCACCGAAGCCGCCGTAACCGCCGGAGCGAATCCCGCCGCCAGATCCTCCGCGGAAGGAAGATATGCCGGAGGAGCCACCTCGAAATCCGCCGCCACCGCGCGCGCCGCCGCCGCGCTGGGCCATCGCGCCGCCGGTGAGCAGACACATCAGCCCAATTGCCAACTGGATCTTCATGACAGTCCCTCTACCCGCAGCATACTCCCGCATGGGGCCGGCCGCAAGCCGCTGGGGTGCGCTGGGGTGCGCTCGAATCCGGGCGCACATACGCAACGCCGGGCGCGCCCTTGTGGGGCAGGTTGTTAACCTGCGGCGGGTTGTTAACCCGCCTTTCGCGAGCGGCTGCCGATGCCGCCCAGGCGGGATGCCATCCCGCCGCAGGTTGACAACCTGCCCCACATCGCCCGGCGAAAGGAACCGCGGCGTGGCGGCATCCTTCAGTGACCGAGCGGCGCCGCGGCGGGAACAATCGGGCGGGTAGCGGCGTCAGAGAGACAGGAACGAATCATGAACGCTCACTTGGGTTCCGGCAATCTACGCAAGTTGTGGTTACTTTCCGCTGGCCTGTTGTTTCTGCTTTCCCTGGGGATCGTCGAATCCTTCCAGGGGACAACCTCCGGCACTAACCCGGCTGCCGTCACTTACTCGAATGGCACGCTGCAGGCGGCCATTCCTTACCCGGCGGCCCGCGCGGGCGCGGGACAATTGACCGTCGAAGTCCTCAATCCCGAGGACGAAGTCCTGGGGCGGGTGGAACGGCGAACGGCGGTGGGCGGCGCGCCGGGGGTGTGGCGGGACCAGATCAAGCTTGTCAAGACGCTGGCGGTCGAGGACCTGGTGTGGCATCGCCTGCGCTACCGCTTTGTCTATAGCAACGGCAAGGAGACGCCGATCGAGGGCACGCAATCCATTTCCCAGATGCTGCGAATGCCGGTGGTCCACGTAATTGGCCAGCGATCCTACCTGGCGGGCGGCAAGGCGGCGGTGCGCGTGATCGTCACGGATTCCAACAACCAGACCCTCGCCGAAGGCGGCTCGCTGCGCATCGAGCTGGCCGATTCCGGGCAGACCCCGCGCGTCCTGTTCACCGGATCGCTGAACCGGCGCGGCACCACCGAAGCGCAGTTGCAGTTTCCCACGGGCGTGGTGGGAACTCACGCGCTGCGGTACGTGGTGAACACGCCCATAGGGTCCTCGGAGTCTGCCGAACAGGTGCGGCTGGAAGACAAAGTCTCGATCCTGCTGACCACGGAGAAGCCGCTCTACCAGCCGGGGCAAACCATCCACGCGAGGGCTTTGGCGCTCGACCGCGCCAATCACCAGGCTGCCGCGAGCCGCAAGCTCACCTTCGAAGTGGAGGACTCGCGCGGCAACAAGGTCTTCAAAAAAGCTACGGAGACGGACGAGTACGGCATCGCATCGGCGGAATTCGGCCTGGCCGACGAAGTCAACCTGGGCACGTACCACCTGCGCGCGCTGATGGACGCGACCAACACTTCCGAGGTGGCGTTGAACGTGGAGCGGTACGTGCTTCCGAAGTTCAAAGTAGCCGTGGAGTTCGCGGGCAACGGGAATGAAGCCAGGCACGGCTACCGGCCGGGCGATCGCGTGACCGGAACGGTCCGCGCCAACTACTTCTTCGGGAAGCCGGTGGAGGCGGGCGAGGTCGCGGTGAAGGCGTCGGGAATGGACGTGGCGCTGTTCGAAGCCGCGTCGGCCGAGGGCAAGACCGATGCCGGGGGCGCCTACAAGTTCGACCTGCAATTGCCCGCATACTTCGCCGGGCGGCCGCTGAGCCAGGGTGCGGCGCGGGTGCTGGTGGAAGCCACCGTGAAGGATTCCGCCGGCCACGCGGAATCGCGCGGCGAGCCCATCGCGGTGAGCGAGTCGCCGCTCATCGTCACCGCGGTTCCGGAAGGCGGCACGCTGATTCCGGGGCTGGAGAACCAGGTGTTCATCCTCACTTCGTACGCCGACGGCCAGCCGGCGGTGACGGATGTGCGTGTGCACGCGCCCGGGAACGGCGACCAGACCGCGGCGACGGACGCGGGCGGGGTGGCCGTGGTGCGGCTCAGGAGCGCCGGGGACCCGACCGTCGTGCAGGTGGAAGCCGGCGACAGGCAGGGCAACCGCGTGTCGGCATCGCCCACGCTGCGGGCCCGCAGCGGCGAGGACCAGATCCTGCTGCGCACCGAGCGCGCGGTCTACCGCAGCGGCGAGCGGATTTCGCTGCGCGTGTATTCCACCAGGGAGCGCGGCACGGCCTACGTGGACGTGGTGAGGGAAGGGCAGACGGTCGAGACGCGCGACCTGGACATCGTGGGCGGGACGGCGGATCTGGAACTGACCGCGTCGCCGGACATGGCGGGCACGCTGGATATCAACGCCTACCTGTTCGGCCGCGACGCGCGCCCGGTGGGCGACCACCGGCTGGTGTTCGTGCATCCGGCGGACGATTTGAAGATCGAAGCCACCAGCGATGCGGCGGTCTACAAACCCGGCGGCGACGCGCGCGTGAATTTCCGCGTCACCAACTCGCGCGGCGAAGGCGTGCAGGCGGCGCTCGGCTTGCAAGTTGTCGACGAGGCCGTTTTCGCGCTGGCGGAGAAACAGCCGGGGTTCGCCAAGGTCTTCTTCTATCTCGAGCAGGAAGTCATGAAACCGCGCTACGAGATCCACTCGATCGGCATGCCGGAGGTGGTGGAGACGGTGCCGGCCGCGCAGGTTAGTCAGCGCGACCGCGCCGCGCGGGCGTTGTTCTCGGCTACCGAAATGGTGAACACCAATAAGTTCGAGATGGAATTCGGGCGCGCCGTGCCGATGACCAGGCAGCCCCAGTACATGGAGCGCTACCAGACGCGCTTCCGGGAGCAGGCCCGCGAGGCGGTGGCGAAGGTGGTGGCCGCTGGAGATGCGGCGGGAGTTCGCGATGCCTGGGGCGGCGAGATCCGGGTGCAGCACGCGGCGAACTCAAGCTACTACATCGCGCAGAGCGCCGGCCCGGATGGGCGGTTCAACACCGCCGACGACCTCTGGGTGTCCCTTGCGGTTCGGACGCGAAAGATCGTCGGCCGCCCGACCACCGGCGAGAGCGCCATCGACGTCGGGATCGAGCACGATCGCGGGCCCTACAACGGGCGCGCGGAGATCGCGGGCACGGTGGTGGACCAATACGGCGGGGCGATGGAGGGAGCGACGGTCAATGTGCGCGAGATTTCGACCGGAAAATGGCGAGCGGTGAGCGCCGGGGCCGACGGACGGTTTACGCTGGCGGCCTTGCCGGCGGGCGAGTACGAGGTCCACATGGCTTACGAATCGGAGCAGCTTTCGAAGAAGATCACGCTGGCGGAGCGCGACCGCGCGGTGCTTTCGGTGTACTTCCGTCACGGGCCGGCGGGGACGGTGGCGAAGGAACAGGAGACGGTGGAGGTTCTCGATGCGCCCAGGCGTATTAGGGTCGGGGGAAACGTCGGCGGCATAGCCGGCGGAGTAGTCGGTGGAGTTTTGGGCGCACCCATGGCTGTGCCCGCGCCGCCCATGGCCAGGGCGATGCCCCGCCAGTTCGATGCCGGCCACCTGATGGAACCCATGGCTGCGGACAAGGCCGTGAACGCGCCCGCGCAGCTCGCGAGCGCCCCGGAACCCGCGGCCCCGCACGTCCGCTCCTACTTTCCCGAAGCTCTCTACATCAACCCCGAAATCCTCACCGACGGGCACGGCAACGCCGGCATCTCCATTCCGCTGGCCGATTCCATCACCACCTGGCGCATGGCCATGGTGGCCTCGACGGCGCGCGGCGCGCTTGGGAGCGGCGCCGCCAGCCTCAAGGTCTTCCAGGATTTCTTCGTCGATCTCGACCTGCCGGTCACGCTCACCCAGGGCGACCGCGTCTCGATTCCCGTGGCGGCGTACAACTACTCCGGCGCGCGCGGCGATGTCGGCCTCGCGCTCGAAGCCGCCGATTGGTACCGCCTGGTGGACGACGTGCCGGCGAAGAGCCTCGCCGTCGAACCGGGACGCGTGGGCGGTTCGCAGTTCACCCTCGAAGCCACGCGCATCGGCAAATTCAAACTCACGCTCACGGCGCGCATGGGCGGCGGGGCGCGGCGCGCGGACATCGTGGTGCGCGAAATCGAAGTGGTGCCCAACGGCCGCGAGCAGAGCCAGGTGTTCAACGGGCGCCTGGAAACTCAGGCGGCCCACACCGTGAGCTTCCCGGCGCCGGCCATTGCGGAAGCGAGCGCCATCCTGGTGCGCCTCTATCCGGGGCCGCTGAGCCAGGTGATCGAAGGCATGGACAGCATTTTGAGCATGCCCTACGGCTGCTTCGAGCAGACCTCCTCCAGCACTTATCCCAACGTGCTGGCGCTCGATTACATGAAGCGCACCAAAAAACCGACGCCCGAGGTGCACGCCAAGGCCGAGGGCTTCATCGCCAACGGCTATCAGCGTTTGCTGACTTTCGAGGTCCCGGGCGGCGGGTTCTCGTGGTTCGGCAACGCGCCGGCCAACAAAATACTGACGGCGTACGGGCTGATGGAATTCGCCGACATGGCGAAGGTCTACGAGGTGGATCCGCGGCTGATCCAGCGGACCCAGGAGTGGCTGGCGGCGCAGCAGCAGGCCGACGGAAGCTGGAAGCCCGACACGCAGTTCATCAACGAGGGCGCCACCAACCGGTACAACTCGAACGTGCTGCGGATCACGGCGTACCTGGCGTGGGCGCTCGAAAATACCGGCTACCAGGGGCCGGCGGTGGAGCGCGCGCGGCAGTTCGTCGAAGCGCACATGGGCGAAAAGGCCGACGCCTACACGCTGGCCGTGCTGGCTAACTTCGCCGTGGACTACGGCAAGGACCGCGGACTTACCAGCCGCGCGATGCAACTTATGCTGGAGGCACGCACCGAGCAGGGCGACGACGCCTGGTGGAGCGCCGAAGAGACCGGCGTGTATTCGACCGGCGCGAGCGCGGCCACCGAGACCACCGGCCTGGCCGCGCAGGCGCTGCTGAAGTGGGGACAGGCGAGCGGCGTGGCGGGCAAGGCGCTGCACTACATCGCCTCGAAGAAAAACGCCGCGGGCGCGTGGAGCACCACCCAAGCCACCATCATGGCGCTGCGCGCGCTGCTGCTCTCGACGGAGAAAGGCGCCGCCGACGTACAGGGCCGGGTGGAGATTTCGCTGAACGGCAGGCCCGTGAAGCGACTCACGCTCACGCCGGAGAACAACGACCTGCTGCACCAGTTCGTCTTCAAAGGCGCGGACTTGGGCGAGCGCGCCGACAACCAGGTGGCGCTGAAGTTCGAGGGCAAAGGCGGGCTGGCCTACCAGGTGGTGGGGCGTTACTTCGTGCCGTGGACCGAGCGGCCGCGGAACGAGGCGCTTTCGATCGATGTAACATACGACCGCACCCGTCTGGCGCAGGACGACATCGCCACCGCCACCGCCACGGTGCGCAGTAACCTGGACAAGCAGGCCAACATGGTAATGGTGGACCTGGGTATTCCGCCCGGATTCGACTTACTAAGTGAGGATCTGCAGTCCTTCCAGGAGCGGACCGCAAGGCAGAAGGGCGGCCGGCTCGAAAAGTTCAGCCAGACGGCCACGCAGGCCATCCTGTACTTCGATTCGCTGGCGCCGCGCTCGACGGTGACGCTGAAATTCCGCCTGCGGGCGAAGTATCCGATCCGCGCGCGCACCTTCGCGTCGCGGGCGTATGAGTATTACGATCCCGAGGTCCAGTCCGTGGCGCGGCCGGTGTTGTTGGAGGTGGCGCGGAAGTAGAGGCGCATCGTCCGCGATCAGCCAGGGCAAGAATGATAGTTATACGATAGAGGAGTCCGAGACAGGAGCCCCTGTGAAGCCACGCACCGCATACCGGCTGAAGATCGTTCTGGGCGCGCTCATGGTGCTGGGTGCTTACTGCGCCGGCTCGGGCCGGCTTGACCTTTGGCCCGGATGGGGCTACGCGGCGTTCTGCCTGCTTACGCTCATTACGTCGTATCTGATCGCCAGCAAGGTGGCCCCCGATCTCATCGTGGAGCGGGTGTCCTGGGACGCGGGCGTGAAACGGTGGGACAGGCCCATCGTCTCATTGCTGATGCTCGCTCCGATCGTAACTTGTCTGGTGGCCGGTCTGGAGGCGCGCTGGAGGGGCGTGCGCCTGGCGGACTACAGGGTCGTCCTCGGCTATGCCCTGGCGCTTTCCGGCGCGGCCCTCACCCAGGCTGCCATGGCGGCAAACCGGTTCTACGCGCCGGTGGTGCGAATTCAAAAGGAGCGAGGGCACACGGTCGTGGACTCCGGTCCCTACCGGCTGGTGCGCCATCCGGGCAATCTAGGAAACGTCACGCTTAGCGCCGGCGCCCCGCTGATGCTGGCATCGGACTGGGCCTGGATCCCGGCCGCGGCCCCCATGCTGTTGACGATCGTGCGCACCATGCTGGAGGATCGCACACTGCGCCTGGAATTGCCCGGCTATGCGGCATTCGCGGAGCGCACTCGCTATCGGCTCATTCCCGGCGTCTGGTAAGTGTCAGTCGGCGCCCGGCGCCAGGGGCCGCAGCAACCGCAGCGCGGGACGCGTCAGGTACTCGCGCAGGTAGGCGCGATGGGCGTCGTCGTCCGGGTAGCGTTCCCCGGCCGGGTACGGATAACTGCTCATGGCATGGAAAGGCAGCGGCAGCACGGATTGCGAGAAAGCCGTATTGGCATCGGCATCCTTGGCCCATCCGTCCACCGACAGCAGGTAGTCTCGCGTCCAGCCCGGCGGCAGCGCGGGCAGGCCGGTTGCAGCGAAGCGCATGCGGATTTCGTCGCCCGAGCCGAGGATCGCCAGGCGGTCGTCCACATCCCGCAGTAAGTCGAGCACCGGGCCGTAGCGCGTGTAGTTACCCGGCGTTGGGTTCCACATGGTTGTGGAATTGACGGTCTGGTAATCGAAGGATTCCGGCTGCTTCCGCGCGGGGTCTATGGTGGCGCGCGAGAAGCCGCGGAAATGCAGATCGGCGGAAGCCATGGGGATTTCCGTAAGTCGCGCCGGGGGTGGGGCGTTGCTGTCCAGTAAGTAGATCTCGTCCCAATACACGCACAGGTTGGTCGCGATGCGCACCTCTCGCGAGGCGGAGAGGAACTTGCCGGTCAGATCCACCGCCATGGGCTTGGGCTTGCCGGACGGCATCCCCATATCTTCGATGACGGTCTTCCAGTTACCCTCCCCATCCTTCACCTGAAGATACGGAAACACCAGGTCGCGATGCGCCTCGGTGGCGGCCAGGAAGGTGCTTCCGTCGGCCCAATCCACCCAGCCGTAGAGCACCAGCACGGCCTTGCCGTCGGCGGCCGCGCCGGCGAAATTCAGATCCAGCGTGTGCAGTTCCGCCACGCCCGCATGGTCGCGCTGGAAGGCGTCGGGGTAGCGCCGGTCGCGCGCCAGCAGCGCCGCCCGCACGTCGTTTCCGCGGTCGTCCCGCGCCGACGTGGGATAGGTGCGGCGATTCCCGCCGTACAACCGGAACTCGGGAAACGGCGGCGATTTGAACTTCTCGTTGGTGACGATTTCCGTATCCGCCGGGTGGTCGAGCGCCATCAGCTTGATCTGGTCGATATAGGAAACCTCGCGCAGTTCCTCGGTCATGCGGATTTCGTAAGCGCCTTCGCGCAAATCGAGCAGGGCGGCGGGGATGGAGACGTACTCGACGTGATCCACCGGAAAATACCGTCCGTCGCCGGAACTCGCGCCCAGCGGCGCCACGCCCAGCACGTCGGTGACGAACTGGAATTGCCGGCCGTTCCAGGTGAAGATCATGGGGCAGGAGCCGGCCAGCCGCGGCGCTTCCTTGACCGCCAGCAGGCGGTTGACCGGCTGCTTCATTTCGTTCTGCATGAGGCCGTTCGGCCAGGTGATGCGCACCGTGTCCACGGTGGTGTGGCCGCCCAGGCGGAACACCAGCGGCACGCCCGCATAAGTCTGTTTTTCGTAACTGGTGCCGGCCTTCACCTCGACCTTGGCATTCATCGAAAGCTTGGCGTTCTTCACGCCCACCAGCGCCACTTCGATCCAGTTGCCGTAAGTGGGGGTAACATCGCGATTCATCGCCAGGCTTCCATCGCTCTCGATGACCGCCCAATCCAGCCGCCC